>JACCEC010112540.1_pt1 | contig 32163 bp, 4 predicted proteins | sample 7450121 | NCBI WGS metagenome assembly JACCEC01 (sample SAMN15323455, study PRJNA562643) | freshwater metagenome | isolation source: river surface water | place: USA:Blue River Watershed | collected 2017-08-18 | reverse complement strand
CAGTTTTCTGCCTGACGGCAGCTGAAAGGTGGCCATCTCGTTGGGCGCGATGAGCTTGGTATCGATGCCATCGTGCATCACCTTGATCTTGCCCCTGAAGGGCCAGGGGTAGGTATCGGCCTGAAAGTGAGTGGGCGAAATCGCCGCATCCGCCACATCGAAGTGCATGACGTTGTTGATGTTTTTCAAACGCAAACGACAGGAATCACCAGGATCGCTGCTGCTGAATTCGGGGTCAAAGCCCACGTCATTGCCTTTTTCTGTGTAGTTCAGTTCACAGTAAAGTCCCAATTTGGTTTGCGGCCACACGTCCTTGATGAACAGGCTTTCGCCCCATCCGGGGTGTGCCACCACGGCGTCAGGCTCAAAACCTTCAGCCTTCAACTCCAAGCACTTGCGGAAAACGGACTCGGCACGGATGATTTTGGTTTCCATGTCCAACGCCCATGGGTGTACCCCGGGCGCGGTTCCTTTGGCGGGTTGGTACGTGTGAATGCGCACCCCCGACCATTCTTGGGGCGCTTCTTTTTTCAGTACCAGGGCATGCACCTCGTGGCCGTCTTTGACCAAGGCCGGGGCCAAATGGACAAACTGGCCGGGAAAGTTTTGATGAACGAATAAGATTTTCATCGGACCAACAACTCATTTCCCACCAACTCTTTCACCGCTTGGTCAATCGACTTCACGGGGATTTCAAAGGTGCCTTGTTCCAAATTGAGTGACTCGATGTCCAACTTGCCCAACGCGTTCAGCAACCGGTAGCTGCCCAACTTCGCGTCGATCGTGGCGTTGACCTTGTTGGCCAGCAAGCCAAAGTGTTCAACTTCGGAGTCCAACACCGCCAACGCGGTTTCTTTGCCTGCATCGCGCAGTTTCTTTCTGCCGCGCATCACGCCTTGTGAGGTTTTGACGGCCGACTCGAGCAACTCCAGGCGCTCAAGGCCCTTTTTGTATTGGTTCCACGCCACGCGCACAGACTCTTTGGTCTTGTTGCTGACGTTCTTTTCTTTTTCCGAACTCTCGCGATAGTCATACGCCGCCGCTTGGGCCCGACTCAAGGTTTCCCGACCGGCGAAGATATTCCAACTCATCTTCAGCAAAACCGAGTCTTCTTCTTTGCGGTAAAGCTGGCCTGCGTCTCTTTCGCGGTTGTGCGTGCCCACCAAATCGACGTTCGGCATAAAGCCTGCGTTTTCCATGCTGATCAAACGGTGGGTCCGCTCGGTGGCCAGCCGTGCGGCCAACAGACGGGGGTTGTTGCTGTCGGCATCCTCAATCGCCGTGTCGACTGAGGCCGGCATGCGCGAATTGATGATGTCCACGTCTTGAAATTGTTTCAGCTCGGGCGTCTTTCCAAACACCTGCTCGTAGCTAGAGACGGCGTCACGCATACCTTGTTCGTACACGACACGGCGTTCACGCACGATTTGCAGACGCGTTGCAGCTTGCAATTCGTCCACGATCACGCCGCCACCTCGCTCAACGCGCTGCTTTTCCATCTCCAGTTGACGCTTGGTGGTTTCTTCGTTGATGGCGCTCAGGCTGATGAGCATCTGGTTTTTCAACACATTCAGATAGGCCGTGATCGCCTCTAGCAACACCTCTTGGGAAGTGGCGCTGCGATCTGCATCTTTCATTTCACGCTCAATCTTGGCAACACCGGTGGTCGCCAGGGTTCGTCCACCGTTGAAGAGGTTTTGCGTCACCGTGACGGCTTGTTTCTTACGCTGCAAATCACTGGATGCGGGGGTAGAGCTGGGTACACCAGACGCATAGGGCGTGGTGGTGATCTTTTCAGGACCACTTTCCATGGCCACATCGACTTTGGGCAACCAACCTGCTTTGGCAGCTGTCTCGCGTCGTTCGGCCGCCGTCACCGCAAAACTGGTAGCGCGCAACATGGGGTGGTTGTCGCGCAAATAAATCAGCTCGGATTGCAAATCCGCAGCCTGAAGCTGCGACACACTCAGACCGGCGATGGCCATGCAAATTAGGTTCTTTTTCATTTGTCGTGCCTCAAATCTCTTTAAATGCATCTGCTTTTAGCTTCAATACCGGTTTCAAAAGTGCCCACATGATGGATTGCGTGTCGACTTTGATGTCGACCTCTCCCACCATGCCTGGTGTGATCGGGAACTGCCCTTGTTTGCTGCCCAGCCACGATTTGTCGGTGCTGACAATGACGCGGTAAAACTGTTCCTCGTTGCGCCCCAGGTCGGTGTCAGCCGCAATGCCTGTCACCGTGCCATCCAGACCGCCGTAGCGCAGGTAGTCGTAGGTCGAGATCTTGACCAGCGCGTCTTGCTTCATGTTGATGTAGCCACGGTCACTGGGGTTGAGCTTGACTTCGATGACCAATTGGTCCTTCAAAGGCACCACTTCCATGATCGGTTCACCTGGCTTGACCACGTTGCCCGCCGTTTGGAAACGCACGTTCTTGACCACCCCATCAATGGGGGCACGGATCACGGAACGGTCTTCTTGGTCATTGGCTCGGCTGAGCTCTTCGGACAAACTGGCCATCTTTCGTTCCATGTCGGTGGCTTCGTTCGACGCTTCGCGACTGAAACGGGCTTCCTCTTGCTGGCGGCGAGCAATGGACTCATTGATGCCGGCCTGAAGCCCGGTGATGGATTGACGCAGAGAGGCGATCTCACCACTGAGTCGCTCGAAATTACTTTGACGCTGAAAATGCTCGAGTTGTGAAGTCAGCTTGTCTTTCACCAGATCCGCAGAAATTGCCACTTCTTGCTTGGCAATTTTGAAACTGGCCTCCAAGGCCACCAACCGTTCACGCGACTCCGCCAACTTCTGGCGGTTTTGAGTCACCACGTTGTCAAACGCCTGCAAGGAGTTGCGGCGTTCATCGCGTTTGCTTTGGAAGTTGTGCATTTCTGCCTCGACCAAGTTCGGGAACTTGGCCGCCAAATCCTCTGGCCAGATGGGTTCGGCCCCGACAGCGTCGGCATCGAGGCGAATTTTTGCCAGTTTGAGCGACGCCATGCGGGCGTTCATCTCCCCGCTGTTGATGCCGCTGGTGGCCAAATCCAAGTGAACCAGGGGGTCGCCCGCCTTCACTTCTTGGTTCTCACGGACCACGATGTCTTTGATGATGCCGCCCTCTAAGTGCTGGATCACCTTCACTTTGTCATAGGGAATAACCTTGCCTGGCGCCGTGACCACGCGGTCCACCCGACCAATCAGGGTCCACAACAAAATGATCACGAAAAGCGCCAACAAGCGACGCTGGGTCGCTCGCCATCGGGGTTCACCCAGGTCTTCCAGGACCCGGTCTAACGAAATAGGTTGAGAATTTTTTGACATGTCCATCATCACTTAGCAATATTCATACCGAGTTTTGGAAGGATGTCAGTGGCCGGCCCTGCGGCCACCAATTTGCCTTTGTTCATCACCATGATGCCGTTGCAGTGGCTGAGCAAAAACGGGCTGTGCGTCACCACGATCACCGTGCGTTCTTTGGCCAACTCTTTGAGGGTTTGAACAAAACGCAGTTCGGAATCACGGTCCAGCTCGGCCGTTGGCTCATCCAACAGCAAGACGGGCGGGTCATTCAACAAAGCCTGTGCAATCGCAATGCGCTTGGTTTGACCGGCCGAGAAGCGTTGGGCGCCCTCACCGACCTGGGTGCCGTAGCCATCAGGCAAGTCAATGATGAAGCTGTGGGCGCACGAACGCTCGGCCGCCAGGATGATTTGCGCGTCTGTGGCATCTGGGTTGGCCAAAGCGATGTTGTCGCGAATTGACATGGACATCAGCTGGTTGGTTTGAGACAGATAACCAATGCGTTGCGCCAATTCAGCCTGCGTGAACTGGTGCAGGTCGGCCCCGTCAATCAGCACCCGACCCTCGCTGGGAGGGTACAGACCACGCAGAATCTTCAACAACGTGGTTTTGCCGCTGCCGTTGGAGCCCACGATGGCGTGCAAGCCGCAAGGGCCAATCTCGCCCGAAATGGGTTGAATCAATAAGTTCTCAGATTGCGGGAACTTGAAGGCCACCTCCTCCATGCGCATGACGCCCTTGGGGCGCGACAAGCCGATGACGCTTTCCGTCCGGTCTACCTCAATTGAGAACAGGGCATCCAAACGTTTCTTGGCAGCACGGAACTGGCCAAAGGTGCGCCACTGGCCCACCAGTTGAACCAGTGGTGACACCATGCGGCCCGCCAACATGTTGGTGGCGATGAGTGCACCCATGGTGATGAGCTGATTCAGAATAGCCAACGCTCCCAAGCTGGTGGTGAGCACCGAGTTGGCGGTCGTCATGCCATGGGCCAGCTCACGGTAGTGGTCGGCCTCACGGCTGCGTGCCAGCGATTCGTTCATCCAACGGGCGTAGTGATCTTCCCAGCGGCGGCGCACCGACTCATTGGCGCCCAAGGCTTTCAGGCTCAAACGGACCGAAGCCAACTCATTGAGCACCATGTCGCGGCTCACCAGTTGTTCACGCTCGGTTTCGGTGGCGCCACGCGTGGCCTCACCCGAACGCCAAGCCAAAGCGATGAAGGCGGCAATGGTCAACAAAGCCACGGGCAGCAACGGCAAGGCCAAGATCGCCACCACCACCAAAGACAACAAAACAAAGGGCAGATCGACCAACAACATGGCGGTGGCCCCGGAACAGGTGGCCCGCACAATTTCGATGTCGCGGTAAACCGCTTGCCAAAAACCAGCCGAACGGCCTTCCAAGGTCAGCGTGGGCATGTTCAACATGCGGTGCAAGGTCGCACGCGCCATCTCCACCTCGACCCGAGCGCCCACACGTTGCAACAGCAAGGCACGGCCAGCGCGAAAGAAATGGTCCATCACAATGGCAATCGCCATGCCGATGACCAAGGCAGCCAGGGTCGAATAACCGGCATGACCGACCACTTGGTCGTACACCTGCATCGAGAACACCGCGGCAAACAAGCCCAAGATATTGATGGCAAATGCCAGGGCCAAGGCCTGGCGGTAGGCCGAGCGGTAAGGCCACAACAGCTCACGCAACCAGTCCTGCTGGGCCTGGACATCCGGCAAGGACTGGAGCTGGGAGTCGGTTTTGGGGTCGGGATCGGCAATGAAATGCCAGCCCCACTTGGCGCCCTTGCGGGCCTCCTGCCCCATCACGGTGATGGCTTCACCGACCTCTTGTTTTTTAGTCTGAAGGTATTCCTTGTCCATGCGTGGCCATGCACGAGTCGCGCCTGCGCTGGTGCCGGTGAGTTGGCGCAGCCACTCAAGGCCCAGCCATGAGCGACCACTGCCCTTCTCATCGGAGCTGCCAAGGAATTCCTTTTTCATAATTAACTGATATGTCTGGACGATGCATCGATTCCATCCGAAATAGCAACGTAGAGGTTGTTACTGGCATGCTGGTAGACCGAGAAGCTTTGACCTGCATAGCCGCTCACGTTCACCGAGTCACCTGTGTCTGCCCAACCCCCTGTGAGGTTGACCACATCACCTGCGTTGTTTGTTCCTGAACCTTCAATGACCAGCACATGTCCTTTCTGATAGGTGGAGTTTTCAATTGCCGTATTGGTCTCCCCTGTGATCGACAGCACATCGAATTGGTTTAGCGTCAAGGTCTGATTTCCAGCCCCCAGTTTGAAAATTTCGACGTTTTCCACCAAATCGTTGCGGATGTTGGTGAAGTTCATGGCACCCGCAAAATTGAATTCCAAAGTATCAACACCAGTGCCGCCATCGATCTTGAAGAAGGTGCTGTCCGCTACTTTCATCAAATCGTTGCCAGCGCCGCCGAGCAGCACATCCCAACCCCCGTTGCCGACCAAGGTGTCGCCCCCAGCGTTGCCAATCAAGCGGTCGGCGGCATTGATGTTCTCTGGCGTCGAAACCGCGTTCGCAGTCAGCAATTCGCCCCCTGTTCCCGCAATGGTTTGCACCGCCAAGTTGCTGTCGCCGGTGAGCGCCGCATTGCCGTAGAAGACTTGCATCTGGCTGGCGCTGGTCAAGACCGCATCGGCCAAACCGTCACCGTTGACGTCGCCCACGGCCGACCAGTTGGTGCCCGTGAAGCCGGTCTGCAGTATTTGGATACCGTAGTCCTGCATCTCGAGCAAGTTGAAGTCGGCCCAGCCACTGGTGCGACCAAAGATCAGGTAAGACGAGCCCTGTGCACCATTGACGGCATTGCCAGCTTCGGTGTCACCGGGACCTTGGAAGATGAAATCATCCAAGCCGTCACCGTTCATGTCGCCCACGCCGGTGAAGCCTTGCTTACCGGCATATTCAAAGTCCACCGAACCGGTGATTCGGAAGCCTTTGCGCGTGGCAGACAGATTGGTCAGGTCCAAATCGGCGCCCGACCAGCGGTCAGCACTGCCAAACACAACATACATACCGCCGTTGTCTTTGGCGTTGTAGTCAGAAGGCTCACTGCTCAGGCCATAGCCCGAGATCAACAGGTCGTCATAGCCGTCCGCGTTGATGTCGCCCAACGAGCTGTATGTGCCACTGATGGTGTAGCCTGCCTCAGGGATCACCTTGGTCATGGCAGGGACAGAACCGCTGGCGGCGGCAGTCGCCCACGTGGTGGGCGCCGTCCAAGAGCCGGATTGACCGTACACGATGAAGTTGTCTGACGTGGAAGTTCGCGCCACCATCATGTCTTCGTAGCCGTCACCGTTGACGTCGCCCAAGGCTGCGACACGGCTCAGGCCGTTTGCACCGTTGAGCAGGAGGGACGTGCCCATGGCCGACGTCGCGGCATTGAAACCACTGCCTACGCTGGCTTGACCAAAGTTCAACTGGCCTGTGCCACCGGAGATGTAGTCGTCATAGCCGTCGGCGTTGATGTCACCCAAGCCGACAGGCGTCCAGCCGTTGCCCAAGCTGCTCGATGTGCTTCCCCCCACATAGACCACATCCGCGGAGGTGTTGGTCGTGGTGTAGGTGTAGGTCGCATTCATGTCAGGAACATCGTTGGCATACAGAGGCGTGTAGCCGGAACGGTTGCTCCACCAATAGTTGGCGTTGGTGTTGTTGGCAGCCGTGGCCAAGGCACTGGCTTGGCCTGTGGCGTCGGTGGCATTGCTGGTCAACGAGGTGGTGGTCACCGAGCCAGAGACCCGATCTGTCAGTGTGCTGTTACCACCCAAGAACAGGTATTGGCGCCCTTCGGACGTGGTGGTCCAACGGTCAGAAGACATACCGTCGTTCGTGCTGTACACCTCCCAACGGTAGCCCCCACCCGCCCAACCGGCATCCCAGTAGTTGGTCATGTAGTCGTCACCTTTGATGAACGACATCGAGTTGGCCGCGCTGCTGGCACCGATCAAGATATCCGACACACCGTCGCCGTTGTAGTCACCCAAGGCGCCCACAGAACTACCAAAGCCCTCGTTGGCCGATGCCGAGCTGCTCAGACGGATATAGCCCGCTTGCTCGCCTGACAGGTCTTGCGACTTGTCAATGGTGAGTCCACCCAAGCCACTGGCACTGCCGTAAACCAAGTACACATCGCCCGAATAGAAGTTGTAAGTACCCAGGCTGACGGTGTAGTAGTCGTAGTTGTAGCTGTCCACGTAGTAATCGCGTCTGACGTAGCTGGCCGTGGTCATGTTGGAATAGGCATCACGCATCGCGAAATCCATGAAACCGTCGCGGTTGACGTCACCCACAGCCACCAAGTAGCTGTTGTTGTCCAACTCAAATCCGCCCGCGTACCCACCTGTAAAGCTGATGGTGTCGACCTTGATCTGAGGCGTGTAGATCACCTGATCTGCATTGCCGTTGCCGCCACTCACGGTATCCGCACCACCCAAGGGGGTGTAACTGTCGTTGAGGTTGCTGCCGCCCAAAGTTTCTGAGCCCGTGGTGCCGTTGTAGGTGGTGCCTGAGCCATACAAATTGGCCGCCGAGACACTGGCCCCGCCGCTGACACGCAAGCGCACACCGTCTTGGCTGTAGATGACATCACTACCGGCACTGACCGTGACCCAATTGGCAAAGTCTTGCAAGACCAAGGCATCGCGTGTGGCACCACTGGTGACCGTGTCGGTTTGAATCCAGAGTTGCTCGCTGCTGCCCGACATGGCACGCACGGTGGCGAGATCCAAGGTCAGGCTATTGCCCGTGGTCGAGCCGGTGTTGGCGTTGACCAGGTCCAGCACCTCGATGCCACTGATGCGTGGCACGCTGTCGTGCACAAAGTCCACGTTGGCGTTGGCGATACGCAAGGTGTCTGTGCCGTCACCGCCGTCCACCAAGCCATCCGCAGTGTCCAACACCAAGGTGTCATTGCCGGCACCGGCCATCAGCTCGTCGGTGCCTGCGCCGCCGTCGAGCAAATCGTTGTCAGCGCCACCATCGAGCTGGTCTAGGCCGTCGCCACCCAACAAGGTGTCCGCCCCCGCAGCGCCGAGCAACACATCATCGCCAGCCGCACCCGTCAAACTGTCGGCACCTGCGCCGGCATTGATCCAATCCGCATTCAAGCCGCCCAACAGGGTGTCGTTGCCTGAAGTGGCCAAGATGCGTTCAAAGTTGAAGACCGTGTCTGTGCCATCTGAGGCCACCACACTGCCTTTGGTGGTGCCAGACACACTGGCTGACAAGTCCATCGAAATGGGGCTGGTCTGCAAGCTGAAGTCCAAGAGGTCGTCGCCTGCTGCCCCGTCTAAGGAGTCATCGCCGGCATCGGACAACACCGTGTCATTGCCTGCACCTGCGTTGATCGTGTCATTGCTCGCCAAGCCGGTGAGCACATCGGATCCTGAAGATCCAGAGAAGGAGTCCGCATTGGACGTGCCCACCAAGCGCACTTGGGTCTCCGCAGAGATCACCACGGTTGCGCTGGCGCTGCCGCTGACGGTGTCAGCACTCCAGGTGTGATACACGTTGCCACTGGCATCGACGGTATCCGCGCCTGCACTCCAACGCCCGACGGTGCCAGCGTTGTAAACCGTGGCCAAGTCAATAAGATCATTGGCATCGGCAAACACCGTGACGGAGCCGCTCGTACCCATGTGGTTGATCACTGCCGCACGATCCAACTTGAGCGAGGTGGTCAAACTGCCACCGTTGCGCATGTCAATGGCTTCAAAACCCGTCCAGTTGGTGCTGCTGAGCGTGGTCAGGTCCACCGTGGCTTCGCGCACCCACAAGGTGTCGGTACCGGTGCCACCATCCACGCTGCCGTCAGCGCTGTCAAAGACGACGGTGTCATTGCCCGCGCCTGCCAACAGGGTGTCGTTGCCGCCACCACCATCCAGCCAGTTGGCTTCGTTGTTGGTGGTGATGCTGTCGTCTTGGTTACTGCCGAGCACACTTTCGATGCTGTACAGCGCGTCAGAACCACTGTTGCCCGTGCTGCGGGCCACGGTAGAGCCTACCGCATGGACTTCGCCAGCGACCAAATCACTGATGACCACCGTCACGCCGCCGCCAGTGACGTCAGAGTAATCGACCCAGTCGTTGCCCAGGCCACCCACCAAGGTGTCGTTGCCGGCACCGCCTTGTAGCCAGTCATTGCCCAAGCCGCCCTCCAAGCGGTTGGCGCCGGATGAGCCAATCAACCAGTCATCACCCGCACCTGTTTTGACCCACTCAATGCCCGTCAAGGTGTCGACCCCGTTGGCTGCGGTGAGCGTGTTCATGCTGTTGACCGCCGTGTTGGTGTCTACACCGTTGAAGGTGCTGGACGACAAATTGACGCGCACAGCACGCGTTTGGTCTGCATAGTCCAGCATGGTGCTGCTGCCAGTGACCACGTAGCTGTTGGTACTCAGGCTATCGGCCACGGTGGCAGAACCACGCAGCGCATCGGTGCTGACCACGTCTTTCACGTAGACGATCGCGCCGTTGCTGCTGGTGTATTTGCGGTAGCTGCCAGAGCCGCCGGTGGGCGTGGCAGGTGCCAGGTCCTCGGTCCAGGTGATGCCCGCTTCGACTGCAAACAGCACACTGTCGCCGATTTCGCCTTCGACACGCAGAGTCTTGTTGGAGTCCGTGATCTCAATGACCTTGGCTGCACTCAAAACCACGGTATTGCCGACATCCTTGGCGTTGGCACTGAGGTGGATGGCTTCCATGTTGAGCAACTTCACGGCGTTGTTGGCCGTCAAGTCGGTGTTGACATAGCGGGTGTACAGCGTGTCAATGCCATCACCACCATCGACCGTGGCATCGCCTAGATCGAGGAACAACACGTCATTGCCGGCACTGCCGTACAAGTTGTCCACACCTTCACCACCGTAAATGGTGTCATCACCGCCATTGCCCACAAGGGTGTTGGTGAAGGTGGAGCCAATCAAGATGTCGTTGTCTTGACCCCCGAGGATGTTCTCAAATCCCACCAAGGTGTCGACACCGCCCAACCCGTCGATCGCAGTTCCCGCAACGACTGTGGTGCTGCCAATCGTCACATCGGTCGCCCCAATGTTGGCGACCACGGAGCGCGTTGAGCCGCGGTAATCTACCGTGTCGTAGTAATACGCGGTAACTTGATTCCAGGCATCACGTGCGTGATCGCCACCATGCAGGTAGTCGTAGCCGAGCCCACCGGCCAGGGTGTCGTCGTTGCGTTCACCATAAACAGTGTCAGCACCATCACCGCCAACCATGGAGTCGTTGCCCCAACCACCGTACATCGCGTCAGCATCGGCGCCACCGTCAAATGAGTCGTTGCCATCGCCACCGTAAAGGGTGTCAAAGCCGCTACCACCCGACAGACTGTCATTGTCGTAACCGCCATCAAGTATGTCGTCACCCGCACCACCCTCTAGGGTGTCATTGCCCCATTCAGCTTGGTATTCCCACCAGATGTAGTTGCCATCGCCGTTGTAGAGGTTGGCTTCAAAATAACCCATACGGTCATTGCCATCGCCGCCGCGCAACAAGTCGTTGCCATCGCCACCGAACACGGTGTCACGTTCGATACCCCCGTCAATGGTGTCCACCCCAGCGGCACCGTACAGCAAATCACGGCCATCGCCGCCTTCCAAGCTGTCATCGCCAGCATCGCCAGACATGTGATCGTTGTCGTTGCCACCCAACAGGTGGTCGTTGCCGTCACTGCCGCTGACGGTGTCGCTACCGTCACCCCCCATCAAGGTGTCATTACCGGTGTATCCGTTCAGCAAGTCATTGCCAGCCATGCCAAAAATTTGGTCATGGCCTGCATTACCCCACAGGTAGTTGTTGTTGCTATCGCCACTGATCGTGTCGTTGCCAAGACCACCGCCGATGGATTCAATACCAAAGAGCAGATCGGTGGTGTTGGCTGTGGCATCGTTGGCAGTGCCCGTCAACAAACTGATGGTCAGTGCATTTGATCGATCACCGAAATCCGCCGTGTCATAGCCTGCGCCACCGATGAGTGTGTCGGAACCCGCCATGCCGCGAATCCAGTCGTTGCCGGCTCCGCTGTCAATGCGCTCTGCACCGGTGCTACCGAAAATGGCGTCATCACCATCGCCGGACCGAATCCATTCGAATCCGGAAATGGTGTCCGTCACCGCAGCAGAACTGACGGTGGTACGCGCCAAGCCTGTGGCCATGCTGGTACCGAAGAAGTTTTGGTTCGAACCGCTCAGGTTGATCCACAGGGCGCTGTCAAGGTCTGAGTAGTCCAACAAAGAGTTGGCGCCACTGCTGCTGCTCAAAGTCCCCGAGCTGCTGTAGTTGCCGCGCTCCACATCCAAATTGATGGCACTGTCCACCCAAACCGTGGCGGTCTGGTTGTTGGAGGTCTTGGTCCACGACGTGGCGCCCTCAATGGTGTCACCGGCCGTCCAGGTACCTGACAGTTCCACACTGTCATTGCTGTCACCATGAATGCGCAGCACGTGGCCTGCCCCCGTCATGTCGATCACCGAGGAGGCTGTGAGCTTGATGCTGTTGGCCACGCCACCACCGGCGCCAACCAACCCCATGTCGATCACTTCAATCCCGCTCAAGTTGGGGCCACCACTGGAAAGGTCTTCACCCTCGCCAGCAATAACCAGCGTGTCTGCGTCACCCGTGGTGTCCACGTGTACCGTCAGTGCAACGGTGTTGCCCCCAACCGTGTAGTTGCTGGTGTAGTTTTGCGTGCTGCTGTCGTATGACCAGGTGCTACCCGCTGTGTTGCGCACCAAGACCGTGTCTTCAACACCGGCCGTCACCGTCAAGCTGTGTGTTGATCCTGCCATGCGGTAGACCGCGGCCTGGTCGAGCAACAGGGTTTGGGCGTTGCTGCTGCTGAGGGTGATGGCTTCGATGTTGGTGACCGAAGGCAAACCCGTGTTGGCAATGAAGTCCACACGGCTGGCATCCACCAACAAGGTATCGCTGCCAGCTCCACCTGTGACGCTGCTATCTGCGGCATCAAAGACCAAGGCATCGCCATGGGCGCCTGCGATCAGCACATCGCTGCCAGCGCCACCATCCAACGTGACGGCCCCAGCATTGAGTATGTTTGACACCACAGGGGTTGCGGCGAAAGCAAAGACGCCGGCGGCTTCAGCGGTGAACGCCACGCCGCCCACCGTTGCACTCGCAGCGACGGCGTTCACGCCGTCTGTCGCCGCGCTCACGCTTGCTGCATTGTTGATGGCCAAAGTGGTAACCGCGTTGGTACCGCTGACAAACGTGTAGGCCTGTCCGCCAAGTGTCAACACCAAGGTTGCGGGTGTCGTGCCATTGCCTTCAGCAAAGGAGGTAAAGCTGGCACCCAAAGCACCCGTGGTGACACCAGTCAAACCAGCAGTAGTCGCCGTGAACACCACACTTGATACTGTGATTTGTGCCAAGGTGGCATCTGAACCGGCCGATGTGTTGGCGACCGCAGACGACGAAGTCAAGCTGGTGGCCGTGGCACTGTTGGCCACAAACTTACGCCCATCGATGTACAAAACAGTTTTGTTGGCGCCAATCAGGACATCTGCCCCGTCACCACCCCGAACGGCTTCAAACCCACTCAGGACGCTCACATGCGATCCATCGCTGCTGGTGCCTGCCGCCACCCCCTGGTAGGCTGCGCCCGACAGGTTGACGGTGAGTGAGGTAGACGACGTGACCGCACTGAAATCGAGCTGGTCGTGGCTGCTGCTGCCACTCAAGGTGGCATTGGCACTGACATCACCAGCAACTGTGGTGAAGGAAATGCTGGCAACGCTGTCGGTTCCGCCATCGATGAGGGCATCCGCCGCATCGAAGTAAAGCAGGTCACTGCCAGAGCCACCCACCAATGTGTCGGCGCCGGCACCGCCTGAGAGGGTATCGTTGCCCGCAGCACCGGAAAGGCTGTCGGTTCCGTCACCGCCATTCAAACCGTCATTGCTGGCACTGCCCAACAAGGTGTCGTTGCCGGAACCTCCCGTGACCACCTCCACATTGGTGAGCTGGTCCAGCTCTCCGCCACTTCCCACTGTGACAAAACCTGTCGCCAAGTTCACATTCAGGGCTGAGCTGGTGTATCCGTAATCGACCGTGTCGATGCCCGCACCACCGTTGATGGAGTCATTGCCGTTCAACGCGCTGAACAAATCGTCATAGTTTGTGCCAGTGAGCGACTGCGCGGTGTTACTTTGACCCTGAACCCACAAGCTGGCACTGACACTGACGTTGGGGTTGACCAACACAACCGTGCTGCCGCTGACAAACTTGTTGTAGGTGATGGAAGACACAACTTGTGTGGTGCGCTGCCAACCTGAACCTGTCAATACCAAGTTGTCGCCCAATGCGCCCTCGACGGTCAATGTGCCGGCAGAACTCATGGCGTAGGCCTGGTCCGCTCCCATGATCAAGGTGTTGCCAATACCTTGTGGATTGGCATCCAAATTGATCGCCTCAAAATTACGCAACTGCGGCATGCTGGCCACATTCAAATTAGCCAGACGCTGGGTGATGGTCAAGGTGTCTGTCCCTGCTCCACCGTCGATGGTTCCAGAGGTGTAGTCCAAGTCCATGGCATCGGCACCCGCGGTGCCATTGCGAACCACTGCACTGCTGTAAGCAGAAGACGCAGATGCTGTTGAAGCGGAGTTCCAGTTCGTGACGGCCGATGTCGTGTCCAAAGCGCTGACATTGAAAGTCGTGATGGAACCAATGTTGATGGTGTTGTTGGCGTTGAATACGTTGCCCAACTGCAGATTGGTTTGACCGTTGTTCACCGTGGTGTCGGTGAAGTTCATGGCGCTGCTGAACTGCACCGTGACGGTTTGTCCGCTCTGGGTGGCGCTGTAAATGCGTGCTGGGGCACCGGCAACCATGGCTTCGCCTTGGTAGGTCCAGATACTCCAATCGGTGAGGGCCAGCGTGTCCCCGCTGTCACCTGCAATTTGCAACACACCCCGTGAATCAGTCATGTCCAACACGCTGGCATAGCTGAGTACCACGGTGGTGGCATCACGGCCACGCAGATCAATCAATTCAATGTTGTCAATGTTGGTGCTGTTGCTGTGCGTGAAGTCACGGCTGTTGCCGCCCATGCGCAAGGTGTCAAAGCCCGCCCCGCCATTCAGGCGGTTGTCGCTTTGTGCGGCAGCATCGCTGGCGTTGCTGTCGTTGAGGTTGTCGTCACCTCCTGCGACATCCCAGACCAAGGTGTCGTTGCCGTCGCCGCCATCCAGTGTGTCAGTGCCTGCGCCGCCATCGAGCCAATCGTTGCCCGCACCACCGCTGAGGGAATCGTTGTCCGCGCCACCACTGAGCGTGTCGTTGCCAGTGCCACCCAGCAAGGTGTCAAGGCCCGCGTCGCCATTGAGCACGTCATCGCCTGCGTAGCCTGCGATGGAATCGTTGCCGGCATCGCCGCTGTAGGTATTGGCAAGTTCAGTGCCCAAGATGGTGTCTGCGCTGGCGCTGGCCGTGCGGGTGACGTTGACAGAGCTCACTGGAGAATCCAGCACCACCGTCAGCGTGACTGTCGAACCACCCACAGAGTAACTGCTGGTGTAGGTGCCAGCAGAAGCGCTCCAGGTATTACTTGCGTTATCAAGCAAGGACACAGCATCTTCCGCTGAACCTTGGATATGCAAGGTCGTTGTTCCCGCCAAGCGATAGACCGCATCTTGATCGAGCGTGAGCGTTTGCGGAGACTCTGCATTGAGTTTGATGGTTTCAATGCTGCTGATTGTCGGCAGCGCCCAGGTCGTCCTGAAATCAACTGCGGCGTCATTCACCAACAAGGTGTCGGTGCCCGCTCCGCCTACAACTGAGACATCTGCCGCGTCAAATACCAGAGCGCTGCCCGAGGCATTGGCGATCAAGATGTCCGACCCCAAACCGCCGTCCAGGGTCATGGCTGCTGCGCCGATCAAGGTATCGCGCCCTGCGCCGCCCATCACCGCTTCAAAACCGGAGATGCTGTCAATGCCACCCAAGCCGTCGTCGGCCTTGCCCGCAGCCACACCCTGATAGAGAGAGGACGAGAAGTTAACCAGTACGCTTGTGGTTTGGTCGCTGTAATCCAACACGTCGGTGCCGTCGCCGCCCACCAAGGTATCGTGGCCTGCGCCACCACGCACGGTGTCGTCACCGGCTCCGGCATTGACACTGTCGTGGCCTGTGCCACCGTCGATGGAGTCGTGGCCATCGCCACCGATCACCACATCGTCGCCTGCCCCCGCATAAACGGTGTCATCACCAGCGCCGGCATTGATGCTGTCGCGCCCGGTATGGGTCACGATGCGGTTGGCGGTGGCACTGCCAATCACCACATCGTTGCCTGAGCCCGTGCGCACGTTTTCAATGCTGATGAGCGTGTCAACCTTGCCGAAGCCATCTTCAGCCGTGCCTGATGGCACGGTGAAAGTGCCGTTGGGCAGGCCCACACTGGCGAAATCTGTGGTGCCGAGGTTGACAATGACACTGCCAAACTGGGTGGAATAGTCTGCCGTGTCAATGCCGTCGCCACCATTCAGGGTGTCGGCACTGAGGGATTGGGTCAAGAAGTCGTCACCGCCATTGCCCATCATGGTTGACTCACGGTCACCACTGAACGTGTTCCAGGTGAGGGTATCGCTCACCAATTGGTTGGCGTAGGTCGGATTGGCGCCATCGGTCAGCACTTGCAAGTTGTCGCTCAACTGCAAAGTGGCGATCAAGGTGCTGCCGCTGTAAATTTCTGCACCACGGTAACGCAGTCCATCGACCGTGGTGTCAGCGGCGCTTCGCCATACCAAGGTGCCACCCAAAATCAAGCTGTCGCCAGCATCGGCATGCACCGTCAGTGGCGTCTGTGCACTGGTCGTGATGGCCGTCAGGTTGGCGGTACTCATGCGGAACCAGTTGTCGCCGTTGCCCCTCAGGTCAATGGCTTCGAAGTTGTCGAGTGTGGCTGTCCGGCTGGTCAAGTCGACCACACCGTCTTGCACGCGCAAGGTGTCATAGCCCGAACCACCGTCGATGCTGCCGTCGGCAGTATCAAAAATGACCAAGTCATCCCCGGCACCGGCCGACAAACTGTCGTTGCCAGCACCACCATCCAAGGTGTCTTGACCGCCCTCGCCTTGCAACGAGTCAGTGCCTGTGCCACCGAGCAGGACATCATCGCCATCGCCAGCCATCAAGGTGTCATTCCCTGTGCCGCCGTCTAACCAATCATTGCCACTTTCGCTGCCGACGGTGGTCGCACCTGCAATGACGTAGTCGTTGCCCAAGCCGCCCTGCAAACTGTCGTTGCCCGTGCCGCCAAAGATCGTGTCTTGCCCTGCACCGCCGTCGATGACGTCGGCCCCACCTTCGCCCAGCAAACGGTCATCACCGCCGCCACCGCTCAGGCTGTCTTGGGCATCGCCCGCCACGATCGAGTCGTTGCCGACATAGCCAATCAGGGTGTCTGAATTGGCAGTGCCTGTGATCGTGTCAGCACCGTAGCTGCCCTGTACCACTTCAATGCCGGTGAGGCTGTCTGTGGCCCCTGATGCATCCGTGGCTGTGCTGCTGGCCAAGTTGACCGCCACACCTGCCTGCGCGGCCTGCAAGTCAATCGTGGCACCTTGGTAAGGAATGGTCCAGTCGATCAAGTCCACTGTGACACCGGTCGCGACCTTGACGTAAATACCTTCAAGCGCGTAAGTGACATAGCTGGCGTCTTGCGACATCACTGCCCACGGACCTTCGAGGGTCATGGACGGGTTCTTCGAGGCCGTGCCGTCCACCGTCAACAGCACGTTGGTGCCGTAGGCGACATAGAGCTGGCGCTCCAGCAAGGCCACCACTTCGCGGTAGTTGATGGTCAGGTGGTTGTTGCCGTCACCATCCAGGTTGATGGTCTCCAAACTACGCATGCTTTGGCCTGCGTAGCCGGTCATGTCGAGGTCGATGTTGCGACCGACAAACTTCAGTGTGTCTGTGCCGGTGCCGCCGTCAATCAACTGGAAGTTGAAGTCGGTCACCGAGAGCACGTCATTGCCACCGCCACCACGAATGATGTCGGCGCCACCCAAGCCATAAATGCTGTCGTTGCCATCACCACCAGCCAAACGGTTGGAGTTGAAGTCACCGATCATCAAGTCTGCGCCTGTGGTACCGGTTTGAATCAGAGATTCAGAGTAGTCACCGCCATTGATGACCAAGCCTTCACCCGAGTTGTAACCATCGCGTTGGTTGGTGGGCATACCCGCCACCAAATCAATCGTGCCGTCGGCGTTGAAGTCGCCTGCAGCCACAGAGAAACCAAATTCATCTTGCGGCAGACCACCGGTAATCGCCAAGCCATCGGCGCCCAAGTTGTCGGCGCTCAGCAGCTTGCTTTGGTTCCAATCTGTTCTGGATTGACCATAGACCAAGAACACCGCACCGCTGTCGGTATCGGCAAAGTCGCTGGCCGTGTTGTCGGTGACCAACGGGTTTTGACCACCGGCTTGAATCAACAAGTCCGCAAAACCGTCGTGGTTGACATCGCCATATTTGCTGATGCCCGTCATTTGGTTGTTGATCGTGCCGTAGAAGGTGATGACACGACCTTCGGTCTTGAGTTGCTCAATGAACTGCAAGTCAGCCCATTCGCCGGCTTTACCGAAGACCAAGTAATACACACCATATCCCGTGTTGCTAGGCGCGCCGCTGAGTGAAGCGGTATTGGCCGAGCCAAACACAAAGTCAGTGATACCGTCGCCGTCCACGTCACCCACCGACTGCACTTGCATACCTGCAGCTTGGCCTTGCTGGTACGCCGGTTGGTTCGAGGGGTTCACCTGTACAGCGCTGGTGGAGTACTGGTTGGTTTGCGTGACGGTGTAGTTTTGCAGCCCTGGATCAATCTGGGCTGCAGCTTCGGTACTGAAACTGTGCGTGAGATCGATACCGGCACCTGCCAAAGTGGTCTTGGTGCCGTCGGCTCTTGCCATCGCAGTTTGAATGGAGGTGCCACCCAATGTGATGGAGTAACCCGTGGCACGCTCCAGATCGCTGCCGGGGTTGAAGATGGCGTTGTTGCCACTGAATGTCACCACCCCTCCGCGGTCACCTGTCAATTGGGTGCCATTGGAGGTGAAGGTTTCAAGCAAGTCGCCAGCGTTGTTAAAAAGCTTGGCCGTGCTGCCCGATGCACCCGCTTGAACCGTTTGGTTGAAATTGAGCGTCAGGTTGTCGGTCAAGCCCACTTTGAGGGAGTGGTCCGCCAAATTGGTACCCGTATTCAGTACCAAGTTTGTTTGCGTACTGAAGTACAGAGAGCTTCCTACGGTAGCGCCACCTTCTAGACCCACAGCGTTGTTGCCACTCAGATCTTTGAGGGCGCCAGTGCTGGTGGTGACCTCATACGTGTTGTTGTAGTTCAACGCGTAGCCCGGGTTGATGGTGATGGTGCGGTTGTTCAGGGTTAGCACACTGCCCGTGCTGGCATTGGTGATGGTGACAACACCATTGCTCACCACTTGTTGCGAAAGGACAAAGTCTTCCACCACAGTTGGGGTGCCATTGACACTGCCTCGGCGCAAGTAGATATGACCCGTACTGGCCATGACCAACGTCTCTGGCGATGTGAAAGTGATGTTCGATTCAACTTGCAGCCCCGCCATGTTGCGGTGCACTGTGCCATCCAGCAGGGAGTTGCTGTACCTTGTCCAATCCCACAAATTGGGTGCCACTGTGTCTGCCACGGTGGAGAAGGTCTTTGTCGCGGTGCTGATGTTGCCAGCCAAGTCTTGCACCGAGTCAAGAACGATGCGGTAGTCCGTGCTGCCTTTGTAGGTGGCTCCAAAATAGAGTTTGAAGCTGCTGTTTTCCCCCAAAGCGCTGGTCGTGTCGTAGCCGATACTGCCACCCTTGTCGCTGCGACCGGTTTGCAAGTCAAAGCTTTCGGTGGTGACGTACGTGTCAGGATCACCTTGGTTGGCTGCATGGTCCACGCGCTGAATCAGCACACGTCCATAGGGCTTGACCGCCTCAGTCAAATTGAGTTGTACAAAGAAATTCTCGCCACGCCACACGCCAGAAGCTGAGCTGCCTTGCACCGGCGCCACAGGCACCAAGAAACGGCTGTCGACAGCAATCGAATTCAGGTAATCGTCACGGACGGCACTGGGGTACGAGATGTTCCAACCGTACAAAGCGTCGTTCACTGCGACAGAATTGTTGAAGGTGGTGTCATACGGCGTCACATAGAAATACGACGTCGTATTGATGATGTCCGTGGCCTCGCTGCCGCTCACACTGGTGGCATCCATCACAAAGGTAGGCGCGGTGGCGTCGGTCGACGCGGCGGTCGCAGCCGTTGTGAAGCTCAGGGACGAATTCCCGCTGACGCCGCTGAACACATTGCCAGCACCGTCTTGGAATGTGCTGCCGTCAATGTTGATGTAGTAGCGTGTGCTGCCCGAAAGCGTTCGGAACGGGTTGATCGAAATGGCGCTGCTGCTGACCTGCATCACACCGCCCAAACTACCTTGACCGGTAAAGAGGTCAAATTTTTCGATCAACGCACCCGTGTCCCGGTTGTAGAGCTGCACGTACGACTGAGAAGCCGTGGTCACTCTCGAGGTCACAGGCTCGCTGAAAGACAGCGTGATGTTGCTGCTGGCACCAAAACTTGAGCTCAAGTTGCTTGAGTTGATGGTAGGAGCTGCACGGTCGTTGTCGTGATACACCGCAATGGTGTTGGCCCATCCCACATCTTTACCAAACACCACGAAGGCCGCACCACTGCGATCAAGGTAGTCGCCCTGGACGCCGTTGGTGCTGGGGCCACCCAAAGCGAAGTCGGCAAAACCGTCTGAGTTGACGTCACCCAATGCTGAGATGGAAGTGCCGATGTTGGTGGGGTTCGCCGCATCCGAATAGATCGTGATGCCCTTCGAGCCCATGTTCGCCAAATTAAGTCCGCCCGAGTAGGCGCCACCAAACACCAATGCCACTTTACCCGTCGCTGCAGCGTTGTCATACGAGGTAGCAAAACCATTGCCAATGGCAAAGTCTTGATAACCGTCGTTGTTGACGTCACCCACACCTTCGATGGTCAATTGGCTCAGACCATAGTTGTTGTAGTAGTTGTAGTTATTGACGACTGTCGAGAACGCACTGGCGTTGATGGTGAAACCATCCGTGGCCGAGTTGTTCAGGGTGGCGATGTTGACATCGCTCCAATTGTTACGACCATAGATGACGCGCACATAGTCGGTGTTGTTGTACTTGAAATTGGCGGCCATGTCGGCCCAGCCATCACCGTTGATATCACCGATGCCGGTTAAACCAAATTGATAAGTCGCGTTGTACGCGTAGCTCTGATAGCCCGCATAGCTCGCATTGGTGACGGCGGAGTTGTCCAGGTTCAAACTGGCAAAGGCATTCGAGTCAATGTTGGTGACCTTGAAGCCATCGCTGCCAATGTTGCCGAGATCAATCTGACCCGCTAAGTCATCGCGACCAAACACGACATAAGCCGAACCGGCTTGGTTGATGATGAGGTCTTCCACACCGTCGTGGTTGATATCGCCCGCGTTGTCTACTTTCCAGCCCGCATACGCGTCAATGCCCTTGCTCACCAAATAAGTGCCGTTGTTGTAAGACACCGAGAAAGTGGACAACTGTGGTGTCGGTGGGTTCGAGATGGTGGCCACCATGTTGTCGGTGTAGTACACCTTGACGCCATTGCTACCCGTCGCCAAATCGTAGGTGACACCGTTGTAGGTGACGTTTTGCGTCATCGTCCATGCGCCATAAAGCAACATGGTGTCCGTGCCAGCCGTGCCTTTGACCACCAACAAATTGTTGGCGTCACTCATCTGCGCTGCTTTTTCGGGTGACAAAACGAGTTCATTGGCCCCGGCATTGGCCGTCACATCCAAGATTTCCACGTTGGTCAAACCCGTGGGCGGCAGCAGTGTGGTGTTCACCTGCCCCGTCATGTTGAAACGGATCGTGTCAGTGCCACGACCTGTATCAATGGCGGCGAAACTCATGTTCGTGACGTTGACGACGTCATCGCCATCCCCCGTCATCGCACCTTGCATAGCCCCTACGTTCAGGGTGTCAGGACCTGCCCCACCCACCGTGACGGCACCACCCAATTCGTTTTGAATGTCCAGGGTCACAGAGTCTGCAACGGTGATGAACGCATTACCTTTTTGCAGCACCTTGAACAAAGCACCGGTCGCATCGGAGTCCACGCCCATGAAGGCCCAACCACCGTAAAGCTTGAGTGTGCTGCCGTTGGTGCCATTGACGGTGACACGGCCAGTTTCATTCAGCGCCAAGACAGAGGCGTCATCCAGCATCACCGCACCGGTGCTGCCCAAATCAATCTTCTCGAAGCCACTCACTTGGGTGCCGGCTTTGCCAGACAAGTCCACATCCGGAACGCCTGCAGTCAAACCGGTCGTGATGACCAAGGTGTCTGTGCCACTGCCGCCCCAAATACGCTGATCGGCCAAATCGTAGGTGACGCGGTCATCGCCAGCACCTGCATCGATCACGTCAGCACCGGCACCGCCACTCAGCGTGTCGGCACCGCCCTCGCCCTTCAGAATGTCCACACCGTTTGTGCTGGCCAGTGTTTCGCCCGCGGAGCTGCCGTTGGTCACGGTACCCACGGTGGGGGCATGGCCTGCACCGTTGCTGACATCCACCGTCAGCGGTGTTCCGCTGTACGTCACGGTATAGCGTGTGTAACCATTGCCTTGATCGGTGCCAGTACTCCAGGTGGCGCCGGTGACGTTGTTCAAAAATATCTTGTCTGCGGTCTCCGCATTGATCGTCAGCGTGTTGTTGGCATTGCCCATGGCCAAGAGGCTGGCGGGGTCAATGACCAAGGTGTCAACGCCTGAACCATTCACCGTGGTGGCATTGTTGAAGTCAAACACCTCCAAGCTCTGCAACGCAGGGCGTGTCGCACCTGCGGTGGGACGGGTGATGTCACTCAAGTCCAGCAAGCTACCTGCAGCCACCTTCAATGTGTCCGAATCGCTACCACCGCTGAGCGAAATGTCTTTGGCGTCATAGGTGATGACGTCGGCGCCTGCACCGCCGTCGACAATGTCGGCGCCCACGCCGGCGTTGATGGTGTCGGCGCTGCTGCCGCCGGTGATGTTTTCTGAGCCCGTGCCGCCCGACAACACCGATGGGGTGTTGCTACCGACGATTTGGTCACCTTTGGTGACTTGCAGCCCCAGCAAGATGCTGACGGGCGTGCCATCGCTGGCGAAGTTGGTGTATTTGTTGTAGGTGATGCCCAAGACCAGCTCAGAACCACGCGACTGCCATCCTGAACCTGACAAACGCACGATGTCGCCAGTGTCGCCACTGACAATGAGGCGCTCTGCCCCACCCGTCATGGCGTGGATTTGGTCGGCTCCCACGATCAAGGTGTTGGCCCCAGAGCCCGTGAGATCGATCTTTTCGACGCTCACATATTTGTTCACCACCCCTGTGGTGGTGAGGTCCAGCGTGACGCTGCTGCCGCCCACACGCAAGGTGTCGGTGCCTGCGCCGCCGGAGACGCTCATGTCGGCGCTGTCGTACACGAGGACGTCATCGCCATCGCCACCACTGAGCGTGTCAGCCCCTGTGCCACCGTCAAGCACATCGCTGCCAGCACCGCCGTCCATCCACTGGATACCGGCACCGGCCGTCAGTTCGTCGCGACCTGTGGTGCCCGTCAGAACCGGAAGCACACCGTCTTGCACCAGCACACTGGCGCCATTGAGGGTGTAGGTGGTGAAACCGTTGGCATTGGCACCTTGGACCCACTCACCGGTCAGGCGCACCATGTCGCCGCTGCTGCCGGTGACCTTCATTTCGCCGAGGGGGTTCATCGCCAAGACATCGGAGGCGTTCAGCGTCAACGTGGTGGCTCCCGCGTGGTTGCCTAAATCGATGATCTCAATGTTCTGAATCACCTCATCACTCAGCGTGGTGAGGTTGATGTCGCCTGCGGCACGCAGCGTGTCTGTGTCTGCACCACCGTCAATCAGACGGTCGTTGGCATCAAAGATCAACACGTCATTGCCCGCATCACCGCGCAAGACGTCTGCGCCGCCTGCGCCGTTCAAAATGTCGGTTCCACTGGAGCCACGCAACACATCCATGGCGGCACCACCCAAGGTGGCGCCATCGGTCATCGCAGTGACAGAAGCCACGGAGTCGACCTGCAAGGTCACGGTTTTTCCGTTGTAGGTGCTGGTATAGATTTGATAGCCACCTGAGGTGCCTGCGGAAGTCCAGCTGCCGTCCAAGAACACGGTGTCGCCTGCAGTATCCGCATCGACGGTGAGCGTGGCACTGCCTGCCACTGAGGATGAACTGGCCACATCCCACACGCTACCCGGACTGACGACCAGGTAGTTGCTGCTGGCCGCCTTACCACCAATGTCAATGACTTCGGTGTGCAGGATGCCAGGTCGGCCGGCGGGATCACCCAAATCCAGCACCACATCCGCTGCGCTGACGGTGTCAAAGCGCAAGGTGTCGGTCCCTGCCAAACCATCGACCACCAAGTCGGAGGGGTCATAGATACGCACGTCGTTGCCAGTGGTACCGGCGTACGAAATGGTCAGCGTCACATCGGGGCTGAGCAACACCGTGGCAGTGGTTTGGTTGACCTCGTCGTAATAGGTGTACTTGTTGTATTGACGCGCTGCGCCGTTGTTGTAGATCACCGGTTGCGTACCCGCCGCGATCCAATTGCCGGACAAGGTCAGGGTGTCGCCCACACTGCCATGAATCTTCAAGGTGTCGGTGGTATCAGACATCGCAAATACCGATGTCGTGTCCAAGGAAAGGGTTTGATTGACTGCGTTGGTGAGATCGATCTCTTCAAAACCGAGGAATCGGGTGTTGTTGACCAAATTGGTCACGCCGGCCTGATTGATGGCCAAGATGTCCACACCGCTGCCACCATCCACACGCGCGTCGGCGCTGTCATAAAGCACCCAGTCGTTGCCGCCACCTGCATCGATGGTGTCGCTGCCCAATCCACCTTGAATGACGTTGCTGAGGCTAGAGCCGGTGATGTTGTCAGCACCCGAACCACCCACCACATTTTCAAAACCCGAGATGGCATCGGTGCCAACAGCGGCACCGCTGGCCACGCCAGTGGCCAAGTTGATGGTCAACCCACTGCTCGAAGGAACCGCTGAGTAGTTGAGGGTGTCAGTGCCGTTACCACCTTCCAGGGTGTCGTTGCCGTTGCTGGCCGACACGGTGTCGGTATCGCTGTAGCCAAAGACCACATCGTCGCCAATGCCGGCATCGACACTGTCGTTGCCGATACCCGCAGACATTGTGTCGCTGCCGAAGCCGCCGAGTAAGGTGTCGTCACCTGCGCCACCCGACATGTTGTCACTGCCGTCGCCGCCATCGGCATAGTCGTTGCCCGCGCCTGCGCTGATGCTGTCGTCACCGGCACCGCCGTCGACGCTGTCATTGCCATCGCCTGCCACCACGCTGTCGTTGCCGTCACCAGCATCGATGCTGTCATTGCCAGAACCGGATTCACTGGAGGACTCGCCGCCATAAATGACGTCGTTGCCTGTACCTGCAATGACGATGTCGTTGCCTGAGCCCGCGATCACCGTGTCGTTGCCGCTGCCTGCATCAATGTTGTCGTTACCCGCGCCTGCACTGACCGCGTCAGCGCCACCGTTGGTTCGGAATTCGTCATCACCGGATGTGCTCGCAGGCACATCACCACTTTCGCCGGTGATATACAACATACCCGGGGTGATAGCGATGGGAACCAACACAGTCAAGTTGACAGGGTTCCCACCCGACGGTGTGTATGTGGTGGTGTAAGCGTTGTACAGCGGATCGGTGTTGTTGCTGTTGTCCAAGGCCCAATTACCCACCAAGCGGACACCGTCATCGGCGTTGGCATTCAGGGTGAGCGTGCCTGTGCTTGTCATGGCATACACGTCAGCATCGGCAATCTTGACCGACTGACTCGGCGCTGCCGTGAGGTCGAGCACCTCAAACTGCGAGAAGATGTCGTCACGCACCAGCGTGAAGTCGATCATGTTCATGCTGCCATTGACACGCAGCGTGTCAGTGCCTGCGCCACCGATCACACTGGTGTCGTTGGCATCAAAAATCACGGCGTCATTGCCATCACCCGCGTTGATCGAATCAGGACCTGCGCCACCGACGATCAGATCAGCCGCACTGCTGCCCATGATGGTGTCGGCACCGCCAGAACCCACCACCGTTTCAAAACCGCTCAAGCGGTCGGTACCAGCGCCTTGGGCATAGCCACTGACGACAGTGACCGCACTGCCCCCAATGCTGGCTCCGATGCTGGTGCTGCCCAAATTGATCGCCACAGGGCCGCTGACGCCGCTGTAGTCCAAGGTGTCATCCCCGGTGCCACCACTCAAGGTGTCATCACCGGCGTCACCGAGCATGAGGTCTGAACCGTCACCACCGTCAACGCTGTCGTTGCCAGCGCCACCGCTGAGGGTGTCACTGCCTGCGCCGCCGCTGAGGGTGTCATTGCCCTCACCAGCTTGAATGATGTTGTCGTTGGTGTCACCCCCCAAGCTGTCCGCACCGGTACCACCGATGAGGTTTTCAATACCACTGAGGGTGTCTGTGCCCGTGGTGCTGGACGTGGCCGTACCGGCACCGGCAACAAGGGTCAAGGTCACGCCTGTGGTGGCGTCGCTGAAGTCTGCGGTGTCAATGTCATCGCCGCCCGAGAGAACGTCGTTGCCTGTGCCACCTTTGAGGGTGTCGCTGCCTGTGTCACCCAACAAAATGTCGTTGCCAGCTCCGCCCAAGATCACGTCTTGGTCATTACCACCGCTGAGGGTGTCGTTGCCGGAGCCACCGTCCAAGGTGTCATTGCCGGTGTTGCCTGAGAGTAAGTTGGCGCCCGAATCGCCCGTGATGCTGTCGGTGCCTGAGCCACCGCTGACCGATTCAAAACTGCTGAAGCTGTCTGCGCCGCCCAGTCCGTCGTTGGCCGTGCCCGCGGACAAGTCGACCACAATCCCTTGCCCACTGGTGTTGGCACTGTAATCAAGGGTGTCGTTCCCTGCGCCGCCTTCAAGCGTATCGCTACCGGCGCCACCTGCAACCAAGTCGTTGCCGGCACCCGATTGAATGAGGTTGGCGTCGTTGGAACCCGTGATGCGGTCGTTACCAATGCCGGTGATGAGGTTTTCAACGCCCGAAATGGCGTCGTTCCCCAAGCCTGTCACGGTGCTGGTGTTGCTGTCGCTGCTGGTGCCAGCTGCCAAATTGATGGTCAGGTTGCCCGTGGCTGCAGAATTGTCCAAGGTATCAATGCCTGCGCCGCCAATGAAGGTGTCGCTGCCGGAGCCGCCCACAAAGAAGTCGTTGTCCGCACCACCATCGAGGACATCGTTACCTGCGCCCCCCAACAAGGTGTCTTGACCACCACCGCCTGACAGGACATCGTTGCCACTGCCGCCGTCGATCAAGTTCCAATCTTCGTTGCCTGTGATGTTGTCGCTGCCGCTGCCACCCGTGACGTTTTCTATGCCCAACAAAACATCGTTGCCTTGACTGCCCGTGCCGGTCAGAGCGTCTGTGCTGCTTCCTGCAGCGCCATTGAGACCCAAAGCAATCGTCAGATTGCCCGTGGCATTGCTGTAGTCGACCGCGTCCACACCGGCGGCGACATCGTCACCGCCAGAAATGACGTCATTGCCTGGACCACCCGACACGGTGTCGTTGCCGGCGCCCGCGTTGATGGTGTCGGGGCCATCGCCACCGAACATCAAATCACCCGCAGCGGAACCCGCGAGCGAGTCGGCGCTGTTAGAGCCCGTGATCTGTGTCACCACCTGAACATCCGGATCTACCAAGATCACATGCGCAGCCTGACCGCTGACGGAGTTGGCCAAGGTGTATTTGAAAAACCCGTTGACCATGGTGCTGTCTTTGACCCACGCACCATCAAGCAGCAAGGTGTCGTTGTCGTCACCGGACACGGTGACGGCACCTGTAGATGTCGAGACCAGACCTATAGCGGTCGACCCGTCGGTGCGCTCAAAGCTGGCACGGTTCAAGGTCAGTGTGTTGGCCACGCCCCCTGCAAGGTTGAGCACTTCCACGTTTGCAATGACCGGGCCACTGTCGAGTTGACTGGTCGCAAAGGTGCTCAAGTCAACCGTGTCTGTGCCACTACCGCCAGTGATGGAGACGTCTCTGCTATCGAAAATAAAGGTGTTGGTCCCGCTGGTGGCCGAGAGCACATCGGCGCCGATGCCACCGTCCAAGGTGTTGTTGCCGGCACCTCCAGAAATCGAATCATCGCCAGCACCACCGAAGAGGTAATCATTGCCATCACCACCATCGAGGGTGTCGTTGTCAGCACCGCCATCGATGGAGTCATCGCCCAAGCCGCCAGAGATGCTGTCAGCGCCTGCGCCGCCCAGCACCGTGTCGTTGTCTGCACCACCGTCCAAGCGGTCGTCACCAGCACCACCGTCGACCAAGTCGGCACCTGCACCCCCGAGGACACTGTCACCGCCGTCACCACCGCTGACGGTGTCGTCACCGGAGCCGCCATCTAAGGTGTCGCCGCCCGTGCCACCGGCAAGTCGGTTGCTGCCACTGCTGCCAACGATGATGTCGTTGCCACCACCGCCATTGACGTTTTCAATGTTGCTGATGCTGTCTGTGCCGCTGTCAACACCTTGAGCCTGAGAGCCCGAGACGGTGACCGCCGTGGAGCCCAAGGTGCCAGAGACAGGACCCGCGCCTAAGTTGATGATGACGGGATTGCTGTTGTCGCTGAAATCGGCAGTGTCTGTGTCTGAGCCACCGTCCAACGTGTCGTCACCTGCGCCACCGCGCAACACGTCGTTGCCGGCACCGGCACTGATGACGTCGTTGCCTGCACCTGCATCGAAAAACTCGTTGCTGCTGGCTGCACCAGTCAATGTGTTGTCAGAGGACGTGCCCAGCTGAGGACTGAGCAAGTTGATGTCTGTCGACACCTTAAGAGTTAAGCCACCGTTGGTGTAGGTTTGATAAGCCACACCATTGAGCAGTTGTGGACTGCCGGTTGCTGTCCAACTGTCGGTCAGGATCAGGTTGTCAGTGCCATCACCATTGATGGTGACCACACTTGTGCTGCCCCCTTGCGTCAGCGCAGTCACACTGGCTGCATTGAGCGTGAGTGTGTTGCTGTCGCCATTGCGCATGTCAAGGGCTTCAAATTGGCTGAATTTGGACGCAACTGTGCCTCCACCAGCCAAAGTGGCTGTGAAGTCGGCAGTCGCTTCGCGAATCAACAGGGTGTCTATGCCTGCGCCCGCATTCACTGTGGCGTCATTGGCATCGAACACGATGGCATCTGCACCCACACCCCCCACGATGCTGTCAGAGCCCGAACCCGCGTCTAGGGTGTCACCCGCGCTGCCACCCAACACGGTGTCATTCAATCCGCTGCCGGTCAACACAGAGGGCGTGCTAGAGCCATTCAGACTCAAACCGACCACACGAATATCACTCGACAACAAGATGGTGTTAGCACCACTGGTGTAGGCCTGATAGGTGAGGTTGTTGATGGTTTGCAAGCCACCGCTCGCGGTCCATGTACCCAAAGGGGTGACCTCATCGTCGACTGTGCCCAAGATGGTGACAGAGCCACCCATTTGGGACACGTCTGTCACGTCCAGCGTGAGATGGTTACGCGCGTTGTCAGTTTGCAGATCGATGAACTCAACGCCACGAACGACGCCGGCGTCGGTGGTCATGTCAATTTCAGTACCGGACATGCGCAGGGTATCGGTGCCTGTTCCCGCGTTGATGCTCGCCAGTGGGTTGTAGTAAATCAAGTCACTGCCCGCACCGGTGCTGATGGTGTCAGCACCACCGCTGCTGTCCACGGTGTCAGAGCTGCCCACGGTGTCGGCAGCCAAGTCGGTGATGATCATGTCGGCTGCCAAGCTGCCCCTGATGCTGTCATTGCCACGACCGGTTTGCACGCCTTCGATTCCCACCAAACGGTCTACGCCAAACACACTGGCGTTGGCATTGGTGGTTTGTACGGTTTGGTTGGCCAAGTCGACGGACATGCCCACAGACGACGGCACGGTGTCCAAGCCAGAACCCGTGGCGCTGGCCACCCGGGAGTAATCCACGATGTCGATGCCATCACCGCCCACCAGCGTGTCGCTGCCAGGGCCACTGAGCAAGGTGTCCGCCGAGGCCGAGCCTTGTACCGTGCTGCCGACGGTGACAGCATTGGCCACCATGATGGTCACGGTTGGACTGGGGTCGACACTCTTGTAGGCTTTGTAGCCTGCCACGTTGATTGAGGTGTCCAACTGCCAAACAGGAGAGTCTGGTGACGAAGCATCGTTCGCCAAGGACAGCACATCACCAGCAGTACCTTCGATGGTGATGATGTTGGGGGTGGTATTGCCCGTCGACATGGCCGCCACAAAATCGCGACCGAGGTTGACGCGGGTTGCACCGGGCGCAGAGAGGTCAATCACCTCCATGCCGCTGATCAACGCCGGATTGTTGGTGAAGACACTGTTGGCTAAGTTGAATTCGCTTTCAGCAATGACCAACACGTCAGCGCCACTGCCACCGACGATGCGGTCTGCCAGGTCGAGTGCGATGCGGTCGTTGCCATCACCACCCTCTACGGTGTCCACGCCTTCACCACCCACCAAGCTGTCGTCGCCGACACCGCCTTGCAGGGTGTCTGAGCCTTGGCCGCCCAGCAAGATGTCAGCACCACTGCCGCCGAGCAAGAGATTGCTGCCTGCATCACCTGTGATTTGGTCATCGCCCAAACCACCTTGAACTGTTTCAAATGCACTGACGCTGTCGGATCCACCCAGCCCGTCATTGCTGGCGAGCCCTGTCAACAGGTTGACCACCACACCTTGAGTGCTGGTGTTGGCGCTGTAATCCAAGGTGTCGTTGCCCGCACCACCTGAGAGTGTGTCATTGCCTGCACCGCCTGCAATCAAGTCGGAACCCGCACCAGCAATGATGCTGTCATTGCCGCCACCACCATCCACGGAGTTGTTGCCTGCGCCTAAGTCAATGACGTTGGCTTGTGCACTGCCGACCACGCTGTCGTTGCCCGTACCACCGATGACGTTTTGGAAGTTACTGACGCTGTCAGAGCCCGTCGCCGTACTGCTGACCGTGCCTGCGGCCAGGTTGACCACCAAATCGGTGGGCGCCGCTAGACTGAAATTGAGTGTGTTGATGCCATCGCCACCGCTCAGGGTATCGTTACCGGCGTCACCCAGCACGGTGTCATTGCCTGCACCACCATCGACGCTGTCGTTGCCCTCGCCCCCTGTGATGATGTCATCACCTACCCCTGCCAGGATGGTGTCTGCACCGGCGCCACCATCAATCGAATCGCTACCTGAACCGCCATCGAGCAAGTTACCGCCTTCGTTGCCGGTGATGGTGTCTGCACCCAAACCACCCAAGACGTTTTCAATGCCCACCAAGGTGTCCGTCCCTTGACCACCGGCAGTGGTATCGACGCTAGAGCCTGCGGCATTGTTCAACCCCAGACTGACGGTGACAGGCGTGGAAACGCCGTCAAAACTCACGGCATCAAGGCCGTTGCCGCCCACCAAAATATCGTCTCCGACGCCGCCCAGCAAGATGTCGGCGCCATCGCCGCCATCGATGCTGTCATTGCCTTCGCCACCTTGCAGCGAGTCAGCACCTGTGCCAGCCACGATGGTGTCGGCACCCGTGCCGCCATCGACGGTGTTGTTGCCACCACCAGCTTGAATGCTGTCGTTGCCACCGCCGCCCAGCAGCTCTTCAGCAGTTGCATCGCCCACCATGGCATCGGAAGTGTCCCCGCCTTGCATGGGCAAGAGGTCATCCAAAATAAATTCGGCGTAAGTGCCGTCGGGCACACCGTTGAGTAACCCCGTGAGGGTCGCCTTCACAGTGATGCTGTTTTCACGAACGGTGTTGATGTCAATCGGCAAGGTGAACGTTTCACCCGCCAGACCGGCTCGAATTGTGCGGTTGTAAGTGCCACCGGCCACACGCGCATCGGCGGCATTATTGGCATCCAGCGCCTCAATCTCGAGGCTGTAGCTCACGAACAAGCTGGTTGGGGAGGACAGTTTGATGTCAAAAGACAAACTGCCTGAAGATTCATCGACACGCGCAAATTCGGTGCTCAAGCTCACTTTGGGGATCACTGGCGGCACAAGTTCATTGGCCGGCTTGACAACTTTGGGAACGACCCTGTCAATGATGGACGGCAGTGGTGCAGCAGGAGCTGAGACAACAGATGTGGTTGTGCTTGCAGAGGTTTGTGTCACAGCTGCAAGCGTTGGCGCCGAAGAGAGTGGCGCAATGAGGTTGCCCCCGGTGATTGGGCTGACCAGTGGACTGCCCGTGATGGGGCTCACAAGATTCGGATTCAACACAGGCGACGGCGCTGCGGCTGCAAGTCTCTCGATTTGTGCCTCCGATGTTGCAGCTGCCTGCAGTAAGTTGGCTGCAACTTGGGGAGTTTGTGCAGCAGCTTGTGCGTTTTGTGCTGCGGGTTGAGCACCTGCTTGAGAAACTGCAGCTTGAGCCACAACTACTTGCGACGTGTTTGTGCCAGCCGCTTGCGGAGCATCTGCACCTGAATCTTGTGCAGCTTGTGTTGCCTGAGCCGCAGCAGCAGCTGGTTGGGCACCGGCTTGTCGCGCTGCAGCTTGCGCAACTGCAGCTGGTGCCCCAGCTGCTTGAGACGGAGTTGTGCCAGCCGATTGCGGTGCATCTGCACCTGAATCTTGATCGGCTTGAGCTGCCT
>JACCEC010638895.1_pt1 | contig 32253 bp, 33 predicted proteins | sample 7450121 | NCBI WGS metagenome assembly JACCEC01 (sample SAMN15323455, study PRJNA562643) | freshwater metagenome | isolation source: river surface water | place: USA:Blue River Watershed | collected 2017-08-18 | reverse complement strand
GAATACGAACGCACGGGCCAGCGCATCGCCCCCATCCTGAACGCCAACGGGGTGTATGCCGACGACCGCGTGATGAAGCGCGTGGGCGGCCGCCTGCAGGGAGAAACCTTCTGGTGCCATGTGACCGGCCGCGCGCTCAACCGCGATGCGCCGCACGAGGCTGGCATCTGGACCTTTGAAGACCTGTCGGCCCGCAAACCCGTCAAGGCCGAGCTCACCGCCCGCGAGCGCGAGGTGGCGGCGCACCTGATGGACGGGCTGACCAGCAAGGAAATTGGCCGTGCTTTGGGCATCAGCCACCGCACGGTCGAGATCTACCGCGTCAAGCTCATGCGCAAGTACCAGGCCGGCAGTGCGGCCGACCTGATCCAGAAACTGGTGCGCGGCTGAGTCCGCTCAGGCTTTGGGCTCGACCACTTCGGTGACGCAGCGGAAGGCGTCGATCGCCGTCGGGAAGCCGCAATACACCGTGGCGTGCAGCATCACCTCTCGCAGTTCCTCAGGGGTCACCCCATTGTTGAGCGCACCGCGCACATGGGCCTTGAGCTCGTGCTGCTTGCCCTGCGCTGCCAGCATGGCCACCGTGATCAGGCTGCGGGTGCGCAGGTCCAGTCCTGGTCGCTGCCAGACATTGCCCCAGGCATTGCGGGTGATGAACTCCTGCATCGGCAGGGTGTAGTCGCTGGCACCGGCCAGGGCCCGGTCCACGTATTCAGCGCCCATGACCTGGTTGCGTGTGGCCAGGCCCGCCTGCAAGGCGGCGTCCTGGGGAAGGTCTTTTTGTGTTTTCGACATGACAGGCTCCTGCAATGAGCCCTGAGCATAATGGTTCGGACAAGGAGACCTGCATGAGCACACGCTATCCCCACCCCGAAATCAAAGACCTGCCTGAAGACCTGCGCGCCAAGATCCTGGAGGTCCAGGAAAAAGCCGGTTTCGTGCCCAATGTGTTTCTGGCGCTGGCCCGCCGCCCGGCCGAGTGGCGCGCCTTTTTTGCCTACCACGACGCCCTGATGGTGCCCGAGAGCGTGGGCCGCACCAGCAACCTGACCAAGGGCGACCGCGAGATGATCGTCACCGCCACCAGCGCGGCCAACCAATGCCTGTACTGCGTGGTGGCCCATGGCGCGATCCTGCGCATTTACGAAAAGAAACCGCTGGTGGCCGACCAGGTGACCGTCAACTACCGCAAGGCCGACATCACACCCCGCCAGCGCGCCATGCTCGACTTTGCGATGAAAGTCTGCACCGCCTCCAATCAGGTCGAGGATGCCGACTTCGCCGCTTTGCACGCCCACGGTTTCGACGACGAGGACATCTGGGACATCACCGCCATCACCGCCTTCTTCGGCCTGTCCAACCGCATGGCCAGCGTGACCGGCATGATGCCCAACCCCGAGTTCTATCTGATGGGTCGGGTGCCGAAGACCAAAGGCTGAAGCTCAATTGCGAGGCCGTGCGCTGGCGTCTTGACCGATCAAGGCCCAGACCAGTTCCAGCAGTGCGTCCTCGAGCGCGGGGCTCTGCAACAGCGGCGATTTTTCCAGACTGGCACTGCGCAAGGTCCCGATGACCGAACGGGTGAGGACAAACAGCTGCGCTGTGCCCAGTGGGCGCATCTGGGGGTGGTCAACGCGCTCAAGAAACAGGGCCAGCCGGTCTGAAACCTGTCGGACGGCACTGGCCGTCTCCTGAGGTTCCTCCTGCGCCCAGGCCAGACGCACCAGACTTCGTGTCCAGCTGTGCCCCCCCGCAAAGCCCTGAATGAGGATGCGCAGAATGCGGCGAATGGATCCCCGTGGGTCCGTCATTTGCTCCAACGGGTCTTGTTCCATTTCGTTGAGACAACGTTCGAGCTCCTGCAGCACCAAATCGCGGCCACGCGTGGCCATGGCTTGCACCAGCACCTCCTTGCTGGGGAAATACTGGTAGAGCGTTCCGATCGAAAACCCGGCGGCTGCAGCCACCCGGTTTGTGCTCAGACCGCCCTCGCCTTCTTTGTCCAGAATCTGAGCAGCGGCCTTGAACAAGGTCTGTATGGTCTGTTGCGCGCGTGCCTGGGTCGGCTGACGGCGCAGATTTCCATTGGGCTTGAGGGATATGGCGGTTTTGCGAGCGGGCATGTCACTGGTCGAAAAAATCTGAGCAACAAGCGAGTGGACGGCCTGTCTAAAACCTGAATAATGCTCACTTTCTAGATTCACCGCAATGCCCGTCTCCATGTCCACCAGCACCAACACATCCAGCCACACCCTCACGGTTCGCCGACTGGGGGTCGATCTGTCTCAGGGTTTTTCGCGTCACTGGAACGGCGGCGATGCGTTTCGGACAGCGTTTTGCAATGCCCTGTCGATGAGTTTTCCGGTGGGCGAGCAGTTTTTCATCGACTCGGTCCGCGAAGGCGCCAAACACTTGGGTGACAGCGCTGAGCACCAAGCACTGCGCGAGACCGTCCGGGGCTTCATCGGGCAGGAGGCCACGCACCGCCATCTGCACGGGCTCTACAACGCCCATCTGGAAAAACAGGGTCTCATCAACCACTGGGGACCGCGGGCGGCACGTCGCCTGGAAATTGGACGGCGCAAGATGTTCCGTACCTCCGACAAGGGCTACCTGCACGAGCTGGCCATCACCGCGGCTTACGAGCACTTCACCGCTTTGTTTGGCGACCTCACACTCGAAAACATTGACCAGGCAGGTGACTGGTTTGCCCAGGCCGAAGAACCCCTGCAGACGCTGTGGCGCTGGCATGCAGCCGAAGAGTCGGAACACAAGAGTGTGGCGTTCGATCTGTATGTGGCGCTGGGCGGCAACCACACCTGGCGCATGCGCTGGTTCAACTATGTGCTGATGCAGTTCACACTCGATACCTTGAGGCAAACCATCAACAACCTCTGGCACGATCGCACGTTGCACAAGCCCTCCACCTGGGTGTCGGCCGCCCGATTCCTGTTTGGCCGTCACGGTCTGGTTCGGCGCATCGCACAACCGCTCTGGGCATACCGTCGTGCGGACTTTCACCCCACCCAGGTGGGCCAGCCGGATCTGGCCGCCCACTGGCTCAGCAGCCATGCCGACCGATGGAAACCGGTCGGCACGCCCGCCTGAAAGGCATTCAGTCCGAAACCAGGACTCGCACCCAGTCGGGCAGCGCCACAGCCTTTTGCTTCGGGAAATCCACCCAGATGGTGGTGGCGCCACCTGCCGAGCAGATGACGCCAGGCTGGTCGGCGCGCTCCAGTGTGCACCAGCTCTCGAAAGTGGTACGCCCTGGATCACTCACATACATCCTGGCCAGGATGTCGCCCGGGTATTCGAGCTGTTTGTAGAAATTGCAAAAGGCATTGACGATCACCGGCCCCTCTCCCTGGGGTTCCGGTTCGCAACCGATGCTGCGAAACCAGTCGATGCGCACCGTCTCGAGGTAGCGGAAATACACGGTATTGTTCACATGGCCCATGGCGTCCATGTCACCCCAACGGATGGGGATCACCATCTGGTGGACCAGTTTCTTGCGCTCGGGCAGCTCCAGACGCATCGTCTTCTCCTCAGAGCGCAAAGCCGTCGTCAGCCGCAATCACTGCGCCATTGATGAAGTGGCCCTCATCGCTGGCCAGCAGCATCAGGACCGCGTCCAGGTCTTTGGGTTCGCCCACCCGCTTGCGCGGCAGCATGCTGATGAGTTTCTGACCCTGCTCGGTCTGCCAATGGTGATGGTTGATCTCGGTATCGATGTAGCCTGGGCAAATGGCATTCACGTTGATGCCGAACTTGCCCCATTCCACGGCGAATGCCTTGGTCATGTGCACCACGGCGGCCTTGCTCATGCAATACACACCGATCTGCGGCAGCACCTTGAGCCCCGCCATGGAGGCGATGTTGATGATGCGACCGCCTGTAAAACTGCCGGGAGCGGCGCCTTTGGCGCGGGCCAGCATGCGCTTGCCAACTTCCTGCGCCACAAAAAACGCACCGCGCACATTGGTGCCCATGACGAAGTCGTAGTCCTCCTCCGTCACATCCTGGATGCGCTGGGTGGTGCTGACCCCCGAGTTGTTGACCAGGATGTCAATGCTGCCCATCTCGGTCTCTGCATGGGCCACAGCCGCCTGGATGCTCTCGCGCTGGGTCACATCCATCGCCACGACATGGGCATTGCCCCCTGCCGCTTCAATCTCGGCGCGCAGTGCTTTGAGCTTGTCTGTACGGCGGCTGGCCAGCACCACGCCAGCGCCAGCACGCGCCAAAGTGCGGGCGAACTGGGCACCCAGACCGCTGGAGGCACCTGTCACCAGTGCCACACGGCCCGACAGATCCATTTCATAAGCCATCACAACTCCTTCAAAACTGTGCTGTCGCCATTTTCCGATGGATGGCTGTTTGGGCCGCATAAAATGAGTCGCAGGCCCGACAGGGCATCCATTTTCGAAACTTCTGCAAGAGACATCATGAGCCCTCAAGAAATTCTGGACACCTACGGCCCCCGGGAAGCCATGGAATACGACGTGGTCGTGGTCGGTGGTGGGCCAGCTGGCTTGTCCACCGCCATCCGCCTCAAGCAACTGGCCGCTGAAAAGGGTCAGGACGTCTCGGTTGTGGTGCTCGAAAAAGGCGGGGAACCCGGTGCCCACATCCTGTCAGGTGCCATCATGGACCCGCGTGCCCTGACCGAACTCTTTCCCGACTGGAAAGAGCGCGGCGCCCCGCTCAACCAGCCCGTGACCGATGACGCCTGGAGCTTCCTGTCCGAATCAGGCGCCACCCGCACCCCCGGCATCTTCCTGCCCGAGTGCGCCCAGAACCACGGCAACTACATCATCAGCCTGTCCAACTTCACCCGCTGGCTGGGCCAGCAGGCTGAAAACCTGGGTGTGGAAATCTTCCCTGGCTTCACCGCCGCCGAAGTGCTCTACAACGAGGACGGTAGCGTCAAAGGCGTGGCCACGGGCAACATGGGCATCGGCAAGGACGGCGAACCGACCGAAAACTTCCAGCTCGGCATGGAACTGCACGCCAAGTACACCGTGTTCGCCGAAGGCGCCCGTGGTCACCTGGGCAAGCAGCTGATTGCCAAATACAAGCTCGATGAAGGCCGCGATCCGCAGACTTACGGCATCGGCATCAAGGAAGTCTGGGAGATCGACCCCAGCCGCCACACCCCCGGCTTTGTCATGCACACCGCCGGCTGGCCCATGAATAACGACACCTATGGTGGTGCTTTCATGTACCACATGGAAGACAACAAGGTCGCTGTCGGCTATGTGGTCGGCCTCGATTACGCCAACCCCTGGCTCAGCCCGTTTGAGGAATTCCAGCGCTGGAAGACCCATCCAAACATCAAGTGGTACTTCACCGACGACAAGGGCGAAGTCAACGCCAAGCGCATCGGCTACGGTGCCCGCGCCATCACGGCTGGCGGCTTGATGAGCCTGCCCAAGACGGTGTTCCCGGGCGGCGCACTGGTCGGCTGCGATGCCGGCTACCTGAATGTCAGCCGCATCAAGGGCAGCCACGCGGCCATCAAGACCGGCATGCTGGCCGCCGAGGCCGCCTACGATGCCATCGTTGCGGGCCGCCAGCACGACGAGCTCGAAGCCTACCCCGAGGCTTTCGAAGCCAGTTGGCTCTACACCGAGCTCAACAAATCGCGCAACTTCAAGACCTGGTTCAAGAAGGGCCTGACGGTCGCCACGCTGATGAATGGCTTCGAGCAGTTCGTGCTGCGCGGGCACATCCCGTGGACACTGCGCCGTGACAAACCGGATCATGTGTACCTCAAACCCGCAGCCGAGTGCGAGAAGATCGATTACCCGAAACCGGACGGCAAGCTGACCTTCGACCGCCTCTCCAGTGTGTTCATCAGCAACACCAACCATGAGGAAAATCAGCCCGCGCACCTGACGCTGAAAGATGCTTCCGTGCCCGTCAGCATCAACCTGGCCAAGTTCGCGGGTCCGGAAAGCCGTTACTGCCCGGCTGGTGTGTACGAGTTCGTCAAGAACGAGGACAACTCCGACCGCCTGCAGATCAACGCGCAAAACTGCGTGCACTGCAAGACATGCGACATCAAGGACCCGACCCAGAACATTGTCTGGGTGACGCCTGAAGGGGGCGGTGGACCGAACTACACGGGCATGTGAATCGATTGCCGCAACACCCAGGGCCCGACATGTCGGGCCCTTTTTTCTGAGTCACCTGCGAAACACACCTCAGCACAAACCCGAATGTCCGCGATGGCATAGTTGCCCATAATCAAATTTGTATGACAAGTTGATGTGCAACCTGTCTTCCATCCACCCATGAGGAGCTTTTTGAATGAAACTGAGCAAACTGATGTTGGCCATCGGATTGGCCTCTGGCGTCATGGCCAGTGCCCTGGCGCAGCAAGTGACCATGCGCAACAGCATTTCCGTGGCCCAGAACTCTCACCAGGGTGAGGCCATCGATACCTTGGCACGCGAGGTAGAAAAACGCACCAATGGACGCATCAAGATCCAGAACTTCTATTCTGGCTCCCTCGGCGGCGAGCGCGAATCCATCGAGGCTGTGCAGCTCGGCACACAGGAGCTGGCCACCACCTCCACGGGCCCCGTCCCCAACTTCGTGCCTGAAGCACGAATTTTGGACGTACCCTTCCTCTTTCGCGACAAGGCCCATGCACGTGCCGTACTCGACGGCCCGATCGGCCAGGAACTGCTGACCAAGTTCGAGTCCAAAGGCTTCAAGGCCCTGGCCTGGGGAGAAAACGGTGTGCGCCACATGACCAACAGCAAGCGCCCGGTCAATGCACCCGAAGACCTCAAGGGCCTGAAGATGCGCACCATGGAGAACCCGGTTCACGTGGCCGCCTACAAAAGCCTGGGCATCGTGACCACCCCGATGGCGTTCCCTGAAGTCTTCACCGCCCTGCAGCAAGGCACGGTGGACGGCCAGGAAAACCCGCTTTCGGTGATCATGGCCGCCAACTTCGACCAGGTGCAAAAGCACCTGACCCTGACCGGCCACGTCTACTCCCCTGTCGTGATCCTCATGAACAAGGGCGCGTTCGACAAGCTCAGCGCCGCCGACAAACAGATCTTCCTCGATGCAGCCAAGGAAGCCGTCAAGGCCAACCGCGCTCGCGTGGACAAGGACGACGCCAACGGCGTGGCCGAGCTGCGCCGCAAGGGCATGAACATCGTGGAAAACGTGGACAAGACAAAGTTCATTGCCACGATGGGTCCGGCCATGGCTGAGTTCGAAAAGCAGTTCGGCAAGGCCAACCTGGACCGCATCCGCAATTTCAAGTGATTTGATCACTCCAATTGACGCCCGCACAGTGAACACGCTGGCGGGCGTTTTTGATTCTGTAGTTGAGGAATCCCCATGAAATCCCTGTTCCTGAGCGTCGAGCGGTTCACCACAACCCTGTCGATGCTGATCGCATGCCTGATGCTGGCTGTTGCTGCATCCCTTGGCATGTTCCAAATCATCACCCGCTTTGTGCTGGAAACCCCGGCCGAATGGACAGAAGTCCTGATCCGTTTCAGTCTGATCTGGATGGTGTTCATGGGCATCCCCATGGCCTTCCGTCAGGGTGCCATGGTCAGTGTGGACGTGCTCTACCGCTGGAGCGGTCCATCAATGAAGAGGGTTCTCGACAGCGTGGTCGCCGCCGCAGCGCTGGTACTGGTCGCGGTCATCATCTGGTGGGGATGGGACTACGCCAACCGGGGCAAGGTGCAGTCCATGATCGGACTGGAAGATGTGTCGATGTTCTGGGCTTACCTGGCCATGCCGGTCGGCGCCTTGTTCAGCGTTTTCGGCATCCTGGGCAACTGGCTTGACCCGCAACGACTGGAACTGGAGACCGCTCAATGAGCATGATGATGATTGTGACCATGGTGCTGTGCTTTGCACTCACCATTTCCGTGGCGGTATCGATTGGACTGTCGGCGATTGTGGGCATCCAGATCGGCAACGCCAACATGCTCATTTCCGTCAAGGAAATGTTCTCCTCGATCAACAAGTTTCCCCTGGCCGCCATCCCGTTTTTCATCCTGGCTGGCAACCTGATGGAGACCGGCGGCATCTCGCGCCGGCTTGTGGAATTTGCCAAGAGCATTGTGGGAGGCATACAGGGTGGCCTGCCCATGACCTGTGTGCTGACCTGCATGATTTTTGCGGCGGTTTCAGGTTCTTCGGTGGCCACCACCTTTGCCATCGGAACCATCCTGATCCCGGCACTCATCAAGCACGGTTATCCGACCACCTATGCCGCATCGCTGCAGGCCACCTCGGCTGAACTGGGTGTGATCATCCCGCCCTCGATTCCGATGATCCTGTATGGCGTGAGCGCGGAGGTTTCGATCGGGGAACTCTTTATCGCCGGATTCGGACCGGGCCTGCTGATCGGTGGCGCCCTGATGTTCTGGGTCTGGATCTACTGCAAGTTCAAGGGCTGGGGCAAGAACGATGGCGATGGTCGCCTGGGTTTTGGCAAAGCCACCTGGCAGGCCGGCTGGGCCCTGCTGATGCCGGTCATCATCCTGGGTGGTATTTACGGCGGGATCTTCACGCCGACCGAAGCTTCGGCCGTGGCCGTCTTTTACGCGCTGATCGTGGGCATGGTGATCTACCGGGAGATCGGCATCCGAGATCTCTACACCATCCTGCGCAAATCGGTGCTGTCCAGCGCGGTGATCATGTTCATCATCGCCAACGCCGGGCTGTTTGCCTTCCTCATCACCCGCGCGGGTGTGCCCGAGGCCATCGGACACTGGCTCGAGGAAGTGCTCAAGTCACCCGCCTATTTCCTGCTGGGGGTGAATGCAGCCCTGTTCCTGATCGGCATGTTCATCGAAACCAGTGCGGCCATCATCGTGCTGGCTCCGATCCTGGCACCTGTTGCCATGCATTTCGGCATCGACCCGGTGCATTTTGGTCTGATCATGGTCGTCAACCTGGCGCTGGGCATGATCACGCCGCCGTTCGGCGTCAACCTGTTTGCAGCCTGCACTGTGGCCCGCATCTCCCTTGACCGCATGATCCGCGACCTGGTCCCCTTTGTGCTTGTGATCCTGGCCTGCCTGATGGTGATCAGCTATGTGCCAGCCCTGTCGCTGACCCTGCGTGATTTGGTCTACGCCAGATAAGGCTAAAATCTCGGACTGTCAGGAGAGCGTCTGAACGGGCTCATGCCCATGAGCCCGTTCAGACCGCCGAAGGCGCAGGCGAAAGAATCACCGCTGAACGCTCAGGCAAAAGGACTGACGAAGCGTCTTTTCAAGACGTTGCCTCACTGGAGAGAGGTGTCGGGACATCGAACCACGGCACCCACCGAAGGAGCAAACCGCAGAACCCCGGCATCAGCGTTGGGCGTTCCCGGCGAATCTCTCAGGTAAAGCGGACAGCGAGGGCCCACCACGGCATGTGCTGTGGTGAACCGTGCCCTTGAAAGCTGCCCATGTCCGCCAACGAAAACCTGCTCACCACCCCGCTCAATGCCCTGCACCTCGAACTCGGTGCGCGCATGGTGCCGTTTGCCGGTTACAGCATGCCGGTGCAGTACCCCGCAGGACTGGTCGCCGAACACCACCACACCCGCACCGCCGCCGGCCTGTTTGATGTCTCGCACATGGGTCAATTGCGACTGACCGGCCCGGACGCCGCCGTCGCCTTCGAGAGCCTGATGCCGGTGGATGTGATGGGCCTGGGCCTGCACAAGCAGCGCTACGGTCTGTTGCTCAATGACGAGGGCGGCATCATCGACGACCTGATGTTCGTGAACCGGGGCGAAGACATCTTCGTCATCGTCAACGGGGCCTGCAAGCACGGCGATCTGGCACACATCCAGGGCCGCATCGGCACCCGCTGCACCATCGAGCCGCAATTTGATCGGGCGCTTCTGGCACTGCAAGGCCCACAGGCCGTGACTGCGCTGGCCCGCCTGCTGCCCGGCGTCGAACAACTCGTGTTCATGACTGGCATGCCGGCAAGCTGGCAAGGCGCGGACCTTTATGTGACGCGCAGCGGCTACACCGGCGAAGACGGTTTCGAGATTTCCCTGCCCGCAAGCAGCGCAGACGCCTTTGCCCGCGCCCTGCTGGCCCAGCCCGAAGTCAAGCCGATCGGTCTGGGCGCCCGCAACTCGCTGCGCCTCGAAGCGGGACTTTGCCTGTACGGCAACGACATCGACACCACCACCACACCGGTCGAAGCCAACCTCAACTGGGCCATGCAGAAGGTGCGTCGCACCGGTGGTGCCCGTGCCGGTGGCTTTCCCGGCGCCGACAAGGTACTGGCCCAGCTGGACGGCACCCAGCCCGCTCAGCGCCTGCGCGTGGGACTCGTCGGCCTGGAACGTGTGCCAGTGCGCGAGCATGTCGAGCTGCACAACGACGCCGGTCAGAAAGTGGGCGAAGTCACCAGCGGTCTGCTCGCACCCACAGCCGACAAGCCCATCGCGCTGGCCTACGTGCAGGCAGAATACGCCGCCGTGGGGACCCGCCTGAACGCCATGGTGCGCGGCAAAGCCGTGCCGATGGAAGTCAGCCCCCTGCCCTTCGTCCCCAACCGCTATCACCGCGGCTGATTTCCTCCCAACAATCGGGATCTGACCCCCATTAACTTCCAGGAGCACACCATGAGCCTCAAGTACACCGAAGACCACGAATGGATCAACGTCGAGGGCGATGTCGCCGTCGTCGGCATCACCCACCATGCGCAAGACGCGCTGGGCGACGTGGTGTTTGTGGACCTGCCCGAAGTCGGCAAGTCCTTTGCACAGAAAGACGTGGCCGGTGTGGTCGAGTCCGTCAAGGCTGCCGCCGACGTGTACATGCCCGTGAGCGGCGAGATCACCGAAGTCAACGAAGATCTGCGCAATGACCCCTCGCTGGCCAACAGCGATCCGCTGGGCAAGGGCTGGTTCTTCAAGGTCAAGCTGGCGAACCCGTCTGAAGTCGACGCCCTGCTGGACGAGACGGCCTACAACAAGTTCAGCGCCAGCTGATTGAGGCCGGCAGCGCTGTAGGAGGCCGCCCCTGCGGCCGAACGCTCTCCGACAGACGAACCTTTTCGGCCGCAGGGGCGGCCTCCTACAAATTGATCCAACTTGCAGGAACGCACATGCTGATGTCCGCCCACCGCCCCCTCGGCGATCTTGAAAACCCGTCCGAATTCATCGCGCGCCACATCGGCATCAGCGCGCAGGACGAAACGCTCATGCTGGGCGTCATTGGCGAAGCCTCGCGCCGCGCCCTGATCGAATCCATCGTGCCGCGCTCGATTGCCCGCAGCCAGGGCATGCAACTGCCCGCCCCCGTGACCGAAGCGGCCGCGCTAGAACAGCTCAAGGGCATTGCGCGCAAAAACAAGCTCTACAAGAGCTTCATCGGCCAGGGTTACCACGGCACGCACACGCCCGGGGTCATCCTGCGCAACATCCTGGAAAATCCCGCCTGGTACACCGCCTACACGCCCTACCAGGCCGAGATTTCGCAGGGCCGCATGGAAGCGCTGGTCAACTTCCAGACCATGGTCTGCGACCTGACCGGGATGCCGATCGCCAACGCTTCCATGCTCGACGAAGCCACCGCCGCCGCCGAAGCCATGACGCTGGCCAAGCGCTCGGTCAAGGCCAAAGGCGATGTGTTCATCGTCAGCGGCGACGTGCACCCGCAAACGCTCGAAGTCATCGAGACCCGTGCCGCCCCGCTGGGCATCACCGTCAAGGTGGTGCGCTCCAGCGATGAGTGGCAATCGGCCATCGCGCAAGACGACTACTTTGCGGCCCTCAACCAGTACCCCGGCAGCAGCGGCTGGCTGGCCGACTGGCAAGAGAGCGCCGATCTGATCCACAGCAAGCAGGCTGCCTTCATTCTGGCAGCTGACCTGATGGCGCTGGTGCTGCTCAAGACCCCGGGCGAGATGGGGGCCGACATCGTGGTGGGCACCACCCAGCGCTTTGGCATGCCCATGGGCGCGGGCGGACCGCACGCGGCCTACCTCGCTTGCCGCGACGAGTACAAGCGCTCCATGCCTGGCCGTCTGGTGGGTGTGAGTGTGGACGCGCACGGTCAGCCCGCTTACCGCCTGGCCCTGCAGACCCGTGAGCAGCACATCCGCCGCGAAAAGGCCACCAGCAACATCTGCACTGCGCAGGTGCTCCCTGCCGTCGTGGCCAGCATGTACGTGGTCTACCACGGTCCAGATGGCATCAAGCGCATCGCCCAGCGGATTGCCAGCTACACCGCCGTGCTGGCCGAGGGCCTCAAATCGCTGGGCGCCTCGCTCTTGCACGGCACCGCCTTCGACACGCTGACCGTGGACTGCGGCAGCGCCGCCGCGGCCGACGCCCTGCACGCCAAGGCAGTGGCCAAGCAGATCAATCTGCGCCGCTACAGCGGTGGCCGTGCGGGCTTTGTGGGCATCACGCTCGACGAAACCACCCAGCGCGAAGACATCGCCACGCTCTGGAGCCTGTTCGCGCAGGATGGCCAGAAGCTGCCGTCTTTTGAGCAGTTTGAAAAAGGCATCGCCCCGCTGATCCCCGAACCGCTGCGCCGCACCAGCAGTTTCCTCACGCACCCGGTCTTCAACCGCTACCACAGCGAGACCGGGATGCTGCGCTACATCCGCCAGCTCTCCGACAAGGACCTGGCGCTGGACCGCACCATGATCCCGCTGGGCTCGTGCACCATGAAGCTCAACGCCACCAGCGAGATGATCCCCATCACCTGGCCCGAGTTCGCGCTGCCCCACCCCTTCGCGCCGGCCGACCAGCTGCAAGGCTATGCCGAGCTGGACCAGCAGCTGCGCGACTGGCTCTGTCAGGCCACCGGCTACAAAGGCATCAGCCTGCAGCCCAACGCGGGCTCACAAGGCGAATACGCGGGCCTGCTCGTCATCCAGGCCTACCACCGCGCCCGTGGCGAAGGCCACCGCAACATTTGCCTGATTCCCTCCAGCGCCCACGGCACCAACCCCGCCAGCGCCCAGATGGTGGGCATGCAGGTGGTGGTGACCAAGTGCGACGACAACGGCAACGTGGACATGGACGACCTGCGCGCCAAGTGCGAGCAGCACAGCGCCAACCTCGCCGCCGTGATGATCACTTACCCCAGCACGCACGGCGTGTTCGAAACGCAGGTCAAAGCCCTGTGCGAACTGGTGCACCAGCATGGTGGCCGCGTGTACGTGGACGGCGCCAACATGAACGCGCTGGTGGGCGTGGCCGCCCCCGGCGAGTTTGGCGGTGACGTGAGCCACCTGAACCTGCACAAGACCTTCTGCATCCCCCACGGCGGTGGCGGCCCTGGCGTCGGCCCTGTCTGCGTGGTCGAAGACCTGGTGCCCTACCTGCCCGGCCATGCCACAGCAGGCCTCAAGGTCAATGGCGTGGGCGCTGTGTCTGCTGCGCCTTATGGCAACGCCGCCGTGCTGCCGATTTCCTGGATGTACATCCGCATGATGGGCGCCGAAGGCCTGCAGCATGCCACCGAGGCCGCCATCCTGGCCGCCAACTACATCAGCAAGCGTCTGGCACCGCACTACCCCACGCTTTACGCGAGCGAAAACGGCCATGTGGCCCACGAGTGCATTCTGGATCTGCGCCATTTCAAGGACACTTGCGGCGTGATGGCCGAGGACGTGGCCAAGCGCCTGATGGACTACGGCTTTCACGCGCCCACACTGTCTTTCCCAGTGGCCAACACCCTGATGGTCGAACCGACCGAAAGCGAAACACTTGAAGAGATCGACCGCTTCATCGAAGCCATGATCGCCATCCGCGAAGAGATTCGGCAGGTGGAAAACGGTGCTTGGCCGCAGGACAACAACCCGCTCAAGAACGCGCCGCACACCGCCGACAGCCTCATGGCTGCCGAGTGGGACCGCGCCTACCCGCGTGAAGTCGGTGGTGCCCTCAAGGGGCGCGTGCCGGGCAGCGTGAAGTACTGGCCACCGGTGGGCCGGGTCGATAACGTCTATGGTGACCGCAACCTGTTCTGCAGCTGCATCCCGCTGAGCGAGTACGCCTGACCGGACGGGCGCCCCTCCCTGGCTGTAGGAGGCAGCCCCTGCGGCCGAATGCTGTTCGCGCGCAGGGGCGCGCTCCTACAGGGCCAGGTATGCGGCACCATTCGCGGACAATCACACTTCACAAGACACGCATTCAACCTTAAGATCAACAACCTGCATCGGGAGAGACTGTCTACAGGACAGCGCCGAAGGAGCAACCGCCCCGGAAACTCTCAGGCCAAAGGACCGATGCAGGCCGACACCTCGGTGTCAAACACTCTGAAGAGCGGCCGGGATTCGTCATCCCGGTCCACCGCAGGAGCAAGTTCCAGTCTGGAACGAATCTCTCAGGTCTCAAACAGAGGGGGTCATGCAGCACACATGCCGTGCGCTGCGTGTCCATCCATTTGAGACGTTTTGCAAAGAGAGAAAGCTCCATGAAAAAGCACATCGTGGTCATCGGCGGCGGCATCACCGGCGTCACTTCCGCCTACGCCCTCGCCCGTCAGGGTTTCGAGGTCACCCTGATTGAAAAGAACCGCTACGCGGCGATGGAAACCTCGTATGCCAACGGCGGTCAGCTCTCGGCCTCCAATGCCGAGGTCTGGACCCACCCGTCCACGCTCATCAAGGGCCTCAAGTGGATGATGAAGGCCGACGCACCGCTGTTGATGAACCCCAAGCCGAGCTGGCACAAGCTCAGCTGGATCGCCGAATTCGTCGCCAACATCCCCAAGTACGAGCGCAACACCATCGACACGACCAAGCTGGCCATTGCGGCCCGCGAACACCTGTTCGCCTGGGCCGCGTCCGAAGGCATTGACTTCGACCACAAGCGTGAAGGCATCCTGCACATATACCGCGACAAGAAAGGCTTTGACCACGCCGGCCGTGTGTCGAAACTGCTGGCCGCAGGGGGACTGGAGCGCCGAGCCGTCACGCCCGAGGAAATGCGCGCCATCGAGCCCACACTGCAGGGCCAGTTTTACGGCGGCTACTTCACCGAAAGCGACTCCACCGGCGACATCCACAAGTTCACTTCCGGCCTGGCGCAGGCCTGCGAGCGCCTGGGCGTCAAGCTGCTGACCGGCCACGAAGTGCTGTCCGTGGCCAGCAACGGCAGCACCGCCACCGTGCAGGTGCGCCACGATGGCCAGACCGAAGCCCTGAGCTTTGACGGCATCGTGGTCAGCGCCGGCGTGCACAGCCGCCGCCTGGCCGCGCAGCTCGGCGACCGCCTCAATGTCTACCCGGTCAAGGGCTACTCGATCACCGTCAACATGCCCGACGCCGCCAGTCAGGCCGCTGCGCCGCAGGTCAGCCTGCTCGACGACGAGACCAAGCTGGTGACCAGCCGTCTGGGCGATGACCGTTTCCGCGTGGCCGGCACCGCCGAGTTCAACGGCTTCAACCTCGACATCCGCGCCGACCGCATCGCCCCGCTGATCCGCTGGGTCAACGAATGCTTCCCCGGCATCGACACCCGCAAGGTGGTGCCCTGGGCCGGCCTGCGCCCCATGATGCCCGACATGCTGCCGCGCGTGGGTGCAGGCAAAAAAGCCAACGTGTTCTACAACACCGGCCACGGCCACCTGGGCTGGACGCTGTCGGCCATCACGGCGCACCAGCTGGCCGGGCATGTCGCACAAGGACTGGGCAGCCGCATTCAGGCCTTGTCCGGCATGTCGCCCGCAACAGCCTGAAGCGCAGACATCCATCAACGCAACCACTGAAAAGAAACCATGTTCCGAACCCTGCTGAAATCGAAGATCCACCGCGTCAAGGTCACGCAATGCGAGCTGCATTACGAGGGCTCCTGCGCCATTGACGAAGATCTGCTCGATGCAGCCAACATCGTCGAAAACGAGCAAATCCACATCTGGAACATCGACAACGGCGAACGCTTCGTCACTTACGCCATCAAGGGCGAGCGGGGTTCGGGCATGATTTCCATCAACGGCTCGGCTGCGCGCCGGGCCAGCGTGGGCGATCTGGTGATCATTGCGGCCTTTGCACAAGTGCCTGAAGACCAGCTACCCCAACACACGCCGCAGCTGGTCTTCGTGGATGGGCACAACCGCCAAACCGAACTGCGTCACAAGGTGGCGACCCAGCAGGCACCCGTCTGAGCGGCTCCCTCGGCGGGGCGAACACCGATAATCGGTGCATGCCCCGTCCAGCCGATTTCAGGGTGCTGAGCCTCATCCCGCCGATGACGCAGCTCAACACCCCCTACCCCTCCACCGCCTACCTCACCGGCTTTCTGCGCTCGCGCGGGGTGGCGGCGGTGCAGGCCGACCTGGCACTGGCGCTGGTGCTGCGACTCATGAGTGGCGAGGGCCTGGCCCAGCTGCGCGATGCCGCACTGGTCTTGCCCGAAGAAGAACGCAGTGGCACGGTCAATTTCTTTCTTGACCACTTCGAACGCTACGCGCAAACCATCGACCGCGTGATCGCCTTTCTGCAGGGACGCGACAGCACACTGGCGCACCGGATCGCCAGCCGCGGCCTTCTGCCCGAGGGCCCACGCTTTTCAGCGCTGGACGCGTACGACGACGAAGAAACCGGCGACCCGCTGGGCTGGGCCTTTGGTGCACTGGGCAGCACCGATCGGGCCCGGCACCTGGCCACGCTCTACCTGAACGACCTGGCCGATGTGCTGCAAGGCGCGGTGGATGAGCGTTTTGAATTCGTGCGCTACGCCGAAAGCCTGGCCGCTGCCCAGCCCACATTTGACCCGCTGGCCCAGGCGCTGGCCGCTCCGCCCAACCTGGTCGACCAGACGCTGGCGGCGCTGACCCTGACCGCGATGGCCGAGCACCAGCCGCAACTCGTGCTGCTGTCGGTGCCCTTCCCCGGCTCCGTCTATGGCGCGCTTCGCATCGCCCAGACCATCAAGCAAGCACACCCCGATGTGTGTATCTGCCTGGGGGGCGGCTTCGTGAACACCGAACTGCGCGAGCTGGCCGAGCCACGCCTTTTTGATTTTGTGGATTTCGTGACGCTCGATGGCGGCGAACGCCCGGTGCTCTCGCTCATCGAGCACCTGCAAGGCCAGCGCAGCCGCGAACGGCTGGCGCGTACCTTTGTGCGGCAGGACGGCCGCGTGAAGTTCATGAACTGGCCCGAGCCCGACGTGCCGTTTGAAGACGTGGGCACCCCCACCTGGGATGGCCTGCCGATTCACGACTACCTGAGCCTGCTGGACATGCTCAACCCCATGCACCGGCTCTGGAGCGACGGGCGCTGGAACAAGCTCACCGTGGCACATGGCTGCTACTGGAAAAAATGCAGCTTCTGCGATGTGAGCCTGGACTACATCGGCCGCTACGAAACCGCCAGCGCCAGCACCCTGGTGGACCGGATTGAGCGCATCGTGGCCGAGACCGGCCAGACCGGTTTCCACTTCGTGGACGAGGCGGCACCACCCAAGATGCTCAAGGCCCTGGCCGAAGAGCTGCTGCGCCGAAACGTGCAGATCAGCTGGTGGGGCAATATCCGCTTTGAAAAAACCTTCACGCCCGAGCTGAGCGAACTGCTGGCCCAAAGCGGCTGCATCGCCATGTCCGGCGGGCTTGAAGTCGCCTCCGACCGCTTGCTGGCGCTCATGCAAAAAGGCGTCACAGTGGACCAGGTGGCCCGCGTCACGCGCGGCATGGCCGACGCCGGCATCCTGGTGCACGCCTACCTCATGTACGGCTTTCCCACCCAGACCCTGCAGGACACGGTGGACGCTCTCGAATACGTGCGCCAGCTGTTTGAAAACGGCTGCATTCACAGCGGCTTCTTCCACCGCTTTGTCTGTACCGTGCATTCGCCCGTGGGCCTGAACCCCGAAGCCTATGGCGTGCAGCTGGTCCCGCTGCCACCGGTCACCTTTGCCAAGAACGACATCGGGTTCATCGATCCCACACCCATGCCCAAGGGTGTGGACCATGATGTGTTGGGCAAGGGTCTGAGAAAGGCCATCTACAACTTCATGCACGGGGTCGGGCTGGACCAGGACGTGCGTGACTGGTTTGAATTGCCAAAGGGCCTGTGTCCGAAACCAACGGTCAAACGCCATCGGATCGCGCAAGCCCTGAGTTTCTAAAGACAGCACTCCCTTCGAATATTGATAATAAGGTCCTCTAAAAAAGAGGACCGCATGCCACGTTCAAACGCATCAACAGAACACACCCGTGTTCTGAACACGCTTGCCTCCACTGGGTGGCTCCCTGCCTCTTTGCGGGGAGAGCGAGACCAGCTTTTTCTGACCTACCTCGCCATGCTGGCGCTGGCCAACGCGGCTTTTGCAGCCATTTCATGGAGTGTCGGGTACCTTGAAGGCATCTGGCTGCATGCATTCGGGCTTCTGGGCAATCTGGGCATCGTCTGGTTGCGCTGGCGCGGACATGCCTTGCAGGGCCTGGTCCGTGCCACGCAATGGGCGCTGCTGCTGCAGGCGCTGGCACTGGCCTGGAGCAGTGGGGGCATCTTCTCTCCCATGCTGGGCTGGATGTCCTGGGCCTCCTTGCCTTCGGTGATCGATCGGTCTGCGCGCAAAGCTCGTTTGTGGATCCTCAGCATTGCCCTGCTGATTGTTGGCTTGTACCTGTATGCCTGGTTCGGCCATGAAGTCATGCTGGGCGTTCCGCCAGCCATGCTGGTTCACTGGCATGTTCTGGTAGCCCTGCTGATTCTGGCCGTACAAATGGCTTTGCTGCACCGCTTTCAGCATTTGCGCGCACGACGCCTGGAGCGCATGCATCACCATGCACAGCTGTTGCAGCGCATGCGTGACGATTTGATCCACAGCCAAAAACAGAAAGACATATTCGTGGCTTCGGTCAGCCATGAGCTGCGTACTCCCATGAATGCCATCCTGGGACTGGCTGATCTCATTCACCATGACAAGCGCTTGCCGCAGGACGTACGAACCCAGATCGAGAACATCCAGAAATCCTCAGAGCACCTGCTGATGATCATCAATGATCTGCTTGACTATTCCCAGATCGAGGCCGGGGGCCTGCGCATCGTGAATGAGGCTTTTGATCTCCATGACACACTGCAAACGGCTTACAAGATCCTGCAACCCCGAGCACAAACCAAGCCCTTGCGCTACGCCATCGATATCGGTCGGGACGTCCCTCGCTGGATTCGTGGTGACAGCCATCGACTGACCCAGGTGCTGGTGAACCTCTTGGGCAATGCCGTGAAATTCACAGACCACGGCGAGGTCTGTTTGCGATGCCGATTCGAAGAAAACCTGGATGAGGAGCAGCGTGGTGTGCTGCACATCGATGTCAATGACAGTGGTATCGGCATTGAACCCGAAAACCAGCGCAAGCTGTTCGAACGCTTTGTCCAGGCAGACCCCAGCATTGCACGGCGCTTCGGCGGAAATGGTCTGGGACTGGCCATCACTCGCAATCTGGTCGAAGCGATGGGCGGTGAAATCGGTGTTGAAAGCAAGCCCGGTGTCGGCAGCCGCTTCTTCATCACGCTGCCCTGTCAGAGAGAGGCACCGCCCAAAGTCGGCATGACTTCTGAGCATCCCCTGACCGATCAGGAGCCGATACGCATTCTGGTGGTGGACGACAACCCCCTGAACAGGCAGATTGCCTCGCTCCAGCTGCGCCGCCAACTGCTGGCAGCTGAAATCGATGAAGCCGAAAACGGTGTTCGGGCACTTGAAAAAATGCGCAGCAACCTCTACGACGTGATCCTGCTCGACCTGCTGATGCCCGAAATGGACGGTTTTGAAACAGCGCGGAAAATCCGCACTGAATTGCCTGAGCCTCAGTGCTCCATCCCCATCATTGCACTGACCGCCAACAACGATGCTCGCGAACATGAACGCTGTCTGGCTGTGGGCATGAACGAATCCATGATCAAGCCATTTGACCGTATCCTGCTCAGCAAGAAAGTCCTCGAACATGCACGCCGCCGCGTCTGAACACCATTTGGACAATCTGCAGCGCTGCGTTCCAGCCTGGGTAGCGTTGGTGATTTTCAGCCTGCTGACATTGCCTTCGGTCCATGCCGAGCCGATGGACAACATTTGCCAATACCAAACACTGGAAGTGGATCCGAAAAGCGGTGAAGTCCATTTCATCACTCCACGCAAGGCCGGACCCGAAGACTGCAGTGAGATGGGGGCAGCCGTTGGTGGCATGAACCTTGAGTGGCGCCAGCAACTTCCACCCTTGGTGCGCTGGCAGCAGGACAGCGATGCCATGCGGTTGTGCGAATCCGCTCACGGCCCACTGGGCCGGCGCACGGGCCTGTTGCCGGGCCAAGGTTGCGTTTTCCTGCTGCCACAGGAGCTCTGTACCATCGTGACGGGGCAGGCTCTTTCACACGCTCAGCTGGCCAATGCGGTCAGGCAATGTGTGCCCTGAGACCGGGGTGACTCTCCGCCAGAACTCACCAGGCGATGGACTGCCCCCGATAGTCCAGGAACACCGCCCGCCCGTTCGCAGGCGCCGCGTCCAGCGCCTGCAGCAGGCCATGCACCGAGGCCTCAGGCGCCAAGGCTTCGTCCCCCACAAAGGGACGGCTCAGCGCAGAACGCACCGTACCGGGCTGAAGTGCTGCCACTACCGCCAGCGGGCGCTGTCGGCTGATTTCAATCGCCGCCGTCTGCAGCAGCTGGTTGAGCGCTGCCTTGGCCGCTCGGTAACCGTACCAGCCGCCCTTGTGGTTGTCCTCAATGCTGCCCACGCGCGCCGAGAGCTTGGCCCAGATCACGCGTTCGCCACGGGCCAGCAACGGGCCCAGATGGCGCAGCAGCAGGGCTGGCCCCACGGCATTGACCTGCAGGCTGCGCAGCAGGCGCTGGGCATCGAGTTCCTGCAAGCGTTTTTCTGGCCCCTGGCCGTCGATGGTGAGCGCGCCCGTGGCATCCACCACCAGATGCAAAGGGCCTTGCACCTGCGCGGCCAGTGCCGCCAGGCTGGCTTCATCGCCCAGATCCCAATCGATGGGGTCACCTCGCCGGACGGCTTGCACATCGCTGCAGCGCGGGTCGGAGCGCAAGGCCTGCACAAAGGCCTGGCCAATGCCGCCGCTGGCACCGACCACCAGCGCACGGTAGCCCTCAGGCAGGCTGTGCAGGGTGGTCTTCATCGCCGTCCCGCTGCGTCGTACACGCAACGAAAGCCGATGTACACCGCATAAAAATCTGCCGGTTTCCAGGCCTCGACATCGGCTTTCATCTGGTAGGCCGGGTACCACCAGGAGCCTCCCAGGGTCTGGCGCTCGCTGCCGCGCGCATCAAGAGCCCATTCCCAGACATTGGCGCCCATGTCGTGCAGACCGTTCACGCCTGCCCGGGTCTGGGTGACGGGAGCCGCACGCGGCCAGGGGTCAGGGTCGCTGGTGTTGGCGCCTTGCGGACTCTCGCCCGTGGTCCAGGGGTAGGTCTTGCCCCGCACCCATGGCGCATGAGGTGCAGCGCGCAGCTCGGTAAAGCCTGCGCGGCGCCATTCGGCGGCCGTGGGCAAGCGACCGCCGGCCCACTGGCAATAGGCCGACGCTTCGGCGTGGCTCAGGTGCACCGCGGGCAGCTCGGGGGCTGCCGGCACCCCGTCGGGCTGGCGCCAGGTCCAGCCCGGGCGCCTCTGCCAGCCACCCACGTATTCAAAACCGCCGCCCTCCAGTTCCGCGCGGGTGCGCACACCACTGGCCTGCACGTAACGCGCAAACTGACCGATCGTCACTTCGGTGCGGTCGATCTGCAGGCCGCCCAGGTCATCCAGCACCACCCGCTCGCCGATCTGCGCCTGCGCGCCAGCGGCGAACAACACCCATGCCGAGACCACCCCTGCGACACGAACATTCATGCGGATGCCTCGGTGTCTGACCCCCAGCGTTGAACCATGCGCTGCAGGCGGGGCCGCAGCGGCAAGAAGGCGCGGTAGAGCAGCTCGAGCAGCCACGACATGGGAGGCAGAACGAACAACCAGCCCGCCACCCGCCAGCCGGGCAAGGACCGCCACAGGCGCGCAAACGCCGCGCCACCGCTGAACAAACGTCCCTGTGTATCGCGCACATGAAAGCGGCGCATGGCCGCCTCGCAAGACAGGTCTGGCCCCAGGGACGCACCGGCGCTCACATCGAGCCACTGCAAGCGCTCGGCACCACGCAGGCGGCGGTAGAGCGCGATCTCGCGGCGGCACAGCGGGCAGCTGCCGTCGTAGTAGATGGTCAGTACGGGGGCGTTCATGGGCTCAGGCATCGAGCGCCATCATGCCGCGCGCGAGCAACCGGCCCTGCCGGTCGATCAGAAACCCCTCGCCCATGGCGGGATACGTGTCGGTCAACGCGGTCATGATGACCTGGTGGGTGACCCAGACCTCCAGCGCACCCGCAGGCAGTCGGGTCAGACGCGCTCGCAGTTCACCCAACTGCCGCTCGGCTTGTCCCTGACCGGCAAAGGTGGAGTTGAGCGCGGGCCAGGGTTCGACACGTCCCAGCGCCAGACGTGCCGTGTCCAGGCAACGACACCATTGGCTGCTGAGCACGCTTTGCGGCTGCAGGCCATGCCGCTCAAACCATGTGCCCATGGCCCGGGCCTGGGCACGTCCGGCATCTGAGAGGTTGCGCTGGGTCTGGCATTGCCCGAGCGTGAAACCGGGCGGATCACCCAGCCCTGGCTCGGTGCTGGCATGGCGGATCAGCAGCACGCCACCACGTCGGGCCTGCCCGGCCAAGGCCGTGGTGGCCTGAGCACCCAGCGTCCAGACAGCGCTGGCGGTCACGGTGGCGATGAGGGCGGCGCGGCGCTGCATGTCGGGCCTCACTGAAGACTGAAGGCGTCCATCGAAATCGACCGAAACTGCACATCCCGCGTGATGTACTGCGGCCGAGGGCTGTCCGCTTGTCCCCAGAGCGCCGCCCCGAGCGCAAAGTAGATCGTCAGGAAATGCTCGTCGGTCGGGTGTGCCCGCGCGGCATGGGGTGCCCGGTTGCGGTAGTCCATCATGGCAGGCAAGTCGCCAGACATCAGTGTGTCGTGCACCCAGCCGCAAAACGATGTCACATAAGGCTCGGTCGGCCCGTCTTCGCGCCGCAGCTCGTGCAGGTTGTGCGTCATGCTGCCCGAGCCGACCAGCAAAATGCCCTGCTCGCGCAGCGGTGCCAACGCCTGACCCACGGCATACACCTCGTCAGGCCCCACATCAGCGGGCAGTGCAACTTGCACCACCGGCACGCTGGCTTCAGGGTAAAGGTGCATGAGCGGCACCCAGCAGCCGTGGTCGAACGGGCGCTCGGGGTCCGTGCCAGCCGGCAGATCGGCGGCTCGCAGCAGGTTCAGCACCTGCTCGGCCAGCCCTGGCGAGCCGGGGGCCGGGTATTCCAATGCATACAAAGCCGGCGGAAAACCGCCAAAGTCGTGCCATGTTTCAGGCCGCGGCGCGGCCATGACGCCAATGCCGCGTGTCATCCAGTGTGGCGACATCAGCACGATGCCCTTGAGCTGCTGCGCAGGAGCGTGTGCGCGAGCCCAGGCACCGAGTGCCGGCCCGGCCTGCCCCGGCTGCACCGCAAACATGGGCGAGCCGTGCGAGACAAACAGCACCGGCAGCGGCGCCTGGCTCATGCATTGGCCTCCTCGGCCAGCTTGGCCGCGATCTGGCGCAGGCTCTGCTCGAACACCTCGACCGGCTGGCCGCCCGAGATCAGGTACTGGTCGTTGATGATGACGGCGGGCACCGAATGGATGCCCGAACGCTGGTACAGCTGCTCCACCGCCCGGACCTTGTCGGCGTAGGCACCCGATTCGAGCACGTCGCGCGCCGCTGTCACATTCAGGCCGACCTCGGCCACCGCGGCCAGCAGCACCTCAGGGTCTTCGATCCGCTCGGCCCGCCCCTGGTAGGCGGCCAGCAAGGCTTTCTTGAGCTGGCGCTGCGCCCCCTCACCCTGCCCCTGCGCCCAGGCCAGCAAGCGGTGTGCATCAAATGTGTTGTAAACCCGGCCACGCCCCCCGGGCGCAAACGCAAAGCCGACCTCGGCGCCACGGGCACTGATCGTCTCCCGGATTTGCGCCTGCTGCTCGGCGGTGGAGCCGTATTTCTGGGTCAGGTGCTCGCCCAGATCCTGGCCGCCAGGGGCCATGTCGGGGTTCAGCTCGAAAGGCTGGAAATGGATCTCGGCTTGCAATTCGCCCTGCAGGCGGTCGAGCGCCTTTTCCAGGGAAAACAGGCCCACAGCGCACCAGGGGCAGGCAATGTCGGAAACGAAATCGATCTTGAGCGTGGGGGTCATGGGGTCCGTCCGGTGAGTTGGAAGTCTGGATCTTGCCCCAAATCCGGGACAATCATGGTTCTGCACCACGATAACCCCCTGCACCCATGAAGATCCTCACCCTCAACGGCATCAACCTCAACATGTTCGGCAAGCGCGACCCGGCGCAGTACGGCACCGTCACCCTGGCTGAAATCGATGCGCAGCTGATCGCCCTGGGCAAGGAGCTTGGCGTCGAAGTCGAGTGCTTCCAGACCAACATCGAGGGCGAAATGGCCGAGCGCATCCACCGCGCCCACAGCGACGGCACCGCCGCCGTGCTGATCAACGCCGGCGCCTGGACGCATTACAGCTACGGCATCCGTGACGCGCTGGCCATCCTCAAGTGCCCCATCATTGAAGTGCACATGTCCAACATCCACGCGCGCGAAGAGTTCCGCCACCACTCGGTGATCGGGCCGATCGCCAAGGGCCAGATCGCCGGTTTCGGCGTGGACAGCTACCTGCTGGGCCTGCGCGCTGCGGTGTCGGCGGTCAAGGGCTGATCACCACAGGGCAGTTCAGAGCGGGGCCACCGAGGCGCCCTGGATGCCATGCCGGGCCAGTGCCTCGTCCACAAAACCGCTGGCCTTCATCTCCTGCACAAATGCCGCCAGTGCCTGGGCGGCTTCTGCGCCTCGCGACTGGGGCAAGCCCATGGCCTGCTGAATCACCATGAAACGGCCAGGCAGCATGCGGTGGCCGGGGAAACGGGCCAGATCGGCCTGCAGCTGCTGCTTCACGCCAGCGGCCACTTCCAGCTTCTGTTCGACAAACACCTCCACCACCGCCGGCGATGAAGGCGCACGCACGATCTCGGCGGCCTGGAGCGTCCGGCTCAGGAACAGGTCATAGGCACTGCCCTTACCCACCGTGACCCGCACGCCCGGGCGGTCCACCTCTTCGTTGGCCTGGATGGCCGAAGCCTCGGGAACCATGTAACTGCCTTCAATCAGCACATAAGGTGGGGTAAACGCAATGCCTTCACCGCGCAAGGGGTCGATTGCGAAGAAACCGATGTCTGCCTGCTCGCCACGCACGGCTTCAACGGATTGGTTGGCCGTATCGAACACCACCAGTTGCACCTCCACCCCCAGTCGATCGCCCAGCGCTCGCGCCAGATCAATGGACACGCCAAACGGTTCACCGCTCGAGCCATGGCGCCCGGCCAGGATCGGATTGCCCAGGTTGATCGATGCCCGCAGTTTTCCGCTGGGAGCAAAGGCTTGTCGGAGGCTGGCAGAGAAGGTCATGGTCGAAATCGAAGTTCAGTTGGGCAAGGCACCAGGGTGTCCCGGCAAAGATGCGAATTTGCCATGCCCGGCTGACACCTTCCCAACCGCGAAGAGCGTTCAGCCAGCGCCTGACACAACACCCAGCTGAGCCAGCAAAGCGGCATTGAATGCATCGGCAGCTTCGTACTGCACCCAATGCCCTGCACCCGGCACCGTATGCCATTGTCCCCAGTGGGGCGCCCAGCGCGGCAGGGCCTCCTGCACCAGGGCCAGTCGCTGGTGGTACAAGGCATCGTGTTCGCCATAAATGGCACTCACCCTGGCACGGATGCGTGGCAGGGCCTCGGCCACGATGGGCGTGGACGACAGCCGCCGGCGCGGCATCCGGTCCCGTGTCACGTTGGCCGCATGCAGAGACAGGGCCAGGGCGTCCAGGCTTTGCGGGTGTTCGAACATCAGGGCCATCAGGTTGTGGCGGTGCACCTCGTTTTGCTGCTCCGGCGTTGGCAGGTGGCGCCAGCCCTTGAGTGCTGTGCGCTGGGGCGAGGACAGGCCCAGGCCGGGGGCGCCCACCAGGATCAGGGCTTGGGCATCCTCGGGGTACTGCGCCAGCCACAAGGCGGCGGTCATGCCGCCAAACGAGAACCCCACGATCTGTACAGGCCCTTGCGGGGCCAACTGCTGCAGCCCGGCATGCAGGTGCTCAGGCAATGGCGGCACATCGGTGCAACCCGGCGGCAGGTCAGAATCGCCAAAACCCGGCAAATCGGGCACCAGCACGCGCCAGCACGCATCCCGCAGTGGTGCGATGTTGCGCACCCAATGGGTCCAGCTGCCACTGCCACCGTGCAGCAAAACCACCGCTGGGCCGTCCGACGCCCCCCACACATGCCAGACCGTGCGGACACCCTCGTGCAGGGTTTCGATGCGATGGCCTCCCGCCAAGGCAGCGGCCAGTGCGACAGGCAGAAAGTCAGGCAATGAGGCAGGATGGATGTTCATGCGCGCTGTGCAAGAGGATGGTGGTGGCGCCAGACTTTCCAGGTGGCCCCCACAGCCAGCAGGCTGGTCAGCATGGAAACCCAGAACACCGAGGCCAAGCCCCAGCGCTCACTGATGACGCCGCCCAGCAGGCCACCGATCACGCCCGGAAAGCCGTAGGCGATGACGGTGTAGAGGGCCTGACCGCGTCCACGCAGCCGGGCAGGAAAATGGTGCGACACCATGGCCACACAGGCCGTGTGGTGGGCGGCAAAGGTCAAGGCGTGCAGACATTGGGCCAACACCAGCACCAGCAGCACGTCGGCCCAGGCGGCCGTCAGGGCCATGCGCAGCACCATGGCGGCCGAACACAGCAGCATCCAGCCACTGAGCGGCAAATGGTGCAGCCAGCGCGACTGCCAGAAAAACCAGGCAATCTCGACCACGACCGACACCGCCCACATCACACCAATCCAGGTTTTGCTGTACCCCAACGCATCCAGATACAGCGAAAAAAACACATAAATGCCGATGTGCGAGAGCACATGAAAAAACGCACTGGCAAAGAACCAGCGCACCGCAGGCTGGCGCAATACATCCGACACCGGCAAAGCCGCATGCCCTGCATGGGCTGCTTCCTTGAGGTCGGGCAGCCAGAAAGCGCTGAGCAACACGGCCAGCAGACTCAGCACCGTCATGGTCGGGAACTGCTGCATGCCAAAAGCTTCGAACCAGGCCCCGGCCACGAACACCGTGACCAGAAACCCGATGGAGCCCCAAAGACGCACGCGCCCGTAGCGCTTGGCATCAAACTGGCCGCCCTGGCTCACCAGATGCGCCATGGCCGCTTCGCTCATCGGCATCATGGCGCTGGTGTGGGTGAACATGACCAGCAACACCACACCCAGCCACAAGGGAGAAAGCGTCAGCCACAACAGGCAGGCCGAAGCCAGTGCGACTGCCGCACCCAGGCGCATCAGCCGCACACGTTCGCCGCTGTGGTCACTGACCCAGCCCCAGATGTAGGGTGCAAACAGCCGCGTGGCCGCCTGCACCGAGGTCAGCACGCTGATGGCCACCAACCCCAGCCCCAGGTCCTTGAGCCACAGAGGCAAGTAAGGATTGAAAAAACCGATGTGCGCGAAATAACTGGCCGACAGGGCGGCGAAGGGAAAAAGTGCGCGGCGTTCAGGCATGGGATGTGAACCAGCCAGCGTTGTAGGAGGCCGCCCCTGCGGCCGAAGCATTCGCGCGCAGGGGCGCGCTCCTACAAAGACTGGACATCAAGGCTTGCTTGCCGCGATCGGGGGCAGATCGTGCTGCACGTCACCGCACTGGGCGCGGTGCAGCAGGGCGTGGTCCATCAGCACCAGCGCCAGCATCGCTTCGGCGATCGGTGTGGCGCGGATGCCCACGCAGGGGACGTGCCGGCCCTTGGTGATGACTTCGGTGGTGTGACCTTCCGAGTCGATGGTTTCGCGCGGGATCAGGATCGAGCTGGTCGGCTTGACGGCGATCGACACCTCGATGTCCTGGCCGCTGCTGATGCCGCCCAGAATACCGCCCGCGTTGTTGCCCACAAAGCCTTCGGGCGTGAGCGAATCACCGGCGGTGCTGCCCTTTTGCGTGACGCAGGCAAAGCCGGCGCCAATCTCCACGCCCTTGACGGCGTTGATGCCCATCATGGCGTAGGCAATATCGGCATCGAGCTTGTCAAACAGCGGCTGACCCAGGCCCACAGGCACACCGCGTGCCACCACGCGCAGGCGCGCACCGCACGAATCGCCGGACTTGCGCAGCGCGTTCATATAGTCTTCGAGCGCCGACACATCGGCCACCGGGGCAAAAAACGGGTTGTTCGGCACATGGTCCCAGCTCTCGAAGCCGATGGGCACTTCGCCTATCTGGGTCATGCAGCCGACAAAGGTGGTGCCGAACTTTTCCTTGAGCCACTTCTTGGCCACCGCGCCAGCGGCCACCGTGGGGGCCGTCAGGCGGGCCGAGGAGCGGCCACCACCGCGCGGGTCGCGGATGCCGTATTTGCGCCAGTAGCTGTAATCGGCATGGCCCGGGCGGAAGGTCTGCAGGATGTCGCCATAGTCCTTGCTGCGCTGGTCGGTGTTCTGGATCAGCAGGCAGATTGGCGTGCCGGTGGTCTTGCCCTGGTACACGCCCGACAGGATCTGCACCGCGTCGGGCTCGTTGCGCTGGGTGACGAACTTGCTGGTGCCGGGACGGCGGCGGTCCAGATCGGGCTGGATGTCGGCTTCGGACAATTCCATGCCGGGTGGACAGCCGTCGATCACGCAGCCAATGGCCGGGCCATGGGATTCACCGAAGTTGGTGACGGAGAAAAGGGTTCCGAAGGTATTGCCGCTCATGGGGTGTGATTATCCCCGAGGGGGGACACGATCCATTGCGGACATCCTGAAAGGCAGCCGAATGGAAGAGAAAACAGGCCTGAGACATTCGCGCGCAGGGGCGCGCTCCCACAAGGTCCTGATCAGGCCGCGTCCTTCTCTTGCGGCCAGTCGCGGATGTAGGCCTTGAGCATCTTGTTTTCGAAGTTCTGGGCGTCCACCACCGCCTTGGCCACGTCATAGAAGCTGATCACGCCCATCAGCATGGTGCCATCCACCACCGGCATGTAGCGGCAATGGCGCTCGAGCATCATGCGGCGGACTTCGTCGATTTCGGTGGCGGGACTGCAAGTCAGTGGCTGTTTTTCCATGGCCTGCCCCACGGTCGAGGCCCCGACCTGCCCGCCGTTGCCCACGATCTTGAGGATCACCTCGCGGAAGGTCAGCATGCCCACCACCTGGCCTTTGTCCATGACCACCAGCGAACCCAGGTCCTTTTCCGCCATGAAGCTCACCGCATCCATCAGGGCTTGGTCGGGCTGGGCGGTGAACAGGGTGTTGCCCTTGACGCGCAGGATGTCGCTGACTTGCATGGTGAATCTCCGGATGGCGGGTGTGACAGGGTTGGGCATCAATATAGCCCACAATCCAGAGTGAGCGTAGCGGTTTGCGCTTTCAGTTAACTTATCGGAGACACCCTGCCATGTCCGGCTATTCCGACCCCGGTTTCGACACCCTGGCGCTGCACGCCGGGGCAGCCCCCGACCCCGCCACCGGCGCCCGCGCCGTGCCCATCCACCTGACCACGTCATTCGTCTTCGAGTCGAGCGACCAGGCTGCTGCCCTGTTCAACCTGGAGCGGGCCGGCCATGTGTACAGCCGCATCAGCAACCCGACCACCGCCGTGCTCGAGCAGCGCGTGGCCGCGCTCGAAGGCGGCATTGGCGCCATTGCCACCGCCAGCGGGCAGGCGGCGCTGCACCTTGCCGTGGCCACCCTGATGGGTGCGGGCAGCCACATCGTGGCCTCGACCGCGCTGTACGGCGGCTCGCAGAACCTGCTGCACTACACGATGCGGCGCTTCGGCATCGAGACCACCTTTGTGAAGCCCGGCGACATCGATGGCTGGCGCGCCGCCATCCGGCCCAACACCAAACTGCTGTTTGGCGAGACCGTGGGCAACCCCGGTCTGGATGTGCTGGACATCCCCACTGTCAGCCAGATCGCCCACGAGGCGGGCGTGCCGCTGCTGGTGGATTCCACCCTCACCTCGCCCTGGCTGATCAAGCCTTTCGACCACGGCGCCGACCTGGTCTACCACTCGGCCACCAAGTTCCTGTCGGGCCACGGCACCGTCATTGGCGGTGTGCTGGTGGACGCGGGCAGTTTTGACTGGGAGCGCTCGGGCAAATTTGCCGAACTGACGCAGGCCTACGAAGGCTTTCACAACATGGTGTTCAGCGAGGAAAGCACGGTGGGCGCCTTTTTGCTGCGCGCCCGCCGCGAAGGCCTGCGCGACTTCGGCGCCTGCCTCTCACCGCACAGCGCCTGGCTGATCCTGCAGGGCATCGAAACCCTGCCGCTGCGCATGGCAAGGCACATGGAGAACACGGCCAAGGTGGTGGAATTTCTGGCCAGCCACCCGCTGGTGTCCCGCGTGGGCCACCCGCTGCTGGAGAGCCACCCCAGCCACAAGCTGGCGCAAAAGCTGCTGCCGCGTGGCGCAGGCTCGGTGTTCAGCTTCGACATTGCCGGCAGTCGCACCCAGGGCAAGGCCTTCATCGAGGCGCTCAAAGTCTTCAGCCACCTGGCCAATGTGGGCGACGCCCGCAGCCTGGTGATCCACCCGGCCAGCACCACGCATTTCCGCATGAGCGACGAAGCGCTGGCACAAGCGGGCATCGGCCCCGGCACGATCCGCCTGTCGATTGGCCTGGAAGACCCGGCGGATCTGATCGACGATCTGAAGAAGGCCTTGAAATCAGCTGAAAAGGCGGCGGAGAAAGCGGCATGAAGATCGGCAACATTTACGCCTACACCGGCGGCAAGGACTTTGACGCGGCCAAACCCACCGCGGTCTTCATCCACGGCGTGCTCAACGACCACAGCGTCTGGATTCTGCAAAGCCGCTACCTCGCCCACCACGGCTGGAACGTGCTGGCCGTTGACCTGCCCGGCCACTGCAAGAGCAGTGGCGAGCCGCCGGCCAGCGTGGAAGAAGCCAGCGAAGCCATCCTGGCCCTGCTGGATGCGGCGGGCGTGCAGCAGGCAGCGCTGATTGGCCACAGCTTCGGCTCGCTGATTGCGCTGGAAACCGCCGCGCGCGCACCCTCTCGCGTGAGCCATCTGGTGCTGGTCGGCACGGCCTTCCCGATGCGCGTGTCGCCCGCCCTGCTCGAATCATCGGTGTCCGCGCCCATGAAAGCCATCGACATGGTCAACACCTTTTCGCACTCCACGCTGGCGCCACCGCCCTCGGCGCTGGGCCCCGGCACCTGGCTGTATGGCGGCAGCCGCGCCCTGATGCGCCGCGTGCTGGCCAGCAACCCCAAGGTGAACGTGTTTTTCACCGGCTTCAAGGCTTGCGACAGCTATGCCAACGGCGAAGCGGCCATGGAAAAAGTGCAATGTCCCACTCTGTTCGTGCTGGGCCAGGCCGACCAGATGACGCCGCCCAAAGCTGCCCAAAGTCTGGTGAGCAAGGCCACAAACGCCAAAGTGGTCAAGCTGCCGGCCGGGCACTCGCTGATGACCGAGGATCCGGATGGGGTGCTGCAAGCCCTCAAGGACTTCCTGAAGGTCTGATCTGCTTCGCTCATTGAACTCACCCGGAAAGGAATATGCATGGACCAGCCTGTCGCAACACGCCACGCCAGCTTTGCCGAGTTCTATCCCTTCTACCTGAGCGAACACAGCCACCGCACCTGCCGCCGCCTGCACTTTCTGGGCAGCAGCCTGGCGCTGGTCTGCCTGACCATGCTGCTCGCCACCGGCAAGCCGCAGTACCTGCTGTATGGCCTGCTGTGCGGCTATGGCTGCGCCTGGGTCGGGCACTTCGTGTTCGAAAAGAACAAACCTGCCAGTTTCAAGCGCCCGATCTACAGCTTCATGGGCGACTGGGTGATGTACAAGGACCTCTGGACGGGCAAGATCCCGTTCTGAGCAGCTTCAGGCCTCGGGCAGCACATCGGCCAGCTGCAGCTGGTCCATGCGGGTCACGCTCCAGAAGGCGTCGCTGCTTTCGGCGTGGCGCAGGAGCCAGCGTTCGGCCAGGGGGACCAGCAGGGTCTGTGCAGGCTCAACCAGCAGCACCATGCGGGGGTCGGCACCACCCTCTTCCTGCAAGGCGCCCACCCAGTCCAGTGCCACCAGGGCCCGAAGCACCGGGTCCAGCTCACTGGGCT
>JACCEC011765528.1_pt1 | contig 32267 bp, 34 predicted proteins | sample 7450121 | NCBI WGS metagenome assembly JACCEC01 (sample SAMN15323455, study PRJNA562643) | freshwater metagenome | isolation source: river surface water | place: USA:Blue River Watershed | collected 2017-08-18 | reverse complement strand
CGCATCTTTTTGGGTTTATTCTCCTCTTTCTCTTCTTCTTCTTTTTTCATTCTTTGCCTTTAATCTCTTTTTTACTTCTTCTTCTACTTAATCGTTTTATTTTTTTCGAAAAATAAAAAGTCGGAGTCGGAATCATTTATTTCAAAAAAAAAGAGAAATCAAATCAAACATCGCTTCTGATACACTTCTTCTAATAATTCATGATAATTATATAATGATGATAACGCTTGCGGGCGCGCACTCTTCACCACCCGGATCGCCTCCGACGGTGTATAGTGATACTTTGCGATCAAATAGGCCGCTACCACCGTCGCCGATCTCATTAATCCCCAATAACAGTGAACGTAAACGACTTTCCCACTTTCAATTTGTGAGTTGATAAAGTCGATACATTCGGGTAATTTTTGGCGAAATGCTGCGATATTTTGTGGATCTTTGCTATCTTCCACATCAAGGCGATAATGGGGTTTATTAAGAAAGTATGGATGAAATGTTTCCTTTACGGTACAATTTAAAATGGCACCAATAGGAACACTCTTCAAGAAGGATTCGTCATGAGCACTGAGTAGATTTCCTAAATATAAACGGTCGCAAATGCGGTGATGGTTGGGGATGATTGAGAGTTGATTGGCAATTTTAAGGGTATTTTGCGATTTGAATACATTGATCGTTTTATATACCAAAGAGTTCCACATCTTCATATCTTATAGTAGAATGATAAAAAAAATATCACATCTAACTTTATCAAAAATAAAGATAAAACGTAAACGTAAACGAGTTTTATAAAATTTATTATTTATTTCGTATGAATACACACACAATCCATTCATTTAGGATTATTACCACTCGATGTGAATAAAAACAAAAAATGTCTTCGACCTCCTCTACCACTACCAGCGTTCGCAAACCTTCATCTTCCAATAAGGTGAAGATACAGCTGATTTTGGACACGGGGGCAGCAAATACATTCGAGCTATCAAATCAGGATGGACTCGTTGTCCAAGGGCGTGTGGAACAGACGGCTCCGAACATGATTTCTCTGATCGGTCGTCTCGATGGTGAGTTGCCCATGCATGACCTACCTATGTTTCGTTTGATTACAATTGATGACATTGTCAATTTCGATAAGGGCACTATGGAAGATATCGATATGAAAATGGGAGGCTTCTCGTTCAATTGTCACAACAACGACATGGATTGTTGTTATTCTCACATCTTACGGAGATGCTATATGCACGAGGGTACAGCAGCAGCCGAGGCTATGGCAAAGTTCCCCGAGGTTTCACATTTGCTTGTTCACAAAGTGTAAGAATATGTGAACGCAACTAAAGCAGCAACGGCTTCTGAGGCTGGTGAACATGAAGATATACTATTCGTAGAAATCATATTCTACAATTATCGATTATCGAAAAGAGATAAGAGTTAAAGTGTTATATGATAATATTTATAAATAAAATTCAATAAAAAGAGAGAACTATATTCAATATCAAATATTGAATATGGAGTCGACAAAATTTCCGGAAAGATCATAACTATTTTCAATCCCGACTTTCATATCATTCACATAATAGCACTCATAGATCTTCATCTTCGTGCGCCGTGAATAGATCACATATAATCCTTGTTTACGATTATGCGAATCGAGACAGAACTTTTCGTGAAGTCCGCCTTTGTGAAGACGGGAAATAACGCGGATCGTAATCGGATTTTCGCTCTTTCCCATTTTCGAGTTTCTTCTGTTTTTTGGTTGGTTCATATATCATCAAAAAAGTAAGATTTTCCATTTTCATTTTTTATTATAAATAAGAAGTTCTATTTCTTTGGATTGAAATCACATACAATCTAAATAAAATCCATAGATAAATGCGTAATTATCGATATCTTCGGGTGTTTGATATTGATTCTTGATCGCTTCTCTATAAATATATCCGTGTATGGGTGTGATCATCCACTCATTTCCAGAGTACATCCCGGAAAGGTTGAAATCGAAGAGTTTGACATTGCCAAAGAGATCGATACCTACATTATCATGTTTCCAATCGATATAGGCGATACCCAACTTTTGTAGGTGCTTCTTTGCTTCATACAATTTGCGCATATCCAAATCTCGTGGAATGATTTGAGTGTTCAAAAATTCCATTTCAATATAATTCGGCTCCACTTTATAGATTGATACAATATTTGGATGCGGATTCTCCATTAAGATCTTCGCAATGGTACTCTCCACAAACCACAAATAATCAGAATCGCGTTTTTTACGTTCTTGCTCTTCATGGCTCAATTTAAGAAACCATGATTCTTTGGTAATATCGAATTTATACTTCTTGTATTTGCTAAATAGTGAAGAACAAATATACTCCATCTTTTTGATCTTTGATGCGTTTCTGGAAAGATTGATCCAATATGTACAGATTCAAAATCATTTTTTATAAAAAATAATTTACGTTCATTAAAATAGTGTTCTTACTCTTTATCCATTTGTATGATCATATCGTGTAAGATGGTATATATTTGGTCTTTATTTTTATTAGATATATTTAAGACGAAATCAGCTTTATACTCATCACGTAATTTTATGAAATGCGATCGATTGTCGGTAATATTCATCTTTTCAAATACATGATCGCAAAATGTATTTAAGTCGTTTTTATTCGCGAATTCATATTTGAAATGATTGAGTAGTATTTTTCGAAACGCGTATCGATTTATTTGATCGATGCGATCTTTATCCTCTTTATCTGTCTTCACATAACGATTCGCAAATTGATTGAATATTTTTATACTTCTTCGATCACCTTCCATTCTACGACTTGTGAGATTTCGGGCAAGGTCGTCGAGATTCGCATAAAGATTGATAATAAACAAATGATCCATGAGATTCATCTCAACTGGGACTCTTCGAGTCCGTTGAGAAGCAGCGCAAGTCGTCATCTCTTCTAAATATTCAAGAATCTCTTTTTGTGTTGAAATATCAAAAATAATATTTTCTTTTCATAGCATCATTCACCATATATTGAATAGCAATTTTATACTCCATCTCTTGAAGTCGATGATTTTCACCATATGTATTTTCGATATTTTTATATAATTCATTCATCTTTTGATCGACCCGTTTATCTCCATTATAATCATCAATATGAAATGATACATACCCTTTTCCATGAAAATAATTCGATATACTACTCTTTCCAGATGAACTTGTACCCGTCAAAAGGATGATCTTTTTATTGTTTGATCTTTTCATACTTTATGAAATTTATTATAAAATAATATTCTATATCTATTTTATATATTTTATATATTTTATAATAAAAAATGTTCATCTTATTACTCTCTTATTTATCATAAAAAGAGGATCTAATAATTCTCGCGAATCGCCTTTCCGCGGGGGAAGCGAAGGCGTCCATCGGCATCTTCGCCGAAATAGTATACCGTCAGCATCTTACCCACATATTGCGCTCCATTCTTAAACATCTCCTTTCGCTGAGCATCGCTCGCATTGGGTGCGCAAGCACATGTCTTTCCATTGGGAAGGAGGACATCCCAAATGACAAGACCACCATTCTCCTCATGGAAACCAATGATCTTAAACTCATTTTCGTTAAACTCCTTGTACTTTTGAAGATACTTACTCCGCTTATCCACTTCGTAGGTTCCGTTCATGTCGCGGATCATAATACCCTCATATCCATTGGATACATACGCATCATGCTTCGCTTTCACCTCGGCGGGCTCTTCGGCCACCTCTGTTTCCACACGATGGATCATCGGTAGGTCTCCCTTCTTGAACTGCTTAAAGTGCGCGTCCATAAAGGCATAGCGCTCCTTACATGTCATGGATAGGTTGGCAAGGTTGATACAATCATAAATGTAATAGTGGATCTTATTCGACTTCTCCATATCCACCGGTTTGGCGTGTTTCAGGGTCATACGAACAAGACCCGAGATCTCATTAAAGGGAATATCATTGGTGTACAACTCTCCATCCCAGTAGAATCCATCGCGCATTTCAGGGCTCATTTTCGCAAAGAGCGCTTCAATTTGACCTCGGAGGAGATCAAACTTCTCAAATGGCTCACCGGTACGCGATTCCAAGACGACCTTTCCGTCGCGCATATACGCTAAACAGCGGATTCCATCGTACTTACGTTGAATGAAAGCAGGGAAAGCGATCTTGAAAGATCGGCTACTTCCCGCCTTCTCATACTTCGCAAACTCGAATTCTTGGGCAAGCATCGGACGAACCATCTTCTTCGAAACGACTTTGGCACCTGCGCCCGCTCCCGCTCCACCTGTGGAGAGAGATGCGAGATCATCCGTGTAGAGCTCCTTCTCCTTCTTACTCTTAAACTTCGAATTTGCTTCGAGAATCGCTTGCTCCAAAGGAGTGCGATTCGCTTTGCCCTTTTCGATGAGCGTAGAGTGAGAAACTGTCTTACCATCCTTCTCACCATTACGTGTGATGATATCATAGGCATCTCCTTTCTTTACGATCTCGATCGACCAGGCGTAAATCTTGTTATTGTGGTTCACCTTGTAAAGGGGAGCGTAAACGGGAATCGGCTGTGCCATCTTCTTTTGAATCACTACTCTTCTTTGATCATCAATCCTTTATATCCATATGCTATAACTCTTTTTCAAATCGATTTTTTCAAAAATGATAACGTAAAGATATAAATATATAAATATATAAAAAAAATGAAGGTATAAATGATTATTATTTTTTATATATATAGATAGAATAAACAAGAATAGAGATCTTTTAAGAGAGATATATTTTGATTTCCAACGAAGTCAAACATCTCTTTTTTACGATCTTTTACAATAAGTACAACACATTTCTTCATCAACCCACATATGAAAATGTCTAAGTATGACAACTTGCGCTGCAACTCTGTGGATCCGAAGGATCCCAACAGAGTTGACGTCTTTTCAAGCGAACCTTTCACATGTGATGCTCCCCTTTCACGTGTTAACATGTTAAGGGGAGCCAAGGAGGACGTCTCCGCAAACTGCATCCTCCCAAAGGAAGCCAATGTGGAAGATAATCGGTGGGGTAGTGGATGTTAATAAGTAATCCTTAAATAATGTCTAAGCAATCGATCTTCACAAGATTGATAAAACGAATCGTGTTGAGGAGCAACTAACCCATGCTCCTCGTTGTGTACAAAGGGTTATAAAATAGTAAAAATAAAAATATAAAAATAAAAGATAAAAATAAAAGATAAAAATAAAGATAAAAGAATCATTATGTTTATGAATATAAAGGAAAATAAGTGGAATAAATAAAGAGATCCTAAAAATAAAATAGATACATTTCAGAAGGGGATAAGATGCTTACGTACTTTCAAATCATCCTCTTTTTCATCTTCTTTGGAGGATCGATACTCCTTTTTGGCTTTCCCATAAAATCATATTATCTCATTATAGATCGCATATTATCCAAGATCATCATGATGAAAATATACATTCAACATTTATATAAAAAGATCCATGATCGCTACTTTGCCCACAAAGGATTTTCTATCAACAATATCGTAATGTACGATGATGATCATAATAATATCGCGGTATTTGGAGATCAGATCGATTTTCCCGAAATGAACAGAGCGATCTTTGAATCGCTCATGTACCGTGGATTTCATACATATGCGAATACAAATCTCAGTGAATGTGATAATGTATATATCAAGATCTCATATCGTTATGACGAGAAAGATTATGTGTTTGTGTATACAAATGAAATGGCACAAAAGGATCTTCGTGTACCACTTCCGTTGTATGACGAACGGCGCATGGAAATGTTTAAGAATGACATTTTTGAACCGCATTATCGCACACATTCTAAGGATGCGTCGCTTTATTCGCTCTTTCACGTAGATTGTAAACATATCAAATCGGTGAAATATAATGGTGTGGAAGATGCGCGTTTGCTCGATCGTGTGAATAAGTATAAAGGTGTAATGAATGATTTTGGGTTGATGTATCAAAGTCGGATTCAATTAAAACATATACTTCGCAATGGGGAGATTGCGAATTTACAATCGATGGAAATTGAGTATGAAGCCCCGTATTTCGACGATATTACATTTGATATTATACCGCATGTGATTAAACTGACACATAAAGATGATTATGTAATCAGTGAACGTATAAAGGGGGTTTTGGAAAGACGAGATCATTTCGAAACCCAAAAGTAAAAAAATAAAAAATAAAAAATATTTGTAAAAGATAGAAAGAAGAATAAAGAGATATTTAAAAGATGAGTCAAATGAATCAATCATTCCAAGGATATGAGCGTCAACGTGGCGGTTCCAATGTGAAGAGTTTTGTGGGAAGTGGCGTTTTAGGAAGTTATGACAATTTGGTTTTAAAGACCCCTTGTAAAAATGGCTGGCAAAAGCCCCCATGCGATGCTGGTTTAAAGAGTAATTATCAATGGGTGCCTCAGGGAACTCCTCTTCCTTTAAAGAATGAGATGATCTATTCGCAATTGCCTTCGGATAGTATGTTTATCTTTGGTCGTTCGAAGGCATCGCCTCAATGTTGCCCATCGACATATTCGACGGATCGCGGTTGTATTTGCCCTTCGGATATGAATCAACTAAACATGCGCGGAAAGAATAAGACGTACGAAAATTATAACTTTTAATTCTATTTTTTGATTTATTTAATCATCTATCAATCATCGATGATATATTTTTATATACATACATAGTAGAAGTGTGATTTTGTATGATGGCAAAAAAGATAAGTAAGGAGAAGAAAAAACCTTACTTTACGAAAAGAGTGATTCAACAAATATTGAAGTGTAATCCGAAAGATTGTATACTCTACTTTTTACATCAAGACGGATCACTCGTCGATTCAAAGAAGAAACATTTGAATAAATACTTACAATTGGTAAATCTATTAAATAATATATATTCATACGCATATATTCCATTCCCCCTTCTCTATGGTCGCAATGAAGAGGATATATTAAATAAAATATGTGTACTCAATCAATGTGCACAAGAGCGTGTCATCTTTTATATTGAAAATTTTGGTACAGGGTCGAAAAAGATATACAAGTTAGAAGATATGTATACACCAGGAAATATGCTTCATCTTGTATTTTTAAAGCATAGCAATATGGATAATTTTGTAAAGATTCAGTTTTTACATGAGTATGATAAAGGAAAGATTAAGAATTTTAAGATTGATCAAAAAAGTATAGAAGAACGACTAAGCTTTGATTATTTTACACAATCGTTGATGTCATATGATCCACCCAAAGATGAAATCATTTCGGTTCAATTATTCTATTCGCGATATATTTTTATGATTCGCGATGAGATCAATGAAACATACAATATTGATATTCGGAATGCGGATTTGATTGGCAATTATCAAAAATTATATTTACTTTTAGACAAATTGGGATATGTATCCCGCTTTTATAAGAAAATCTACCCGGCTGTAAAGAAGCGCGCCGCAAAAGTGGAGGGGAAGATCACTTCCCACCCTCAATATATCGAACTCTTAAAGTATTACAACTCGTATAAACCATTCGAAGATAAAGTCCTTTTCGATATTCAAGATATTGATATCGAGCGTTTGATCAAATCATGGATTCAACCACCACTCGATAAAGCGTATATATTACGCGAATATAAAGTGATTCAAGAGAATCGCAATTTTGGTATCCGTATGTAAATCGTAAAAAATCCGGTTTGGAAAAAATAAATATGATCTTACATTAGATTTCTATATATCATGTTTACCATCAATTCATTGATCGGATTGATCATTTTAGTCGGTATCATACTACTCAGTTATACTCATATTGAACATTTAACAAATGAGGTGACGTATGTCAAATCGACCATTGATGGTCAGGAGTACTTAGTTCGTAATGCCCCGAATAAAGAGGAAGCTGCCAATATATTATGTCGCATTAAAAACAATTTGGTGCGTTTAACCGAGCATATGAAGAAGAAGTATGTGGATGGTGATGATTATAAATCGGAATCGGAAAATGATGATGAAGAGAGTACATCCATCCGTGCGGCGGTGAAGCGGCTTGTGAAGAAGTTCAATCCCGAAAATATCAGCGAATCGGGGATCAGCAATAAGTATACATCATATTCCGTAAATAAAGGTGAGAAGATCATCTTCTGTTTGCGCCAAAAGGATGAAGCTCAATCTTTCGTGGATGAGAATGTGATCCGCTTTGTCGCCATTCATGAATTGGCACACATCATGACACTCTCCATCGGTCATGAACCCGAGTTTTGGAACAATTTCCGCGTTCTTCTCAAAGAAGCATCCGCTCTCAACATTTATCAAAAAGAAGATTATAGCAAAAAGCCGAAACCTTACTGCGGAATTACCGTAAGTGATAGCCCACTTTATAAGTGAAAATCACGAATATCTCTATTTTCTGTTTGATTTTGATATAAAGATATTGAGATGACGACTCCCTGCTCATGTCGCAGCAGATCTGCGCTCGATCTAAGGATCGAGCCAGCAGAGTTGAATATATACATATGCTTCTTTTTTTGAAGGAGTGGTATTTTTGTGTAAAAAAAGTATTATAAAAGAGTAGAGAGTTTATTCTTTTATTGAGTATAAAACCCATTATGTGTGATCTATCTTTTGAGGATCCGCTCTTTTATGTAGAGTATATTTCAAAATTTAACCCATCAAAATCGACCGTTTACATTTTTGTAGGGAGTGTGAAAGAAGATGTGGAAGTGATTCTGAGGAAGTTTGAAGATCCGAGTGTGAAGAAGATTTCGAGTGATGAATTAAAACGTTTAAAAGAGGATCTTCTAAAAGATCGCTTTAAAATCGTCATCGATTATTTGGCAAAGTTAAAAGCATCCAAAGAGAAACGCATCCGATTCATCTTTTCACGCATTATGATCGATGACTCTTTAAATGAACTCAAACGCAAACTCTTTATCCATTGTAGCCATCAAGAAACAAACCGTTATATATTACCCCAAAATATGGAACTTTGGGTGAAAGATCGCCACGAAAAATCCCATATTATCGGTTATAAATATAATGGTATGATCCCACATATTGAAGCACCTTTCGAATTGACCAAAGAGTATGAGTATGATATGTATGAGTATGGTGCCGCAAATCAAACGACCCATTCAAAAAAGCGTGTTATCGAGCATTCCGATAATCACACTCTTTTATATGATCTTTTCAAAAATATTCATATGGAGAATAAACCCATTTATACCATCTATATGAGTGATGCGTATGATGAGTATCAAGAGATCCTTCAAATGAAGAAGTATGAGAAGAGTGATATCATCACAAAATATTTAAAGAATTACTTCCCTGTCGGGTCGTATGATATGAAAGATGTAAAGAGTATGTATATACTATCCAAAGATGATAACACCTATAATGATTTTATCGTCGATAATCTCTTTCATTATCAAATTGATTCCGCCAAATTTGAATCGTGTTATCTCAATAACTTCGTCATGAATGTGAATAATTTAGGAAGTGCGGATGAAGGTATTTTCGAAAATATGAGTGGTGGTGCGAAAAATCCCATCACGATCCATAAAGAGCGGATCAAAAGTAGCTCTTCGAATTCTACCTTCAAAAAGAACTTATTTGGAAAACTCTTGAATCAATCGAAGAGTAAGAGCAAGAGTGGAAGTGTAGCTGTGAGTAAGAGTGGAAGTGTAGCTGTGAGTAAGAGTGGAAGTGTGGTAGCGCCTGTGGAACAGATTCATGATTTCATTGATTTATATCAAATCTTCGAATATTTGCGCACAAAGAAGATTGGAAAGCGCACTCCATTTATCAAATATAATGATTTCGGTTTTGCAAATCCTTTCGTTCTCATTAGTAAATCCTCTGTGGATCAAAATATTGTTCAAAAACAAATCCTTCTATCCCAATGGACAAATCCTTTTGTCCCCGTAAAGAAGTTCAATGGATTACAAGTAAAACGATATATCAAACATATTACTCCCGAAGTTCCCTTATTTAGCACGCTTTATTTATACAAATATGGACGGATTCAGTTGAATGTTGCCTTTAAATCCGAATATAAAGCCGGTTTCCGCGATGTTCAAGAGTGTATTATGAATTGTAAAGATTTCATCGATGATATCAATAAACACGTGATCGATTATCGCATCAGTCGCGCCGTTGATGTAAACCGAAAGATTGTGCCACCCAAATCTGATTTGGTTGAACATAAAGGTTTGGTATTGAGCAAAAATGCCACGATCACCTATATGAACTACTTTATCGAATATCACGGGGGTGAAAAGGTCGATTTCAAAGAGTTATATGACTTTGCCAAATTATTCCCCAATTTCATCTCAATCAACCCAAATCAAGAGAAGTCGATCCGCGTAAATAGTATCGAAATCCGCTATAATCGCGTAAGTGGTTTCGCCAATTTGGATGACGTGATGATTCGTATTGACAAATTAAAGAGTAGTGGGGCAACAGATGGTCTTATCATCAAAGTGATCGAAAAAGAGTTCGGCAAAACGGAAGAAGAGTGTAAAAAGTACATGATTGAATATAAGAATAAATATAGCAAAATTCAATCTTCCTCTACAGATAGCACCAGTAAACTCGGTTTTATTATCCAAATTACCAAAAATAATATCAATATACGCGGTGTTCGTAATATGCGCCATATGTATGATACCTATCGGTTTATCACCCTCTTTATGACCCTCTTTTTGGAGCGCGAAGAGTTGAAGAAGAATTCGACGTTTAAACGTCTCCTCTTTTCACGCGACTCCTCCAAGAGCGAAAATATATCATCACTCTTCGAAAATATCACCAGCGTCAAACAAACACTCACCTTCGCAAACCTCAATCTCAATCTCGACCACGCTGATCAAGCCCTTATTGATACAGGTGCCATTGAGAAGACCGTGGCATTTAATATGGAAGATGACGGAGTAGGTGGTGTAGGTGAAGAGGAAATGGAGAGAAAAATGGCACGACTTATGGCAGGAAATCGCGTACTTGCTTCGGATGATGAGATCGGCACAGATGTTCAATTGACATGCGATGATGCGATCTTAGAGTTGGATACATGCGAAGATTTCTGTAATGATGCGCGATATTTCATCCGTCGTCTTCAACGTCATGACCCGCGAATATTCCATGATAAAGATTCCAAGATAAAGGGTAACATAAAGTATGAAAAACAATCACAATATAGCAAATCATGCCAAAAGATACGTCAACCCGTTATACTCGCCTACAATCCCGATGATGGCATCTCCAAAGAGAGTAATATGGAGGTCAAACGCGACGCATACACATATGCCATCAAGTATGGTTCGGATCCGAATCGCCCCAATTGGTATATATGTCCGGAAGTATGGTGTCCCTATTGTCGCATTCCCATTCCGATTGAAGATGTAGATAAGAGCTCGATCCGCCAACGAAAAATCGCAAAAGATGGTGGAGTATGTAAGACGGGTGTTTGTCCCCATGGAGATCACCAAGTATTTGTACGTGGAAATGAAGATCCTTTCCCAGGTTTTGCGAAGAATAAGACGAAAGATGGGTTCTGTATGCCATGTTGTTTCGGTAAACGTCAAGATGACCCCAAATATGGTAAATATATTACTTTCCAAAAGTGCTTGGGTATTGATGTGAATAGTGGCGATTATGATGAGAAAGATATATATGTACTCGGCAAATCGATCCCCTTGGATCGTAATCGTTTCGGCGTTTTGGATGAGCGATTGGAGCGTGTACTCAATTCATCGATTGAGAAGGGGTATTTGCGATTACAAAAAGGATATTTGCGGCGTGGTGTGAAACATGAAGATCACAACTCCTTCTTATCCGCCATTGCCAATATTTTCTCATGTGATCAAGATAATGTGCGAAGTGTTGATGATATGAAACAGTATATCGTCGATAAGATTGATGAGAAGCTCTTCCGCAGTTTATATGGTGGAAATTTGATAAACCTCTTCTATGATCCTCATAAGAATATTACACCTTTACAAAATTATAAGAATTACATATTATCCAAAAATATCGATATTGATCATACTTATCTATGGGATCTCGTTCAACGACCATCCATTATTTCAAAAGAAGGTGTGAACCTCTTCATCTTTGAGAATGATCTCCTTTGCCCATTGGGAGAACGCGTGAAGGAGTTTTATGATATGTCGCGAAAAACAATCATCTTTGCCAAACATAAACAATATTATGAACCGATTTACTATGTTGAAGGTGTGGGTAAACAAGCAAAAATACAATGTATGTTTGAAAATAATGCCCCCGAAATCGCGAAGCTATTCGAAATCGCATACGATGGATGTAAATCATATAACCGAATTGATTGGAAATCCGTTGTGTACAATTCATGGACGGGAAATCGAAATAACAATTCATTCCAAAAAGAGAATATTGTGATCGATTATGGTTTCACATTACAAGAAACAATGGATGAACTCAACTCCGCCATAGGAATCAAATCAAAACTTCATAAATCCTTTATACCCAAAGTTCAATATATGGATAAATCGAATAAAGTGATCGGTATAGGTCTCCGCAATGGTCTCTTCATTCCCGTTGCCCCTTCCAAATTGATCATCCACTATCCAAATTTCGATTATGTGATCATCGATGATTATCAACATATCCCCACATTACCACTTGTCAAAACATACGAACTATATAAAGAGATCACAAAACATACATCATTGCCCGTGAAACCAATCGGTTTGATCCTCGACTTGGAAAATAAATATGTGGTCGGTATGATGACGGAGAAGAACCGTGTGGTATGTGTGGAGAAGATGGATGTGAAGAAGGTGAAGAACCATGTGAAGTTGCCAAATGTGAGTGGCAAGTTTTATACAGATATAGATATGTATATACATGATGATATCGTGTTGATTGATGATCGTATTGTATTTATGAATAAGCGGAAGTATGAGGATGAAACATATATGCGCATTCGATTTGAATTATCCAGGTATTTACAAGATCATCCAAATGAGAAGATGAAACTGATCGATGCGATCAAGAAGGAGGAGAAGAGCATATCTCAGAAGCGGATTCATTTGGAAGGCATTCTTCTACCCATCTTCTCCAACTTTATCACCTTGAAGAAACATGATATCGATTATAACTTTTATGAAAAACCAAATCACCGCATTCCATGCGGTTTGCGATCGATCGCAAATAAAGGGAAAAATGGTTCCAATTCTTCTTCTTCTTCATCCAGTTCACAAAAGAACGAACTTCACTTTGATTGTAGCGAAGACCCTCATTGTACCGAAGTAGAAGGCTCGTGTAAATTATATGTAAATGAGTATAATCTACTCGATAACACAAAGAAGAATCTAAATATGTATTTACCGATGATCATTGAAGAGCTAATCCGATTTACATTGCGTCGTAATGAGATTTTATATGATCATATTCCAAGTATCATCAACCGAGAACATGTGGTTGAAAACCCGCAAAAATATTATATGATGAGTACAACGGAACCATCTCAGATCATTCAAAAGATTGAGAGCATCTTTTTGGATAAAGAAGGATTATATATTGACAAACGACCACTCTTTGATACAATTACAACACAAGATGTCGTATTACAAGAGAATAAATATACATTTGTAAATATGTCGAAATTGCTGAATCGTACGGAAAATACACCTGAAATATGGTCGAAAGTATTGGGAAGTCAATTTGTTCTTCTTGCGGATCAACGTGGGAATAAATCGATCTTCTCCATTTTACCCCTTTTGATTCAAGAGTTTAAACATAAGAATAATTCAAATATGACGATCGAAAATGTCGAGCAATTGAATCTTCGGAAGATCAAAGAGATGATGATCCAATTTATTGAAAATCCCAAACATCGCATTCTCATTCAAACAATTCATAAGAAATTGATCGCTTCTTCACTCATTTCATCAAATATCGGGGAGAAGAATAAGAGTACGAATCATTCCAACAATTCAAATAAGTCTACGTCTAAGTCTATGTCAAATCATAATCAAGAAGAGAATCGCGATGCTATGATTGAACTATTCGGCAAGATGAATCCGAAACTCTTCAAACATGTTCATGATTTCTCTTCACTCAAACAGAAGATATATCAAGATGATTATGAAGGCACCGATTTGGATATTGCCATCTTATCACATATCTTTAAGATCAATTTCGTGATTTTGAATAAAGTGAAGCGCGATCCACTTCCACACACTACCTTTTATGGAAATGAAGGCGCAGATTATTACACGGATTATCTCATGATATTGCGTAATAACAATCTATCGCCTTATAAGTATCAATGGTTCCAAGTCAAGAATAAGGGACTTATTCATAAAGAGAAAGATTATCCCGAGAAGTTCATTCATGAAGTACTCGAAAAAATACAATCTATGTAATCAAAACGTATTTCTCATATGTTTATTTTCTATCTTTTTGTAAAAGATAGAAATCAAAATCAAAATCAAAATCAAAATCAAAAGTGATCTTTATTTGAAAAGTGTAGAAAATACATTTGAGAGTAGTGATGCTGAATTGGATGTGGTCTCTTCTTCTTTATCTTCATTTGGTTCAATCGAATAAGAGTATGAATCCATCTTTAATTGAAATGTATCTAAGATTTCATCGATATTTGCTGGCGCATATACTTCAAAATCTTCATATTTGACAAGTTGAAAAGGAAAGAGTACATAAAAGGAGGAGAAGAGCAAATGATATGACTCTTTCTTTTGTAATAGATCTTTATATCTTTTGGATTCATTTACAAATTTTGGATGTATGTTATATAATTGGCCATCTTCATGTGGATGAAGAAAGTAGATAAATGCTTTTATTTGAATTTGATCAAAAAAGGAAGTCGAAATAACCATCACATACTTTGACTCAAAATCAATATGAAATCCATCACTCTTTAACTCTTGATATAAATCTTCAAAATTGCGATACATCATGATCAATTCCACATAAGATGGATGGCGACTCCCTGCCCATGTCGCAGCAGATTTCTGTTCCTCTTTCACATTCGGGACGAATGAGAGGAACCAAGAAGGTTGAAAGATATGTACTCCTTGAAAAAGATGATATCCGAGTAATGTGTTATGATAAATAGAGTAATCGATGTGATGGATAGAAAAGAGGTCATGTAAATATTTAAGCATATACTTTTGAGATAAGAAGATCTTCTCCATTTTCGCTCCATACGTAGAGAGTAAAGATTGATCATTTTCGCGAATCTTTACACGTGTATCGTCAATCTCATGAAATACACCATTTAAACTATAATAATATTTTGGATGATTCATTTGTATTATCTTTATCTTATCTTTTATGAAATCAAACTCAAATCTCTAATAAAAAAGTATAAAAAAAGATCGATCTTCGAACGAAGTACGATTGATCTATCTAAAAAATATAGAAGATAAGATTAAAGGCATATTTAAAATTCGATTTTCGATAAAATCAAATAAGAAGAAGAGAATAAAGATGAATCAGAACTTCTTCTCGAATTTTCAATCCCTTCACACGGAAGAAGAGCCCATGTCATCCTCCTTCCAACGGAATATGGTGAATGATCCCAAAACAATACCGCAAAATAGTCGCGGTGGTCGCAAGATTGATAGTATGGATGGAAGTGCGAATTTTCAATATGGAGGTGGATTCGGCTCATATATGCCTTTCCAATCCCCCCAAATGGATTTGCGCAAAGGGATGAATACCACACCTCATGTGGCACACAATAACAATAATAATGACTATATGTTTCAACATAATGCTCACTATCAATACAATGGAGATCGAAATTTGGGATTGAGTATGCCGCAAAATTCGAATCAATATTATGATCGCAATGCCGAGAATGGAAATACGGCGCAACGAAAGCGGTGTGTGGGAGTGGTACAACAGAATATCCAACACGATCAATACTTCTTTCAAAATTTCGAAACATTAAACAAAATCGCCCAAAAGGAGGAGGAGATCAATCGTTTTATGGATCGCAATCCTGTAAATGCGCGACATGATGAAGTGAAGAAAGAGCGATTGAATGATAAGAAGAGCTTTATGAATATTCAAGGTGAACATATTGTTCATCATTTACAAGATTTGAAGCCAACAAATACGCGAAAAGATACAAAATCGACGGTTCAACAGAATTATATACCCAATGGACGAACCATGGCTCAACCGAGTAATCTTTTTTAAAGTATAAAAAATAAAAAAAATATCGAATTAAAATAGGAAACTCAATTATTTCGTCGTACTTTATACTTTATATTTGAATAGGATAGGATTCGCGCATAAAAGATGAGTAAAAAAGAGATAGATACTGAAAAGAATGGAAAGAAGGAGCAGTTATTTAAAAAGATACCATCTTACGAATTTGTAGAAGATATTTTGAAACTATTTATCCCAAATGGTTTCCAAGACTCATATTATCAATTTTCACGTAAGATGATTACCGAAAAGAACGTGATTGAAAAGCTGAATCTATTAGTACCCCAGTTTAAAGAGTATTATATGAATTGTAAACATAAAAAATATTTGGAGAATATTGATCCAAAGAAGAGTGTGACGATCTTGCGTCAACTATTGCGCGTTTATGATTATCGCGTCGTATCTATGGAGAAGTATCATAACGGACAGAAGTTTTTATTATACAAAATTGAGAAGATTGAAGTGGAGAAAGATAATCACCAAAAACAACTCATTATCGATTTTGATTAATCTATATTTTTCTTTCTACTTTACCAAAATTAGAAATTATATTTATAAAAGATAGTATATCCATCTTTTATAAGAATGTTTAATCCATTTACAAATAAACCACAAAATAACTCTCTATCTAAGAATGCGAATGTGAATCGCGGTATGAATGTGAATCGTGGTGCGAATGTCAATCGTGGTGTGAATGTAAATCGTGGTGCGAATGTCAATCGAGGTGAGAATGTGAATCGAGGCGCGAATGTAAATCGCGGTGAGAATGTGAATCGCGGTGAGAATGTAAATGTGAACCGTGGTGTGAATGTGAATCGTGGTGCGAATATGAATCGCGGTGAGAGTGTGAATCGTGGTGTGAATCTTCCATTGGAAGTGGAGAATTTAAAGATCAACACCGAACATATTAAAGGAAATTTTAGTGATAAACATCATTATTTCATTGGATCGATTATCAATCGCGACGATATGCGCGCTTTACAATCGATTCAACGAAGTGTAAAGGATCCCCAATTCCAAAACACTCGCTGGTCGGTTCCTTTCCATACTCGCTATATTTATCTCGGATATATCGACTCTTCTGTTGCGCATGAAATGATGAATAAAATATTCCATCCATTATGTCTTGCCATTGCGGAGAAGTATAGCCCAATTCATTGTAATTATGAGAAGATTAAATATCGCAGTAAACCTCCTCGTGATCGCGGTGTGAAGATTGTTAGTGCGCAATATAATGATGACGGTAATGTGATAAATAACGTAATTATACCTTATTTAAAGAGAGAAGGATTGAAAAAGATGTATGATGTTGAATCAAAAGTTGAGAAACCACACATCGATCTTCTTTATTTAAATTGCGATGATGCCACCTATCGCAACGTTTCTTTAAGCGCTCCTAAGCCGCGATTCCCAGCAAGCGGATTCAATATCGATCACATATGTTTGATTAAAGGATCTCCTTATGTTCGGAAGTTTGGCATCCCATCCAAATATGACCGCTTGAATATTGAAACAGTGAAGGATTTCTACTATCCTCTTCGCGGAAGTTCGGAGTAAGCTATGAGATCATGTGATCGAGTGTGTCATATTCGTTCATAATATGTTGAATAATATCTTCATTGAGTTCATACTTTTTTGCTTGTATATCTTGAATAAAATGTTCAAAGTGATTCATTTTATCAAAAATTTGGTGTTGAATATAGATCTTCTTATAAAGATAGTAAATAAGAATCCCAAAGAGGATCAATATCATAAGAAAGATAAGAAGAAAGAGTTTAGGAGTGCTTATCATCTCTCTTTTTTAATAAATTCGCAACAATTACTATAAATAGAATATATATGATTTATCTATTTTGAATCTTTTTAACTTTATACTTTATACTTTTTACTTTTTACTTTTTACTTTTATTTTTCGAGCATTTGTGGAATAAATTGCCATGTATCATTTTCATGTGAATAAATATAAAAATCAATCATACTCTCATTTGAATAGTAATCAAATGGAGTTTCCGATATTTTTATCTTTTTATGAAGATACTTTTTTATCTCCTTCTCATTATATAACGATATCGGAATGAGATTCTCTAAATGAAAACCAAACTTCTTCAAAAAAGAAGATTCTTTATTCATACTTATACTTATACTTATACTCGTTGCTTAACAAAAAATGTGGTTATTTCTATTTTATATAGTTATTTTTGATTTGATTTATACTTTTGAAAAAGTGATCTGTGCGTTTGAAAAAGATCGGTTTGTCTAAAAATCATCTTAAAAGACATTTTATAAGAAGTTATAAGATATAGAATGTCGGATATCTATCAGTTTTTAGAGCTCCGCCGCGTCGAGAAGGATGCGGAAATGTCTCACACTTCCATGGGCAAGCCGAAAGGCAAGTTCATGATCAAGAAGAATGAGATGAATAAGTTCTTTGAATTGTATGATAAGGCTCTTCAAAAGGGAGATGATCTTTGTTTGATTGAGCGGCATATCGACTATGGGCCCATGGTCATCGATCTCGACTTTGAGTATTTGCCCGACGTTGATGAACGCCAGCATGACAAGGAGCATATTGATGGTATTGTGAAGCTTTACATGGAGGAGATTCGTGCGATGTTTAATGTGGAGGATGATGATCCTCGGTTGGCGGCGTATGTATTCCAGAAGCCGGCGCCGTATCGTGAGAAGGAGAAGAGCAGTGGTGATGACGCCGGGAATGGTGCGACGACGGGTGGAAATAAGTACAAGCGTACGAAGGATGGTATTCATATCATGTTTCCATCGATTGTGAGTACACCGGAACCCCAATATTTGATTCGCGACAACATTTTGAAGCGGATTGGATCGGTGCTTGATCCGCTTCCTTTGGTTGTTCCGAAGAGCAAGGATGGACAAAATAGTTATATTGAAGTGGTGGATCGGAGTGTGATCAAGGCAAATGGTTGGTTCCTCTTTGGATCGACAAAGCCGGGTCATGAGAAGTATGAGCTCAATTACATCTACAAGCATAATATGGAGTGTATCGACTTCGAGAATGTAGAGCATATTCCCCAGGATGAGTTGGCGAGTTATTTCAACAATACCACGCCTACGCGCTTCTTCTCGATTCGGAATAAGAATGAGATTGATATTGTGCCAGTGCGTGAGGAGAATTTGGAAGCAATTGGTCGTTTCAGGGCTTCGGAGCAGAAGAAGGCAAATAAGAAGAAGAGCATGAATGAGAAGCTGAGTCCGGAGGAGACGAGTTTGATCAAGCAGTTTGTTCAGATCATGAGCGATCGCCGCGCAAATGAGTACAATAGCTGGATCGAAGTGGGTTGGGCGCTCCACAATCTGGGTGCGGAAAATCAGGATCTCCTTGATATTTGGATCGAGTTTAGCAAGCGTTCTCCGAAGTATGCGGATGGTGAGTGCGAGAACCTTTGGGAAAATATGAAGGATGAGGGACTCGGTATCGGCTCGATCCGCTATTGGGCGCGGATGGACAATCCGGATATGTACAAGAAGATCATCATGAATGATATCAATAAGATGATTGAGTCGTCAATCAAGACGCCGACCAATTATGATATCGCTTCGGTGCTCCATCGCATGTTCCGTTATGATTATAAGTATAGCAAGGAGGGGATTTGGTACTACTTTGACAATCATTTGTGGAGGCGAAATGAGGATGGTATCATGCTTCGAAACAAGATCTCGACAGATTTGTGTGAAAAGTATGCGTATATGATCCGGGATAACAACAAGCGGATGTTGGAGGAGAATGATATGACGGATGAGGAGAAGGAGGATATCAAGTCGCGCAATAAGGAGATCTTGGGTATTATTGCGAAGTTGAAGACAACGAGTTTCAAGGAGAACATCTTGAAGGAGTGTAAGGAACTCTTCTATGATATCGAGTTCATCAACAAGCTGGACGAGAACTTCTATCTCATTGCGTTCAATAATGGCATATATGATTTGAAGCGCGGTGAAATGCGCGAAGGTCGCCCGGATGATTACGTGACGCTCAGCACACGTATCAATAAGATCGAGTTTAGCGAAGAGCATGAGCAGTGGCCTGAGCTGAGCAAGTTCATCTATACTATCTTCCCGAATGAGGAGAAGCGAGAGTACTTTATGACCTTCTTGGCAACCTGTCTTCAAGGTCTCAATGCGGAGGAGAAGTTCCGTGTTTGGACAGGTACAGGTTCGAACGGTAAGTCGAAGTTAGAAGAGCTCTTTACGGCGAGTTTTGGTGAGTATACGATCAAGTTCCCGATCACTTTGCTGACGGGTAAGCGCGCGGCATCCAACGCGTGCTCACCTGAACTGGTGAAGGCGAAGGGCAAGCGTATCGGCTACTTTGTGGAGCCGAGTGAAGGTGAGAAGATCAATGCGGGTTTGATGAAGGAGTTCACGGGTGGTGATAAGATTTACGCGCGTGGTCTCAATAAGGATCCCATTGAGTTCAAGCCGCAATTCAAGCTCTCACTTTTGTGTAATGATGTGCCCCACTTTCCGCCAAAGGATACAGGTGTTTGGCGTCGTGTGGAGATCGTCGAGTTCACATCGAAGTTCACGGATAAGCCGAACCCGGAGAATCCGAATGAGTTCCCCATTGATAATAAGATCACTGAGAAGATCCAGCTTTGGAAGGAGCTCTTTATCGCCTATTTGATCGATGTGTACTATGCGAAGTACAAGGTGGAGGGTATCAAGGTGCCCGAGGAGGTGCTCCGCTTCACGGTGGAGTTCCAGAAGATGTTTGACATGTACTCGGAGTTCATTGATAATGTGATCTGTGAGACGGGCGTGGAGACCGACGTCACTACACTGAGTGAGCTTCATGAGGAGTTCAAGAATTGGTATTTGGAAACGTTCAACAATCAGAAGGTGCCGACGAAGCATGAGTTCCGCCAATACATGGAGAAGACGTATGGTAAGAAGCGGGTTACATCTACCGAGATCAAGGGTATCAAGTCGAAGATGAAGATCGAGGAGGAGAAGAAGAAGAAGGAGGCGGAAGAGCGTGCGAAGCGGATTGCGAATGGCGAGATCCTTCCCGAAGATGAACCGAACCCCTACCAAGATGATGAAGATCTGGAAGAGCTCGGTTTGGTGCCACTTACACCGGAGGAGTTGGCGCGATTGGAAGCGGAGGAGATCGACTTGGGCGAGGATGAGCTCTTTGATGATGAGGAGTTTAATAAGAAGTTCCGGAATCCTGATGGATCCTTGAAGACACCTCCCAAGTTGAAGTCCATCTCAGCATTGGGTGGAGGAGGCGGCTCGGGAACACATGTAAACACACGGAATAACGAGTATAACATTTCGAGTTTGGATCAGTTGAAGAGTATGAACATCCCTGGAATGGAGAATATCGATGATAATCCGGTGTTGAAGGCGATCTTCAGCCGCGACATGAACCAGATCCGTAATCTCCAATATTTGGAGATGAAGCAAACTGGACCCAACACCTATGCTCTTCCCGAAACGACGCTTCCTCCCCAGAAGACGGTGGAAACGTACGAGGATGATAATGGAAATCGGACGACGACGACAACGGTGACGACAACGCGAAACATCCCGATTGTGAAGTTTGAAGGCCTTCCTCCGGGTTTCAAGGGCAATCCTTTCGCACTCATTGCGTCGAAGCGCCCTCCTCCCCCGCCTCCTCATCACTTTGCCGCCGCACTTTTGGCGTCGATCTTGGCAAAGCGCGAAATGGAGGAAGAAGCCCGGGAGTACCGCCGCCAACATGGAATCCCCGAACCACCCACTCCGGAACCTGTTCACATGGAGAACGATGAGGATATCGACATCCCACCGGATCACCCGATGATGATCGCATTTGCTTCGATGATGAAGAATGTGATCGAGCATGATATTGAGGAGAAGGTGCGAAGTGATCCGTCGGTTGCGCCACATGAGGTAGATATGCGAGTGGAGCAGATTATGAAACACATCTTTGAGAATGATGATGACTCTGAGTTCGAAAGGATGATGCGTGCGAAACATGCTTCTGTTGAGTCAAAGAGTGCTTCGAAGAGTGAGAGTGTAGAGGAAGAGGTGAAGATTGAGGAGGTACAACCGGAAGTGGAAGAGAAGAAGGTATCCAAGCGCGGACGCAAGCCGAAGAAGGAGTAAGTAAAGATCGTATAAACATTTTATTAAATATTCTATTAAATATATTTTATTAAATATATTTTATTACCGTTTAAAATCGTATAAAAAAGTCTCTTTTGAAAATAAAGAGACTTTATACATATAAATCATATAAATGAGTGGAACGATCCATTTAATCGCAAATGGCTTATTTACGGGTTTAGCCATTGTTGGCTTTGCGACATTGTCAAATAAAATCGGTAAATTTATTAAAACCTATGAAAATGAGAAGGATGAACACTTCCGCAACGCATTTGATAAGACGATGAATGAAACGATCGGAGATGTTCATTCATGTATTGAATCCGTAAGTGTGATCACAAGTGGACTCACCAAAGCATCCAGTGTCGGGATTGATCTCATTTCGGGGAAGAAAGTGTTAACACGCAAACGTGGAAAGCTCTCAATTGTAGAACAGTCCCGGGCACAAAAAGAACAAATCGATGAGTTGAGCCAAAAATTAAGGAAGTATGAAAAAGAGATCAAAAAGTTGAAGAAGAAGAAGAGCAAACATAGCGATGATGAAGACGAAAATTCCTCTATATCCAGTTTAAGCGAGGATGATGCGATTGCGGAGGATTATACACTGGATGGTCAGGAGAAGTAGAAATGCGAATGAGAGTGATCATATAAAAAAATAAAGGATGATAGAATAGTAAAGGATGCGTTTTGAAGAGAGTGAATTTATGATTCAACCGGATCCATCGATCCCGTTGGTCGAGCATTTTAGTGAAGATGATTATGAGAAGATAAAGAGTACATTACAATTATTAAAAACAAAACAGAAAGAGTTGGATAAGCAAATTGAAGAGCGAAAAAAGAGCGCATCGAGTATAAATGAGAAGTATAATGAGTACCGTACATTTTATCACATGTTTACAAATAATGAAGAGCGAAATCAATCATACTTTAAAATGCTCCTCTTTTTGATCACACTCATTTGTATTCTCATTTTATTGATCGTCTCTTACTTTATCTACACTTCCCAAAAATAAAAAATCATATCTTAATATAGAAAGATATACAAAAGATATTTAAAAGAAAATGTCCTCCATTGAAACCGAGATAAATAAGAAGATTGACCGGATTGGAAATCAAATCGTCCAAATCCAAGATAAGAGCCAAATCGCACTCACACGCAGTCGCATGTTAGAGATCGCACAAGAGCGCAACATCTTTGCCCGTAAACTCTATTACACTCTCATCGCATTTATTATCTTTATTCTCGTCATTACCCTTGTTATTTATAGCATGAAGCGATAAATCATAAATCATCCAAGATTTAATAATATCAAATATTTATATACTTCTATATTAGGATATAAAAGTATACGTAATAACGATGAGTGCGACTTTACCCACAACACAGAAACTATCATTCTCCTTAGATACCATCTTTAATGACAATTATGATAAAACAAATACGCTCGAATCGAAGATTCAAACAAATAACGATCTCATCCGCACATATGATAACCTTTATGAGAAGCAACGTGTAAAGAACGCTTCCCTCCAAGTGATCGCTATTGCAACCCTTCTCATCTTCATTGCCGTTGTACTCTACTATTATGATCTTATCCCTTCAGCCATGATACTCGCGCTTATCATCGTGGGTGTGATTGTATTGAGTATGTTGATCATTTATTATGCGTATTATAGCAATGATTATGACGCCTATTTGGAGCGCATCAATCGGAACACTCAGAAAGGATTTGAGAAGAAGGATAAGCGCCCAATCACGGATGATGACTTGCGCTGCGATGAAGATAAGGAGGTGGATGAAGACGCCGAAGAGGAGGAGATTATGTTTGATCCTTCCAAATATAATGGAAAGAACACTCAAGCCGCATATAACAAATTACTCAAAACCGATAGCAATTATGATGTTTGGGCAAATGGCGATCATAAATCGACACATGCCATTAATGAAAATACCAAGCGCATGGTCGACGAGAATTTGAAAGCATCCGCAAATGCTTCCACCTATGATTTGCGCACCGGATTTGATGGCCTCAATCCCACGGAGACGACTTTTTATGATTGCGAATATACGGGGGCAAATGTGAATGGAATGCCGATCCAAAAAGTGTATGAGAAGAGCACCATTCCGTGCCACTATTATATCGATTATAAAGAGCGCGCCAAATATATCAAAGAAGGAGATACTTTCATGAAAGTATAATCGAGGATCTTTTGATCTACTCTTTTTGTTTTTTAAATATATATTTATATACTTCTATAATAGAATATAGAAGATAGAGATAGAGAAAAGATGGATCCGATTGTGGATAATATATTACAATTAAGAACATTGAATGAAGCGTTTTCGAAGGAGCAGGAAGATTTCACCTCGGCGGATCAGTTAAATCAAATTTATACGAGTGATTTGAATAAGAAGGATTATGTTCTCAAACGCCTTGAATCAAAGATCACCTCCAATAACGTGTCGCATCGTGAAGTAGAAGAAGATACAAATCGCCTTTATAAGATCATCTATGTCATCTTTATGACCGTATTTGTTCTTGTAATACTCGGAATCTTCACACACATCAAGAACGCTTTATCCCTTTCGAATAAAGTGTATATGCTATTCGTCTCCCTCATATTGATGAGTTATCTCTTCTTCATCATGTACTTATACAATTGGATGTATGTGAAGGATAGCACAAATAACCTTCTTCACTTTGTCAAATATGGCACATTTGACCAGAAATTCGAATTCGTCCTTGGTGGCGATTTACCCCATGATGTATATGTAAAAGATTTATGTAGAAAGAAGGCGGCACAAACGAATCCCGTTGTCATTTCTGAAAATCCCGAAGAAGAAGAAGCAGCCAAATTCATCAAATCCTCCGCATTCCGCAAATCACTTCCCGATAATCGCGATGTACATTTCTATAATGATGGTAATGCTCCCAAGTTGATGATGTATCCCACGTCGACTCCTGAATCAGATTATGGAATGATCTACTATCCCGATAGCAACTCGAATCGCCGCGAATATGAACGCACATATCAACTTTAAATGATTGTGATTGTGATTTTGTTTTTTTTACATTTTAATTTTGTTTTTATTTTTATCATTGAATGAAATGATAAGAGTGAAGAATCAAGTAAAATAATCTATTCTATAATTAGTATGTGTATTCTTTGTAATGAATGAAATAGAGATAAAGAAGGCGATCAATCGCCAAGAATCGGAGAAGATTAAAAAAGCGTCATGTAAGAAAGATCGCGATTGCGGTACCGATGAAGTATGTGCTTTTAATGAGAATGATGAAAAACATTATTGTGTGGCAAATCGGTTGTATGTCGGTTGTTTAAAATCAAAAGATAAGATGAAGAGTTCCGTATCTTCCATTCAGGAGAATGATACCAAAGATATCCAAAGTTGCTTCCAATTTGCCCGAAAGTTGAATAACCCCGAAATATTATATGATTATATCACCTATCAACCCAAAAAGGAAACATCCATCCAAAAATCATCCATCGAAGTCGATCTTAAATGCGGTGATATGAAACTCGTTAACTTCCCATATGAAGAGAATATGACCGAATCATGCGATGTATTGAATGAGAATTGTACTCTTACGCCTAATAAGAGTATGATGAGCATATTGAAGAATAATCAGAGCACATGTCAAAAAGATTATCATCTCAACGTCTCATACCAATGTAATGTCGAAAATCGCAAAAAGAATATCAAAATACCCCTTGGTACGAATCCCATGGAGATCAAACTCACTTGCCCCGTAGATCAAGGCGAAGATAGCAAGTATAAGGCAAAGTGTACAGCATACACTTTGGGCGATATGGATCAAGTCGATCTCACCTCTTCTTTTGACGCACATAAGAGTCAAGAGCAATGTGCGACACATGCGTCATTCTTGGTACCGAATATTATTCAAGATATAGGAGCATATAAGATGAAGCGTGATGAGAAGCTGAATACATCGATTCAAAAATTCTCAAATATCATCAATGCGGATGAAGAGGATCTTGCGAAGAAGAAGGCATTACAATATATGCTCGATTATGAACAAAAGTATCACCAGAAGATATCATATGCCGATGCGCTCAAACATGTAAAGAGCATCTTCGAACACGCATCCAATGAGACCACGGCTTCCTCGGAAAGTTGGAATAAAACAACGGGTTTGAATAAAATCCCCTTTCCCATCTCCTCTTCCATATATGATACACTTACTATTTTAGGTACAAATAAGACATATACTTCATATGAGGAGGTTTTGGCCGATTCCACAATCATGACACAACGGCAAAATGGAGATATTATCATCTACTTTGCGAAAAATGATTCAGCGATCCCACCATCAAAACAAGGAAAGGCATATATCACAACATATGATTTTTTGATCACCCAGAATAAGTTTTCGCCTGATTCATGGGAGACGGTGGCGAATTGTATTACACTCATCAGTACGTCGAGTACGTCGGAGAATAAGAGAAGCGCTTACTTATCCTCGTTGGCAACATCGACGATTCATCAATTGGAAGAAGATTTGGAAGTGAGCTTACATAAATTGAATGAAATTCAAGATTTTGAATCCGCACAACTCGAAGATAAGACGAACGAAATCGATAAGACGATTAATCTCATCACACAACGGATTAAAACGTCCAATTATCAATCGGAAATGAATAAGAAGATCATTCGTTATGTATATATCTTACTTATACTCGTGTTTATCATCACCGTTGCTTACTTTGTTTATTCTAAATCCTCACTCAACTCATTCTATTAAAAGTAGAAACTATTTATATTTATATTTATATTTATATATAATCATACATTTATATATAAAATACAATGATCCCAAACAATGTATTCTGAAAAAGAAGAGAGAAATTGAATCTTCAAATATATAAAGTTCTCTATATCCAAATCAAACGTATATTATAGGAAGGAGCCCCCAACCCTCTATATTAACTTGATAAATTGGCAATAATGGTATCGATCTTCTTCATTCGTTCTTTGATATGAGATATATTCTCTTCATACAAATTTTTATAATAATTGTTTATTAAAAAAATCGCGATACCAAGTACAACAAAGATGATCAATGCGGTATGAAATACCGGAAAGTAGAGAGATAAATAGATGATCACACTACATATTAAACTTAATAATAGTAAGTAGATCATATTTTCCAAATATGGCATATTGTACTTTGTTTTTACATAATCAATCCATGATAAAGATTCCATCTTCAACTATTTTATGATCATATTTTATTTGATTATTTTACGTTTTTTAACCTTCTTCTCTTTATCCATACTCTTCACATGTTGTTTCTCTTTTTTAACTTCGCTTTTTACAATCTTCTCTTTTTTCATTTTCGTTTCGTTTTGAATTTCTATTTTGTTTTGACTTTCTATTTTGTTTTGAATTTCATTTTGACTTTCTATTTTGTTTTGACTTTCTATTTTGTTTTGAATTTCATTTTGACTTTCTATTTTGTTTTGAGTTTCATTTTGAGTTTGAATTTGATTTTTTATTTTATTTTGAGTTTCATTTTGAGTTTGAATTTGAGTTTTATTTTGAGTTTCATTTTGATTTTGATTTTCTATTTTGTTTTGAGTTTGAATTTCATTTTGAATTTCATTTTGAGTTTGAGTGTTTTGAGTTTGAATTTTGTTTTGAGTTTCATTTTGAATTTGATTTTCTATATTTGGTTGATCTTCATCGAAGAAGAGTAATCGTTGATCATGATTTTTTGTAAATGCGTATATAAAGAGTGCTTGTATATAGTCCAATGTTTCCGATTTTTGTTGTATTACAATATGTGAATCACTCACAATGGAGCAAAGAATAAGTAAGAGAAAGAATGTTTGAGCAATGCTATCGATTGAATCCTCCATAATCGTAATTCTTTATAAAATGTCTTATTATAAAATGTCTTATTATAAGTATATAAAATTTATAACATATTTTCACTTAGTCGATATAAAGTCTTTATGTGATGTATGAGTAAGTAAGTGAAGAAGTGAAAATGGCTACTCAAAATCAAACCATCATTGATCGATTGGAGCAGCTTCTGATCCTTTATAAGAGAGACCCATCCCTTAAATTCAAGTGTAAAGCCCTCAGTACTGCCATTCCACTTCTTAAAACATATGAGTCTAAGATCGAATGTGGTGCGCAAGCGATGAATGACATCAAAGGGATCGGAAAGGGGATCGCTGAACGGATCGATGAGATCCTTCAAACCGGAACATTGGCCGAATTAGGCATCAATGATGAAAAGTATGATGTGATCGATGAGTTGAAATCGATTACCGGTGTCGGTGATGTGCGTGCGGAAAAGTGGTATCAAATGGGAATCCGATCCGTTGATGATGTGCGTAATGCCGTTGCCGAAGGGAAGATAACAATCACGCATCATATTCAATTGGGTCTTAAATATTATGAGCATATGAAAGAGCGCATTCCACGTGCGGAAATTGAGAAGATCGAGAAGAAGATCCAAAAGCTACTCAACGGCACCGGAATCCTTTATCAAATTTGCGGATCGTATAGACGGGGTCAACACAATTCAGGAGATATCGATCTTCTTATTTCCCATCCTGATTGCGGCAATTGTGATCAGGTAATCTCATTGCGAATGATTGTGGATATGTTTACCAAAGCGGGATTGTTGATTGATCATTTGACCGAAGATGGAGATACAAAGTATATGGGTTTTTGTGCATTGAATAAGAAGAGTAAAGCCCGGCGCATTGATATCCGCGTCATCCCTTATGTTTCTTACTATGCGGCGATCCTATATTTTACCGGGTCGCAACAGTTCAATATTCAAATGCGAAATCGCGCACTTGCCATGGGAATGAGCCTCAACGAGTATGGACTCACACATATCGAGAGCAAAGAGCGCATATTCTTAAAGAGTGAAGAGGAGATCTTCTCACTATTACAAATACCTTACAAGAATCCATATGAGCGAAATTTATGATATTATAAATGGTTTATGGTATAAAATATTGGTTGGATCATATGATCACTTTACAACAAACCTGCGCTTGCGCTTCTTCGCCAAGAAATCATTCCACTTTGCTTCAAATGTGGAGGGCTCCACATCGATCAGCTCCTTAATGGGATGATACTCTCGATCAAAGGTGAGATAGTAGCGGGTTTCCCGCGCCTTCTCGACATAATGCTCATCGACCTTCGCATCCACCGACCACTTTGAACGATCCAACTTAGAAATAAATTGGTTGATCAGAGCGATCTTATGGAAGATATCCGAAGGCCGATTTTCGGCACTTTGGAAGAAATCACTATGTACAATCACCGAGGATAAAGTATCCGGGTTGATGTAAGGGCGATTCTTCTTAAAGATGACCGTAAACTGCTTGCTTTGCTTGAAGATCTCCAAAAATTGGCTATACTTCACTTTCCGCGAATCCACCTCGATCTTCATGATGCGGCGATCATTGATGATCTGTAATTGGCGCATAATCTCATCCTCGTTGGGACAATCGCGCACATCCAGAAGGATCATCGACGTCGCATACTTGATCGCGTTTGAGCGCAAATATTCGATGCGATGTTGTCCATCGAGAATATGTAATTGATCGTCATGGGCTCTACCCAAAATAATCGGCTCCGTACTCTCAATGTCGAACTTCTCGAATTTACGGCTCTTATCCACATATCGATTATGCGGATTATAGATCACTTCACACGCATCAATCGCACATAGTAGATCATTTACATGAATCTTGTAGAATGCGCGATGGGGTGAGTAAACGATCTTTTCACTACTCGAAATCACTTCCGAAAAGTGGGGAACTTCACCATCAAAAGGGTTTTGAGTCTCCATCTTATTTACGTTTATGTTTATTTTGTATATTTCATTTTAAGATCGAATCTTTCAAATTGAATTTTATAAAATCATTTTTTATAAAATAGCGAATTCTATAAAATCGGTTTACGTTAACCATAAATAAATCGCTTACTCCACATCATTGAGTTCGTGAGTAAAGATCATATGCCATGAGTACTCAAAATATCGTCCTGTTGCTGCGGACTTTTCCGACGAGTTCATCAAAAAATCATAATACTTTTGATATACGTGCTTCGGATTTCGTAATATGAGACTCTTGTGAACATAAAATTGCGCACCTGCGCGATAAATATGTTTATGTGGACGGGGATACGCAGGTATAATACCATCGGCAATTAGCATATTTGTAAATGGAATACTTGGAATACATATATATCCCACTGCGAGTTCATTAAAGTTATAGTATGGTTTTGTGAGTTGAAGTGTATTGAGCCGTTCATCAATGTTAGTGGGATGATGCCAACTTGTGCGATGAGCATGGACGAAGATGGTGAAATCACTCAACTTCTCATAATTTGCTAAAATATACTCTAAAAAGACGGAGGCTTCATTTCCTTTATTTGGCGCGGTTTCTTTACGCATTCCGGCACGTGATATGATCTGATACGGATATTTGAGATTGTGAACCCAATCCGTATTTTCATTATAATGCGCGATTACAACCATCTTGGATGATCGAAGATCAAAAGAAGGTGGCAAAGAGTCGTCAACCTTTTTACTCATGCGTTCGACCTCCGCATTTGTAAATAGAATAATTGGTTCTTCTTTCTCTTTATGATGGATTGTTTTCTCTTCTTTGTTTATGTTATTGTGGTGGATTGAACTTTTTTCTTTGGGATGATGCTTTTCAAAGAAGAGCCGGCGTTGTAATTGCCGGTCTCGGATAACATCATCACTACTCATATTCAATCTTCTCATAATGTAAAGTTATATTTTTTTCTATGGATACATTCGTACTTTTATGAATATTCTCTTTTGTAATCTTTTCGGTAGTAAGATCAATAATCGGTTCTACGTTTAAATCAAGTAGTGGAATCGAATCATTTTTTGAAAAAGCGATTTTACGACGTTTGATACGATCTAAAATATGATCAATTCTGTACATATTGGAAATATATTATAACATATCATAATATATACGAATGAGATAAAAATAAAAAGGTTTATGCGAATGGCATGGGGATTTTAAATCCCGTTTGCGGTATTTAAATACAGGCGAGAGTATGATTTTCCAGGATTAGTACCTGATGTGATTAAACCTAATTTCGTTGAAATACCATCTACTGTAATAGATGGTGTATTATCAGGGTTTGAAGTTGACCATGTCTCCGCTCCAGGGGTATTTTTCGTGATTTCGGATGAGCATACATAGCTGGTGCGCTTGCGACCCCACATATTTCTCGTCGTCTTCTTCTTTTGAAGAGATAGGTTTGTAAGAGTGTATGTACTAACAGTGTCTGTTGAATTGTTCGAAACACTCACGACAAAACCATAATTGCCTGATGTGAATTTCAGTGTTTTCGCTTTATTCGCATCAATCGTTGTGCTCAACACCTTCTTGCCCGTATACTTAGGAGAAGCGGCAAAGTCCGAATCAATCGCGTAAACATTTACCGTAATTTTTTCTCGACTCGTTGTATTTGTCATCAAAGCACACACGCGAGCCGAAGAGTTAGGGGTTGCGTGCTCATAGTAGTTATTCATGTACACGTAGTAGACGAAGAGGGCGACAAGAACCGCAAGGGTGATGTAAAGCGCATTCTTTTTGAGCATCGGAAAGACCTTCATTTTTGGATGATTTTCTATATTATCAAAATATAAAAAATATATATATGTCAGATTTTCATAAAAGAGAGAAAGAGAGATGATCTTCTTATATCTTTTTATCTCTTATCTTTTTCATTTCATGATCTTCTTTAATAAACAGCCGATTTCGATCTTTCCGCAAAAGATGAGCATTAAGAGCATAATCAGCACCAAAATCGCAAAGATGATCATCACCATCTTACTCTTACTCTTCGAATT
>JACCEC011377044.1_pt1 | contig 32274 bp, 33 predicted proteins | sample 7450121 | NCBI WGS metagenome assembly JACCEC01 (sample SAMN15323455, study PRJNA562643) | freshwater metagenome | isolation source: river surface water | place: USA:Blue River Watershed | collected 2017-08-18 | reverse complement strand
GCGGAGCCCAGGTCCACTATGTCCCCAGCTTGAAGAGCCACAATTTCGCCGTGGATTGGGACAGCGTTCCGACGGACATTTGGAAACGCGCACGCTTGGTCTTTGTTTGCTCGCCTGGCAACCCCACCGGGGCCGTCATGCCTTTGGAAGAATGGGCCAAGCTGTTTGCATTGAGCGATCAACACGGGTTTGTGCTGGCATCGGACGAGTGTTACAGCGAAATTTACTTTGGCGAACAACCGCCGCTGGGCGGCTTGCAAGCTGCTGCCAAGCTGGGAAGAGCAAATTTTAAAAACTTGGTCAGTTTCACCAGCCTGTCCAAAAGAAGCAATGTGCCTGGACTTCGAAGTGGATTTGTGGCGGGAGACGCTGATCTCATCGCACCCTTTCTCCGCTACCGCACCTACCATGGCAGTGCCATGGGTGGCATGGTGCAAGAGGCCAGCATTGCGGCTTGGAACGACGAAGCGCACGTGGTAGCCAATCGCGCACTTTACAAACGCAAATTTGAACAAGTCACACCATTGTTGGCCCAAGTGCTGGATGTTGCTTTGCCTGATGCTGGTTTTTACCTTTGGGCTGGCGTGCCAGGGGGCGATGACGAGGCTTTCGCCAGGGACTTGTTGGCTCAATACAATGTCACGGTGTTGCCAGGGCGCTATTTGGCGCGTGAAGTCAACGGTTTCAATCCTGGTCAAGGTCGCATCCGCATGGCCTTGGTGGCACAACCCGAAGAATGTCTTGAAGCAGCGCAGCGCATTGTTTCATTCGTCCAAAAATCAAAATCAACCTGAAAATTTCCAACATGGCTCAACATCAACTTCAACACATCATCGACAACGCTTGGGACAACCGTGCCAACATCAATGCCAGCAACGCTGCGCATGAAGTCCGCGAAGCCGTGGACCATGTGATCGCTGAGCTCAATGCCGGTCGTCTGCGCGTGGCCACGCGTGAAGGGGTTGGTCAATGGACGGTCCACCAGTGGTTGAAAAAAGCGGTGTTGTTGAGTTTTCGATTGAACGACAACCAAATCATCAAAGCAGGTGATCTGGGTTTTTACGACAAAGTCAAAACCAAGTTCTCCAATTTGTCTGACGATGAGTTCAAGGCGGCAGGTGTGCGTGTGGTGCCCCCTGCAGTGGCGCGTCGCGGCAGTTTTGTGGCCTCTGGTGCCATCCTCATGCCCTCGTACGTGAACATTGGGGCTTATGTGGACAGCGGCACCATGGTGGACACATGGGCCACTGTCGGCTCTTGCGCACAGATTGGTAAGAACGTACACCTCTCTGGTGGCGTCGGCATTGGAGGCGTTTTGGAGCCCTTGCAAGCCAACCCGACCATCATCGAAGACAACTGCTTCATCGGTGCCCGCTCTGAAGTGGTGGAAGGCGTCATCATTGAAGAAAACTCGGTGCTGGGCATGGGTGTGTTCATTGGTCAATCGACCCCGATCTTTGACCGCGCCACAGGCGAAATCAGCTACGGCCGTGTCGCCTCCGGCTCTGTCGTCGTTGCAGGCAACATCCCCAAAGTGGCGGCCAACGGCGCGGCTTACAGCATGTATGCGGCCATTGTGGTCAAACGTGTGGATGCGCAAACCCGCTCGAAGACCAGCATCAACGACTTGTTGCGCGACTGATTGTTAATGTCACGCACACTGGAACTCACCGAACAACTGCTGGCTCGTCCCTCAGTCACCCCTGAGGACGCGGGGTGTCTGGACATCATCACAGATCGATTAAATCCACTTGGCTTTGTGTGTGAACGCATCGACAGTGGACCCGCCAGCTTTCGCGTGAGCAACTTGTGGGCGATCAAACGCAGCGCAAATCCGAGCGCCAAGACCTTGGTTTTTGCAGGACACACCGATGTGGTGCCCACAGGACCCTTGGATCAATGGACCAGTGACCCATTCACCCCCAGCCACCGCAATGGCATGCTGTACGGCCGAGGGGCCAGCGACATGAAAGCATCACTGGCGTCCATGGTGGTCGCTTGTGAAGAATTTGTTGCTGCCTGTAAAGATCCAGCGATCAACATCGCCTTCTTGCTGACCAGCGATGAAGAGGGACCTGCGTTGGATGGCACAGTCAAGGTTTGCGACGCGTTGAAGACCCGTGGTGAAAAACTGGACTGGTGCATCGTGGGTGAGCCCACGTCGGTCAAGCGCACCGGCGACATGATCAAAAACGGACGCCGTGGCACGATGAGCGGCAAGCTCACCATCAAGGGCGTGCAAGGCCATATTGCCTACCCTCAATTGGCCCAAAACCCCATCCATCTGTTGGCGCCTGCATTGGCTGAACTGGTGGCCATCGAGTGGGACCAAGGCAACGCCTTCTTTCCTCCGACAAGCTGGCAAGTCAGCAATATCCATGCAGGAACAGGTGCAAGCAACGTGATTCCTGGCGAATGTGTGGTGGACTTCAACTTCCGCTTTTGCACCGAGTCCACGCCCACGCAACTGCAAGATCGCCTGACTGCGGTGCTGCATAAACACCAATTGCAATTCGACCTCCAATGGACCATCGGTGGCCTGCCCTTCCTCACCACACCCGGCGACTTGGTCGGGGCTGTGCAAACGGCGATCCTGGATGAAGTGGGCATTGCCACAGAGCTCTCCACCACGGGCGGCACCAGTGATGGGCGTTTCATTGCACAAGTCTGTCCTCAAGTGATTGAACTCGGGCCCCCGAACGCCACCATCCACAAAATCAATGAATGCGTGGCGGTGGCAGACTTAGAACCCTTGAAAAACATTTATCGCCGTGTGTTGCAACATTTGAATCACGCCGCAGCATGACCCGATGCATATTTCCAAGCTGATTCAGCAAGCCGCCGAACAACTCACCACAGCCCAAGTCGCCTTTGGTCATGGCACCACCAACGCATTTGACGAAGCGGCTTGGCTGGTGTTGTGGAAACTGGGTTTGCCTTTGGACAGCGATGTGTCAGATGAAGCTACCGATCAAGCACTCTCCTCCCACCAAGTCGGCGACGTGCAAGCTTTTATTCAACAGCGCATTGACAGCCGAAAGCCCGCGGCCTACCTTACCAACGAAGCGTGGTTGCAAGGCGTGTCGTTTTACATTGACGAACGCGCCATCGTGCCGCGCTCCCTCATTGCCGAGGTCTTGGCCGAGGGCAGCATTGACCCTTGGCTTGATCCCAACACCACACGTGTGCTCGACCTGTGCACAGGCAATGGCAGTTTGGGCATTTTGGCTGCTTTGGCCTTTCCAGACATCACGGTACAGGGCTTGGACTTGTCCAAAGACGCTTTGGCGGTGGCCCAAATCAACATCGAGCGTCATGGACTTGAATCTCGAATGACACTGGCCGAATCAGACGGCTTGACCATGGCCGATGGCACCTTCGATTTGATTCTGTGCAACCCCCCTTATGTGAATACACACAGCATGTCTGTGCTGCCAGCCGAATTCAAAGCCGAGCCCGCGCTCGCGTTGGCCAGTGGTGATGATGGCATGGACTTCATTCGCCAAATGCTGCGCGAAGCCCCAGGACACCTGCGCGAGCAAGCGATCTTGGTTTTGGAAATTGGCCATGAACGCGATCACTTTGAAGCGGCTTTCCCACACCTCGACGTTGTGTGGCTCTCAACCAGTGCGGGGGACGACCAAGTCTTGCTCCTCACACGCCAAGCGATAGTCGAAGGCGCAATTCCACAATGATCACGATTAAAAATGTCACCTTGCGCCGAAGTGCCAAGGTGTTGCTCGAAGGTGCTACTGTCACACTCAACCCCGGAGAAAAAGTGGGCTTGGTGGGTCGCAATGGCGCTGGTAAATCCTCCCTTTTCGCATTGCTCAACGGCAACTTGCAAGAAGACTCTGGCGAGTTCTACATTCCCACGCAATGGCGCATGGGTCAAGTGGCCCAAGACATGCCCGAAACCGAGGACAGCGCCACCCAATTTGTGATCGAAGGCGACACGGCGCTCAACGAAGCTCGGGCTGAAGTCAAAGCCGCTGAAGCCACAGATGATGGTGAGCGCTTGGGCAATGCCTATATGGCGCTTTATGACGCGGGTGAGCACGATGCCCAGTCCCGTGCACAAGCACTCATCCTCGGACTGGGTTTCAAAACCTCCGAACTTGACAACCCCGTCAACAGTTTTTCAGGCGGATGGCGCATGCGTTTGCAGTTGGCACGTGCACTGATGTGCCCATCTGACTTGCTGCTGCTTGACGAACCCACCAACCACCTGGACTTGGATGCTTTGGTTTGGCTTGAGGCTTGGCTCAAGCGCTACGAAGGCACCATGGTGGTGATCAGCCACGACCGCGAATTTTTAGATGCAGTGACCAACGTCACGCTACACATTGATGCAGGCAAATTGGTGCGCTATGGTGGCAATTACAGCAAGTTTGAAGACATGCGCGCCGAGCAAATGGAATTGCAACAAAACGCTTTTGCCAAACAACAGGACAAGATTGCACATTTGCAAAAGTTCATTGCTCGCTTCAAAGCCAAGGCCAGCAAAGCCAAGCAGGCGCAAAGCCGAGTCAAGGCTTTGGACCGCATGGAGAAAATTGCACCATTGTTGGCCGATGCCGATTTCAACTTTGAATTCAAAGAGCCTGCCAATCTGCCCAACCCCATGCTGAGCATGCAAGGCGTCAGCGTGGGCTACCCCGCTCCACTCGACGCACCAGACGGAACCCCACCCACGGTGATTGTTCAAAACATCAGCCGCTCGGTGCTGGCCGGCCAACGCATCGGCATCTTGGGAGCCAATGGCCAAGGCAAATCGACCTTGGTGAAAACCATCGCGCGAGACTTGCAGTTCCTGAGTGGGGACATGACCGAAGGCAAGGGTCTCAACATCGGCTACTTCGCGCAGCAAGAATTGGATGTGCTTCGCCCAGCTGACAACCCGTTGGAACACATGATCGCCTTGGCCAAGAAGTTGACGGTAGATGGCAAATTGTCAGGTCAAGCCACACGTGAACAGGATTTGCGCAGCTTCTTGGGCCAGTTCAACTTTGGTGGCGACATGGTCAAGCAAGCGGTTGGTAGCATGAGTGGCGGCGAAAAGGCTCGACTGGTGTTGTGCATGTTGGTGTGGCAGCGCCCCAACCTGCTGCTGATGGACGAACCCACCAACCATTTGGATTTGGCCACGCGTGAAGCCTTGTCCATGGCGTTGAATGAATTTGAAGGCACCGTGATGTTGGTCAGCCATGACCGCGCATTGCTCAGGGCTGTGTGTGATGAATTTTGGATGGTGTCACGTGGCGGTGTCGAACCTTTTGACGGCGACTTGGACGACTATCAAAAATATCTCCTTGAGGAATCCAAGCGATTGCGGGCAGAAGCCATGGTGGATAGCCTGGCCACCGTTTCATCCAAAGTCCTTGAACCCCCTCCTGTCATTCAAAAAACAAACCCTTCGAAAATCAAAAGCCTGCAAAAAGAACTGGCTCAGATCGAGTTGCAAATGGAAACCTTGCAAACAGAACAAGACCAATTGCATACAGCCCTGTCCCAAACAAGCACATCGGCTGACTTGGCACAAATCGGCAAGCGTCTCAAAGCCATCGAAGTTGAATTGCTAGACCTTGAAACCAATTGGTTGGCACTGACCGAACGCATTGAAGCCTGAGCAGGGGCGAAAAAAAACCAGTTCTGTTTGAACTGGTTTTTTGAATGAGGGTGGTAGGACGTACAAGATTCGAACTTGTGACCAACGGATTAAAAGTCCGCTGCTCTACCAACTGAGCTAACGTCCCATCATGTTGCAATACAGTTTTGCTGTGTCGCGAAGCCGCAAAGTATAACTGTTTTTTTGTTGATTTTGAGCGTTTGCAAAAACTCTTTAGGACGCCAGTTGATTCAACACCCACGAAGCAGCGCAGTTGCCAAAAGTGGCGGTGACGGTGACAACAGAACCATAGCCATGGCAGTTGAGTGAACTGTCTCTTTGACTGGATTCAGACAGCCTTGGTTGCATCACTTTCTCTTTGCTGTAGACCGCATGCACACCGAATGCACCAGACACTGGTGCAGCGTGTTCTTTGCGCAATCGTTGCCTGACTTGAGCCAGCAAAGGGTCGTGCGTCGACAACCCCAAATCAGTGACGTCCACCAAATGCGCCAGTTGCTTGCCTCCTGCCGCACCGACCGTGATAAATGGCTGTTGGTGCGACATGGCCCAAGCCGCCAGAGCCACTTTGGCGGAGACTTGATCGCAAGCATCAATCACTGCATCCACATCACTGGGCAGATATTGTTCTAAGTTGTCGGCGGTGATGAAGTCTTCGATCAAGTGGACCTGACAATCAGGATTGATTTCGGCAATGCGGTTTTTCATGGCATGCACTTTGGCCATGCCCAAAGTCGAGGTGAGTGCGTGAAGTTGACGGTTGATGTTCGATTCCGACACATGGTCCATGTCAATCAGTGTCAAAGTCGATACGCCGCTTCGAGCCAAACACTCCACGGCCCAAGAGCCGACACCACCAACCCCAACCACCATCACATGCGCTGAACGAATCTGGCTGGCGCCAAAAGCGCCATATAAACGAGAAAGACCGCCAAATCGGCGGTCTGTTTCGTGATCATTCAGAGCAGGGGCAGTCATTTATTTCAAACGTGCCAAGCGCACTTTCGCGGCGTTGGCGGGTTCACCATCTGGAAACAATCGGATGAGGTCTTCCAGTGTTTTTCTCGCTTCTTTGGTTTGTTTGATTTCCAATTGGGCATTGGCGAGGGTCAACATGGCCTCAGGTGCACGGACATGTTGAGGATAGGCTGCAATGAATGCCCGCAACTGGGTGGCGGCATCGGCGTATTCACGCGTCACGTACTTTGCACTACCCAACCAAAAAGTGGCACTGGGCAAATAACCGCTGGAAGGATATTTGCGTAAAAAATTGCTGAAAGATGTTGCGGCGACTGAAAACTCACCTTTTCTGAAAACAGCCAAGGCCGCGTCAAATTCTTTTTTCTCAACAGGATCGGTTTCAAACTCAAGACCATCGACTTGCACGGTCAACGGCTGAAGCTTGTCAAAGCGTTGGTCTATCGACTTCATCCGCTCTTCAGCGCTTTTGATTTTGGCATCGATGGACGACAAGGCTTCTTGTTGACTGCGTTTCAATACATTAATCTCTTGCGTGAGTTGCTCACGCTCACCACGCAAGGTCGACACCTCCTGCTTCAATTCGTCAATTTGGGTTTGAAGTTGAAGCAAAGCTTGCCGTAGCAACCCCAACTCTTGGGTTGATGCGCGTTGCAATTGCTGAATCTGCTGTTGCTGCTGTTGAATGGCTTGATCAACAGACTTCTGAACATTTTGATCGCCACTGATTTGCGACTGCCGCATGGTTTCCATGCGTTGACGTATGTCATTGATGGCCCGTCTGGCATCGCCGTCTTCAAAGTCGATGGCATGCAAGTTGGTGCTGGTCAAGACCAGCACCAAGCCAACATGCTGAATGAAAGATTTCATCGGTAGAAGAATTCAGCGCGGCGGTTCTTGTTGAAAGCCGCTTCATCTTGGCCCATATCGGCTGGTTTTTCTTCGCCCAAACTGACAGCTTCCATTTGACCTTCAGGAACGCCCAGCAATCTCAAACTTTGACGAACCGCATCTGCACGCTTTTGACCCAATGCCAGGTTGAATTCACGACCACCGCGTTCATCGGTGTGTCCCTCAAGTGAAACTTTGGCATTGGGGTTGGCCTTCAAAAATTGAGCGTGGGCATCAATGACGCTTTGGTAATTGGCCTTAACCGTGTAACTGTTGTAATCAAAATAAATGATCTTCTCGACGCCCTTGGGGCCTGCAGCCAAGTTTTCTGCTGCAACTGCATTGACAGGCGCAACAGCAGATTGGGCTTGTTCTGTATTCGTGACGGGTTTGATTTCGTTGACTGGCTCAGGCTGAGGTGCTGCATTGCTGACAGGGGCACCAGATTTGTCTTCAACAGGCACATCATTGAGTTTGACGCCTGAAGCGCAGGCAGACAACAAAAGAGCCAGGCCGAAAGACAAGAAAAATTTATTCACAGAATACTCCGTTAGGGTTTAGAAAAGGGTCCCCAGTGGGGTTCGCGCGTGTTATTGGCTTGACCAGCCAAACGAGTGGTTATTTTGCCATCAAGCGTGGTGGTCATCAGCACCTCTTTTCCTTGCAAGTTGGTGGCATATAAGATGAGTTTGCTGTTGGGCGCAAAGCTGGGGCGTTCGTCCAAGGTGGTGGGCGTCAGGGCCAGGACCATGTCTGTGGTCAAGTCTTGCAGTTGCAATTTGTATTGACCACCTGATTTGGAGATGTAGGCCAACCAACGACCATCTGGGCTGATAGCTGGCGAAATGTTGTAAGTGCCAGAGAAAGTCACGCGTTGGGCAGCCCCTCCGTTGACTGAAGTTTTGTATATCTGGGGCGATCCACCCCTGTCACTGACGAAATAGATGGTCGCGCCATCGGGCGTGAATACCGGCTCGGTATCAATCCCAGAAGACTGGGTGATTCGTTTCAAAGATGAACCTGAAGCGTCAACGGTAAAAATTTGAGAACCACCTTCGCGGCTGAGGGTCAATGCCAGCGTTTTTCCATCAGGAGACCAAGCAGGTGCGCTGTTGGAACCCTTGAAATTGGCGATGACGCGCTTGTTGCCCGTCAATACATTTTGAACGTAGACAACAGGTTTACGTGATTCAAACGATACATAAGCCAGTTCTTTGCCGTTGGGAGCCCATCGGGGAGAGATGATGGGTTGTGAACTGGTAAATGCATCATGGGCATTTTCACCATCGTAATCAGCCACCCACAAAATGTGTTGACTGCCTTGCTTGGTGACATAAGTGACGCGCGTGGAAAAAATACCTTTTTGACCTGTGAATTTTTCATACAAGAAATCTGCGATGCGGTGTGACACCAATCGCAAGTCGCCGGCCACGACCACATAACTTTGACCTCCCAGGTCTTGGCCTTTGACAACATCCCATAAACGGAAGCGAACATCAAAACGGCCATCTGACTGCTTGGTGATGCTGCCCGTGACGATGGCATCCACGGATTGTTGTAGAAGCGCAGTGAAATCAGGTTGAGTAGTGACATCAAGAGCGGTTTTGAATTCAAAGATTTTGAATGAGCCGCTGCGATCCAAGTCAGCTGAAATGATGTTGGCCGGTTTTTGGGGGGCACTGTCTTGACCTTTGAATGGGGCGATGACGATGGGTATTTGTGTGGCACCAACCCCCGAGACATCCACACGGAGTTCGGCTTGTGCAAAACCCCATGTGAAGAAACAAAACAGAGAAATCAAATACTTAATCATCTTTTTCTTTGATTCAAATAATACAAAGTGAAATACTTCCCAAAGGCTGCTTGTGCTTGCATGTTGCAAACCACCAATCCCATGGCGCCATCCAAAAATCCCAAACGAAAAAAATAACTTTTGACAAAGGCCGTGAAGCCAGACAAAAAAGCGCGCCAGATGCTGGTGGTTTTCCCTTGCGCAAATTTTTGCTCAGCCCATGCCTGACTGTAGGTTTGCAGTTTATGCCAGTAATGTGACGGTGTTGGATAGCTGAAGTGAAGCATTTGATTCTTCAAATGTCCAATGCGTTGCATGCCTTGACCGCTCAGTCGTTCATGCACCCTGTCCGAGGTAAAGGAGACGCAACCACGTTTGAATAAACGAGCCACGCGATCAGGGGACCATCCACAATGGTCGATCCATGTGCCACAAAAATTCGTTCGACGAGGTATGTCGAAAACATCCAGTTGCGAATTGGACAAAGCGGATTGAATTTCGAGAGCCAATTCGGGGGTGATGCGTTCATCGGCATCCAACGACAAGACCCAATCGCCGCTGGCGTGGCTGAGGGCCAGATTTTTTTGATGGCCGAAACCATGCCATTCTGTGCTTTGAATCACCTTGGCTTTCATGCGTTTGGCCAGTTCTACGGTGTCATCGGTACTGCCACCATCCAAGACAATGCATTCATCTGCGAAATCCACGCTGGCCAAGCAATCGCGTATGTTTTCACGCTCATTGTGGGCAATGATGATGACACTCAAAGACATGCTTTGATTCTAACCCTGCACTTTGGCGCTACGGTGATAATCGCCCTCATCTGCCGACTGCCCTCAACATGCTGAAAACACCTGTTTTTCTCCAGCGATTGATTCGCTCGGGACGCTATTTCACACACCCGCCGCTTGCATGGATGACTGCCATGGCGGCTTTGACCATTGTTTCCATCAGTGAGCCATTGATCCCAGCTTTGTTGCAACCTTTGTTAGACAAGGGCTTTCAACAAAACGCGCTTTCTATATGGATGGTGCCTGTCTATTTGATAGGTGTGTTTGTGTTGAGAGGGGCCTGCATGTTCGTTGGACAGGTCGCCATCGCCAAAGCCACCAACCAGGGTTTGCTGCGCTTGCGCATGGCCATGTTTGCCCGATTGCAAGATGCTGAACTGTCTTTGTTCAAACAAAACAATGCCAGTTCGTTGGGCAATACCTTGGTTTATGAAGTCCAGGTAGGCGCTCAATTGCTGGTCAATGCCTTGATGGATGTATTGAAAAACAGCCTGTCTCTGTTGGCTTTGGTGGGCTATTTGCTTTATTTGAATTGGCAACTGAGTTTGATCGTCGCATTGTTGTTGCCATCCGTGGCGTGGCTGATGAAAACCATCAGCAAGCGCTTGTACAGCTTGACCCGAAATTCACAGCTTGCCACAGACCATTTGGCATATGTGGTTGAAGAATCCGCGCTGGCATTTCGTGAAATACGTTTGCATGCCGCGCAAACCATGCAGTCGACAAGATTTGAAAACCTGGCACTTCAGCTGCAACGATTGGCCATGAAAACAGCCACGGCTGGATCAGGCCTCACCCCGTTGACCCAAATTTTTTCGGCCATTGCACTCTCAGCCGTCATCAGCATTGCCCTGTTGCAAAGTCAAGAAAATGGCATGACTGTTGGTGGTTTTGCGTCCTTTGTCACAGCCATGCTGATGCTGGTTGCCCCGATCAAGCATTTGTCGGAAGTGGCGGGTCCCCTGACACGCGGGCTGGCGGCATTGGAGCGCGGTTTGGAATTGATCGAAAGCACGCCCATTGAAACGGGGGGCACATTCAAGCAAGACAAAGCACGCGGCCACTTGACGTTTGAACAGGTCGGCGTTCAATACCAAACAGATTTACCCTGGGCCTTGAAAAACATCAGTCTGGACATTCAACCGGGTGAAACCGTCGCCTTGGTCGGCAGTTCCGGTTCGGGGAAAACCAGTTTGGTGAATTTGTTGCCACGGTTTGTCGAGTGGAATGAAGGTGATGTGAAACTCGATGGCGTGTCCATCCGTGATTGGGACTTGCACCATTTGCGCGAACAATTCGCCATGGTCAGCCAGAACGTGGTGGTGCTCAATGAGAGCTTGGCGGTCAATGTGGCTTTGGGTCAAGAACCTGACAGGGCCAAAGTCTTGTCTTGCCTGGAAGCAGCCAATCTGGGCCCTTACCTGGCCAGCCTACCCGATCACATGGACACCTTGGTCGGTCACAACGCCTCCAGCATGTCGGGCGGTCAACGTCAACGCTTGGCCATCGCACGGGCTTTGTACAAAAATGCCCCCATCTTGATATTGGATGAAGCCACATCAGCACTGGACAACGAATCAGAGGGTTTGGTTCAAGAAGCTTTGCAACGCTTGCAACAAGGCAAAACCACCTTGGTCATCGCGCATCGCTTGTCCACCATTGAGTCTGCCGACCGCATTGTGGTCATGAGTCAAGGGCAAATTGTCGAAACAGGCACGCACAACAATTTGCTGGCCATGAATGGCGCTTATGCCGCCATGTTCAAACTCAAGAATTCGAGCTTTGAAGGTTTTTGAAGCATTGCAGTTGATTCACGGCAGAAACAAATTCTTCCTCAGAAGGTTGAATCACACGAGACACCCAAGCATCCTCGTGAAATGATGTTGTTTCAGCATAGGTGAACCACACCAAGGTGGGTTTGCGCAATCCAACAGCCATGTGATAAGGGCCAGAGTCTGTGGAGATGAACAAGTCGCAAGCGTCTATCACACCAGCAGACTCTGACAAGGTGGTCTGCCCAGCCAAGTCCAACACTAATGGTGGAGACGCAAGTTCCTCTTGTAATGCTTGACTGAAGGCTTGGTTGACATCTTTTTCAAAGGGTGCTCCTGTCAACAACAAGCTGAAGCGCTGCTGTCGATACAAAGCAGCCATGCAACGCGCCAAATGCGCGATATTCGGACGCTTAGACAGTGCATCCAATGTCCCACAACCAATGTTCAAGCCCACCACCGGCAAATCAGCAGGCAACTGCAGCTGGAGTTGTTGTTTGAAAAGCTTCCCCTCATTGCTGAGGTTCAGTTCGATGGGCGTGCCTTCACGGTCCAGCCCCAAAGCCTCCAACACCACAAAGTCGCGATGCGTGTAATCCATCGGCAAGCTCAGCCCGTGCTTGTGGGCATAGGCCGAAACACTGGCGGCGCTTTGGTCATACCACCACGACCTGCCTGGAAACTGTGCAATCCCCAGTGTCTTGGCATGACATGCCTTTGCAGCCAACCATGTGAGCAAGCTGGTTTTCATGCCATGCGGTTCAAAATCAATGATCAAGTCAGGCTGGATGTCACGGGCAATCGCTTGAACCTGTTGGCGCAATTGGTTGATCGGAACCCGGGGGGCATTTGCCACCGAGGGATCATGGGCACGCACCGTCACAAAATGGGCACTGCTGAGCAAGTGGTGCTGTTGGATCAACGATTCGGTGGCATAGCCGGCGTGCTTGCTGAAGAAAAGCAGATGCAATTCCACGTCTGGCCATTTGTTTTTCAGCACCCGCCATGCGGCCGAACTCCGCAACACATCCCCTACACCCATGCTGTGGGACTTGATCATCAATATGCGTTGGGGGTTCATTGTTTTTGGGAAAGTAATTCGAGGTACATACGGACTTGTTCTTCCACCAGATGATCCCATCGATATCGCTGAACAAAGGCTTGTGCATGCTGGCGCAAATCGGATTGCAAGCTTGGTCGAGAACGGATCTGCTCGATGGCATCCGCAATCTCTTGGCCATTGTGAGGGTCATTCAAGACCCAGGCTTCTTGCGCATGGGTGAGCAAATTGGATGACAAGCAAAAAGGCGCGGGACTGACCACAACTGGCAAGCCTTGACTCATGGCTTCGAGGACCACGATGGGAAACACATCTTCCAATGTGGCGTGTACAAACATGTCACATGCTTGATAGATCTTCTCCATTTGGGTTTGTTGCCCCAAAAAGCAAACCCTGTCTGCCACACCCAACTGCTGGGCTTTCATTTGCCAAATGGGGATTTGCCCTGTGTCGCCCACCACCGCCAACGCCACGTCTGGTGGAAGCAATGACAAGGCTTGCAGCAAGGCACCCAGTCCCTTTTTTTGATAATTGTGGCCCACCATCAGCATCAGGTATTTGTCTTCAGGCAATGCCAGATCCTGTCTGAGGGACTGCTTAGAGCCTTTGATGTCAGACGGCATGGAAACACCGGGCGTCAGCACGTGAACATCAGACAGATTCAAGGTGAATGTTTGGGCGTACAAGTCTTGCAGCAACTGAGAGGCCGTGATGAGCAAATGATGGTGAGGCCTTCGCACCCTGGCCCGCTCGACCGCCAAGTAAGCCCACAAACGCGGGCTGAACAACACCTTCAGCCAAGCAAGGAGTCTTGCCATGCCTCGCTTGTCATGGAACAAGTTGTGTGTGACAGGTTTGACATGAAAGGTTTGAACATTGCCATGAAAGACGTTTTCATGGGAATGGACGATGTCAAAACCGATGCGTGTTTGAAGGTAAGTCCATGCACTGTAGAGGAGCATGTTCAACCAACGCGGTTTGGACAGCGAGAACCCCATCGCATGGGTTTGAATGAGCGGGTTGTCGTTGAATTCAGATTGGCAATAAACATGCACCTCATGTCGCTTGGCGAGTTGTTCTGACAATGAAACCGCGTAATTTTCGGCACCACCCTTGTGCCGACCAAAATGGCGGGTCAAAACAGCTATTCGCAGTCGAGGCTCATGCGGAGGCATTCAGCGCTTTCGTCAGGTATTTGTTCTCGTAATCGGTCAACACCTTCAGCAAGAACTGTGGCCAATAGGTCGATCGAACGACTGGGATGCGTCTGAGTTGAAACATGTCAGCCCCAGCAAGTACCCGCCCCCTGTGCGTGGTGGTGGCCGCGAGGTATTGCGCCTCTTCAACCATGGGTGGATGCCTGGCGTCGTAAATCCCAAAGGGGTAACAGAATTGCTCCACCGCTCGACCCAAAATGTCTTCCAGTTCTTTTTTACAGTCTTGCACCTCGGACGCGCTGTCAGAAATGGGGGCATGCACCAGGTTGGCATGGGTGCGCGTGTGTGCGCCTATTTCGAGGCCTGCGCTGGACCATTCTTGAATTTGCATGGCATCCATCAATGGTGCAGGTTCAATGCCAATGGCATGGTCCCACTCATTGCTTTTGCCCAGCAATTGACTGACCACATAGCAAGTCGCTGTGAAGCCATGCGACAACAAAATGGGCATGGCATCGGTGTGATTGTTCTGATATCCATCATCGAGCGTGATGCCCACCACTTTGCCCTGCTTCTCACCGCGCAAATACGGCATGAGGTCGCGCATGGACAAGCCCTGATAGCCCAAGCGCTTGAGCATGCCCATCTGTTGCTTGAAACGTGCGGGGGTGACATACAAACTGCGAAACGGCGCGCCGGGCGCAGGTGGTTGCGCGATTTGATGGTAGGTCAGGATGGGGATGGAACGGACATTGGCCGTCAAGGCGGAAGGCTTCATAACAAGACGATGCTGAATTGTTCCGGACCCATGCCAAATTCGGCTTGCAGAGAAATCGGACGACCGATGAAGTCGCTCAAACCTGCCAGGTGCAGGCTTTCTTCTTCTTGCAGCAAATCCACCACAGCTGGTGGTGCCAACACCCTGAACTCTTTGGGACTGAATTGACGCGCTTCACGCAGTATTTCTCGAAGAATGTTGTAGGCGACTGTTCGAACAGTGTTGACAATGCCCCTGCCTTGACAGTGTTCACAGGGCTCACACAGCATCTGCGCCAATGATTCTCGTGTGCGCTTGCGAGTCATTTCCACCAAGCCCAGGGAGGAGAAACCACTGACGGTGGTCTTGACCCTGTCACGTGCCAATTGTTTTTTGAATTCAGTCATCACTGCTTCGCGGTGGTCCTCGCGTTGCATGTCGATGAAATCAGTGACGATCACGCCACCCAAATTGCGCAGCCTGAGTTGGCGCGCAATTGCACCGGCGGCTTCCAAATTGGTTTTGAATATCGTGTCGTCAAAATTTTTGGCACCCACAAAACCACCGGTGTTGACATCCACCGTGGTCAGCGCTTCGGTTTGGTCAATGATCAGGTAACCACCCGACTTGAGCAAGACTTTTCGACCCAGCGCCAGTTGTATTTCATCGTCGATGTTGTACAAATCAAAAACGGGTCGCTCACCCTTGTAATGGGACAACTTGGCCACAGAGGACGGCATGAACTCTTTGCCAAATTCTTGCAGCATTTGGTGCTGTTCATTGGAGTCCAGGCGAATGGTTTGGGTGGACTCCAGCACCATGTCACGCAAGACGCGTTGGAGCAAATTCAAATCTTGATGCAACAGTGATTTGGGCGGCAGATGCTGACTCGCGTGTTTGATCTTCGCCCATGTTTTGCGCAAATACGCGATGTCCTCTTTCAACTCATCATCAGAGGCTTCTTCGCCATTGGTGCGCAGGATGAAACCGCCCTTGTCTTCGCCTTGGTGCGCCAGATACACCAAGCGTTGACGCAAAGCGTCACGCTGTTCCTGGGGAATTTTTTGTGACACCCCGATGTGGTTGTCCTGCGGTAGAAACACCAGCAAGCGGCCTGCGATGCTGATTTGGGTGGACAAGCGTGCGCCTTTGGAGCCAATCGGGTCTTTGATCACCTGCACCAGCAGGGTTTGTCCCTCGAACACCTGTTTTTCAATCGGAATCAAGGGTGGGTGCGCACCATCGGCGTCAGGGGTTTTGGTGGCATGAGGACTGAACACATCGGCCACGTGCAAAAAAGCAGAGCGCTCCAGGCCTATGTCGATGAAGGCGGACTGCATGCCTGGCAACACCCTGGCCACCTTGCCCAAATACACATTGCCCACCAATCCGCGTTCCAACGAGCGTTCGATGTGAATCTCTTGCAGCGCACCGTTTTCAACCACAGCCACGCGGGTTTCTTGGGGCGACCAATTGATCAAGATGTCGTGATGCATGTTCAATCCTTGGCCAATCGGCGCAACAGTTGACTGGTTTCATGAAGCGGCAAGCCCATGATGCCAGAGTAACTGCCCTGTATGCTTTTGATGAATCGCGCGGCTGGACCTTGGATGCCATAAGCACCCGCCTTGCCCATGGGTTCGCCTGTGGCCACATAGTCGGCAATGTCGTCCGCTGTCAAATGATCAAAGACCACCTTGGATCGATTGACGGCCCGGTGGATTTTGCGGCCATCTGACAGCGCCAAGGCGGTGAACACCTGATGGGTCTGGCCAGACAAGCGCGACAGCATCAGAGCGGCTTCGTCGGCATTGGCAGGCTTGCCCAAAATAGCCGAGCCCAAAGCCACGGTCGTGTCGGCACACAAGACGGGAAGGATTGGCCGCTTGGCGGTTTGAAGTTGGGCCTTGGCCGCATTCAGTTTGAGCAAGGTGACACGTTGAACATAAGCCAGGGGTGTTTCATCAGGCAACACCCGCTCCAATTCTTCAGCAGCCTCTGTGTTGTCGGGCAGCAGCAGTTCAAACGGAACACCGATTTGATGCAACAGTTGCTGCCGACGCGGACTTTGTGAGGCCAAGTAAATCAACATGGCGTTCATTCTCGGTGGTAGGGGTGGTTGGTCAAAATCGACCACGCGCGGTAGAGTTGCTCGACCAACAACACACGAACCATGGCGTGCGGCAGCGTCATATCAGACAAGCTGATCAAATCATGACCCCCTTGGCGGATGGCAGGGTCGAAACCGTCGGGTCCGCCGATGATGAGCGCCACATCTTGGGCCTGGGCTTGCCAGTCCAGCCAACGTTCAGACAGCGCCACGGTGGTCAACCGCTTTCCCTTTTCATCCAACCAAACCCGGTGACAGTCTTTGGGAATCGCGGCATCTATACGCGCCCGTTCAGCAGCCCAAATTTGGGCCACCGTGCGCGACCCTCTGGGCTCTGTTTTCACGGTTTTCAAGGTGAGTTTGATGTCCGGTGGAAATCGCTTGGCGTAGTCGTCCCAGGCTGTTTGCGCCCAATGGGGCACCCGTTGCCCCACCGCAATCACCCACAACTTCATGCCTTGCGGGGGGCGCTGGCGGATTTTTTGGCAGGCGCTTTTTTGGCTGCAGGTGCTTTCTTGGTGGCCGGGGTTTTGCCAGGGGCTGCTTTTTTGGCGGGCGCACTTTTGGCAGATGCTTTTTTAGCTGTCGCTTTTTTTGTCGGTGCAGCAGTCACTGCAGGCTCTGCTTTTTTGACCACCACCGGTTTGGGCGCCCCGAGTTTGATGCGAACAGGTTTGTCGCCCCAAATTTCTTCCAAGTGGTAGTACTGCCGAATCGAGGGCTGCATGATGTGCACCACCACAGAACCGCAATCCACAATGATCCATTCGCCGTTTTCTTCACCTTCTATGCGGGGTTTGCCAAAACCCGCTTCACGCACTTCGTCACGCACACTGGCGGCCAAGGCTTTGGTTTGTCGATTGGATGTGCCACAAGCAATGATGACGCGCTCAAACAAGGCCGACAGGTGTTCGGTGTTGAAAACCACAATGTCTTGCGCCTTGATGTCCTCCAAACTGTCAACGATCACGCGTTGTAATTTTTGGACGTCTTTTTTTTCTGAGGCTTCAGTCATGTTGTTCCGTGTAGAGATGATGTTGTTGAATGTATGCAAGCACTGAGGGGCTGAGGGCCATGTCCGATGGTTTTTGCGTTTGGAGTTGCAAACGTATGTCGGTGGCACTGATCGGCATCAAAGGCATATGCAGTCGCAAGGCCTTGGTTTGAGGGGGATTGTGCCATTCAGTGGGCCCTGACTCGGGGCCAGTGTCCAAGGGTCTGTCGGCGACGGCCAACTCCGCCCACTGGGCGATCTGGGCCCATTGATGCCAGGTGGTGAACTTGCCCGCCTGATCTGCGCCCATGATCAAAAAGAATTGTGCGCCAGGATGTTCAGCTTTGAGTGCCGCCAAGGTGTCCACGGTGTAACTGGGCCCGTTGTGGTTCAACTCTCGGGAATCAATGACAGCATGGGTCAAGCCCTCAAACGCCAAGCGGGTCATGGCCAGTCGATGGGCCGTTGCGGTCAAGGTTCTGAATTTATGCCAAGCCTGCCCTGTGGGAACCACGTAGAGCAGGTCCAGTTGAAGTGATTCAATGGCGGTTTGCGCCAAAGCACGATGTGCCGCATGCGGTGGATCGAATGCGCCGCCAAACAAGCCGATGCGTTGAGTGGGTGTGGTGGAGCTCAGACCCAGTCTCTCGCTTGTAAAAAATAGGAGGTCAAACGATCCTCGGCCGAACCAGGTTCGGGTTGATGTTGATAAGACCAACTAACCAACGAGGGCATGGACAGCAAGATCGATTCGGTGCGTCCGCCGGACTGCAGGCCGAAATGCGTGCCACGGTCCCAGACCAGGTTGAACTCGACATAGCGGCCACGTCGGTACAACTGGTGGTTGCGCTCGCGTTCACCGTAGGCCATGTGTTGGCGTTTTTCAACGATGGGCACATAGGCTTTCAGCAAATGATCACCCACGCTTTTCATCATGTCAAAACTGCCGTCAAAACCCAGTTCGGAGAAGTCGTCGTAAAAAATACCGCCAATGCCACGGGGTTCTTGACGATGTTTGAGGTAGAAATACTCGTCACACCATTTTTTGAATCGAGGATAAAGCGCAGGTCCAAAGGGTTGCAAGGCATCTTTGCAGGTTTGATGGAAATGCACCGCGTCTTCATCAAAGCCATAGTAAGGGGTCAAATCCATGCCGCCACCAAACCAGGCCACAGGCTCGCCTTTTTCGGGTTTGGCCAGCAAGGCGCGCACATTCATGTGAACGGTGGGGACATAGGGGTTGCGCGGATGAAAAACCAAGGACACGCCCATGGCTTCAAAAGCAGAACCGCTGAGTTCGGGGCGATGCTGGGTGGCTGATGGAGGCAACTTGGGTCCCGTGACGTGAGAAAACCCGCAACCAGCGCGCTCGAACACGGCGCCCTGCTCCATGATTTTGGTGATGCCATGGCCTTGCAAGGTCTCACCCGGCGGTTTCTCCCAAGCGTCCGACAAAAACTGTCCTTGACCATCCAACTCGGCAATGCCAGAGGTGATGCGGTGTTGCAAGTCCAACAAATACGCTCTGACGGGTTCAAACGCACTGTTCATTCAAGTCTCTTCTTCGGTTCGTGGTTCAACGGCGAATGGCACGGTGGCCGATGTCGCGTCTGTATTGCATGCCTTCAAAGTGGATGTCATCGACCACCGCGTAGGCCTGAGTCTGGGCCTGGCGAACCGTGTCGCCCAAAGCCGTGACACACAAGACGCGTCCACCGTTGGTGCGCACTTCTTTGTCATGGATCTGTGTGGCGGCGTGAAACACCATCACCTCAGCTTTGTCTGTCGGCAAACCTTGAATGGCGTCGCCTTTGCGAGGGGTCGCGGGGTAGTCCGCAGCAGCCAACACCACACCCAGCGCAAAACGTCGGTCCCACTCCAATTCGAGTTGTTCCAGCAAGCCATGGTTGCTGTCTGTCGCCGCGAGCAATGCGTCGACCAAATCGCTTTTGAGCCGCATCAGGATGGGTTGGGTTTCAGGATCGCCCATGCGGCAATTGAACTCCAAAACCTTGAGCGCACCGTCTGTGCTGATCATCAGACCAGCATACAAAAAGCCGGTGTAGGGAATGCCATCTGCTTGCATGCCTTTGAGCGTGGGCTGAATCACTTCGCGCATCACGCGGGCATGTATTTCAGGTGTGACCACCGGCGCGGGTGAATAAGCGCCCATGCCGCCGGTGTTGGGGCCATGGTCACCATCCAACAAGCGCTTGTGGTCCTGCGACGTGGCCAAGGGAACGGCCACCAAACCCTGGGCGATGACCATGAAACTGGCCTCTTCACCTTCTAGAAATTCTTCAATGACCACTCTGGCTTTGCCTGCGTTGTGTTGCACACCAAGCGTGTTGTCACCCAACATGTCGTCAATGGCTGCATGGGCCTCTTGCAGCGTGGTGGCCACCACCACGCCTTTGCCGGCGGCCAGACCATCAGCTTTGACCACGATCGGGGCGCCATGTTGGTCGACATAGGCATGCGCCAAGCTGGCATCTTCAAAGGCTTGGTATCGTGCAGTGGGAATTTGGTGGCGCTCCATGAAGGCTTTGGAAAAAGCTTTGGAACTCTCGAGTTGTGCCGCCGCTTGGGTGGGGCCAAAGATACGCAGTCCATGCGAACGGAATTCATCCACCACGCCAGCCGCCAAGGGTGCTTCAGGACCCACTACGGTCAAGCCTATGTCATGGCTTTGAGCCCATTCGCGCAAGGCCACGATGTCCGTGATGGGCAAGGCTTGCAGGTTTTTATCGCGGGCCACGCCCGCATTGCCAGGTGCCACGTAAACCATTTGCACTTGCGGTGACTGGGTCAACTTCCAGGCCAACGCGTGTTCTCTACCACCCGCACCAATGACAAGAATTTTCATAAAGCCGCGTTGTGATAGACCTCTTGCACATCGTCAAGTTCTTCCAATGCATCCAGGATTTTCTGCATCTTGACTTGGTCTTCTTCACTCAACTCGATGGTGTTGTCTGCACGGTAAGTGACCTCGGCCATGCCTGCGGCCAGGCCAGCAGCGTCCAAGGCGGCTTTCACCGCTTCAAAAGTGCTGGGATCGGTCAGCACTTCGATGGCACCGTCTTCATCAGTGATCACGTCGTCAGCGCCGGCTTCGAGTGCGACTTCCATGACCTTGTCTTCGGAAGTGCCTGGAGCCAAGATGAGTTGACCACAATGTTTGAATTGAAAGGCCACTGAACCTTCTGTGCCCATGTTGCCACCATGCTTGCTGAGCGCATGACGCACTTCAGCGACGGTGCGCACCTTGTTGTCGGTCATGGTGTCGACCATCAGGGCCACACCGCCGATGCCATAGCCCTCGTAGCGAATTTCTTCGTATTGAACGCCCTCGAGATTGCCAGTGGCCTTGTCGATGTTGCGCTTGATGGTGTCGGCAGGCATGTTGGCCGCTTTGGCTTTTTCCACCGCCATGCGCAGGCGGGGATTGGTGTCTAAATCGCCGCCCCCCAAACGCGCTGCCACCATGATTTCACGGATGACACGCGTCCAAATCTTCCCTCTTTTTTCATCCTGGCGTCCTTTTCGGTGCTGGATGTTGGCCCATTTGCTGTGTCCCGCCACGATCAACTCGCCTCTGCTTCTTCAGGTTCTGCAGGTTCAGATTTGGAACTGCGCGATTCTTTCTTGGGCAAAGGTTGAATGTCCAAGGTCACTTCTTCCTTGTCATCCAGGCCCACAGTCAAACGACCACCTTCTGTCAAACGACCGAACAGCAACTCGTCGGCCAAGGCCTTGCGAATCGTGTCTTGAATGAGTCGCTGCATGGGGCGTGCGCCCATGAGGGGGTCGAAGCCTTTTTTGGCCAAGTGCTTGCGCAAATCGTCGGTGAAGGTGACCTCCACTTTCTTTTCGGCCAACTGGGTTTCGAGTTGCAACAAGAATTTGTCGACCACACGCATGATGACCACCTCGTCCAGCGGCTTGAAGCTGACGGTGGCGTCCAAGCGGTTGCGGAACTCGGGGGTGAACAAGCGTTTGATGTCGGCCATCTCGTCACCAGGCTCGCGCGCATTGGTGAAGCCAATGGTGGACTTGTTCATGGTCTCGGCGCCGGCGTTGGTGGTCATGATGATGATCACATTGCGGAAGTCTGCTTTGCGACCGTTGTTGTCGGTCAAGGTGCCATGGTCCATCACCTGCAACAAGACGTTGAAGATGTCGGGATGGGCTTTTTCAATCTCGTCCAACAACAGCACCGAGTGCGGTTTTTTGGTGACCGCTTCAGTGAGCAAACCGCCTTGGTCGAAGCCCACATAGCCTGGAGGCGCACCAATCAGTCGACTGACCGCGTGACGCTCCATGTACTCGGACATGTCAAAGCGCAACAAATCGATGCCCAAGATGTAGGCCAGTTGTTTGGCCGCTTCGGTTTTGCCTACGCCAGTGGGACCACTGAACAAGAATGCACCAATTGGTTTGTCGGCCTTGCCCAGTCCAGAGCGCGCCATTTTGACCGCAGAAGCCAACACTTCAAGGGCCTTGTCTTGACCGAACACCACGCTTTTCAAGTCGCGTTCGAGCGTTTGCAACTTGCCACGGTCGTCGTTGGAGACGCTGGCTGGCGGGATGCGCGCGATCTTGGCGACGATGTCTTCAATTTCAGACTTGCTGATGGTCTTTTTGCGCTTGGAAGCCGGCAAGATGCGCTGGGCAGCACCTGCTTCGTCGATCACATCAATGGCTTTGTCGGGCAAATGACGGTCGTTGATGTACTTGGCACTGAGTTCGGCCGCCGCTTGCAGCGCCGCCACCGCGTACTTGACACTGTGGTGCTCTTCGAAGCGAGATTTCAAACCTTTCAAGATGTCCACGGTTTGCTCGACAGTGGGCTCAACCACATCGACTTTTTGGAAGCGACGGCTCAATGCCGCGTCTTTTTCAAAGATGCCACGGTATTCGGTGAAGGTGGTGGCCCCAATGCACTTGAGTTGGCCCGAACTGAGCGCAGGCTTGAGCAAATTGGAGGCATCCAAAGTACCGCCAGAAGCCGCACCAGCCCCAATCAGGGTGTGGATTTCATCGATGAACAACACGGCATTGGGTTTGTCTTTCAGTGACTTGAGCACGCCCTTCAAGCGCTGCTCGAAGTCACCACGGTATTTGGTGCCAGCCAACAAAGCGCCCATGTCCAGCGAATAAACAACCGCCTCGGCCAAGATTTCGGGCACGTCTTTTTGGGTGATGCGCCAAGCCAAACCTTCGGCAATGGCGGTTTTGCCAACGCCAGCCTCACCCACCAACAAGGGGTTGTTTTTGCGGCGGCGGCACAAGATTTGGATGGTTCGCTCGACCTCGTATTCACGACCAATCAGCGGGTCGATCTTGCCATCCTTGGCCATTTGGTTGAGGTTTTGGGTGAACTGCTCCAGGGGCGAGGCTTTTTCAGACTTTTCGCTGGACTCTTCGCTCTCGGGCGCTGCACTTTCATTGCTCTTGACCGGCTCTTGCGGGTCGCTTTTCTTGATCCCGTGGGCGATGTAATTCACCACGTCCAAGCGGGTCACGCCTTGCTGGTGCAAATAGTAGACAGCATGCGAGTCTTTTTCGCCGAATATGGCCACCAACACATTGGCGCCGGTGACTTCTTTTTTGCCATTGCCAGTGGATTGCACATGCATGATGGCGCGCTGAATCACACGCTGAAAACCCAATGTGGGCTGGGTGTCTACCTCGTCGGTTCCCGCCACTTGAGGGGTGTTGTCTTTGATGAAATTTGACAATGATTTGCGTAAATCATCAATATTGGCAGAGCATGCACGCAACACTTCGGCGGCACTTGGGTTGTCAAGCAAGGCCAACAACAGATGCTCGACGGTGATGAATTCATGACGCTGCTGTCTGGCTTCTACGAAGGCCATGTGTAAGCTGACTTCAAGTTCTTGGGCAATCATGATTTCTTCCTTGGGGCGTTCTTGGGGTCAACTGTATATGGAAACAATGGGTGTTTATTCAACGGGTTCACTCAAACATTGCAGAGGATGGCCCGCCTGGTGGGCCGCGTCTTGCACCTGATCCACCTTGGTGGCTGCAACATCTTTGGAATAAACGCCGCAGATGCCTTTGCCGTCCAAGTGGATTTTCAACATGATTTGGGTGGCGGCTTCTCGGTCTTTGTTGAAAAACTCTTGCAACACCCGCACCACAAACTCCATGGGCGTGAAATCGTCATTGAGCATGACCACCTGGTACATCTGCGGTGGCTGGGTGCGCTGGGTGATGCGCTCTAAAACGACGGAATCACCGTCAGAACCCCGGTTTGGAGGGACGGCTGGTGTGGGTGGTTGGGTTGCCATGGCTTCGATTCTATCGAGGAGCCGTCCCAATCTCGTTTATGACATCAAATGGAAACCATGCTTACAAAATAAGTCAGTCAATACCTCTTTACAGATTTTTAAATATGTATTTAAATTCAACCGAGAAATTAATTAATTGGAATGTATTCAAATATTTTCAACAAGGAAAACTGACATGGCATTTGGTATTGTGAAATGGTTCAACAACCACAAGGGCTTTGGATTCATCGAATCGACAGAGGTGGGAACCGATGTGTTCGCGCATTTCAGCGAAGTGGACATGACTGGTTTCAAAACCTTGCAACAAGGAGCCAGTGTGGTGTACGAACTCGCTGAAGGACCCAGAGGCTGGATGGCCAAAAACATCAAAGTCATTGCAGCGCCTGCCATGGAACGGCCGCCTGTTCACAGCGGGCACGTGCGCGGTTCGCGTCTGCTCACCCCCCAGTTCCACGCCAACCTCTTGGCTCACAACGCCTGAACCCCGAGTCAAAATGCAAAAAGAGCCCCAGCGGGGCTCTTTTTGCATGGCCGCATCAGGGGCTCACATGTGGTCAATCATGACTTGACCAAACCCTGAGCAGCTGACCTGGGTGGCACCGTCCATCAAGCGGGCGAAGTCATAGGTGACTTTGCGACTCAAGATGGCTTTTTCCATCGACGAAATGATCAGGTCGGCGGCTTCTTTCCAGCCCATGTGGCGCAACATCATTTCAGCTGACAAGATTTCAGAACCTGGGTTCACATAGTCTTTGCCAGCGTATTTGGGGGCTGTGCCATGGGTGGCTTCAAAACAGGCCACGGAATCGGACAGATTGGCACCTGGTGCGATGCCAATGCCGCCTACTTGTGCGGCCAGGGCGTCAGACACATAGTCGCCATTCAAATTCAAGGTGGCAATCACGCTGTATTCAGCGGGGCGCAACAAAATTTGCTGCAAGAACGCATCGGCGATGCTGTCTTTGACGATGATTTCTTTGCCAGTGCGGGGGTTGTTGAATTTGCACCATGGACCGCCATCAATCAACTGTGCGCCAAATTCATTTTGCGCCAGACCGTAGGCCCAATCACGGAAACCACCCTCGGTGTATTTCATGATGTTGCCCTTGTGCACGATCGTGACGTTGGGTTTGTCGTTGTCGATCGCGTATTGGATGGCTTTGCGAACCAAGCGCTCGGTGCCTTCGCGAGACACAGGCTTGATGCCGATGCCCGAGGTATTGGGGAAACGGATCTTGGTGACGCCCATCTCGTCAATCAAGAACTTGATGAGCTTTTTGGCTTTGTCGCTTTCAGCTTCGTATTCGATACCCGCGTAAATGTCTTCCGAGTTTTCTCGGAAGATGACCATGTTGGTTTTTTCCGGCTCTTTCAAGGGGGACGGCACACCCTTGAAATACTGGACCGGGCGCAAACAGACGTACAAGTCCAGTTCTTGGCGCAGTGCCACGTTCAAGGAGCGAATGCCACCGCCCACAGGCGTGGTGAGCGGGCCTTTGATCGAGACCACATATTCTTTGAGGGCAGCCAAGGTTTCTTCGGGCAACCAAACATCCGGACCGTAAATTTGGGTGGATTTTTCACCGGCGTACACCTCCATCCAATGGATTTGACGCTTGCCGCCATAAGCTTTGGCGACCGCCGCGTCAACCACTTTCAGCATGACAGGTGTGATGTCCAAGCCAGTGCCGTCGCCTTCGATGTAGGGAATGATGGGCTGGTCGGGAACGGTCAACGACATGTCGGGGTTGACGACGATTTTTTCGCCCTGGGTGGGCACCTTGATATGCTGATACAAGAGAATCTCCATGAAATGAACGGGGGGTCTGGCCTTTTGGGCTGACCCTTCTGATTTCATTCTAACCATCGACCCTGACCGCCCCATGACCAAGATTGTCCTGTCTGTTCTGCTGTCCGCGCTGGCATGGACCAGCCATGCCCAACAAGCCCAAACCCAATTGCCCCGCATTCGGTTGCAAGCGGGCATGCACCAAATGGAAGTGCAAGTGGCGGCCACGCCTGCACAGCGCGAAATTGGCCTGATGCACCGTGCCGACATGCCCAACCACGAGGGCATGTTGTTCGTGTTCGAACAAGCTTCTCAGCAGTGTTTTTGGATGAAAAACACCCTGCTGCCGTTGACCGCGGCTTTCTTGGCCGACGATGGCACCATCGTCAACTTGGCCGACATGCAACCGCAGACCACCACCTCCCACTGCTCTGAAAAGCCTGTGCGCTTGGTGTTGGAAATGAAGCAAGGTTGGTTTGCCAAAAAAGGCATCAAGAAAGGCTTTCAGCTCAAAGGTGAATCGTTCAAAAATGCACCGGGCTAAGCCGGCTTGACGGTGTCCACGGTCAACACCGCTTGGCCATCGGCCAATTGCGCTTGCACCTGTTGTCCGGCTTGCAAGTCCTTGACTGAACTCAGGGCCTGTCCCTCGGTGTTTTGCAACCATGCGTAGCCCCGTTGCAAAACCAAAGCGGGGTCCAAAGAACCCAGCAAGAGGTCTGATTTGTCCAAACGGTGCCGGGCCAGCATGGGCCAATCACGCACGCCGCGTTGAAACCTGACGGCCAGCGGTTGCAAAACCAGTTGCTGGCGGTTCAGGCTCTGGCTCACACCGCGCCCCAGACGGTGCTGGATTTGTGTGCATTGGGTTTGCTGTTGGTGCAGCCAGCTGGAAGGTCGGCCCAATTGCCGTTCAGCGCGGTCCAACGACTGCTCTGCCTGGTCCAAGCGCCAGTGCACCATTTGGGTCATGGGCTCTTGCAATTGACGCAAACGCAGCAGCTCGCTGGCTTGGTCCAAAGCACACAACTCGGCGGCCGCCGTGGGCGTAGGTGCCCGCAGATCGGCACAAAAATCGGCGATGGTGAAATCGGTTTCATGGCCCACGCCGCTGATGACCGGCTGTTTGCAGGTCACGATGGCACGCGCCAAGGCTTCGTCGTTGAAGGCCCACAAGTCCTCGATGGAACCCCCACCACGCACGAGCAAAATCACATCCACATCTGGCAAGGCTTGCAAGGCGGTGAGCGCCGCGACCAACTGGGCAGGCGCGTCCAAGCCTTGCACCAGGCTGGGCGCGATGCGCACCGGGATGTGTGGCACACGTCTTTGCAAGGCGGTGACCACGTCGTGCAAAGCGGCTGCGCCCAAGGAAGTCACCACACCGATGGCGCGGGGTCTGGCCGGGATGTCCCGCTTGCGTGCCTCCTCGAACAATCCTTCGGCTTGCAACTTGGCTTTGAGCCGCAGGAAGGCCTCGTGCCACTGTCCTGCCCCTGCTGGGCGCATGGATTCGGCCACCAATTGCAGTTCGCCGCGTGGCTCATACAGGGCCACACGACCTTGGATGTCCACCAAATCGCCATCACGCGGTTGGAAGTTCAAAAACTCGACCGAGCGTCGGAACATGGCGCAACGCACTTGCCCTTGTTCGTCTTTCAGGGTGAAGTAGCAATGACCACTGGCCGCACGGGTGAACCCTGCGATTTCGCCTTGGACCGCGACCGGATTGAAGCGTGATTTCAGGGTGTCACTGATCGCATGGCACAAACCGCTGACGGTCCACACACGACTGGACAAAGCGTTGACGGAGGGGCTGGACATGAGGCTGATGGTCGCTGGTAGAGGCATGAAGCTGGGCCATAATCGCCGTCATTCTTGACGGGAGAACCCATTTGTTAGGCATCATACAAGCCGCTGGATGGCCGATTTGGCCCCTCTTAGCCTGTTCCATCATCGCGGTGGCCCTGATCATTGAACGTTTTTACAGCCTGCAAACCAAGCATGTGGTGCCCGAGCATTTGATGGACGAGGTGTTGGCCTTGCCCAACCGCAGCTTGCCCCGCCCTGAAGCCATTGAACAACTGACCACCCATTCATCCTTGGGCGAAGTGATCGCCGCTGGCTTGAAAGCGCTGCAACACAACCCCCAGTGCGGTGAGGAAGAATTCAGCGCCCAAGTGCAAGCCGCTGGCCGCCGTGTCACCGCCAAGCTCGAGCGCTACCTGAGCACCTTGGGTTCGATTGCATCGGTGGCCCCTTTGCTGGGTTTGTTTGGTACTGTGGTCGGCATGATCGAGATCTTTGGCTCGCAAGCCCCGGGTGCTGGCAACCCCGCCCAACTCGCACACGGCATTTCTGTGGCGCTCTACAACACCGCTTTTGGCTTGGTGATTGCCATTCCCAGCTTGGTGGCATGGCGCTATTTGCGCGGCTTGGTCGACAACTACGTGGTCGAACTGGAAATCGACGGCGAGCGCTTGGTGCGTCACTTCTTTCCCAAATCGGCGGGCCGATAAGACATGCGTTTCAGCCGTCCCAAGTCCAGCGAACCCGAGATCAACCTGATCCCATTCATCGACGTGTTGTTGGTGGTTCTTATTTTCTTGATGATGACCACCACCTATGGCCGATTGACCCAACTTGATCTGCGTTTGCCCGAGGCCGACACCGCGCCCCAACAAGAAAAGCCGCGCGAAATCCGCGTCACCATCAGCGGCGATGGTCAGTACCTGGTGCAAACCAGTCGGGTGAATGGCCAAAGCATCGCGGCCATCGGACAAGCCATGGCCGCTGCCGCCAAAGATGTGCACAACCCGTTGGTGGTCATCAATGCCGATGCACGTGCCAGTCATCAATCCGTGATGTTGGTCCTGGAAGCCGCGCAAAACGCTGGCTTGCAGCAAATCACTTTCTCGGCGCAAGCCCGGTCTCAGACCACCACCGTACAACCCTGATGCCATGAGCCTAGGGTCTTCCATTTTGCAAAAAGCATGGCTCAGCCGTGGCTGGTTGGCCATTTTGCTGTGGCCCACCACCTTGATCAGCCGTCTTTGGCTGCTGGGCGTTTGGCTGGTTTATGCGCTGCGCTTGAAACGCCCGACCAGGTTGCCGATCCCTGTGTGGGTGGTAGGCAATGTGTTGGTTGGCGGTACCGGCAAAACACCCATCGTCATGCACCTGGCCTCCGAGCTCAAAGCGCTGGGCTGGCAAGTGGGCGTGATCGCACGGGCCCAAGAAACCGCGCAACAAAACGTGCAAGAAGTGCATGCGCACAGCCCGGCCAGTCAAGTGGGCGACGAGCCATTGCTGGTGAAAAAGCGCTGCAAAGTGCCTGTCTTCATAGGTCGACAGCGGGCCAAGGCTGCACAAGCCCTGTTCAAGGCCTATCCCAACACCCAACTCATCATCAGCGATGACGGCTTGCAACACCGCGCACTGCACCACGATTTGGCCTTGTGCGTGTTTGACGATCGCGGATTGGGCAATGGCTTTTTATTGCCTGCAGGACCTTTGCGTGAAACCTGGCCACGCCGATCCAAAGTGCCGCAATTCATCTTCCACACGGGCACCAAAGCATTGGGCGACAGCCACAGTGCCCTGCGCCGACTGTCCGATGTGGCCGTGAACGGCATGGGGCTGACAAGGCCCCTGGCCAGTTGGCAAGGCGAAACCGTGCAAGCCTTGGCGGCCATCGCCCAACCCGAGGTGTTTTTCCAAGCGTTGCGAGACCAAGGCATCCATTTGAGTGCCGCTTACAGCCTGCCCGACCATGCCCCGCTCACCACCTGGCATTGCCCAGAGGACCAAGACCTTTTTTGCACCGAGAAAGACGCGGTCAAACTCTGGCTGCGCCAACCTCAAACCTGGGCGGTGCCGCTGGAGTGCCGGTTGCCAGAGAAGTTGTGGGCGCAGTTGTTGGCGCACCTCAACCCACTATCATCGGCGCATGGACAAAAAACTGCTTGAATTGCTGGTCTGCCCCGTGACCAAAGGCCCCTTGGTTTACCACCCCGAAAAGGCTGAATTGGTGTCACGCAGCGCCCGCTTGGCCTACCCGATCCGCGACGGCATCCCTGTCTTGTTGGAAGTGGAAGCCCGCACCCTGAGCGACGAGGAATTGGAAAGCTGAATGGCCGCCACGCCCTTTGTGGTGCTGATTCCAGCCCGTCTCTCGTCTTCCCGATTGCCCCACAAACCACTGGCCGATTTGGCCGGTTTACCCATGGTGGTGCGCGTTGCCCAACGGGCGCTGGCATCCCAAGCCGCGCAGGTGGTGGTGGCCGCCGACCATGACAGCATTGTTCAGGCTTGCCAAGCGCATGGGGTGCAGGCTTTGTGGACCCGCGACGACCATGTCAGTGGCAGCGACAGGCTGGCCGAGGCAGCAGCCCTTTTGGGTTTGCCCGACGAAGCCCTGGTGGTGAATGTGCAAGGTGATGAACCCTTGATCGAGCCTGGCTTGATTGACGCGGTGGCCGAGTTGCTGGCGGCCTCGCCCGATTGCAGCATGAGCACCTTGGCCCACGCCATCGACAACGTCGCCGATTGGCGCAGTCCCCATGTGGTGAAGGTGGTGCTGGATGCCCGACATCGCGCCAGTTACTTCAGCCGTGCCAGCATTCCCGTGTGGCGCGATGGCACAGCCGATCAACTGCCGCCCTACCCGGTGCTGCGCCACGTGGGTCTTTACGCCTACCGCGTGGGTTTTTTGAAATCGTTTCCCAAATTACCGGTCGCCCCCACCGAGCAAGCCGAATCACTGGAGCAATTGCGTGCCCTGTGGCATGGCCATGCCATCGCCGTGCATGTGTCCGACCAGGCCAGCGCTGCAGGTGTGGATACCCCCGAGGATTTGGCGCGCGTGCGTCGCCTTTTGACTGACGTTTCCCGCAAGTAAGACGTCAAGACTGCATGCTATTCTCTGACCCATTGAACGACAACGCCCCACGCAGATGGGGCTGAACCACCAAGGAAGACAATGAGATTGATTCTGTTGGGCGCACCCGGCGCCGGCAAAGGCACCCAAGCCACTTTCATTTGCCAAGCTTATGGCATCCCCCAAATTTCCACTGGCGACATGCTGCGTGCAGCCGTCAAAGCCGGCACGGAAATGGGTCTCGCGGCCAAGAAAGTGATGGACGCCGGTGGTTTGGTCGGTGACGACATCATCATTGGCTTGGTCAAAGAGCGCATCACCCATGCCGATTGCGCCAAAGGCTTTTTGTTCGACGGTTTCCCCCGCACCATCCCGCAAGCCGACGCGTTGAAAGAAGCAGGCGTCAAGCTCGATTGCGTGCTCGAAATCGACGTGCCGTTTGACGCCATCATCGAGCGCATGAGCGGACGACGCGCCCACGTGGCCAGTGGCCGCACCTACCACGTCAAATTCAACCCACCCAAAGTGGAAGGTTTGGACGACGTGACTGGCGAACCGCTGATTCAGCGCGACGACGACAAAGAAGAAACCGTCAAAAAGCGCTTGGAGGTTTACAGCGCGCAAACCCGCCCGCTGGTGGACTACTACGCCCAATGGGCCCAACAAGAACCCGCTGCTGCACCCAAGTACCGCGCCATCAGCGGTCAAGGCAGTGTGGAAGACATCAAAAACCGCGCCCTGCAGGCGCTGGCTTCTTAAGCTTTTTCAGTCGATAACAAGGCCAGCGCCAGGGCCACCAGTGCCTTGGCGGGGTTCAGCGTGGTGGCCTCGCCCCATGTTTTGGGCTCATGAAAATGCGCTTGCCCCCAGACACAGCGACTGCTGACCCAGACCGCCACACCTTCTTGACGCACTTGGGTCAATGCGTCTTCGAATTCGCGACTGACGCTGCCAGCACCTGTCGCAGCCACGATCAAGCCGTGCAAAGGGGGTTGACCCGGTGAGTGCAAGGCCCGCACCACTTGGCCAGTCGATCCAGCGTGGTGAACAACCCATTCGATCCTGGGCCAATCGCTGGCCAGCAATGCAGCCAAAGCCGGTTTGGGTCCCGTGAAGGCTTTGGCGGGTTTGGCCGGCTGCCATTGACCCTGGTGCATGCGACCCAGCACACCCGAGGGACCACTGTCAAAAGCATCGTCCTGATCTGTCCTGATTTTTTGCAAGCACATGGGGTCGTGTACCTGCTGCGCGCATACCACGGACACTGGGGGGATGCCAGGCGTTTGCGCCAATAACAAGGCGTCGCGCAAATTGCCAGGGCCATCGGCCGTGGGCGAGTTGGCGGGTTGCATGGCGCAGGT
>JACCEC012469214.1_pt1 | contig 32296 bp, 29 predicted proteins | sample 7450121 | NCBI WGS metagenome assembly JACCEC01 (sample SAMN15323455, study PRJNA562643) | freshwater metagenome | isolation source: river surface water | place: USA:Blue River Watershed | collected 2017-08-18 | reverse complement strand
CTGACCTACAGCCAGTTTGCCAACGGCCTGAAAAAAGCCGCTATTGGCATCGACCGCAAGGTTCTGGCTGATCTGGCTGTCAACGACAAAGCCGCTTTTGGCAGCATCGTTGACCATGTCAAACTCAAACTGGCTGCCTGATCGCATCCTGGCATTTGGCACAGAGGGGTTGAGGCCATCCGGCTTCAATCCCTTTTTCATTGTTCTCACCGCCTGTTTCCATGAACGAGCTTGAAGACCTGGTCAGCGCCGCACGTGCATCATTTGCCGCCAGTGGCACCCCCGCCGATCTCGAAAACGCCAAGGCCCAGTACCTGGGTAAGTCCGGTCGCGTGACCGAGCTGATGAAAGGCATGGCGGCCCTGAGCGTCGAGGACAAGAAAACCCGGGGCGCTGCCATCAACGCCGCCAAGCAGGCCATCGAGGCCGCACTGGCCGAGCGCCGGCAGGCCCTGGCCGATGCCGAGCTGCAAACCCAGCTCAAAGCCGAGTCGCTGGACGTCACCTTGCCGGGTCGGCAGCGTCCCATGGGCGGGCTTCATCCGGTCAGCCTGACGCTGGAGCGCATCGAGGGGATTTTTGGTTCCATGGGTTTCGAGGTGGCCGACGGCCCCGAGATTGAAACCGACTGGTTCAACTTCACCGCCCTCAACACCCCGGCCGACCATCCGGCCCGCTCGATGCATGACACTTTCTATGTCGAAGGCGGTCACTTGCTGCGCACCCACACCAGTCCGATGCAAATTCGCCATGCGGTTCAGCACGTCAAGCGCTATCGCGATCGCATCGACGCCGGACAGGGCATGCCCGAAATCCGCGTCATCGCCCCTGGACGCACTTACCGGGTTGACAGCGATGCCACGCACTCGCCCATGTTCCACCAGTGCGAGGGCTTGTGGATCGGCGAGGCCATCAGTTTCAAAGACCTTAAAGTGGTCTTCACCGATTTTTGCCGCACCTTCTTCGAAAATGACGATCTGGTGCTGCGTTTCCGTCCCAGTTTCTTCCCGTTTACCGAGCCCAGCGCGGAAATCGACATCCAGTTTCCCAGCGGGCCACTTGCCGGTCGCTGGCTCGAGGTCGCGGGCTCCGGGCAGGTGCACCCGAATGTGGTGCGCAACATGGGACTGGACCCCGAGCGTTTCATTGGCTTCGCCTTCGGCATGGGCCCCGATCGCCTGACCATGCTGCGCTATGGTGTCAACGATTTGCGCCTGTTCTTTGATGGCGACATTCGCTTTCTGAGCCAATTCCGGTAACACAGCCATGCAATTTCCTGAATCCTGGTTGCGCGAGTTTTGCAACCCGCCCCTGACCACTCAACAACTGGCCGACACCTTGACCATGGCTGGCCTCGAAGTCGAGGAAACCCGCCCCGTGGCCCCTGCCTTCAGCCGGATCGTGGTGGGCCAAATCCAAGAAGCTGTGCAACACCCCAATGCCGACCGCCTGCGCGTGTGCCAGGTCGATGTCGGGCAAGGGGCGTTGCTGAATATCGTGTGCGGTGCGCCCAATGCGCGGGCCGGCATCAAGGTGCCTTGCGCTCTGGTCGGGGCCGAATTACCCCCCGGGGAAGACGGCAAACCTTTTGTCATCCAGCTGGGCAAACTGCGAGGCGTGGAAAGCCAGGGCATGTTGTGTTCGGCGCGCGAACTTCAGCTCAACGATGACCATGGGGGTTTGCTCGAGTTGTCACCCGATGCCCCGGTGGGTCAAGACATCCGCCAGCACTTGCAACTCGACGATACCCTGTTCACCCTGAAGCTCACGCCCAATTTGGCGCATTGTCTCAGTGTCTACGGCATCGCCCGCGAACTCAGCGCGCTCACGGGTGCCCCGTTGCAGACCCCTGCCTGGACAGCGGTGCCGGCCAGCAGTGACGCACGACTGAACGTCTCGGTACAGGCGGCCGATTTGTGCGGTCGATTCAGCGGTCGGGTGGTGCAGGGCGTCAATCCCCAAGCGGCCACACCGGCCTGGATGGTCGAGCGGCTGGCGCGTTGCGGGCAGCGCAGCGTGAGTGCTCTGGTGGACATCTCCAACTACGTCATGTTCGAGCATGGGCGCCCCTCGCACATTTTTGACCTCGACAAAATCCACGGCGGCTTGCAAGTGCGCTGGGGTCGTGCCGGTGAAAGCCTTGAATTGCTCAATGGCCAAACCATCACCGTCGACGAGCAGGTGGGGGTGATTGCTGACGATCAACAGGTTGAATCACTGGCCGGCATCATGGGTGGACAGGCCACCGCCGTGGGCGATGACACCCGAAACATTTACATCGAGGCCGCATTTTGGTGGCCCCAAGCCGTGGCAGGTCGTTCGCGCCGCTATAACTTCAGCACCGACGCCGGGCATCGTTTCGAGCGCGGGGTTGATCCCAGCCTGACCGTGGCGCACATCGAGCGCATCACCCAGCTGGTTCTGGAGATTTGCGGTACCGAACAGACGCGCGTCGGCCCGATGGATGATCAAACGCTGAACGTGCCACAACGTCCGGCCGTGACTTTGCGCGTCGATCGGGCAGTCAAGGTGATCGGCATGGACCTCAGCCAGGAACGCATGGCGCAAGCCCTGCGGGGCTTGGGCTTGCCTGTGACCGAAGGCAAGGGCACACTGAGCGTCACGCCGCCCCCTTACCGCTTCGACTTGCAAATCGAAGAAGACCTGATCGAAGAAGTGGCGCGCATGGTCGGCTACAACGCACTGCCGACCTCGCCCCCTCAGGCGCCCACGCGCCCCAAGGTGCGTCCCGAGGCCATGCGGGGCACGCATGCTGTGCGCCGGATGGTGGCCGCACTGGGTTATCAGGAAACCATCAATTACAGCTTTGTCGAAGCCTCCTGGGAGCAAACCCTGGCCGGCAACGCCGACCCGATCCGGTTGCTCAACCCGATCGCCAGCCAGATGAGCGTGATGCGCTCGTCCCTGATCGGCGGTTTGTTGCAAGTGGTGAAGTTCAACACCGATCGCAAAGCCACCCGGGTCAGGGTGTTTGAGATCGGTCGCGTGTTTTTGCGTGACCCTGCGATTTTGGATACCGACACCACGGTTGCGGGCTTTCACCAACCCATGCGAGTGGCTGGCGTGGCTTACGGCCCCTTGCACCCCTTGCAATGGAGTGCGCCTGAGCGCATGGCTGATTTTTATGACATCAAAGCCGATGTTCAAGCCTTGTTGGCCCCGGCCGTTCCGGTTTTTGAGGCGGCCGAACATCCGGCCATGCATCCTGGTCGCTGTGCCAGCGTTTGGTTGGACGGGCGCTGCGTCGGTCACGTGGGTGAGTTGCATCCGCGCTGGCGTCAGCAATGGGATCTGGCCCATGCCCCGATGTGCTTCGAACTCGAACTGGACGCTTTGACACGACGCGACATCCCCGTTTTTCAAAGTGTGTCCCGCCAGCAACCGGTCGAGCGGGATCTGGCGCTGGTGGTCCCCGAATCGGTGGGTCATGATCAATTGATGCAATCCATCCATGGGGCTGCCACCCAGGGATTGCTCAAGGGCGCGGTCTTGTTCGATGTCTACCGCCCCCAGCAAGCCAGCGGTGGCTTGCAGCCCGGCGAAAAGAGTTTGGCGGTGCGCCTCACCTTGCAAAGCGATGAGGCCACGCTGACCGAGGCCCGCATCGAGGCTGCGGTTGCAGCCATCGTCCAGCGTGCCGAGCAAGACCTTGGCGCCCGTTTGCGTTCCTGATCTGCGGAGTCCCACATGGAACTGTCTTTTGACGACCTTGAAACCCCGGCCCTGACCAAAGCTCAGTTGGCCGAAATGCTCTTTGAGCAAATCGGCCTCAACAAGCGCGAGTCCAAGGAGATGATCGACGCCATTTTTGAGCTCATCACCGAAAAACTGGTGCAGGGCGAAGAGGTCAAGATTTCCGGTTTTGGCAATTTCCAGATTCGAACCAAGTCGCCCCGCCCCGGTCGCAATCCCCGCACCGGCGAGCCGATCCCCATCCAGGCGCGGCGGGTGGTGACTTTTCATGCCAGTCATAAACTCAAAGACCAAATTCAGGGGGGAGCCGGCAACCCCCTGACAGCGGTTGACGAGTCCTGAACCTTTACATCCATAAAAAATCGTAAATCCTTGTGCCAAGCGGGCTTTTTTCGTGTAACCTTCGTTCCCCGCTCTCTGAACTCGACTCACCATGGAAACGGTTTCGTTGCCGCCGATCCCCGCCAAACGCTACTTCACCATCGGTGAGGTCAGCGATCTGTGCGCGGTCAAGCCGCACGTTTTGCGTTACTGGGAGCAGGAATTCACCCAATTGCGGCCCATGAAGCGTCGTGGCAACCGGCGTTACTACCAGCACCACGAAGTGCTCATGATCCGACGCATCCGCGATTTGCTCTACGATCAGGGTTTCACCATCAGTGGCGCGCGCAATAAGTTGCAAGAACTGGTGCAAGAACAGCGCGAGCGCAAAATGGCTGGCGACGATCTTTTGCAGGGCGTTGAGATTTTGGCTGAAGACCCCAAAATCGACGAGAGTCGATTGACCGACTTGCCCCGTTGGCAAGTGTTGCGTCGTGAGTTGTTCGAAATTCGTGAACTCTTGGCTTGAGCCCCCCCGAGGCTCAGCGTTTTCTGGTTATAATTCCTGTTTCGGCGTGTAGCGCAGCCTGGTAGCGCACTTGCATGGGGTGCAAGGGGTCGCGAGTTCGAATCCCGCCACGCCGACCAAACCACACGGGTCGATCCTCACAAGGGATCGGCCTGTTTTTTTTGGTGCCTGATCCTCTCGAATGGGCTTTGTGTCGACAAGCCTGTGGCGCAACATCCCGTACATGCGAAGGTTACAATTTCGAGGTGAAAACATCTGTTTGGTCATTCCATTCCAAGGTATTGCCCGTCATCGTGCTCAGCGATGTTGCACAGGCTGTGCCCTTGGCGCGTGCCCTGATCGAGGGAGGCATCGATGCAATGGAAATCACCCTGCGCCACCCCTCGGGGCTGTCGGCGATTGAAGCCGTATCCCAGGCGGTGCCCAACATGCGTGTGGGCGCTGGCACCGTGACCCGAGCCAGTGAAATGCGGCAGGTTCAACAAGCAGGTGCCAAGTTCGCACTCTCGCCCGGATTGACCGAAGAACTCCACCTTGCTGCACAAGATTTGGGGATGCCTTTCATGCCCGGGGTGATGACCCCTTCAGAAGTGCTTCGCGCGCGCGATTGGGGTTATGACACGGTCAAATTATTTCCAGCTGCACAAGCCGGCGGCCTGAACATGGTCAAGGCGTTGGCAGGGCCTTTGGGCGATGTGCGCCTGTGCCCCACTGGCGGTGTGAACACCGACAACCTACTGGACTATTTGACTCAACCCAATGTGGCTCTGGTGGGGGGCACCTGGCTGACTCCATTGCGCCTGATTGAAGCTGGCGATTGGGCTGCCATCACGCGGCTGGCCTGCGTCGCCAGCCAACTGGCTCAATCCATCGAGGGTGCCGCATGATGCGGAGTGACTGGATCCGGCCCGAGCAACGTCAAGCCTGGCAGGTGCTACAGCAGTTGTCGCAAACGGACTTGCCCGACCTTGTTGAGTTGAACCGGGACCCTCAGCGCACCGCTCATTGGAGCTTTCAGGCGGCTGGCATCACTTTGGACATCAGTCGGCAGCGTCTGAATGAGCGGATCTTTGAAGTCTTGATTCATTTGGCTCAAGAGTCCAAAGTGGCCGAGGCCGTGCAGGCCATGTTTCGTGGCGACCCAGTCAACTTCACCGAGCAGCGTGCCGCCTTGCACGTGGCCTTGCGTGGCAGTGACATGCCCCATCCGCCTTGGGGCAACGACATTTCGCACCAGGTGCGGTGTGAGTTGCATCGTTTTTTGGAGTTTGCCGAACGTGTCCGTGCAGGACAGTGGCTCGGGTTTCAGGGTGAAGCCATCTCCGATGTGGTCAATTTGGGCATTGGCGGTTCCGATCTGGGGCCGCGCATGGTCACCCGGGCCCTGCGACTGACGGGAGTTTCCCAGCCCGTTCGCGTGCATTTTGTTTCCAACCCTGACGCCTGGGCCTTGCAAACCGTGTTACAAACTTTGCGCCCTGAGCGCACGGGCTTCATCATCCAGAGCAAATCATTCACCACCCCCGAGACCATGCTTTTGGCGCAATCGGCTCGACGCTGGTTGCTAGACGGGGGGTGTCCGCAGGTTACTCTGGGCCGGCAATTGGTCGCGGTGACGGCGCAAGGCCCAGCTGCGACCCAGCAGGGGATCCCGGGTGATCAGACCTTTCAATTTTGGGACTGGGTTGGAGGCCGTTACTCGGTTTGGTCTGCCATCGGCTTGCCTGTGGCCATTGCCGTTGGCGCTTCGGCTTTCCGGCAGCTTCTGGAGGGTGCTCATGAGATGGATGAGCACGTGCGCACAGCGGATCCTTCGTCCAATCTGCCCCTCATCATGGCCCTGTTGGGTGTTTGGAATGGCAATTTTTTAGGGGCCACCAACCTCAACATCGCCCCGTATGCTTTCTCGTTGGCTGGTTTCGTACCCTATGTGCAGCAATTGGAAATGGAATCCAACGGCAAGTCCACTCATTTCGATGGTTCATCGACCCGGATTCAAACGGCACCTCTGATTTGGGGTGGGCTTGGCATTGAGGCGCAACACGCTTATTTTCAACTGATCCACCAAGGTGCTGTGATGGTGCCCATGGATTTCATCGGCGTGCGCCATGTGCAAAGCCAACTGCCCTTGGCTGCCGATCACCATCAGATGGTCTTGCAAAACATGATTGCGCAGGCGCAAGCCCTGGCCTTGGGTCGCGACACCTCACAAACCGCGCAGGTCCTGGCCCAGGAGGGCCTGAATGAAGCCGATCGTCAGCGCCTCACACCGCACCGAATCAACAAAGGCAACAACCCCAGCACCACGATCTGGCTCGATATGCTGACGCCACGTTCGCTGGGCGCCCTGATGGCCATGTACGAACACAAGGTTTACGCCCAGTCGGTGATCTGGGGCATCAACCCCTTTGATCAGTGGGGCGTTGAATTGGGCAAAACCTTGTTGCAATCGATGAACTTCAAGCCGCCACTCGCCTGATTCATCATGCCTTCTGTTGTATCCAGTCAGGCACCTCTGGTGCGTTTTTGGTCAGAGCGCGGTCTGCTCGATCCTGTGCCACCTGCCGATGCGCTGATCGATCGCCTGGGCAATTGGCTCGACGTGCGTCAGGCCATCGCCCTGCACCAGCAACTCGGCCCCGAGCGTGAAGTCCATTTGGCTCCGCATCAGCCGCCATGGGTTGAGCAACGATGCGAGCGCACCCAACGGGTCTTGTCCCAGTTGCGCGATGCGATCCGTTTGGACCGCACGGCACCCGGCTTGTGGAGTAACCCCATGCCCGCCTTCGCAAAGCAGCAACCCACCGACTGGAACGAGTTGTGGGAGCCTTATCGCCGTTACATGAACGACCATCAAAAGCAGATGGCGCTGGTCTTGGCGCGCGAGCGGCGCGGTTGGCGTGACGAAATGATCCGGCGGCCGGGCCCCTGGGCCACGTTGGCCCAGATCGATGCGGCGTTCGAGCACGCCATTGCGCCCCATGAGTCCAAATGGTTGTCTTCTTTTCCCGTCAAAATGGAGCGCCATCTGAGCCAACTGCTGGCCGCTGAAGCCGCTCCAGGGCAACCCTATGTGGCGATCATGCACACCTTTCAACACGATGTGCGCGTGGCCTTGTTGCACGAACTCGACTTGCGCTCTCAGCCATTGCTGGGACTGCTCGAAACCCTCCAAACCGCCCCGACATGAAGACTCAACACGTCCATTCCTTTGCTTACCTTCTTGGCTTGGCAGCCGTCGGCTGGGTGACCGCCACGGCAGGACCGGATCACTTTCTCGTCACCGCCATGACGATTCTGATCGGAGGTGTGTTCACGCTGGGTATGCTGGAGTTGCGCCAACATCGAAGCCACCTCGATGCCGTGGGTGGTCTCCTGACGCAGTGCCCCTCCACCCGTGACGATTACAACCGTTGGCTTGAGAGCTTTCCTGCCCATTGGCGCCACCCTGTGCGCCAACGCATCGAAGGGCTTGGCGCTCCCTTCCCAGCGCCCGCCCTCACGCCCTATCTGGTCGGTCTGCTGGTGATGCTGGGCATGCTGGGGACATTTCTGGGCATGCTCGGTACCCTGAGCGGCACTGCTTTCGCCTTAAATGGGCTTCAAGACATTCAGGGCATCCGTGACGCCTTTGCGCAACCCATCCAAGGCCTGGGCCTGGCCTTCGGTGCTTCGGTTGCCGGTGTGGCCACCTCAGCGATGCTTGGCCTGATGTCAACCCTTTTGCGGCGTGAACGCACCCAACTTGGGGTGCGCATGGACCACGTGACGGAGACCTTGGAGCCCTGGAGCAGGCGCCACCTGCAGGCTCAACAATGGCAGGAATTGTTGCAGCAAACCCGTGCTTTGCCTGAGTTGGTGGCGCAAATGGGGCAGTGGATGGATCGCATGCAAGACTTGCAGTCGCAACTCAACCAGCAATCGTTGACGCGTCAGGAACATCATCAGCAAGAGGTGTTGCAAGCTCATCAAGTGTTCACCCAATCGCTGTCACGCATCCTGACCGATCAATGGGCACAAAGCACCACCCAAACCATCGAGTGTCTGAAGTCGCTTGAACAAAAGCTTTCAGAGCGTTGGGTCGACACCACCGGTCAGACCCTGAACAGTTTGCAATCCCTGCAGCGAACCCTCGAACAACGGCTCAGCGAGTCTGCGCAGCAAAGCGGCGCACAACTCCAGGCACTGGCTCAAGACGGCATGCAGCGCATGGTCGAACAAACGCACGCGACCCAACATGCCCTGATCCAGGCGCATGAACAAGGCGTATTGGCCCAGCATGAACTCAGTGCGCAGCATTTGGCGCGGATCGAGACCAGATTGGTGGAGCACTTGACCCAACTCGGTGCCTCCCTCGAAGACCCGCTGACGCGCCTGATCGAAGTTTCCCGGCAAGCCCCTCAGGCAGCGGCCGAGGTCATTGCCGAATTGCGCCAACGCATCAACGCCAGCATGGTGCGCGACAACGAGCTTTTGGCCGAGCGTTCGCACATCCTGGATCATCTCGCCCAAATCAGTCACACTTTTGGCGAGCAAGTGCAAATGCAGGGTCAGCAGTTGCGCGATTTGTCGGGCCAGTTGCAAGGCAGCGCTCTGGAAGTTGCCAGCCTTGGCCAAGCTTTTGGGCAGGCCGTTGAGGGGCTGCAGCGGTCGCAGACCCAAACCCTGTCGCAGCTCGAAGCCGTGCAACAAGCTCTGTCTCAAGCCAGCAACCGCAGTGACGATCAATTGGCCTACTACGTCGCTCAAGCCCGAGAAGTGGTCGAACTCAGCCTCAGTGCCCAGCAACCCTTGTTGCAAGCTCTGGAGCATCTGCTCCAGAGATCCCCCATCAACGTGGAAGCCGCCTGATGCAGCCCGACGAGCAAGAACACGATGCCGGTGCTGCCACCTGGATGGCTTTTGGCGATCTGATGTCCGGTTTGGTCGGCGCATTGGTGTTGTTGCTGATGGGCATCATGGCCGTGCAGTTGGACATGACGGGGCATCTGCAAAGAGAAATCGCCAAGCGCGAGCAAGCTGAGCAACAGCGTCAGAGTCTGGCCGAGGCCCTGGCTGTACCACTCTCAATGGGGCGCATCACTTTGCAAGACGGGCGCATCGGCATCAGCGGCAGGTTGCTGTTTGCACTCAACTCCGACCGCTTGCAACCTGAAGGGCGCCAATTGCTGCTCAGCCTGGTTCAGCCCTTGCGCACTTACCTGGCCGATCGCAACGAGCTGCTCATGATCAGCGGTTTCACCGACGACAAAAGCGTCCGCACTAACAACCGCGAATTCGACGACAACTGGGAGCTCTCTGCGCAACGGGCGCTGACAGTCACCCGCGTCCTGATTGAAGCAGGCATGCCTGCGCAATGGGTGTTTGCAGCGGCTTTCGGACAAGAACACCCGCTGGTGCCCAACACCAGCGATCAAAACCGCAGTTTGAACCGCCGTGTCGAATTGGCTCCGGTGCCGCGCGTGGCACCATCGAACCCTGTCCGGCCATGAAGACCTCTGTGCCTGGATCGCCATCTGAAATCCAGCCTGAGGCATGCGGCTTAAAGGACTTGGTGCGCTTGCTGAGCCATCAGACCGATTCAGCTCCAGCCAGTTTGGCTCCGATGCGCGAGTTGCACAACCGGATCATGGCCCAGCGTCAACTCGATCTCAGCCTGTCTTTGCCCTTGCAACACGCGGGTCCCTTGCATTCAGCCCGCCTGGCTCAGCAGTCTTTGGTGCGCCTCAAACACCTCGCCCCAGCCTATCTGCAACGTTTTCTGTTGTATGTGGACACCTTGCGCACCTTGGAAGACGCTCAGAGTTTGCGCCCCAAGCCTCCACGCCACAAAATCGCACGCGGCCCCCAAACGGGTGTCTGATGCCCGGTCTGGCTCAAAGCCACCAGGCCATCAGCGACAATTCGTTGCCTTGGAGCAAATCCGATTTCAGCGGTCCGGCGCGTCGCGCATGAGGGTGCAGGCGCATCACCGCATCTTCGGAGGCGCGGGTGACCAGCAAAATCGGGCCCTTGCGCTCTTGCAAAGGAAAGCGCTGATCGAAATGATTCATGGGGACGCCGTCCGGCATCCAGCCCATCGCCGCTCCTGCCGGCAGTCGCAAGCCCCATTGCAGTTGTGCCAAGACCGCGCGGTCGTCCGATGCCACTTGCCAGGCGCTGCGATCGAGTTCTTGGGCCAGAAGCCGGGCAGTCTGCTCATGGATCCCCGGCCAATTGCGCAGCGACCAGTAGGGGTCGGTGCGCCAACTCGCTGCCAGGCCCAAAGGCTCCCGAACCAGCGTTTGGCCGTGGTAGAGCAAGACCGCAAACAGCAGATTGAACACCAAAGCCGCGCCCAGCCAGAATCGATGACCGCCTCGCCACAGGAAAGTGACCGAAGCCATCACCAGCGCCAGGTGGGCTGGTGCAGCCCAATTGGCGTGGGCCCGAGACAGCAGAGCCTGGGTGGCAATGACCGCCAACATCGGCAGACTGAGCGCCAGCCAAAACCAACCCTGGGGCTGAAGCTTGAGCCGGCTGCGAACCAGCCAAACCACAAATGCGCTGACCAGCACCACATTGCCCACCAGCCACTGTTCGGCCAAAAAGCCCAGCATCGTGTCCAATTTGAAGCTGTACGCTTGGCCCCGCGAGATCTCTGCGGTGTGGTTCAATGTGGGCATGCCGTGGTTCAGGTTCCACCACAAGTTGGGCGAAAAAATGCACAGTGCCACGATCGCGGCCAGCCAGGGCCCCGGTTGTCGCCAATGGTGACGCCATTGCGGATGCAACAACACCAATGCCACGCAGGGCGCCAACACGGCCATGGAATACTTGGCCAACAGCCCCAATCCGGCGCACAAGCCCAGCATCAGCCAGGCTGAAGGCCGGCCTTGCAGGGCCAGCCACAAGCTCAGCATGGCACCGCTCCAGCACAACAACAACAGCGAGTCGGTGCTGGCGACCATGCCGTAAAAGCTGGTCAACGGCAAGGTGGCAAACGCCACCGCCACGGCCAGGGCCAGGGGGCGACCCAGGCCCATGCGCAAGGCCAACAGACACAGCATGGCGCTGGATGCCGTGAAAGCCAACACACCGACCGAGCGCACACAAGCGCTGCTGGCACCGCACACCCCGTGCGCCGCACCGATGGCCCAGGCGATCAACGGAGGCTTGGTCCAATACCCCCAGTCGGGGGTCAGTGACCATGCGTAGTAATAGGCTTCGTCCACCGACAGCGGCAAGCTGGCCGCGATCCACCAGCGCCAAAGTGCCAAGGCCCCCAAAATGGGCAGCAACCCCAACCAGGGGTTCACTTCTCGGCTTGATGCCATGCGGCGTCTTCCAGGCTGCTGGCCCGCTCGTCGATCTGGTACGAGCGGCTGGTGCCAGACTCAAACAGCACCCGCACCAATACCTCGGCAAGCACGCCCGTCATCAGCGATTGGACGCCGGCGATCAGAAAAAAGAACCCCACCAGCAACAAGGGTCGGGTGCCGATGTTCTCGCCCATCAGCTTCAGGCCCAACAGATACGCCAGCACGGCACCGCCCAAGCCCAACAACCACAACCCGAGGCCGCCAAAAAAATGGCCTGGCCGGGTTCGATAGCGCATGAAAAAATACACAAAGAACAAGTCCAGAACAACCCGGAAAGTGCGGCTGATGCCGTACTTCGATTCGCCAAACTGGCGCGCGTGGTGACTGACCGGTTCTTGGGCAATGCGGCTGGGCGAGGTCACCGTGGACAACCAGGCCGGGATGAATCGGTGCATCTCGCCATACAAGCGGATGCGACGCAAGGTGGCGGCCCGGAACACTTTCAGGCTGCAGCCGTTGTCCTTGATGTTCAGCCCGGTCATGCGGGCGATCAGGGCATTGGCCAGTCGCGAGGGCAGTTTGCGCATCACCAGCGCGTCTTGTCGGTTTTGGCGCCAGCCAGCCACCAGATCCAGATCTTCGACCAACAAGCGCGCCACCATGCGCGGGATGTCCACCGGATCGTTTTGCAGATCGCCATCCAGGGTGACGATCACATCGCCCCGGGCGTGGTCGATCCCGGCCTGCATGGCCGCAGTTTGCTTGTAATTTCGCGCCAATTCGATCAGGCGGATGTGCGGGCCCAGGCGTTGTCGGGCGGCCTCGATGGCTGCGCGCGTACCGTCACGGCTGCCATCGTTGACCAGCAACAACTCCCACGGGTGCGGATAATCGGTCAGGCATTCGGTGACACGGGCCACAAACGGAGCCACATTGTCCTGTTCTTGGTACATGGGCACCACGATGGACAATCGGTGCGGGGGGATCATCAGGGGGGAGCTCATCGGATCTCACTTTCAGAGCCTGCATTGTGCCTTGCGATCAGGGGTCGTGGCAGCCACCAGGCCAGCAGGCCAAAAGTCAGCGAGACGGCCAGCACCACCAGGTGCATGCTCAGCGCCGCTTGCAAGCCACTGGTCCAATCGATGCCGTGCCACCGCAGTGCCGCGGCGCTGCCCGCTTCGTAACTGCCCAGGCCACCCAGGCCCTGGATCGGCAGCAGGGCCGACAACTCGGCCCCCATCGCCCCGGCCCAGCCCGTGGCCCAGTCGCGACCCAGCAATTCGGCCAACAGCCAAGCCTGCAAGCTCAGTTTCAGCAGCCAGTTGGCTGTCGTGATCAGCCAGCCCTGCCTCATGTTTTGGCCGCGCCGCGCCAGTGCCTGAGTCAATGGCGCCAAGCGACTCAGTCGCCCCTGAAGGTTCACCCGGCCCATCCCTTGAACCCAGCGGATGCCCCACACCAGTCCCAACACCAGGGTCGCCATGATGGCCAGTCGCCAGCCCAGAGCCAGATCGGGCCACATCCAGATGGCCAGCACGCCCAGTACGCTGGCGTCTTGCAAGCGCAGCCACAGCAAAGAGGCCGAGGCATCGAGCCAGGGCACGTTCAGGGCTCGGCGCATCAACCACGGAAAGCCCAACTCACCGGACCGCATCGGCAGGACATTCACCAAAGCCGTGTGAGCCAGCACAATCCGCAAGGCCAAAAGCCAGCGCATGCCGTCCACCTCGGCGAATTCGCGCGCGATGCGCCAGGCGCGCAAGCCATAACTGGCCAGCATGCCCACCACCATCAAGCCCCAAAGCCCGACCGGCACGCTGGCCAGTTGCGCCAGCCATGCATCAGTCAGGCCCGCATGCCACAGCCAAACCACAAAGGCCAGCGTCAGCAGGGCAGAGATCAGGGCAGGGCGTTGGGTCAAGACAACTCGCAAACAAGGAGGGCGCCTTCAACTGAGGCAAAATCCCCTGTATGCGATTTTATTTCAGTGCCTGCCTGGTTGGGCTGGGTGTGTTTCTGTGGTTTCCGCAACTCGATGTGGTGATCAGTGCGCGCTTCTACCAGCCCGATGCAGGGTTCGTGTACAAAGACGTGCCTTGGGTTCAGACCCTGTACTGGCTCTTTGCCCGTTTGCAGATCCCCATTCTGATTGCATTGGTGTTGGGCTTGCTGGTGGCCTACCTGCGTGCGCCCTGGGCACGCCATCGGGCCGCCCTGTGGTTCTTGTTGTTGTCGCTGTTGCTGGGCCCGGGTCTGGTTGTCAACGAGGCGCTGAAAAATCACTGGGGTCGCGCCCGTCCGGCGCACATCACCGAATTCGGCGGCGAGGCCCGCTACAGCCCGCCTTGGCAGATCAGCGACCAGTGCCTGAAAAATTGCTCGATGTCCAGCGGGCATGCGGCCCTGGGCTTTTACCCCATGGCCCTGGGGTGGGTCTGGTGGCGCCGGCGCAAAACCTGGTGGCTCGCCGGCGGCCTTAGCGGCGCGTGGGTGGGATTGGGGCGCGTCCTGCAAGGCGGGCACTTTGTCTCAGATGTGCTGGTGTCCGGGGCCGTCGTTTGGGGCGTGTGCGCACTGCTGGCGCACCTGATCCTTCCCCGACCGCAGGCCATCACCACCCCTTCATCCCCGCCATGAACCCGTTCAGGGCCTCTGACACCTTTTCATGTGTAATGTTGCGTGCTGCCTCGTGCGTGGCGGTCAACTGACGCCGCGCTGACCAGACCAAACGCAATTCGCTCATCAAACTCGGGCGCACAATGCGGTGCAGGCTGAAGGCTGGGGTTGGACCGTGACTGGACAGTGTGTAGGGGGGCAAAACGGCAAAGCCCATGCCCTCGCGCACCAGTTCCAAAATGGCGTTCAGACCATCCACCTCCAGCGACACTTGGGGCCGAGCCTGTATGCGTTGCATTTCTGCATCGATGAGCAAGCGAAAAGCATTCGGCTGGCTGGGCAGGATCAAGGGTAAGTTGGCCACTTGTTGCAGTGTCAGCGCCACTTTGGGTTTCAGCCCGTGCTTGCGCTCTGCCGCCACGCTTCCGATCAGCATCAGCGATTCTTCGTGCAAAGAACTCGACTCCAGCTCTGGCGAGGCCGTGGGGTTATAGAGCACTGCCAAATCCAGCCGACCCGAGCGAAGGGCTTCGTACATCTGCAGTGAGAAACCCTCGGTCAACGTCAAATGGGCCCCGGGCAATTTCTGTTTGAACGCCTGGCACAGAGGCACCGTGATCAGGCGCGACAGACTGGGCGGCAATCCGATCGACACTCGCCCCCCCAAGGCACCGCGCACGGCGCCCAGGTCCTCTTGCGCCACTTCCACCTGATGCAAGATGCCGCGCGCGTGTTCCAGCAGGACCCGGCCCGCCTCGGTCAAAGTCACGCCCCGTCCGTTGCGGTCCAGCAGGTTCTGGTGCAATTCGACCTCGAGTTGACGCACATGCCGGCTGAGCAGCGGTTGCTGCATCCCCAGGGCAATGGCTGCGCGGGTGAAACTGCCCAACTCGGCCACCCGAACGAACGATTCCAGTTGTTTCAGATCCATCGCGCCTCCTTTGAAAATTTTATATCAATCCTTCTGATATGACTAATTGGAATATCTGATAGTGGATCGTCGGGCTTACTTCGGGACACCGGGCTTTCTAAAATCACTGCATGAGCGCGAATGCCCCTTTACACGCCATCTCCTCCATGGCCACCCGTCAGTTGTTGGCCGACCTGTCGATCGAGCACCAACGTTTGACGGGCGAGATTTGGCAGATCGAATCGGTGGGTGGGGTGGACGCTGCCCGCAGAGTCGCGGCCGGCGAGACTTTTGACCTGGTGCTGCTGGCCAGCGACGCCATCGATACCTTGCTCGACCAGGGGCATTTGCTGGCCGGCAGCCGCCTCGATTGGGTGCTCTCGACCGTGGTCGTGGCCGTTCCGGCCACCGCCTCCGCCCCCCCGATCGATACCGAGGCCCAGTTGCGCCAAGCGGTGGAACAGGCCCAAAGTTTGGGTATTTCCACCGGTCCATCCGGTGCTTACGTTGAAAAACTCATCCGCGGCTGGGGTTTGGGCGACTTGCTCGATCAACGCCGGGTGGTGCCGCCACCAGGCACCCCTGTGGGGCAATACCTCGCTCAAGGCAAAGTTTCTTTGGGCTTTCAGCAACGCAGTGAAATGGTCGGCATCGAGGGTGTGCGCGTGCTGGGTCCCTTGCCCGACCCTGTGGCCTACACCACCGTTTTTTCTGCCGGCATCCCCATCGCGCGACCCTCGGGCCATCCCCGGCGCACGGCCATCGACCGCTTTTTGGCGCACCTCAACTCAGACGCAGCGCTTCCCTTCAAACTTCAACACGGCATGTCCGCACTCTCATGAGCCTCTCCAACCCCCTCATCATCGACGTTCACGGTCACTACACCACCGCACCCAAAGCACTGGAGAATTGGCGCAACCAGCAAATTGCTGGCATCGAAGACCCGAGCCGGACGCCCCAAGTCGCCGACCTGAAAATCAGCGACGATGAACTGCGCGAATCCATCGAGCTCAATCAATTGGCCAAGATGAAAGAACGCGGCAGCGACATCACCATCTTCAGCCCGCGCGCCTCCTTCATGGCCCACCACATCGGCGACTTTCAGGTTTCATCGACCTGGGCGGCCCTATGCAACGAACTCTGCTTCCGGGTCTCCCAACTGTTTCCCGACCACTTCATTGGTGCGGCCATGCTGCCGCAATCCCCGGGCGTCGACCCCAAGACCTGCATCCCCGAGTTGGAAAAATGCATCCGCGAATACGGCTTTGTCGGCATCAACCTCAACCCCGATCCCTCGGGCGGGCACTGGACCAGCCCCCCTCTGACCGACCGGCACTGGTACCCCATCTACGAAAAAATGGTCGAATACGACATCCCGGCCATGGTGCATGTTTCCGCCAGCTGCAACAGCTGCTTTCACACCACCGGCGCCCATTACCTGAACGCCGACACCACCGCCTTCATGCAATGCATCCAGGGCGACCTTTTCAAAGACTTCCCCACCCTCAAATTCCTCATCCCACATGGGGGTGGTGCCGTTCCCTACCACTGGGGCCGTTTCCGCGGCCTGGCACAGGAAATGAAAAAGCCCCTGCTGCAAGACCATTTGCTCAACAACATCTTCTTCGACACCTGCGTCTATCACCAGCCGGGAATTGACCTGCTCACCAAAGTCATCCCCGTCGACAACATCCTTTTCGCCTCCGAAATGATCGGCGCCGTGCGCGGCATCGACCCCGAAACGGGCCACTACTACGACGACACCAAACGCTACGTCTTGGCCACCCCCCACCTCAATGAAGCCCAGCGCTACCAAGTCTTCGAAGGCAACGCCCGCCGCGTCTTCTCCCGCCTCGATGCGCGCCTCAAAGCCCAGGGAAAATGACAAAACTGAAATTGGGGTCAGACCCCAATTTCTGCATGCACCAAAATGAAACAAATTGGGGTCAGACCCCAATTTCCAACAGGAGTGAAAATGTACGAACTAGGCGTTGTCTACCGCAATATCCAAAGGGCGTCGCTGAGCACCGCTCAAGCCATGGCCTCTTTAGGGTCCGCCACTGTCCACGAGGCGATGGGCCGAGTGGGTCTGATGAAGCCTTACATCCGTCCCATCTTCACTGGGGCACAAATTGCCGGCCCGGCCGTGACCGTGTTGCTGCACCCTGGTGACAACTGGATGCTGCACGTGGTGGCTGAGCAGATCCAGCCGGGCGATGTGGTTGTGGCAGCGGTCACAGCGGACTGCACGGATGGTTATTTCGGTGATTTGTTGGCGACCTCTTTCAAGGCCCGTGGAGCGGTCGGCCTGATCATCGACGGTGGCGTGCGCGACGTGCGGGTGCTGGCCGACATGCCGTTTCCGGTTTGGAGTAAAGCGATCAGCAGCAAGGGCACGGTCAAAGCCACCTTGGGTTCGGTCAACATTCCGGTGGTGGTGGCCGGGGTCAGCATCACGCCGGGTGACGTCATCGTGGCCGACGACGACGGTGTGGTCTGTGTCCCTCGCGCCATGGCCGAATCGACGTTGCAAACCGCGCAGGCTCGCGAGGCCAATGAAGGCGATAAGCGCGCCAAATTGGCTTCGGGCGTGCTGGGCTTGGACATGTACAACATGCGCGAGCCTTTGGCCAAACTGGGTTTGCGTTATATCGACTGAGAGGCGATCACATGGATTTTGAGAAAACCCCCGGCTGGCTGGACTGGTACAGCGGCCCTAGCAAACCTCGTTTTCAGTTGCCGCCGGGCAGCGTGGATGCGCACTGTCATGTGTTTGGCCCTGGAGCGCAATTCCCTTACGCACCCGAGCGTAAATACACACCTTGCGACGCCTCTAAAGGGCAATTGTTTGCACTGCGCGATCACCTGGGATTTGCCCGCAACGTCATCGTTCAGGCCACCTGCCACGGTGCCGACAACCGGGCCATGGTGGACGCCTGTCTGACTTCGGGTGGCAAAGCCCGGGGCGTGGCCACCGTGCGGCGCAGCATCACCGACGACGAATTGCATCAATTGCATGCCGCCGGGGTGCGTGGCGTGCGGTTCAACTTTGTCAAGCGCCTGGTTGACTTCACCCCCAAAGATGAACTGATGGAAATCGCCGCTCGCATCGCCAAACTGGGCTGGCACGTGGTGATCTACTTCGAGGCCGTCGACTTGCCTGAGTTGTGGGACTTTTTCACCGCCTTGCCCACCACAGTGGTGGTGGACCACATGGGGCGGCCGGACGTGCGCCAGCCGGTAGACGGCTCCGAGTTTGAGTTGTTCGTCAAATTCATGCGCGAGCATCCCAACGTCTGGAGCAAGGTATCCTGCCCCGAGCGACTCTCGAATACCGGCCCCAAAGCACTCAATGGCGAGCAGGCCGCCTACACCGACGTGGTGCCTTTTGCCCGTCGCATCGTGGAAACCTTCCCCGACCGCGTGCTCTGGGGCACCGATTGGCCTCACCCCAATTTGAAGGACCACATGCCCGACGATGGTTTGCTGGTCGATTTCATCCCCCGCATTGCCGTCACTGCAGAGCTACAACGCAAACTCCTGGTCGACAACCCCATGCGCTTGTATTGGCCCGAAGAGGTGTCGGTGTGAATCTTTACCCGAATGCACCCAAAATGGGAAATTGGGGTCTGACCCCAATTAATGTGACCCCAATGAATGCAATTCATGGAATGGATGTGGAGGCTTGAATGGCGCTGGATAAACCTTACCTGGATGTGCCTGGAACCATCATTTTTGATGCCGAGCAAAGTCGCAAGGGTTATTGGTTGAATCAGTTTTGCATGAGTCTGATGAAGGCCGCGAACCGCGAGCGTTTCAAGGCCGACGAGCGTGCTTATCTGGACGAATGGCCGATGACAGAAGAGCAAAAGCAGGCGGTGATGGCGCGCGACTTGAACTGGTGCATGCGCACCGGGGGCAACATTTACTTCCTGGCCAAGATCGGCGCCACCGATGGAAAGAGTTTTCAGCAAATGGCGGGTTCGATGACCGGCATGACGGAGGACGAATACCGCGACATGATGGTGCGTGGTGGTCGGTCGGCCAACGGCAATCGTCGGGTCGGAGAAGATGGCGACGCCCAGGCCCATCGACAACCCCAGGGCAGTGCTGGACGCGCTGGCATCTCTGAACAGAAAGGACCATGACATGGCGCGCATCACTTCATCGATTTATTGTTCGCATGTGCCGGCCATTGGCGCAGCCATGGATTTGAAGAAAACCCATGAGCCCTATTGGCAACCGGTGTTCAAGGGGTTTGATTTTTCCCGCCAGTGGATCCGGGACAACCGCCCGGATGTCGTGTTTTTGGTCTACAACGACCACGCCACGGCGTTCAGTCTGGACATCATCCCGACCTTTGCCATCGGCACTGCGGCGCAGTATCAGCCTGCCGATGAAGGCTGGGGGCCGCGCCCGGTGCCGGTGGTGCACGGGCATCCTGAGTTGGCCTCGCACATTGCCCAGTCGGTGATTCAGGAGGATTTCGACCTGACGATCGTTAACAAGATGGATGTGGATCATGGTCTGACCGTGCCCCTTTCGCTGATGTGCGGCGAGCAAGACCCGCAGCAGGGCGCCTGGCCGTTCAAGGTCATTCCGTTTGCGGTCAATGTGGTGCAGTACCCGGTGCCCAGTGGACGGCGCTGTTTCATGCTGGGGCAGGCGATCCGTCGCGCAGTCGAATCGTTCGATGAAGACCTGAATGTCCAAATCTGGGGCACCGGTGGCATGAGCCACCAACTCCAGGGCGCACGCGCCGGTCTGATCAACCGGGAGTGGGACAATGCCTGGCTCGATCAGTTGATTCAAGACCCCGCTGCTTGTGCCCAAGTGCCGCACATCGACTATGTGCGAGAAGCGGGCTCAGAGGGCATCGAGTTGGTCATGTGGCTGATCGCCCGTGGTGCCATGGCCGATGTGGCCGGCGGCCCCAAGCCCAAATTGACGCACCGTTTTTATCATGTGCCCGCCTCGAACACGGCGGTGGGGCACGCCATTTTGGAAAACACCTGAAAGTCACTTCATGAGCAAAACCATCCAAGTCGCGTTGGCCGGTGCCGGCGCTTTCGGCATCAAGCACCTTGACGGCATCCGAAACATCGATGGCGTTGAAGTCATCTCCCTGATCGGTCGCGATCTGGACAAGACCCAAGAAGTCGCAAAAAAGTACGGCATCGGGCATGTCACCACCGATCTGTCGGATTCGCTTCAGATCAAAGAGCTCGATGCGGTGATTTTGTGCACCCCGACCCAAATGCACGCCAGCCAATCGATCGAGTGTCTGAAAGCCGGCAAGCATGTGCAGGTCGAGATTCCGCTGTGCGATGTGTTGCAAGACGGGCAGCAAGTGGTGGAGCTGCAAAAGTCCACTGGCTTGGTGGCGATGTGCGGCCACACCCGCCGCTTTAACCCCAGCCACCAGTGGGTCCACCAAAAAATCAAGGCTGGCGAGTTCAACATCCAGCAAATGGATGTGCAGACTTATTTTTTCCGTCGCTCCAACATGAACGCCCTGGGTCAGCCGCGCAGCTGGACCGATCACCTGCTGTGGCACCACGCCGCCCACACCGTGGATCTGTTCGCTTATCAGTGCGGCAGCCCGATTGTGAAGGCCAACGCCGTTCAGGGCCCGATTCACCCCAATTTGGGGATTGCCATGGACATGAGCATTCAGCTCAAGGCCGCCAATGGCGCCATTTGCACACTGTCGCTGTCGTTCAACAACGACGGTCCGCTGGGCACGTTCTTTCGTTACATCGGCGACACCGGCACTTACATCGCCCGCTATGACGATCTGTTCAGCGGCAAGGAAGAAAAGATCGATGTTTCCAAGGTGGATGTGTCCATGAATGGCATCGAATTGCAAGATCGCGAGTTTTTTGCCGCCATTCGCGAGGGGCGCGAGCCCAACGCCAGCGTGGCCAGTGTGTTGCCTTGCTACCAGGTCCTGCATCAACTTGAGCAGCAGTTGAGTTAACCTTGAGGGCATGACAGACCGTTATGCCGTCATAGGCAACCCCATCGAACAGAGCAAGTCGCCGTTCATTCACACCGAGTTTGCCCGCGCCTGCGGGCAGACCATCGAATACGGCCGCATCCTGGGCCCAACAGGCGGTTTTGCCGCCAGCGTGGACGCCTTTCGCGCCGCGGGTGGCAAGGGCATGAACGTCACCGCCCCCTTCAAACTCGACGCCTGCGCATACTGCACCGATTTGTCGGTGGATGCGCGCCTGGCCGGTGCCGTGAACGCCATGAAGTTCGAGGGCGACCGGGTTTGGGGCGAAAACTTTGATGGCGTGGGGCTGGTGCGCGACCTGCAGGTCAACCTGGCCAGCCCACTGAAACACAAGCGTGTGTTGGTGCTGGGAGCCGGTGGCGCCACCCGGGGCGCCTGGTTGCCCCTGTTGCGCTGTTTGCCGGCCGAATTGGTGGTGGCCAACCGCAGCGTGGACAAAGCGCTTGACTTGGTCGAGATCGCCCGCCAGCACCTGCCAGACTTGGTGCAGCAGTGTCAGGTGCGGGCCACGGGCTATCCCGAGTTGGCTGATCAGGGTTATGACGTGGTGTTACACGCCACTTCTGCCGGTCTCAGCGGCGAGGGGCCTCCCGTGCCGCCTGCGGTGTTCAGTCCGGGCGCGCTGGCCTACGATCTGACTTACGGCAAGGGCTTGACGCCCTTTTTGCGGTTGGCGCAAGCAGCCGGCGTGGTGCGCCTGGCCGATGGCGTGGGCATGCTGGCTGAACAGGCGGCAGAGGCATTCGCGTGGTGGCGCGGTGTGCGACCCGACACCGCCAGCGTGATCCGCCAATTGACTGTGCCGCTGCAATAAAAAAAAAGCACCGATCCTTGCTGGAACGGTGCTTGCAGCGCAAGGGGGCCATGCCGCCCCCTCGGACTGGCCGACAGGATCAAAGCGAATCGATGAAGCTGCGCAATTTGTCGCTGCGGCTGGGGTGCTTGAGCTTGCGCAGCGCCTTGGCCTCGATCTGACGGATGCGTTCGCGCGTGACGTCGAACTGCTTGCCCACTTCTTCCAGGGTGTGGTCGGTGGACATCTCGATGCCAAAGCGCATGCGCAATACCTTGGCTTCGCGCGGGGTGAGGCCGTCGAGGATCTCCTTGACCACATCGCGCAAGCCGGCTTGCATGGCAGCTTCGATGGGGGCGGTGTTGGCCGAATCCTCGATGAAATCGCCCAGGTGCGAATCATCGTCGTCACCGATGGGTGTTTCCATGGAAATCGGCTCCTTGGCGATTTTCATGATCTTGCGGATCTTGTCTTCGGGAATGGCCATCTTCTCGGCCAAAATGCCGGCGTCGGGCTCAAAGCCGAACTCCTGCAAGTGCTGGCGCGAGATGCGGTTCATTTTGTTGATGGTCTCGATCATGTGCACCGGGATGCGGATGGTGCGGGCCTGGTCGGCGATGGAGCGGGTGATGGCCTGCCGGATCCACCAGGTGGCATAGGTCGAGAACTTGTAACCGCGACGGTACTCGAACTTGTCGACTGCTTTCATCAGGCCGATGTTGCCTTCCTGGATCAGGTCCAGGAACTGCAAGCCACGGTTGGTGTACTTTTTGGCGATCGAGATGACCAGGCGCAAGTTGGCTTCGATCATTTCTTTCTTGGCATCGCGCGAGGCGGCTTCACCCTCGTTCATGCGCTTGTTGATGTCTTTGAGTTCATCGAGTGGCACCACCACCTGGGCTTGCAAGTCGATCAGCTTTTGTTGCAACTCTTGAACCGGCGGAATGTTGCGCGCCATGACCGAACTCCAGGGCTTGCCGGCGGCAGCCTGTTTCTCGATCCACTTCAGGTTGAGCAATTGCGTGGCAGCGCGGTTGCCGTGCTTGTCACGGCCACTGAATTCGGCCACGAACTGGGCTTGCGGGTAACCGCACTTGTCCACGATGATGCGGCGCAGGTTGCGCTCGACCTTGCGCACTTCGTCGACCTGGGCACGCACCGTGTCACACAACTTCTCGATGGTGCGTGCAGTGAAACGGATGGTCATCAGCTCGTCGCTGAGCGCACGTTGAGCCTTCACATAGCCGGGTGCACCATAGCCTTCCTTGTCGTAAGCCTTGTGGACCTTGTCGAACAATTGGGCGATGCGGTCAAAGCGCTCGAGCGCGGCCGAACGCAGCTCTTCCAGTTTTTTGGTCAGGGCGCGCGAGCCGCCCTGGCCGTCGTCGTCGTCGGAATCATCAAACTCGTCAAAGTCTTCTTCGGCCACGTAGTCATCGGCCTCGTCCGAGCTGGCAAAGCCGTCGACGACAGTGGAAATCACCACCTTGCCTTCGCGGATCTCATCGGCCATGCGCAAAATCTCGGCGATGGTGGCGGGCGAAGCGCTGATGGCCTCCATCATGGCCATCAGGCCGCCTTCGATGCGTTTGGCAATTTCGATCTCACCCTCGCGGGTCAGAAGTTCGACCGTGCCCATTTCACGCATGTACATGCGCACCGGGTCGGTGGTGCGACCGAATTCGCTGTCCACTGTGGACAAAGCGGCTTCGGCGGCCTCTTCGGCTTCTTCTTCGGTCGAGCCGGTGGGCGCGTTGTCGGTGATGATCAGCGTTTCGGCGTCGGGTGTTTGTTCGTAAACCGCCACACCCAAATCGTTCAGGGTGACGATCACCACTTCCAGGGTTTCGGCGTCGACCAATTTGTCGGGCAAGTGATCGGAAATTTCGCCGTGGGTCAGGTAGCCACGGGTCTTGCCTAACTTGATCAGCGCTTTCAGGCGGGCACGGCGCTTGGCCATGTCCTCTTCGGACAGCACGGTCTCATCCAAGCCGAATTCTTTCATCAAGGCACGCTCTTTGGCCTTGCTGATTTTCATGCGCAGGGGTTTGACCTTTTCCGAGGTCTCGATCGGTTCGCCGACCAGATCCTCTTCGATTTCTTCACTCAGGTCGGGTTCGTCTTCGACACTCTTGGCATCGGCTTTGGCCTTGCGACCGGGCTTGCCGGCGGCTTTCGGCGGCTTGCTTTTTTCAGCCGGTGCTTGCGCCGGGGCTTTGGGGGCTTTGGCCTTGGTTTCGACTGCAGTGGCCTTGGCTTTGGCGGCAGGCTTTTTGGCGGCGGGTTGGGCAGCGGTCTGGGTCGCCGGTTTGGCGACTGGTTTGGCAACAGACTTGGCGGCCGCTTTGACAGGGGTTGCTTTTTTGGCGGCGGGAGAGGCAGCCTTGGCAGGCGCAGATTTTTTAGAGGCGGTCACAGGGGAGTTAGATTTGGATTTGGCCGCTGACTGAGGGGCTTTGCCGGAGGGTTTGGCGGTCGTCTGGGTGCTGGCCTTTTTAGCCGCTGCCGGTTTGGCCTTGACGGGCGTTGGGGCTTTTGCTTTTGGCGAAGCGACAGATTTGACAGGGGCAGCCGGTTTTTTGGCTTTCACCGCAGGTTTCTTGGACGATTGTGTGGCCATGACCATCCTCTTGGCAATACAAAATGCACCCCTCGGAGCAGGCGCGATGGATGAAAAAAAGGGATCACTGGCAAGGGGGATGGGCGATCATTTGGGGTGCAGTCCTTGCGGTGAAAGTGGCGGGTCGTGTCATGAAGAATCACCGTTCGCCGGGCCCGGAGGTGCTGCTGTCGCGCTTGCCTGAATTTGGATTATACCATCATCGACCTGCTGAGGCTCGTGATTTCGCTTTGGCGCGCGCCAGGGCGGCTTCGATGATGGCGCGTTTGCGCTGAGCCTCGCGCAATGCGGCAGGATCATCTTGCGCCAGACCGTCCAGACCCCGGGTGTGTCCGGACAGGTCGGCCAGTTTGTCTTCGGCCTCGCTCAAGTGCCGTTTGGCCCGGTCTTGCTCGCGCCGGGCCAAGCGCTGGGTGCGGCTTTCATAGCGCTGGCGGGCCTGTTGAGCCTGTTCTGGCGACCAGGCGTTCCAGCCCGTTTGCCGGCCAGAGACCGGGACCATCTCGATGCAGTCGACCGGGCAAGCAGGCAGGCACAGGTCGCAGCCGGTGCAATGGGCCTGCGAGACCGTGTGCATGCGCTTGTGGGCACCGATGATGGCGTCGGTGGGGCAGGCCTCCATGCACAAGGTGCAGCCGATGCACCAGGCCTCGTCGATGACGGCCACCGTCATGGGCCCTTCGGCACCGTGTGCGGGGTTCAGCGGTTTGGGTTCACGGCCGAGCAGTTGCGCCAAACGGACGACGCCCTCCTGGCCACCCGGTGGACATTGGTTGATGTCGGCCACGCCGCAAGCCATGGCCTGGGCGTAGCTGGCGCAGTCGGGGTAGGCACAGCGCTGGCACTGGGTCTGCGGCAAGGCATCGAGCAAGCGGGCTGCGACACCCGCCACGCCACCCCGCAGCGCCTGACTCACGCGGGGGTGCGGCGCGCGGTTTTGCGGGCCGCCGTCTTGCGGGCAGGGGCCTTGGGCTTGGATGCAACGGCTTTCACGCTTTGGGCCGGCCGGGTGGCCTTGCGCAGGGTGCGGGATTTGGACGCGCCCAGGGCTTTGTCGTCGTTGTGCTCCAGGATGAAAGCCCGCACACAGGGGTAGACCACCTCGCGCCAACGCCGACCGCTGAATATGCCGTAATGGCCGGCCCCTTGCACTTCCAAGTGGTGGCTGTGGCGGTCGGGGATTTGGGCACACAATCCGTGCGCGGCCTCGGTTTGACCCGATCCCGAGATGTCATCGAGCTCACCTTCGACCGTCAGCAAGGCCGTGGTGGTGATGTCCTGGGGTCGAACCCGCTCCAACTCGCCTTGAGGGTTTTTGACGTCCCAAGTGCCCCGGACCAATTTGAAGTCCTGAAACACGGTCTGGATGGTTTCCAGGTAGTAATCGGCGTCCATGTCGAGCACGGCGTTGTACTCATCGTAGAACTTGCGGTGCGACTCGGCGCTGGAGTTGTCGCCTTTGATCAGGTCCAGGAAGTAGTCATAGTGTGAACTCAGATGGCGATCCGGGTTCATGGCCACAAAACCCGTGTGCTGCAAAAAGCCCGGATAGACGCGACGGCCGGCACCCGGGAAATTGGGTGGCACGCGATAGATCACGTTGTTCTCAAACCACGAGTAGCTTTTGTTCATGGCCAGGTTGTTGACGGCCGTGGGAGAGCGACTGGCATCGATGGGGCCACCCATCATGGTCATGGACAAAGGTGTTTTTTCGCCCCGGCTGGCCATGAGCGAGACCGCGGCCAGCACCGGCACAGTGGGCTGGCAGACGCTCATGACGTGCACATTGCCGTATTGGCCTTGCAGGTAGCGGATGAATTCCTGCACGTAATTGACGTAATCGTCCAGGTGAAACTCGCCGTCTTCCAGCGGCACCACGCGAGCGTTTTTCCAATCGGTGATGTAGACCTTATGGCCACCCAGCATGGTGCGCACGGTGTCGCGCAGCAAGGTGGCGTAATGGCCTGACAAGGGCGCCACCACCAGCACCACGGGCTGTGATTTCAGTTTGTTCAAGGTGTCTGAGTCGTCGCTGAAGCGCTTGAAGCGGCGCAGCTCGCAAAACGGCTTGTCCATCTCGACGCGCTCGTGGATGGCGACTTCCACGCCATCGACTTGCACCGATTTGATGCCAAACGCCGGCTTTTCGTAATCTTTGCCCAGTCGGTAGAGCAGGTCGTAGCCGGCTGACAAGCGCTGCGACAAACTGGTTTGTCCCAGGGGGGAGAGGGGGTTGCTGTATAACTTGGATGCGGCTTGAGCGAAGTCGGCAAAGGGCTCCATGAGCGAGCGCTGAGCTTCGTAGATTTGATAGAGCATAAATCCGTCCGATCTTTTAAAACTGTTCCAAATGTATCAGGTTGTCCCCTTTAAAATTGGAGTCCAGCCTCCAATTTGACACTGCATGACCGATTCCAACACCACCTTACGCCAGCCTGTGATTTTTGTGGGACACGGCAGCCCCATGAACGTGGTTGAAGACAACGATTTCAGGGCCGCCTGGCAGGGGCTGGGTACCGAGTTCGGAACGCAAGCACGCTGGCCTCGACCGAAGGCGATTTTGTGCATCTCGGCCCATTGGGTGACTGAGGGTTGGTGGTTGACGGCCATGGCGCAGCCACGCACCATCCACGATTTCGGCGGTTTCCCTCAGGTGCTTTTCGAGCAACAGTATCCTGCGCCCGGCGCCCCTGAGTTGGCCTTGTCCTGGTCGCAGACCCTGCGCCAAGCCCACGACCAGTCTCCGCTGGGGCTGGATACGGATTGGGGCCTCGACCACGGGTGTTGGGGCGTGCTCAAGCCGATGTTCCCGCAAGCCGACATTCCGGTGCTGCAACTCAGCATCGACCTCAGTCGCCCGGGCCCCGAGCACCTGGCCATGGGCCGGCAATTGCGCGCATTGCGCGAGCAAGGCGTCCTGATCGTGGCCAGTGGCAACATCGTGCACAACCTGAGTGTCAGAAATGCCCAGGCGACCGAACAAGAGGCCTACGAATGGGCCCTGGTGTTCGATCAGTGGGTGTGTGAGTCTTTGGCCAGCGGTGACGTCGATCGTCTGGCCCGGTTTGAGTCTCTGGGGGCCTTGATGCAAAAGGCCCATCCCAGCATCGAACACTACCTGCCCTTGCTGTATGCGGTCGGCGCACGCGATGCCGACGAGCCGGTGGTGACCTTCAACGACGCCTGGCAAATGGCGTCGATCGACATGCGTTCATTCATCTGGGGCTGAACAGCCCCGGACTTCAGGCGCAGTGCGTTAACCCAACACAGTGGCAATGGCTTTGCAGACGTGGGCCACGTTCTGGTTGTTCAGTGCCGCCACACACATCCGGCCACTGTCGGTGCCGTAGACCCCGAATTCGGAGCGCAAGCGCACCATCTGGTCTTTGGTCAACCCCGAGTAACTGAACATCCCGATTTGCTGGGTGATGAAGCTGAAATCTTGCTGGACACCGGCGGCCTTGAGGCCGTCCACCAGCTTTTGGCGCATGTCCTTGATGCGCACACGCATCTCGCCCAGCTCTTTTTCCCAAAGGGCGCGCAACTCGGGATTGCCCAGCACCGTGGCCACCACAGCGCCGCCATGCGTAGGGGGGTTGGAGTAGTTGGTGCGGATCACGATCTTGAGTTGCGACAACACGCGATCGGCCTCGGCTTTGTCGGTGCACACCACCGACAAGGCGCCCACGCGCTCGCCGTACAAGCTGAAGCTCTTGGAAAACGAGGTGGAAATGAAAAATTGCAGGCCGGCGGCAATGAACTTGCCCACCACGGCACCGTCTTCGGCGATGCCATGACCAAAGCCCTGGTACGCCATGTCGAGAAAGGGGGTCAGGTTGCGCGACTGCACCACCTGGATCACCTGGTCCCACTGGGCCATGGTGAGGTCGTAGCCGGTCGGGTTGTGGCAGCATGCGTGCAACAGCACGATGGTGCCGGCAGGGGCGGCATTCAGAGACGCCAACATGCCATCAAAATCGATGCCACGGCGGGCGGCGTCGTAGTAGGCATAGGTTTCGACCGTGAAACCGGCGTTGGTGAAAATGCCCCGGTGGTTTTCCCAACTGGGGTCACTGATCAGGACCTTGGCCTGGGGCAACAGTTTGCGCAAAAAGTCAGCGCCCACCTTCAGGCCGCCAGTCCCGCCCAAGCCCTGGATGGTGGCCACCCGGCCGCTTTTCACTGGTTCGGAGTCAGCACCAAAAACCAGTGCTTTGACGGCGTTGTCGTAAGCGGCGATGCCGTCGATGGGCAAATAATTGCGGGCAGTCGGTTTTTCCATCAGCAACTTTTCGGCTTTTTGGACACACTGCAACAGAGGCATCTTGCCGTCTTCACCAAAATACACGCCCACACCCAAGTTGACCTTGTTGGGGTTGGTGTCGGCGGCAAATTGTTCGTTCAGGCCCAAAATCGGGTCGCGGGGGGCCATTTCGACGGCATTAAAAAGGTTCATCTCTGGACTCTTGGACAGGGAAAACCCCAGATTTTAAATGGAAAACTTCCCGACATTGCCTTCGGTTATCCTCTTTGGATGGTCGTTCAATACCCTGGGTCGCCGTTCGAGTTGTACCAACCCTATCCGCCCGCCGGAGACCAACCCGCGGCCATCGACAAATTGGTCGAAGGCCTGGGCGACGGCGAAGCCTTTCAGACCTTGCTCGGCGTGACCGGTTCGGGCAAAACCTTCACCATGGCCAATGTGATCGCCCGTGCCGGGCGTCCCGCCATCGTGTTCGCCCCCAACAAAACCCTGGCGGCCCAGCTCTACAGTGAATTTCGCGAGTTTTTCCCTAAAAACGCGGTCGAGTACTTTGTCAGTTACTACGATTACTACCAGCCCGAAGCCTATGTGCCCCAGCGTGATCTGTTCATTGAAAAAGACAGTGCCATCAACGAGCACATCGAGCAAATGCGGCTGAGCTGCACCAAAAGCATCCTGGAACGCCGCGACGTGGTGGTGGTTGCCACCGTGTCGGCCATCTACGGCATTGGCGACCCCGAAAGCTACCACCGCATGGTCATGACCCTGCGCACGGGGGACACCCTGGGCCAGCGCGACATCATCGGTCAATTGGTGCGCATGCAATACACCCGCAATGACATCGAGTTCGTTCGCGGTGCGTTCCGGGTGCGCGGAGACACCATCGATATTTTCCCGGCCGAACACTCTGAAATGGCGATCCGCGTTGAGTTGTTCGACGACGAGATCGACAGTTTGCAACTGTTTGACCCGCTGACCGGACAGGTCAAGCAAAAGATCCCGCGCTTCACGGTGTATCCGTCCAGTCACTACGTGACGCCCCGTGACAAGGTGCTGGCGGCCATCGAGACCATCAAGGCCGAACTCAATGATCGGGTCAAGGAGTTGGTGGGCATGGGCAAGCTGGTCGAAGCCCAGCGGCTGGAGCAGCGCACCCGCTTTGATCTGGAGATGCTGTCAGAGGTCGGGCACTGCAAAGGCATTGAAAACTACACCCGACATCTGTCCGGTGCGGCACCCGGCGAGCCGCCCAGCACCCTGACCGATTACCTGCCCAAAGATGCCCTCATGTTCATGGACGAAAGTCACGTGCTGATGGGGCAGTTTGGCGGCATGTACAACGGCGACCGCTCGCGCAAGACCACGCTGGTGGAATATGGTTTTCGCTTGCCCAGTGCCCTGGACAACCGGCCCTTGAAACTGGAAGAGTTCGAGCAGCGCATGCGCCAGGTGGTGTTCGTCTCGGCCACGCCTGCCGACTATGAGCAAAAGCGTGCAGGGCAGGTGGTCGAGCAACTGGTGCGCCCCACGGGACTGGTCGACCCCGAGGTCGAAGTGCGTCCCGCCACCCAACAGGTGGACGACGTGCTGCAAGAAATCCGCCTGCGGGTTGAAGTGGGCGAGCGGGTGCTGATCACCACCCTGACCAAGCGCATGGCGGAACAACTCACCGACTATTTGGCCGATAACGGGGTGAAAGTGCGCTATGTGCACAGCGACATCGACACCGTAGAGCGGGTCGAGATCATCCGCGACCTGCGACTGGGGGCGTTTGACGTGCTGGTGGGCATCAACCTGTTGCGCGAAGGACTGGATATTCCCGAGGTGTCTTTGGTCGCCATTCTGGATGCAGACAAAGAAGGTTTTTTGCGCAGCGAACGCAGCTTGATCCAGACCATTGGCCGTGCCGCCCGCAACCTGCGTGGCAAAGCGATTTTGTATGCCGACAAAATCACCGACTCGATGCGCCGGGCCATGGGTGAAACCCAGCGCCGGCGGGAGCGCCAAATCGCCTTCAACACCGAGCATGGCATTGTGCCGCGCAGCGTGATCAAACAGGTCAAAGACCTGATCGATGGCGTCTACAGCCAAAAGGCCGGTCAGGAAGCCGAGCGATTGGCGCAGATCAAAGTCGAACTCGACGACATGGACGAAAAGGCCTTGGCCCGGGAAATCAAGCGGTTGGAAAAAACCATGCTGGAACACGCCCGCAACCTCGAGTTCGAACAGGCCGCTCGCACCCGCGACCAACTGGCCTTGCTCAAGCAACGCATTCTGGGCGCCGGGCCGGGGCAGGTCGTGGCCACGCACTGATCCCGCTTTGTTGCAGCGTCACGGCATCATTCACATCAGCGCATCCAAAAAGCCAATTCGGCACGTTTGTGGCACAGAATGTGGGCCATGATCACCCATGATGCCACTCGCAAACACCTGTTTCAGGCACCTGAGATCGTGCGCGACCTGGTTCATACCTATGTGCCCCATCCTTGGCTTTGCGGACTGGACTTCAGCACCCTCGAGCCGATCCCCGCCAGTTTTGTCCACGACGAGATGCGTCAATTTCACAGCGATGCCATTTGGCGGCTCAAGGCCGATGGACAATGGGTCTATGTGTACCTGCTGATAGAGTTTCAAAGCGGCAACGACCCTCACATGGCGTTGCGCATCATGACTTACTTGGCGTTGCTTTATCAGGCCCTGGTTCGACAAAAGCAAACCTTGGCCCAACACCGCTTGCCTCCAGTCTTGCCGATCGTGCTCTATAGCGGTGAAGCACCCTGGAATTCAGCAACGGATATCGCCGAGCTCATCGTGCCATTGCCAATCGAGTTGCAGCCCTACACGCCCAGCTTGCGTTACATCCTCGTCGACGAAGAACGCCACATGCCGCCCGAGGGTCTGAACAATCTCCTCGCACACCTGATGCGCTTTGCGCATGCCCAGGATCCTGCCAAGCGTCTTTACCATCTTGAAGAGGCCGGTAAATTAGTACAAAATAATTTAAATTTAAGCGGACACATTCATGCATGGCTGCAAGCACTTTGGGTGCAAAAAGGCCTGAATGCAGCGGATCTGCCCACAGAGGCACCACCAGGGGATTTCATCATGGCGTTCAAATTTGGATTTGAAAAATGGGCCGAAGGCATGCAAAGCACTTGGCTGCGGCAAGGCATCGAGCAAGGCATCGAGCAAGGCATCGAGCAAGG
>JACCEC011703255.1_pt1 | contig 32341 bp, 27 predicted proteins | sample 7450121 | NCBI WGS metagenome assembly JACCEC01 (sample SAMN15323455, study PRJNA562643) | freshwater metagenome | isolation source: river surface water | place: USA:Blue River Watershed | collected 2017-08-18 | reverse complement strand
GAGTTACTAAAGGCTCTACGCCCCATGAAAGTGCAAGGCGGTTGTAGGTACCTTCTTCAGGAGTGATTGCCAAGATTGGAATTGGCGAACGCAAACGGCTAATGCGGCGACCTGAATCACCTGATTGCGTGAAAGTAACCAGATATTTTGCACCCACGATTGCCCCAACTTCAGAGGCAGCTTTTGTGATTGCACCGCCTTTTGTGCGAGGAGAGTTCATTAATGGACGGATGCGGTCAAGACCAAGTTCTTCAGTTCTCTCAATAATGCGCGCCATCGTCTTGACGGCCTCAATCGCAAATTCACCAACAGAGGTTTCTCCAGAGAGCATAAGCGCATCTGCACCATCAAGAACAGCGTTGGCGCAGTCTGTGGCTTCGGCACGTGTAGGACTTGAGTTTGAAATCATGGAATCAAGCATCTGCGTTGCAACAATTACGGGCTTTGCCGCGTCTCTTGCCAACTCAACGCAACGCTTTTGCACCATAGGTACATCTTCGATTGGAAGTTCAACACCAAGATCTCCACGAGCGACCATGATGCCATCAAAGGCTTCGACGATTTCAACTAAGTTTGCAACAGCTTGTGGTTTCTCAATTTTCGCAATGACCGGGACGTGAATTCCAACTTCGTCCATGATTGCATGGACATCTTTAATGTCGGCAGCATTTCTGACAAATGAGAGTGCGATGAAATCAGCACCAGCGCGCAGCCCCCAACGAAGGTCGTCTTCATCTTTTTCAGACATTGCCGGAACGGAGACAGCAACTCCCGGGAGATTGATGCCCTTGTTATTACTTACAAAACCTGGCTCGATGCACTTTGTTACAACATCATTACCTTTTACTTCAACCACTTCAACGGTGACTTTGCCGTCGTCAATCAGAATGCGATCACCAACTTTACAATCGCCAGGTAACCCCTTGTATGTAGTTCCAACGCGTTCTTTGGTGCCAGGCACTTCATCTGTCGTAATAGTAAAAATATCTCCACGCGACAATTCATGTGGGCCGTTTTCAAAACGCGCCAGACGAATCTTGGGACCTTGCAAGTCCACTAGAACTGCAACAGCCTTGCCAGCTTCTTTGGCAGCAGCGCGAACGCGATCCAGGCGACCCTGATGTTCTTCATAGGAGCCATGAGAAAGGTTTAGGCGGGCCATATTCATGCCAGCTGCGATGAGTTCGCGCACCTTTTCAGGAGATTCAACTGCTGGACCAAGTGTGCAAACTATTTTCGCGCGGCGCATGTGCCTACCTTATCTATAGAGAGTATCTACTTACGAGTTCTAAACCATTAATGGTCTAGTAGTTGGTTCGATGGGCGCCGGAAGTTGGGTTTCGCCAGTTAAATAGCGATCTACCGCAGCAGCTGCTGCGCGACCTTCAGCGATAGCCCAAACAATCAGCGACTGTCCGCGTCCTGCATCTCCTGCCACAAAAATTCCCTCTTCGCTGCTCTGGAAATTTTCATCACGAGCAATATTGCCTCGCTCATCTAGTTTCACCTCTAGTTGTTCCAGTAACGCAGACTTTTCTGGACCAGTAAAGCCCATGGCGAGAAATACAAAGTCAGCTGGAATCTCTTTCTCAGTTCCTGGTACTGGTTCAAACTTTCCATTCTCAAACTTTGTTTCCACAATCTTGAGAGCCTTGAGATTTCCTTGTCCATCACCAATAAACTCTTGAGTGCTCACAGAGAAGACGCGATTATCTAGTTCCTCATGCGCACTCGAAACGCGATAAATCATTGGATAAGTTGGCCAAGGCTGAGATGAAGGCCGTTCATCGGTTGGGCGCGGCATAATTTCAAGTTGTGTAACGCTGGCAGCGCCTTGACGAATGGATGTACCTAGGCAATCTGCGCCTGTGTCTCCACCACCCAAGATGATGACATGCTTACCTGCAACATTGATGGGAGGATTTTCAACTTCACCAAGTGCCTGCTTGTTACCCCAAGGCAAGAACTCCATTGCTTGGTAAATACCTTTATTCTCTCGACCCGGAATTGGTAGATCGCGCCATTGAGTAGCGCCAACTGCCAGAACGACAGCATCATATTTAGCGCGAAGATCAGAGCCAGTAAGTTCAACGCCAACGTTTACACCTGGACGGAATCGAGTACCTTCTTGCTCCATTTGCGCCAATCGGCGATCCAGAATGTGCTTCTCCATTTTAAATTCAGGAATACCGTAACGAAGTAGCCCGCCAATTTTCTCTGCACGATCGTAAACAGCAACAGTATGGCCAGCGCGCGTTAACTGTTGAGCTGCTGCAAGTCCTGCTGGTCCTGAACCAATTACTGCAACTGTCTTTCCGGTTAAGCGATCCGGCGCTAAGGGCTTTACATTGTTGGCATCAAATGCCTCTTCAATAGTGCGCAGTTCAACCTGCTTGATAGTGACCGCATCGCGATTGATTCCAACTACACATGCTGTTTCGCAAGGAGCTGGACAGAGGCGACCCGTGAATTCTGGGAAGTTGTTCGTTGCATGAAGGCGATCAATTGCTTCTACCTTATCCCCACGCCAAATCAAGTCATTCCATTCTGGAATGAGATTGCCAAGTGGGCATCCAGAATGACAGAAAGGAATACCGCAATCCATGCAGCGCCCAGCTTGCTTCTGCAGATGCTCAAAGGATTGTGGTTCGTAAACCTCTTTCCAATCTTTGATGCGTACATCAACTGGTCGGCGCTTTGGAGTTTCGCGCGGAGTGGTCATAAATCCTTTTGGATCAGCCATTTGCTGCAACCTCCATTACATATTCATCTACTGGTAGACCTTCACGAGTTGCCTTCTCAATTGCGGCCAGCACACGCGCGTAATCACGAGGCATGATGAGCGAGAATCGAGAAACCTCGGTATCCCAGTTCTTTAGTAACTGGGCGGCAACTTCCGAGCCAGTCTCAACATGGAATGTGGAAACTATCGATCGAAGAACTTCGCGCTGATCCGCAGGTACTGCCAGGACATCAACCATCTCCGTATTGACAATTGCGGTGTCGAGGTCGAGAACAAATGCTCGCCCTCCAGACATGCCTGCTGCAATATTGCGGCCAGTTGGTCCAAGAATCACAGCGGTTCCACCAGTCATGTATTCGAGTGCATGGTCGCCAACACCCTCTACAACCGCTGTTGCACCAGAGTTACGCACACAGAAGCGCTCTCCCACTAATCCGCGAATAAAGATTTCGCCAGATGTTGCACCATAACCAATGACGTTTCCAGCGATTACATTCTTCTCTGATGAGAAAGTAGCCTTTTCATCTGGGCGCACAATGACGCGTCCACCCGAAATACCCTTTCCAACATAATCGTTGGAATCTCCATAGAGGCGAAGTGTGAGCCCTTGTGGGATAAACGCTCCCAGAGATTGTCCGGCAGAGCCGTGAAGCGTTACATCGATAGTGCCGAGCGGTAAGCCCTCTGCACCGTATCGACGTGTAACTTCAGCGCCCAACATTGTTCCCACTGTGCGATTAACATTTCGAACCGGCAGGTCTATACGCACTAGCTCTTTCTTCTCTAGTGCAGCCTTTGCTAACTCAATCAAGGTGTTATCAAGCGCTGCGGCCAATCCATGGTCTTGTGTTGTGGTGCGGTGCAAAGGTGAATCGACATCTGGACGAACAAGTAGCGGAGAAAGATCTAAACCACTCGCCTTCCAGTGATCAACTGCCGCTCTAGTATCTAGGTACTCAACGTGGCCAATTGCTTCTTGCAATGTACGGAATCCGAGAGATGCCAAGATTTCTCGAACTTCTTCGGCGATGTACTCGAAGAAAGTTTCTACGAATTCAGGCTTACCAGTGAACTTTTTACGAAGCTCTGGATTCTGCGTCGCAACCCCAACTGGACAGGTATCAAGATGGCACACGCGCATCATGATGCAACCAGAGACCACAAGTGGCGCAGTTGCAAATCCATATTCCTCAGCGCCAAGTAGCGCCGCGATAACAACGTCGCGACCAGTCTTGAGTTGACCATCTGCCTGGACGACGATGCGATCACGCAAACCATTGAGCAGAAGTGTCTGTTGCGTCTCTGCCAGGCCGAGCTCCCATGGAGCACCTGCATGCTTAAGCGATGTAAGTGGTGAGGCGCCAGTACCGCCGTCATGTCCTGAAATGAGAACAACATCTGCGTGGGCTTTTGAAACACCAGCAGCGACAGTTCCAACTCCTACCTCTGCAACGAGTTTGACGTGGACACGAGCATCTTTATTGGCATTCTTCAAATCATGAATGAGTTGAGCCAAATCTTCGATGGAATAAATGTCGTGGTGCGGTGGTGGCGAAATAAGACCAACACCAGGAGTTGAATAGCGCGCCTTCGCAACCCACGGATAGACCTTATTTCCAGGCAGCTGACCGCCCTCACCAGGCTTTGCGCCTTGAGCAATCTTGATTTGGATATCAGTTGCATTAATCAAGTAGTTGCTTGTCACACCAAAACGTCCAGATGCAACCTGCTTAATTGCAGATTTCTTGGAATCTCCATTAGGAAGAGGGATAAAGCGCGCTGGATCCTCGCCGCCTTCACCAGTATTTGATTTGGCACCGAGTCGGTTCATAGCAATCGCTAGGGTTTCATGTACCTCTTGCGACACTGATCCGTATGACATTGCGCCAGTTGAGAATCGCTTCACAATTTCAGAGATTGGTTCAACTTCATCAATAGAAATTGGCGCTCTCTCTCCTTCTTTAAATTGGAAGAGCCCGCGAAGCGTCATGAGAGTCTTGCTCTGATCATTTACCTGGGTGGTATATCGCTTGAAAATGTCGTAGCGCTTATTGCGAGTGGAGTGTTGTAGAGCAAAGACTGTTTCAGGATTAAATAGATGTGGCTCACCGTCGCGACGCCACTGGTATTCGCCTCCTACTGCCAATCTCTTTGCCCCTGGGATTTCTCCACCAACTGGATATGCAAAGTGGTGACGCTTGATTGTCTCTTCGGCAATGACATCAAGGTCTACGCCGCCAAGACGTGAAGTTGTCCCAACAAAGAATTCATCCACAACTTCTTGTGCTAAACCAATAGCTTCAAATACTTGAGCACCGGTGTAAGAAGCAATGGTGGAGATTCCCATCTTGGACATCACCTTAAGCACGCCTTTGCCGAGGCTCTTAATGACGTTGCGAACTGCCTTTTCTGGGGTGATTCCCGTAATGACGCCTTGATTGACAAGATCTTCTGCTGTTTCCATCACTAGATAAGGATTCACGGCAGCTGCACCATAACCGATGAGAAGTGCCACGTGGTGCACTTCGCGAACATCGCCTGCTTCAACAACGAGACCAACTTTTGTGCGAGTCTTTTCGCGAATTAAGTGGTGATGCACTGCGGCTGTAAGTAGCAGTGATGGGATTGGGCAATCTTCAGCATCTCCATCACGGTCTGATAGGACAATGATGCGTGCACCTTTAGCAATTGCTTCTGAAACTTCTTTCTTAATTTCTTCAAGGCGCGTACGCAAGGTATTTCCATCACCAGATACCGGGAATAATCCTCGAACTACATAAGCTTCGAGACCAGGATAATCATCATCAGCATTAACGTGAATAATCTTGGCGAGTTCATCATTATCGATAACCGGGAATGCAAGAGAAATCTGCTTACAGGAATCCGGGCCTGGATCAAGCAAATTAGCTTCTGGTCCAATGGATCCACCCAAACTTGTCACTAACTCTTCACGAATTGCATCTAGCGGTGGATTGGTAACCTGCGCGAAGAGCTGAGTGAAGTAATCAAAGAGAAGTCGTGGTTTTTCAGATAGCGCAGCGATTGGCGTATCTGTGCCCATTGAGCCAAGCGCCTCGCCACCATTCTTTGCCATCGGAGTGATGATGATCTTGATTTCTTCTTCGGTATACCCAAAAGCCTTTTGGCGGCGGATAACAGATTTATGCGGATAGACAATGTGTTCGCGTGATGGCAAATCTGAGAGCTTGATCATTCCATCCTTGAGCCACTGACCATATGGCGCTGCATCTGCCAGCGAATCCTTAATTTCATCATCTTCAATGATGCGACCGGCTTCAATATCGACAAGGAACATTTTGCCTGGCTGCAGGCGTCCCTTACGAACAATCTTCTCTGCAGGAAAATCCAGAACTCCAACTTCTGAAGCGAGAACAACGAGTCCATCTTCGGTTACCCAATAACGCGATGGGCGAAGTCCATTGCGATCGAGAACTGCTCCAACTTGATGTCCATCTGTAAAAGTCACACAGGCAGGTCCATCCCATGGTTCCATCAGTGATGCGTGAAATGCATAGAAGTCACGACGCTTTTGCGGCATCGTTGCATGATTTTCCCACGCTTCTGGGATCATCATGAGAACTGCATGAGGAAGTGAGCGACCACCAAGGTAGAGAAGTTCAAGAACTTCATCAAAAGACGCAGAGTCTGAACCTGACATTTCTACGATCGGAAAGAGTCTTTTTAGGTCTCCCCCGATGAGATTACTTTCAAGAAGCGACTCGCGTGCACGCATCCAGTTGCGGTTGCCTTTGACAGTATTGATCTCACCGTTATGGGCAATAAAACGATAAGGGTGTGCCAGCGGCCATGAAGGAAATGTGTTGGTAGAAAAACGAGAGTGGACAAGGGCAAGTGGAGAAAGAACTCGCTCGTCGCTGAGATCCGGGAAGAACTCTTCTAATTGGCCAGTAGTGAGCATGCCCTTGTAGACAATGGTTTGTGAAGAAAGTGATGGGAAGTAGAGATCAAGCGCATGTTCTGCTCGCTTACGTAGCGCAAAAGCCAAGCGATCTAGTTCAATGCCAGATTCGCTCTTAACTCCTGCAACAAAAAGCTGTTCAAACTTCGGCATGACCGAAAGCGCTGTCTTGCCAAGTGAAGCTGGATTAACAGGAAGCTCACGCCATCCCAAAACTGTGAGACCTTCTTCTTTCGCGATCGCGGCAATTTGATTTCGCACATCGACGCCTTGAGCGATAAAGGCGATACCAGTTGCATACGAACCTTCTGCAGGAAGAGTGAAGCCAGCAACTGCTCGATAAAAAGCATCTGGTACGCGGATGAGAATTCCAGCGCCATCACCGCTATCTGGTTCTGCCCCTGATGCTCCGCGATGTTCCAAGTTGCGCAGCGCTGTGAGCGCTTTTTCTACAATCTCATGTGTTGCAACTTTATTGAGGGTGGCAACCATCGCAACGCCGCATGCATCATGCTCGTGAGCAGGATCGTAGAGACCCTGTGGTGCGGGGTAATTTGATGAGAGAGCCATAACCCGTTGTCCTTTTTTCGTGAAACAAAAGGGACAACTTTGGCCCGTGAGGAGTAAGGGAGAGATCCCCTACCGATTCAGTAGTGAAAGAGTAGCAACCTGCGAGGTTTAGATGCCACTTATGTGAAGGGCTTGGCCAATACCTGCGGTGATGGCCATACCGAGACAGCCGCCAGCGATGACTCGCAAGGTTGGCTTGAGCAAGCCAGATCCCGCCGTTTTCGCGCTAATAACGCCTGTGAAGATGAGGCCAACAATCGTGAAGATCACGATGCTCCAAGCTGCCTTACCAAATGAAGGAGCAAACGCCCCTAGAAAAGGAATGATTCCGCCAGCGGTAAAACTGAGCGCTGAGGCTATTGCCGCCTGAAGTGGACGAGCCTTGGTGTGAGGGTGTTGACCAAGTTCATCTCGCAAGTGAGCTTCAAGTGCATCTTTCTTATGCATCGCATCTGCAACTTGTGTCGCAAGTTCACGCGAAAGGCCACGTTGCATATAAATCTGTACCAGCTCTTCTAATTCTCCTTCAGGATCAATTGCTAAATGTTCAATCTCCAAAAGACGATCTGATTCTTCAATATCGTTCTGTGAGCGCACAGAGACATACTCACCAACGGCCATGGACATCGCACCAGCTGCAATTCCAGCAGCGCCTGCCGTGACAAGAAAACTTTGCTCGCCGGCACGTGCTGTAGCAACACCTATCATCAAACTTGCAGTGGAGACGAGTCCATCATTTGCACCGAGCACTGCAGCGCGCAACCAACCGGCGCGATGAGTTCGGTGTTTAAGATTTCGTTGGTACACATCCTCGAGGGCCATCTTGTTAGCCTACCTCTCGGATCGTCTCAATCTGAAGAAGACAACGCAGGCGAATGAAAAAATAGCTAGAGCCACATACTGATTAAGGCGCATCCCTGCCCACACATAAGCCTGATCTATGCGCAAGCCTTCGATGAAGAAACGCGCCAGCGAATATCCTGCAACATAGAGCGCAAAAATTGATCCAGCCGGAAGTTTGTTACCCAGGAAAATCAAAAGTATCGCAAGCGCCGTGCTGACAATCGCCTCATAGGCAAATGTTGGATGAAATGTCGAGAAGGCCTCATAACCACCCGGGCGTAAATTTTTAGGAATCTGCAACGCCCACCACGCATCAAGAGGTCTGCCAAATAGTTCACCGTTAAACCAATTTCCAAAGCGACCAATTGCCTGTGCCAATAAGAGACCTGGCGCCAGCGCATCTGCAAAATAGCGAAAGCTAGGTAAATCAATCCGGCGACCAACTCGGCGATAGGCGATAAATGCTCCCAGTGCGCCCAGACTTATGGCGCCCCAAATTCCTAACCCACCTTTCCAAATTTTGAAGATATCAATGACTTCGCCTGAACTGCCAAAGTAGAGTTCTGGTGTTGTAACGACGTGATAGAGACGTCCTCCGAGAACTCCACTGGGCACAGCCAATAGGGCTACATCAGAGACTACGTGCTGTGCCTGTGGGAAAGATGCAACAAATCTCTTATTACCAAGCCAAATAGCAATAGCGATTCCGGCGATAATGCAGAGCGCGTAAAAATGGATCGTAAATGGTCCTAACTCAACTGCCGAAGTGCTCGGAGTTGGAAAGGCTTGCACCTTACTTATCCGCGCTCTACTGCTGCCTTGAATTTGGCAGCATCGAAGTACTCGCCGCCGTTGCGATCAATCTCCTTGCCATTGATGAAGACTGTTGGAGTGGAGTTAACGTTTGCTTTTGATCCTGCCTCAGCAACATTTCGCACCCAACCAAGGTAGTTACCTTCATTAATGCACTCGCTAAATTTCTGGCTGGTAATGCCGGCAGTTTGGCCAATTCTGGCGAGAACTCCATTTGTCCAGGCGCCAGAATTTTCTCGCGGTTGATTAATCATCAAGAGGCGGTGGTAGTCAAGGAATTCACCTTCATCGGCAGCGCAGGCAGCGGCGTTAGCGGCGCTCACTGACTCTGGGCCAAGGAAGGAAAGAGTGTGATAGACAACGGTTGCCTTCTTTTCGGCAATAAGAGATTCGATGTATTGACCATTCACCTGTTCAAATTGCGCACAGACTGGACATTGAAAATCTTCATAAATATCGATGACCGGAACCCCAGTCAATCCATCGTTGAAGACGACACCATAACCACGGTCAGCAGAGACGCTCGCTGGGATGCTGGCTGATGAGTCAGTCTGACGTGAAAGAAGTGTTGGAACCAACATAATTAAAAGCACACCCACCACAACCGCAATGACCAGATTGCGAGTGAAGTTATCTTTACCTGGTTGTTGTTTAGCCATTATTGCTTTCTCCTAATTGAGTTGCAGCTTGAGGTTGCTTATCGAGACTAAATTTAGTGTGTGGGAAGAACGTTAAGTAAATTCCCAATAGGGCCAGCCCTGTGTCGCGCAGTAAAGGGGTCACATAGTTGGCTTCTCCGGGCGCTACTTGCCCACCGCCACCGAAACATCCGCAATCGATTGATAAGCCGCGCGCCCACGCCTGCGAAATACCAATCATGAAGGCAATCATGAGTAGAGCGCTCAGCGCCGCGCTGATGCGGACTCCAGCTCCAATCACGAGCAGAGTTCCGACAGCGAGTTCAAAGAAGGGAAGAAATATGCCCATGAAATTGGCTAGCGGTACCGGTAGAAGTTCGTAGGCGCGTACTGCCATCTGCGATTTATCAAGTTCATCAAACTTTAGATATCCAGCGGCAATCAGAGTTCCACCAAGAATGAGGCGAGCGAGTAGGCCGAGCCAAGGTTGAATCTTTGTCATCGTCCTTCTCGCACTCCCAAAGAAAGTTGTTGGGCTAACTCTTTCACAGATTTTAATCCTTCTGCTTCATTTGGCGCATCTTGCATTGCCTTGATGAAGGCAGATCCCACGATTACTCCATCTGCATATCCTGCAACGCTCTTTGCTTGCTCGCGAGTTGAAACACCCAGCCCAACTGCGACAGGAAGATTTGTTGTCTCTCGTATTCGAGCAACCAAGTCAGGGGCGCCACTTGAAATTCCAGTGCGCGTACCTGTTACCCCCATGAGACTTGCTGCATAAACAAATCCCCCACAACGAGCAGTCACCTGCGGCAAACGATGTGATGAAGTACTCGGCGCTACAACATAAATGGGGTTGATGGAATTCTTCTCAACTGCAGATTTCCATCCAGCAGATTCTTCAATCGTTAAATCTGGAGTAATTACTCCAGAGCCGCCGTTAGCTGCGATGGATTCTGCAAATTTTTCTACACCATATCTTTCGATGGGATTCCAGTAAGTCATTACTACTGCAGGCACTCCGGCGCTGGTTGCAACTTTTAATGCATCAAAAACATCTGAGGCCTTGGTTCCTTGTGAAAGAGATTGGTCTGCGGCTGCCTGAATAGTGGGGCCATCCATCACTGGGTCGCTGTAAGGAAAACCAATCTCTATGGCATCTACGCCACCTTCAATAAATGCCTCAATCACTTTGTTGCATCCTGAAATTGTGGGAAATCCGGCAGGAATATAGGCAATGAGCGCTGCTCTGTTTTCCGTCCGAACTTTTACGAAGAGATCATCAAGCGGAGTTGACATTTATAGTGGAATTCCAAAATATTGCGCTGCAGTTTGAACATCTTTATCACCACGACCAGAGAGATTGATGAGCAAAATTGCATCTGGTCCAAGTTCATTGCCAATCTGAAGTGCGCCAGCTAGAGCATGGGCTGTCTCAATTGCAGGAATGATTCCCTCGGTCTTTGATAAGAGTGCAAATGCATGCATCGCTTGCGCATCTGTGATGGCCCGATATTCGGCACGTCCAATGTCATGAAGATATGCATGCTCTGGTCCAACACCTGGATAATCAAGACCCGCAGAGATGGAATGTGATTCAATAGTTTGACCGTTCTCATCTTGCAAAACATAGGTGCGGTTTCCGTGAAGCACACCTGGAGTTCCGCCAGTGATTGTCGCAGCATGGCGCCCTGTTTCAACTCCATCGCCAGCTGCTTCAAGGCCAATCAAGCGAACTTCTGGATCTGAGATAAATCGGTGGAATATGCCGATGGCATTGGAGCCACCACCGACACAAGCCAACACTGCAGTAGGTAATTTTCCAGTGAGCGCCAATACTTGCTCGCGTGATTCTTCGCCAATAATTTTGTGAAAATCTCGAACCATAGATGGGAATGGATGTGGGCCTGCAACAGTTCCAAGGAGGTAGTGAGTTGTTTCTACGTTGGTTACCCAATCACGCATCGCTTCATTGATGGCATCCTTTAATGTGCGCGAACCAGAAGTGACAGGGACGACCTCGGCGCCGAGTAACTTCATTCGTGCCACATTGAGTGCCTGACGCTTTGTATCTTCCTCGCCCATGTAGACAACGCATTCCAACCCCATGAGAGCTGCAGCGGTTGCAGAGGCAACACCGTGCTGACCTGCACCGGTTTCAGCGATGATGCGCTTCTTGCCCATGCGCTTTGTGAGGAGCGCTTGCCCCAGCACATTATTTATCTTATGGCTTCCTGTGTGATTGAGATCTTCGCGTTTGAGAAGAATGCGTGCTCCACCTGCATGCTCGGCAAAACGTTTTGCCTCAGTAAGAATGCTGGGGCGTCCTGTGTATGTGCGATGTAACTCTGCTAATTCTGCGATGAAAGTGGGATCTGTCTGCGCCTTAATACGTGCAGCATCTAACTCTTCCAGAGCTCCGATAAGCGCCTCTGGTACAAAGCGGCCGCCATATTGTCCGAAATGGCCAGCAATCTCATCAAGAGTCGTCATGAGTGAAAGCCTACCCGTGACCCAGTAGTTCGCGCATGGCAGAAATTGGATCACCGGATTTCACGAGGGATTCGCCTACAAGAATTGCGCTGGCACCAGATTTCTGCGCTTGAATGACATCAGCTCGCGTTGCGATTCCTGACTCTGCAACACGTATGACAGAGGATGGAATTTCAGGAATAAGCTCTTGAAATACTTGGGCATCCACTTCCAGAGTCTTGAGGTTGCGAGAGTTCACGCCAACAATTCGTGGAGAAATTTCCATCGCGCTCTCTAGCTCTAAGTGAGTGTGCACCTCAATTAAAGATGCCATACCTAACTCCGTTGCCAAGTCAAAGAAATCCTTGAGTTGGCTTTTGGACAACGCCGCTACGATCAGTAAGACGATATCTGCGCCATGTGCTCGCGCTTCCAAAAATTGATATTCGTCCACCATAAAATCTTTACGAAGTACAGGAATTTCAACCCGTGAACGCACTGCATCAAGATCAAGTAAGGAGCCACCAAATCTGCGTTGCTCGGTCAAAACGCTGACCGCGGCAGCCCCTGCCTCCTGATACTTTTCAGCAAGAGCGGCTGGATCGGTAATAGGCGCCAAATTTCCTTTGGAAGGAGATGAGCGCTTTACCTCTGCGATCACATTCATCTCGCCACGTGAGAGAAATGTATGCGCATCCAGCGCTTGAGGTTGCGCATCGATTCGCTCATGTAACGCAGCAAGTGGACCGCGGCGTTGTGCTAAATCTTCACGTACTCCTTCAATGATTGCATCAAGAACGCTCACTTCTGCTCCTCGGTTGGATCGATACCTTTATCGAGAGCGCTCCAGGGATTGAGCTCACGGGGGGCTCTCTCGTATCGCGCCGAGAGTCTGATTCTTCTGCTGATAGAAATTGCAATAACAGCAACAATGAACAATGAGATGGCTAGCTTCATAGTTTATTCAATTCATGTGCAGCAGTAATTGCTCCTAAGACTGCAGCGGCTTTGTTAAGGGTTTCCTCATTTTCAGATGCCGGATCTGAATCCGCTACCAGCCCCGCACCCGCTTGGACATGTGCTACTCCCTTGTGAATCAGTGCGGTACGGATTGCAATACAGGCATCGATATTTCCTGTGAAATCAAAGTAACCGATGGCACCGCCGTAGAGACCGCGTCTGGTTGGTTCCAAAGTTTCTATGATCTCCATCGCTCGCGGTTTCGGTGCACCGGAAAGCGTTCCCGCAGGAAAGACTGAGAAGAGTGCATCAATTGGACTTGAAGTCGGATCTAATTTCCCTACAACGGTTGAAACGATATGCATGACATGGGAGTAACGCTCGATATGCATGAAGTCAATAACTTCAACAGTTCCTGGTGCGCAGACTCGACCCAGATCATTGCGCCCTAAATCCACCAGCATAAGATGTTCAGCCCGCTCTTTGGGATCAGCCAGTAGCTCTTCTCCAAGTCGAATGTCTTCCTCAAGCGAGGCAGATCGACGTCGAGTTCCTGCGATCGGATGGACCATCACCTCATCGCCAGTTACTTTAACGAGCGCCTCAGGGCTAGAGCCAACGATTTCTAATCCATCTTCAAATCTAAATAGGTACATGTACGGGCTTGGATTATTTAGTCGCAACATACGATAGACATCAAGAGCATCAGCGCTACAAGGCATCGAAAATCTCTGCGACAGCACAATTTGGAAGGCTTCGCCGGCGCGAATTTCCTCTTTAGCAACTTCTACCTTTGCCATAAATTCTTCTGCACTCATATTGCGTGTAAAAGCGGGTTTTGACTTTGTAGGAATAGGTGAAACATCTCCTGCTAGGGGTTGTTGCAATTCAGATTGCATGCGATCAAGACGCGAAAGAGCATCTTCATAAGATTCATCAATTCTGTCATCAGAGCCATCCCAATTAATTGCGTTAGCAATCAAGGTGATAGTTCCTTCAGCATGGTCCATCACCGCTAAGTCGCTCGTCAGCATAAAAGCAATCTCAGGTATCGCAATATCTTTTATGGAAAGTTCAGGAAGGCGTTCTAAGCTTCTGACACAGTCATAACCCATGTAACCAACGAGTCCACCAGTGAGCGTAGGTAGTCCAACTATTTTGGGAGATTTCAAATGTGCGACTGCTTTACGCAGAGCTTCAAGGGGGCTCATGTCGACCGGAACCCCTGCTGGTGGTTTACCAATCCAAACCGCGGCGCCAGCCTTTTCAGTAAGAGTGGTCTGGCTATGCGCCCCAATAAATGAGTAACGTGACCAGACTCCCCCATGTTCTGCGGATTCAAGAAGGAAAGTGCCAGGAAGGTTCTTGGCTAATTTTTTATAGACATTGAGTGGAGTTTCTCCATCTGCCAGAAGCTTTCGATAAACCGGAATGACGTTGTTGCTCTTTGCGAACTCGCGAAACTCATCTAACTTCATGATGTGAAACCAATAGATCTATGAAAACAGGTGCGATCACCGGTATGGCATGCCGCACCTATCTGGTCCACTTTGAGTAGTAACGCATCCCCATCGCAATCAAGTGCAATGGAGTGCACCAACTGAGTATGTCCAGATGTCGCACCTTTCTCCCATAACTCATTCCGGCTACGGGACCAATATGTAGCTCGGCCCGTTGCGATTGTCACTGCCAGTGATTCGGCGTTCATATATGCCAACATTAAAACTTCACCTGAGGTGACATCCTGAGCAATCGTAGGGATAAGTGAATCTGAATCTTTGAGCAGCGCCATAACTGATTCGGGAAGTTGATTGCTCATAGCGCTTATTCTGCCTTACGAGGCCTGTGCGTTGCGAACTGAATAACCATGCTTGCCAAGGAACTTCTTAACATCCGGTATTCGATGAATTCCGAAGTGAAAGACGCTTGCGGCTAAGAGTGCATCTGCTCCAGCTTCTAACGCCGCAGAAAAATCTTCAAGTGAGCCGGCTCCCCCACTTGCAATAAGCGGCACTCGTGAAACGGCGCGAACTGCAGAGATCATTCCAATGTCATAACCCGCACGAGTTCCATCGGCATCCATGGAATTGAGAAGTATTTCGCCAACTCCAAGCGCGCACGCTTGCTCAACCCAGGCGAGTGCATCGACTCCAGCGCTCTGTCGACCACCATGAGTTGTAACTTCAAATCCTGAGTCAGTGCGGGCGCGTCGCGCATCAACTGAGAGAACTAAGACTTGCGAACCAAAGCGATCTGCTATCTCTGCAATCAATTCTGGTCGTGCCAGCGCTGCGGTATTGATAGAAATCTTATCTGCACCCGCTCTAAGCAATTTATCTACATCAGCAACTGAACGAATTCCTCCACCCACAGTTAATGGAATAAAAACTTGCTCTGCTGTATTTCGCACAACGTCGAGTGTTGTCTCACGGCCAACTGCACTCGCTGAAATGTCAAGGAAGGTGAGTTCATCAGCCCCTTCACTTGCGTAAAGCGCAGCCATCTCAACAGGGTCGCCCGCATCGCGCAGATCGGTGAAGTTAACGCCTTTAACCACGCGGCCATCAGTGACATCTAGACAGGGAATGATGCGAACAGAGAGCGTCATTTTCTGGTCAGCTCCAGCGCCTCTTGCAGCGTAAAGGCGCCGGCGTATAAAGCCTTACCAACAATTGCACCTTCCACCCCGTGTTTGTTGAGTGAAACAAGGGCTTCTATATCGGCCAGCGATGAAATCCCTCCGGATGCCACTACCGGTTTCTTCGTTACGTTGCAAACTTCTCGTAAGAGTTGCAAGTTGGGACCTTTCAGAGTTCCATCCTTTGTGACATCAGTGACGACATAACGTGCACATCCATCTCTTTCTAAACGTTCTATTGTTTCAAAAAGGTCGCCGCCTTCTTTTGTCCAACCACGAGCGGCCAGAACATGGCCTCGAACATCTAATCCAACTGCAATCCGATCACCATGTTGGGCGATGACTTTTGCCGTCCATTCTGGATTTTCTAGCGCTGCTGTTCCAAGATTTACTCTCCGACATCCAGTCGCAAGAGCTCTCTGCAAAGTTTCGTCATCGCGAATTCCACCTGAGAGTTCAACGGCGATATCAAGCTTTCCCACAACTTCGGCTAGCAACGCGCTATTTTCACCACGCCCGAAAGCGGCATCAAGATCTACCAGATGGAGCCACTCAGCTCCAGCGCTTTGAAACTCGAGAGCGACTTCAAGTGGATTTCCATATGCGGTCTCTGCTGACAGTTCGCCTTGCACCAATCTGACAGCGCGGCCATCTTTGACATCAACGGCTGGTAATAACTCTAAATACCTCATAACGTCGCCACCCAGTTTCTAATTAACTGTAACCCAGCTTCTCCTGATTTCTCAGGATGAAATTGAGTTGCAGAGACAATTCCATCTTCAACAGCAGCCAAAAAATTTTCGCCGTGGCGTGAGAAAGTTGCAATTGAACCGACGGCCTGCTTTACGGCATAGGAATGAACAAAGTAGAAGGACTGATCTTCTACACCTGAGAAAAGTAGAGATCCGCTACCGGCTTCCACGGAGTTCCAACCCATATGCGGCAAAATTGGGGCGCTTAACTTTTCAACCGTGGCGCTCCAGATTCCAACGCCAGCCTGTTCTCCATGTTCGACGCCATGTGAAAAGAGGATTTGCATCCCGACGCAAATTCCAAGTGTTGGACGTTTGAGCGCGATACGTTCTCGCACCAACTCGTCGCCACGAATACTTTGAAGACCTCTCATACAAGCACCAAAGGCGCCGACCCCGGGAACAACTAGGCCATCTGCGTTGAGAGCGAGTTGATAATCGCTCGTTACAACGACGTCACGTCCGGCGGATTGAAAGGCACGCTGCGCCGAACGAAGATTTCCAGAGCCGTAATCAAGGATTGCAATCACGAAGGTTAAAGCGAGCCCTTTGTCGAAGGAATGCCGGCTACACGACCATCCAGTGCGACAGCATCACGTAATGCGCGAGCGACAGCTTTAAATTGTGCTTCAAAAACATGGTGTGCGTTGCGGCCTTCAAGCACTCGGATATGGAGCGCAATACGCGCTTCAGCAACAATTGATTCCCAAATGTGTTTTCCAAGTGTTGTGTCGAATGTACCGATGAGTTCAACAATCTCTGGCTGGCGGTGGACTAGGTAAGGACGCCCAGATAAATCAACTGCGGCCTGCACGAGAACCTCATCAAGTGGAACCATGGCATCGCCAAAGCGCCGGATACCAGATTTATCGCCGAGAGCCTCGCGTAGCGCTTGACCAAAAGCGAGCGAAGTATCTTCCACCGTGTGATGAGAATCGACATCGACATCACCCGATGTCTTTACTGTGAGGTTAAATCCTGAATGCTTACCGAGTTGGCTCAACATGTGGTCAAAGAATGGGACACCTGTTTCAACCGATATCTCTCCAGATCCATCGAGATTGAGTTCGATAAAAACACTGGATTCTTTTGTTGTGCGCTCAACGCGTGCGGTTCTGCTCATTTTTCTCCCAGGCAAGCCGATAGTGAATCGATAAATTTCAAGTTTTCGGCCTCATTGCCAATAGTCACTCGCAAGTACCCTAATAATCCCACATCTCTGATGAGAACTCCCCTGGCAAGAAGATCCTTCCAAAGCTGCGGTGCTGGCTGTGTAAATCCCGTAAAGAGGAGGAAATTTGCAGCGCTTGGAATCACAGTCAGACCTAAATCTCGGAGTTTTTTGGCGACAATTTCTCTATCAGTGCGAAGACGAGCCACATTTGCAAGAAGTTCATCCTGATAATCAAGAGCAACTTCCCCAGCAGCTTGTGTCAGCGCGCTCAGGTGATACGGCAAGCGAACTAAATACATAGCATCGATAACTGCAGGATCTGCAACCAGGTAACCCAGCCGAACTCCGGCAAAAGCAAATGCTTTGCTCATCGTTCGAATGACAACCACATGTGGATATTTCTTAATGAGCGTGACAGCGGAAACTTCCTCCGAAAACTCTGCATAAGCCTCATCAATGATGAGTAAGCCAGGTGTTGCCTTGGCTATCTTTTCGATTTCTGTGATAGTCATTGCAGAGCCAGTTGGATTATTAGGCGTTGTGATAAATGTCAGCGCGGGTTTCTCGCGTTGAATCTGCTGTAGCGCTAATTCACAATCCAGCGTGAAATCCTCGCTTCGCGATCCGTTAATCCACGTTACGCCAGCTACCTTTGCGATGAGTGGATGCATGGAATAGGAAGGAGTGAAACCCAGGGCACTTCCACTTCCAAAAGCTAGAAAGAGCGACTGGATTATTTCGTTGCTGCCATTTGCTGCCCAAATATTTTTTTGGGTGAAATCGGTAGCCGATAATCTATTGATGAAGTGAGCCAGCTTTTCTCGGAGAACCGTAGCATCGCGATCTGGATAGCGATTGAGATTTTTTGCAACATCTAGAACTTTGGTAGCTATTGCTTGTGAAAGTTCTGGCGAAAGCGGATAAGGGTTCTCATTGGTATTTAAGACAGCATCTGCTGGAACTTGTGGGGCCCCATATGCAGAGAGTTCGCGTAGATCTTGGCGAAGCGGCAGCCAAGATGGCCACTGATTCATAGATTTTCCAAACGTGCAGTCATTGCTTCTCCGTGTGCAGGCAAGTCCTCCGAATTTGCCAGCGTAACAACCGTCTCAAGAATTTCGGTAAATGCGGATTGGTTGTATTCAATTAAGTGCAATCCACGTAAAAAGGTTTGCACCGATAGTCCACTGCTATGACAGGCACACCCACCAGTAGGGAGCACGTGGTTAGAACCAGCAGAATAATCTCCGAGTGAAACAGGTGAAAAACGTCCAATAAAGATAGCTCCCGCATTGCGAATCTCCTGGGCATCACGAGCAGAATCTGCTGTCTGAATCTCAAGGTGTTCGGCTGCGTAAGCGTTAACCACATCAAGGCCTTGCGCCACAGAATCAACAAGAGCTATTGCCGATTGAACTCCGTTGAGCGCTGTTCTGATTCGATCTGCATGCTTGGTTGCAGCAACTCTCTTCTCTAATTGCGCTTTGACTTCATCGGCAAGTCGGGTGGAGGTTGTCACAAGAACTGCAGCTGCAATCACATCATGTTCTGCTTGACTAATTAAGTCTGCGGCAACATCTGCGGCAATGGCGGTGTCATCGGCCAAAATTGCGATTTCAGTAGGGCCAGCCTCAGAGTCGATTCCCACGATTCCACGGAGCGCTCTCTTTGCAGCAGCCACATAGATATTTCCAGGCCCTGTGACCAGATCGCATTTTGAGCAAACGTTTTTCATGCCATAAGCAAAAAGTGCGATCGCCTGTGCTCCCCCAACTGCGTAGACCTCTGTAACTCCAAGCAGAGCGCAGGTTGCCAAAATCGTTGGATGAGGAAGCCCACCGAAATCTTTTTGTGGTGGAGATGCGACGGCGATGCTACTGACCTGCGCAATCTGCGCGGGTATTACATTCATCATGACACTACTTGGATAAACCGCACGACCACCAGGGACATAAAGACCTACTCGATCAACCGGTATCCATTTTTCTGTCACCGTGCCACCATCGACAACGTGGACTTTCTCTTCATTACGTCGCTGCGCTTGGTGAACAAGACGAATCCTTGATGCAGATTTTTCCAATGCTCTTCTCACGTGAGGATCAAGTTCTGCTAGCGCCTGGTCAAGAGCTGATTGCGGGACCTTGATGGAGATGGGCTTCACGCCGTCAAACTCTTGTGCTAATTCAATGAGATCTTTCTCTGTTCCGTTTTTAACCCGTTGCAAAATTGGCTCAATAGCAATCATGGCGGATGCCACATCAAGAGTGGCGCGTGGCAGCAGCTCTTGGTAACCAGCTTTATCGAGAGACTTGCCACGCAAATCAACGGTACGAATCACATAGAGATTCTACTTTGCGGCGGGATTGCCATGAGACCCCAATTAAATACAGGAGTTGTTAGATGCGCACCATGCACTCAGGGCCCAAAATTGCCTTCAAATCTGCGCTCAAACTTGGAGATGAGGTTACCAATGCGTCAATTTTCAAGGTCGTCGATTTTTGCTGATCAATTACCTGAAGGTGAACCTCTCTTTTTCCCGGATGCGAGCGAAGAATCTCTTTCATTCGTTCGACAACCGGTGGAGTTACCTGTGTTGCGGGAAGCGATATTAAAAGCGGCCCTGTTGGAGTCGCGCTGATATCCGGCATCTTCATCTCTAGCGCAGTGAAACGAACTTGTTCATCTGTCCGTGAGAAACGACCACGGACTACAACCACACGATCTTCGGTAAGTGATAGCGCATATTGGTTATACGTATTGGAGAAGAAAAGAACTTCAATCGCACCTTCAAGATCCTCCACATTAACAACCGCCCAAGAAGCGCCTTGGCGCGAGACTTTTCGTTGAATGCCAGTGATAAGTCCACCAATTGTGACCATGCCATCTTGCGGGCCATCCTCAAGAAGCTCAGAGATAGACATGTCGGTATGAGAACGAAGAACGTGCTCTACTCCAAGGAGTGGATGATCAGAGACATACAGTCCGAGCATTTCGCGTTCAAAGGTAAGAAGTGTGGATTTATCCCATTCCGTGTTTGGAATTTCTATTTCTAACCCCGCAACTTGTGAAATCGTGTCTCCACCAAAGAGATCGAACTGTCCAATTGCTTCTGCTCGCTTTGTCTCGATTACAGAATCGATTGCTTCAAGGTGAATTGCCATTAAACCTTTTCGTGGATGCTTGAGCGAGTCAAATGCTCCTGCCTTAACGAGTGATTCAATGGTCTTCTTGTTGCAGACATTGGCATCGACCTTTGCTAGGAAATCTCCGAAAGAAGTAAAACTTCCCTTACTCTCACGAGCAGACTTAATGGATGCAACGACTCCTTCTCCCACGTTACGGATTGCTGCTAGTCCAAATCGGATATCTGTTCCTCGCGGGGTGTATTCAGCATCTGATTCATTTACATCAGGTGGTAACACCTTGATACCCATGCGACGACATTCAGATAGATAGAGAGCCGATTTATCTTTATCATCGCGCACACTTGTTAGGAGAGCTGCCATGTATTCGGTTGGAAAGTTGGCCTTGAGATAAGCAGTCCAGAATGAGACAACCCCATAGCCTGCGCTATGTGCGCGGTTAAAGGCATAATCCGAGAACGGAATCAGAACTTCCCATAAACGTTTAATGGCAGCTACTGAGAATCCATTGGCTTTCATGCCAGCTTCAAAGGGTATGTACTCCTTATCCAGAATCTCTTTATTCTTCTTACCCATCGCTTTGCGAAGTAAATCTGCGCGGCCAAGAGTAAAGCCGGCAACTTTCTGTGCGATTGCCATAACTTGTTCCTGATACACAATAAGGCCGTAGGTATCACCCAATATCTCTTGTAGCGGCTCTGAGAGTTCAGGGTGTATTGGCTCTACAGGTTTACGTCCATTTTTACGATCCGCATAGTTGTTATGTGCGTTCTCGCCCATCGGACCAGGGCGATAGAGAGCGATGACTGCCGAGATATCTGCAAATGAATCGGGAGCCATACTGCGAAGGAGGGCACGCATTGGACCACCATCGAGCTGAAAAACTCCCAGCGTGTCTCCGCGAGAAAGTAGCTCAAAGGTTTTCTTATCATGAAGCGGTAGCTCTTCGAGTATGACATCAATACCTTGATTAGCTTTGATATTTGCTAGCGCATCATCGAGAACAGATAAATTTCGCAGACCCAAGAAATCCATCTTGAGCAGGCCTGTTGCTTCGCAAGCGCCCATATCGAATTGAGTGATGATTGCTCCATCAGCGTCGCGGCGATGAATAGGAATGACATCAAGCAGTGGCTCGCGGGAAAGAATTACCCCCGCAGCATGGACTCCCCACTGTCGCTTAAGACCTTCCAAGCCTTTTGCAACATCAACTACGCGTTTGGAATCAGGATCACTGTTGTAGAGCTCTCTAAATTCTCCGGCTTCCCCGTAACGAGAATCTTTCGAGTCAAATACACCGGACAGAGTTATATCTTTACCCATGACTGACGGCGGTAGCGCCTTGGTAAGTTTTTCACCAATGGCATAAGGAAATCCAAGGACGCGGGTCGCGTCTTTCAGCGACTGCTTTGACTTGATGGTTCCGTAGGTGATGATTTGAGCAACGCGATCTTCGCCATATTTTTCAGTAGCGTAGCGAATCATTTCTGAACGACGACGTTCGTCGAAGTCGAGATCGATATCTGGCATTGAGATACGTTCTGGGTTAAGGAATCGCTCGAACAAGAGGCCATGCTCAATGGGATCGAGTCCTGTAATTCCAAGTGCATAGGCAACAAGTGATCCTGCTGCTGAGCCTCGACCTGGCCCAACACGGATGCCAACTTTCTTTGCGTGGCTGACCAAGTCGGCGACAACTAAGAAGTAGCCAGGAAATCCCATATTTGCCATGACATCGAGTTCATAGTTGAGTCGAACTTTGTATTCATCGGTCGCTCGATCGCCCATTTTTTCGAGTAACCCTCGAACGGCTTCCTTGCGCAACCATGAATCTTCAGTCTCACCTTGCGGTACGGGAAAAGCAGGGAGCAAGTTTTCGTTCTCGCGGAGCTTGACATTGCATCGCTCAGCGATGAGCAAGGTGTTATCGCAACTTTCCGGAATCTCTTTGAAAAGCTCGCGCATCTGTGCAGGTGTCTTGAGATAAAACTCATCGTTATCAAATTTAAATCTCTTGGGGTCTGCCAGCGTTGTGCCAGACTGAACGCAGAGCAAGGCAGCGTGCGCAGCAGCATCTTCATGGAATGTGTAGTGAAGGTCATTGGTCGCCAACAACGGCAGCTTGAGCTCTTTTCCAAGTTTTAGCAGATCTGCCTTCACTCGGGTCTCAATATCAATCTGATGATCCATGACTTCAAGGTAGAAGTTATTTGCTCCAAAAATATCTCGGTAATCACTGGCAGCGCGCAGCGCTTCGCGGTAATTGCCCATTCGCAATCGCGTCTGAATTTCTCCTCCAGGGCAGCCAGTTGTTGCAATCAACCCATCCGCGTAACGAGAGATGAGCTCTCGATCCATACGAGGTTTGTAGTAATAGCCTTCAAGTGAAGCTAGGGATGAGAGTCGGAAAAGATTGCCTAGCCCTTGGTTATTTTCTGCCAAGATGGTCATGTGCGTGTATGCGCCACCACCAGAGACATCATCTTCGCCACCTTCAGCCCATTGCACACGTTTCTTATCGAAGCGAGATTCGGGGGCAACATAAGCCTCAATCCCAATAATTGGCTTTACCCCAGCTTTGGTGGCCTGCTTATAAAAATCGAATGCACCAAACACATTGCCGTGATCTGTCATAGCAATCGCTGGCATCTCAAGACGCGCTACTTCAGTTACTAAATCGCCTACGCGCGCGGCACCATCGAGCATCGAGTACTCGGTATGCACATGTAAATGTACAAACGAGTCGTTCGTCGATGCCCGTGAAGCTGAAAGATCTTCAGATGACATGGTGGCGCAACATTAGCGCCTAAGGCAGTACCGCCTCGGATAGCAACGCCAGAGAAGCCTGAAGGTCAGGTGGATATGGAGCGCGGAGCGTTAGCGCAAGCGCGCTGATTGGATGGTTAAATCGCAGTTCCAGCGCATGTAACCAAGGACGCGCCGCACCTAATTTCTTGCCTAACACTGGATCTGCGCCATACGTAGTGTCTCCAACGAGCGGATGGCCCAGCGCGGAAAAGTGCACACGAATTTGGTGAGTGCGCCCAGTTTCCAATTCAACCTTTACGAGCGAAACTGAACGGTAAAACTCAATCACCTCGTAATGAGTGATGCTCTCTTTGCCTGTTGCAACGACCGCAAAGCGGTGATCCTCTTTTGGGTGGCGATCAATTGGCGCATCAATTGTTCCGGTAGCTGGGTCCATATGCCCTTGAACAAGTGCGTGGTAGGTCTTCTCTATTTCGTGGTTTCGAAACATCTCTTTGAGTTTTAAATATGCGCGATCAGTTTTGGCCACAATCATCAAACCTGAAGTTCCCACATCAAGGCGATGCACAATTCCAGCACGCTCTGCTGGCCCAGATGTTGTGATGGTGTAACCGGCCGCCATCAAAGCGCCTACTACTGTAGGCCCCATCCAACCTGGGCTGGGATGTGCTGCACAACCAACTGGTTTATCAATAACAACAATATCGTCATCGTTATAGATAACAGTTAACCCTTCAATGGGAGTCAAAGGAATCGGTTCAAGATTTACCTGTGCTGGCATAAGTACTTCAATAACTTGTCCCGCAAGTACACGATCTGATTTCGACATGGCACGGCCACCGGAAGTGATGTCACCATCCTCCAGCAACTTCACAATTGCTGTGCGAGATAGGCCAAGAACACGCGTAAGTGCGCTATCGATTCGTTCACCAGCAACGCCCTCAGGGACGCTAAGTGTACGTAAATCGCGAGTCATAAGTCCTTACTGTACTCGTCTAATGGGTGGAACATTTCTCATCGTCTGAATAAATGCGATGAAGGCGGCAGTTGAAATAGCAATATCAGCGATATTAAAGACGGGCCAGTGTGGAATTTGAATCCAATCAATCACGTGGCCAACGAATAATCCTGGCTCACGAAAGATTCTGTCGGTGAGGTTGCCAAGTACTCCCCCCAGCAATAAACCTGCACAAGTGAGCCATCCCCGTGATGTTATCTGCGATGCATATTTCACGATTGTGGCAATCACTGCAATAGCAAGCAGAGTAAAGGCAAGAGAAAAACCTGTCGCTAAACTGAAAGCAGCCCCCGGATTTTTAAGGAGAGTGAATTGCAAAAAGTTTCCGATGATTGGCTTTGGATCAGAAGAGAAATGTAAAAGCGCCAAACTCTTAGTGATGTAATCGAAGAGCCAAATAGTCCAGGCAGTCAGCCAAATAACTCGGGATGTTGCAGGTGTAGCTGGAAGGCGCACCTTAGCGGCGCTCTTCTTTCTGCTTACAAATCATGCAGAGCGTCGCACGTGGAAATACCTGTAGGCGCGCTTTGCCAATTGGTGATCCACACTCTTCGCACATTCCATAAGTCTTAGCATCAATACGTTCGAGAGCACGTTCGGTTTGCAAGACCATGTCGCGGGCGTTAATGACGAGGGACATTTCGTGCTCGCGTTCAAATGTTTTTGTTCCAGAGTCTGCCTGATCATCTCCAGCACCTTCGCCAGAATCAGCAATCAACTCATCCATTTCGGCTTCAACACTGGCAAGCTCTGCACGCAATCTTGCCAAGTCAGCTGCAATCTCTGCACGAATTGACTTGAGTTCTGCCGCAGTCCATGGACCTTCGTCACTGGAAGCAGTCACTGGGGTAGGCGCAGCTTTAATCGGCTTCAACGGTGCAATCTTCTTACCGCTCTTTACAGGTCTTGGTGGTGGTGGCATGACCAAGCGACGTTCTTCAACTATAGGTGCTGCTGTAGGAGCTACGACCGTTGCTACTGAAACAGTTTGAGACTTCTCATCAACTGTAAGAGTTGTCTTTCCAACCTTTGAGGGAAATGGACGCCCTGGAGCCTTCTTCACCGGAATCGACTTTTTAGTCGGAGCCTTTTTAGCAACTTTCTTTGCAGGAGCTTTTTTAGCAGGCGCCTTCTTTGCAACTTTCTTTGCAGGAGCTTTTTTAGCAGGTGCTTTTTTAACAGCCTTCTTTACCGCAGCCTTCTTCGCTGGGGCTTTCTTCGCCGCTTTCTTCACTACCTTTTTTCCTGGCACGCCGCGCACCCTATGCGTTTTTTGTGCAGGTCACCAACTTCGCCACGCATGGTTTAGACTTGGGGGCGTTAGACCGAGCAAGAAAAGTGCGTTGATGAGGCCATCACCTTCGGAGCACGTCAGAAGATCCGCGCATGCGGGGTAGAACTGGCCAAAGGCATCGGAAAGTAAGCGGCGCTCGGCACATCTGGTGTTGAGAGCAAGGCGGGTGGTACCGCGGACCTTCACACACGAAGTTTCGTCCCTCCAGGTTTTTTAGCTGGGGGGATTTTTTATGCCATCACCGTTTCGCGCTATTAGCGCACAGATTGACCTGCCTGCGATGGAGCGTTCCATCCTTGCATTCTGGCGTGAGAATGAAATCTTTGAAGCGAGTACTCAATCGCGCGCATCTGGAAGCCCGTGGACATTTTATGAAGGCCCTCCAACAGCAAACGGCATGCCTGGAACGCACCACATTGAAGCGCGCGTTTTTAAGGATGTATTCCCTCGCTATCAAACAATGAAAGGCAAGTACGTAACGCGAAAAGCGGGATGGGATTGCCATGGACTTCCTGTTGAAATTGCGGTCGAAAAAGAGTTGGGCTTCTCTGGCAAAGGCGACATTGAGAAATATGGAATAGCGGCTTTTAACGATAAGTGTCGAGAATCGGTGACGCGACATGTTGATGCCTTCACCGCCATGACAGAACGTATGGGTTTCTGGGTTGATTTTGATCAAGCATATTGGACGATGGCGCCTGAATATGTGGAGAGCGTCTGGTGGAGCCTTAAAGAAATTTGGAAAAAAGGTTTACTCGTTCAAGATCATCGTGTTGCACCCTACTGTCCTCGCTGCGGTACCGGTCTCTCTGATCATGAATTGGCACAAGGCTATGAAACAGTAGTCGATCCATCTGTCTATGTTCGCTTCCCAATCACATCTGGCGAACTGGCTGAACTCGGAGCTTCGCTCTTAGTCTGGACAACTACTCCGTGGACGTTAGTTTCGAATACCGCCATTGCAGTACATCCAGATGTTGACTATGTAGTGGTCAAGAGTGAAGTTGATGAAAAGTCTGAAGTGCTTGTAGTTGCGCAGCCACTGCTATCTGCTGTAGCCGGTGAACAGACAGTACTCAAGACTCTGAAAGGTAGTGAATTAGAGCGCACCACTTATAAGCGCCCCTTTGATTACGTTGAGATTCCCGATTCGCACTTTGTAGTCCTGGCAACCTACGTCACTACTGAAGATGGAACAGGTCTTGTTCACCAATCCCCTGCATTCGGCGCCGATGACCTACAAGTTTGCCGAGCCTACGGTTTGCCTGTCGTTAATCCCATCGCTCCTGATGGAAAGTTTCTAGCGAGCGTTCCTGTGGTCGGTGGAGTCTTCTTCAAGGAAGCGGATAAGCAACTTGTCAAAGAGTTAAAGATTTCCGGTGCGCTCTACAAGCATCTTCCCTACGAGCATCCATATCCACATTGCTGGCGCTGCCACACAGCTCTGATCTACTACGCGCAACCATCTTGGTATATCAGAACAACCTCAATCAAGGATGCGCTTATCCGTGAAAATCAAGCAACTGATTGGCATCCAGAAACAATCAAGACTGGTCGCTATGGTGATTGGCTTAATAACAATATTGACTGGGCGCTTTCGCGAAACCGATTCTGGGGGACTCCCCTACCCATTTGGCGCTGTGAAAATAAACACGAAGTTTGTGTTGATTCACTCAAAGAATTAGGTGAACTTGCCGGAAAAGAATTAAGTAACCTCGATCCTCATCGCCCTTATGTTGATGATGTCACCTTTGCTTGCGGCGAATGCTCTTCCGTAATGACTCGCGTGCCAGAGGTAATCGACTGTTGGTACGACTCGGGAGCGATGCCATTTGCGCAATGGGGCTATCCACATAAACCTGGTTCAGCTGAGAAATTTAAAGCAGCCTACCCTGCTGACTTCATCTGCGAAGCGATCGATCAAACTCGAGGTTGGTTCTACACCTTAATGACGATAGGAACCTTGGTCTTCGACAAGAGCTCCTATAAGAGCGTCCTCTGTCTCGGCCATATTCTTGACAAAGATGGTAGAAAAATGAGCAAGCACCTTGGCAACGTTCTTGAGCCAATGTCTCTCATGGATCAACATGGAGCTGACGCTGTTCGCTGGTACATGTTGGCGGCTGGCTCGCCTTGGTCGGCAAGACGAGTGGGCCATGATGCAATTTCCGACGTTGTGCGTAAGACACTCCTTACTTATTGGAACACCATTTCTTTTCATGCCCTCTACGCCCAAGCGTCAGACTTTGATTTATCGCAGAGCCCTGCAATCGAAGATCGCACCATCATGGATCGTTGGATATTGAGTGAACTCAACGTTCTGATTGCAGATGTCGATAAGGCCTATCAAGATTTCGATTCGCAAGCCGCTGGCAAGGTGCTTGCTCGATTTATCGACGACCTTTCTAACTGGTATGTCAGAAGATCTCGTCGCAGATTCTGGGATGCTGATGTTGCAGCGCTCGCAACTCTTCATGAATGTCTTGTCACTCTTACTCAACTTCTCGCCCCTATGGTTCCCTTCATTGCAGAACACACATGGCAAGTATTAGTTCGCCCAGCTAACTCAGCAGCTGCACAATCGGTCCACCTGACCGACTTTCCTGTTGCAGACGTAGCGCTGGTAGACCACAACCTCAATAAGCAAGTTGCAATGACGCGAAGAGTTGTTGAATTGGGAAGAGCCGCTCGCGCCGAATCCGCAATCAAAATTCGCCAACCTCTACAACGAGCACTCATTTCGGCGCAAGGATGGGCCCAACTACCTACCGATATGAAGGCTCAAATATCTGATGAACTCAATGTGATTGACTTGCAAGATATAGCAAGCGCCGATGGAGATCTCGTCGATGTTTCCATCAAGGCCAATTTCAAATCGCTCGGCGCAAAATATGGAAAAGCGGTTCAAGATGTTGCAAAACTGATTGCCGCTACAGATCCTGTTGCGCTCGTAAAAGAGCTGCGCACCACTGGTGCAGCCTCTCTTGGCGAGTTCGCTCTGTCATTGGAGGATCTCGTGGTCACCGAAGTTCCTAAGACAGGCTGGATGGTGGCTAGCCATGATGGTGAAAGCGTGGCGCTAGATCTAGCACTGACTCCGGAGTTGATTGCTGCAGGAAATATCCGCGAAGTGATCCGCTTGATTCAGGAAAGGCGAAAGAGCGATGGATTCGATATCTCAGATCGAATCAAAGTGCGCTGGAACGCTTCACTTGAGTTACAAGAGACTATTCGTGCAGCTAGCGCTCATATTTCGGAGGAAGTCCTTGCAGTCTCATTTGACTATGACGCAACCGTGGCTCCTGAGGAGAATGAGCTTGGTGTGGGTATTTCTCTAGAAAAAAGCAGTTAGAGAATAATGCGAATTGCAGCTTGCGCAATATTGGCTGCGATAAGCAGGACGATGAATGAGAGATCTAGCGCAACTCCACCAATGCGAAGCGGTGGAACAAAGCGCTGGACATACCTCATCGGTCTATCGGTAATGGAATAGACGATCTCAAAGACTGCCAACAAGAAAGAGTTAGGACGCCAGTTGCGAGCAAACATACGAGCGTAATCAATGATGATGCGCGCAAAGAGTGCGAGTTTAAAGAGTCCTATAAGTTGGACTAGAACTGATTCGAGCATCTAGTTAATCAACTCTGATTGAAGAAAGTTGCCTGTGCAGCAGTCTTATCTTCATTGCTCACATTGACATTTGCTGGTGAGAGTAAAAATACCTTCAAACTAATTCTTTCAATTCGTCCGTGAAGACCAAAAACTAATCCACTCGCAAAGTCGACCAAACGCTTGCGTTCTCCTTCTTCCATATCATCAAGATTGATGATGACTGGATTTCCTTCGCGGTAATACTCTCCTACCTTGCGGGCTTCAGAATAAGAGCGAGGCTGCAATGTAATGATGTTGTATGACGATGAATCTTCGATAAGCGCAGGTTGGGTTGGCGCTGCGACTACTGGTGTTGAGTGTGTTCCGAGAACTGTCACACCAGTGCGTTCACGAGTGGGGCGAGTTGCTGGGGTGCGCGTAGGTGTCTGCGCAACGGCGGCCTCTTCATCGGTATCGACCAGGCCAAGGAAGCCCATCATTTTATTGAGTGCTGACATGCGACTTAGATTACTAGCGGTAGGTGCGAGAGCCGAGGATTGAACTGCCTACCCTGATATGTGTCGCACCATGGTCGATTGCCACTTCGAAATCCCCTGACATCCCCGCAGAGAGGGATTGCGCTGATGGAAATTCTTCTAGAAATCTTTGGTGAACGCTTTGAATCTTTGAAAATGCTTCTTGTGGTGTAGCGCTCACTGGAGGCACGCACATCAACCCCTTCAAAATGAGATGAGGTTGGGAGCAAATCACAGCAGCAAGATCGGATAGCTCTGACTCAACGACTCCTCCTCTGTCAGGGTCGCCATCGAGTGAGAGTTGTGCAAATACTTCCAGCGGTCGCAGCGCGCGCTGTCCAAGTTTCAGAGCATGGTCGGCGCTATCGAGTGAGTGAATAACATCAGCCCACTTCACAATATCTTTAATCTTTCGGCTTTGAATGCCTCCTTGAAAGTGCCACGTGGCTGGCACCACATGGGCCTTTTCTTCACCTTCCTCAGTGCGATTTTCGCCAAAATTCGCAACGCCTAACTCTCTAAGAATTTGTACATCACTCACGGGATAAGTCTTTGTCACAACAATAAGAGTTACATCGGGACGAGCAATCCGATCTTGCACAGCTTGCAAATTTTCAGCTAATTCATCGCGGCGACTCATAGCCAGATGACCCCCGCTTGCCGGCCCGTCACTCCATCTCGACGATAAGAGAAGAGGTCATCCTCTTCAACTGTGCATACGTTCTCGTGGAGTACTTCAATCCCCTCAGCCGCAAGCACTGCAGTCAGTGCACCCGGCAAATCAAGAGAGCGCGTTCCGGATTCAGTCTCTGAAGCAGCTAGCGGAAATATCGAAGTGACTTCTTGAAAAATCTCCTCTGAGACTTCATAACAACGCCCACAAATGGAAGGTCCGATAATCGCCGAAATCTGAGCGGCACCAATTGCACGCATCGCAGAGAGTGCGTTAAGCGCCACTGAATTCATCAGCCCTTTTCTACCGACATGTACAGCAGCAACTGCAACATCAGATGACATGAGAAGCGGAATGCAATCTGCGACCATGACTGAAACAGGCACCCCGGGAATTCCTGTGACGAGAGCATCGGCGGTGGGAGACTCGTCTGATACGGATTCGACAATAATGGTGCGATTGCCGTGCACTTGATTCATATATTGATGTTGCCCGATCTCTCTCGCGAGTAAAGATCGATTCCGGATCACATCCGACTCTACATCTCCAACATGAAGCGCTAAGTTAAGAGACGAAAACGCACCGGTGCTAACTCCACCGGTGCGATTGGTAAATCGATAACCCATTTATTTCATAAAGTCTGGGACATCAATTTCATCTTCTGAAACCAACTCTTCGAAGGTGATTCGCTTGCGTGGCGTTGAACTTTCTAAGTCAAGCGCCACGGAAAGTGGATCATTCGAAGGAATTGGATCGGCTACTCCACCTAGAGTGCTGGCGTTGATTACCGGCATCTCGACCTTCTTTGGTTCTCCACCTGCAAAGCCAGCTGCAATGACAGTGATACGGACTTCATCACCAAGGGCATCATCGATAGTGGTACCGAAGATAATTCGAGCATCAGGATGGGCGGCCGCCTGCACAAGTTCGCACGCTTCATTAATCTCGAAGAGGCCCAAATCAGAACCACCAGCAACTGAGAGTAGAACTCCCATCGCACCATCGATCGATGCCTCTAGTAACGGGCTTGAGATCGCAAGTTCTGCGGCGCGAGTTGCGCGGTTCTCACCTCGTGCAGAACCAATTCCCATAAGCGCAGATCCAGCATCTGTCATGACTGTCTTTACATCTGCAAAGTCGAGGTTGATCAATCCTGGTTGTGTAATGATTTCTGTAATTCCCTGTACACCAGAGAGCAGAACTTGGTCTGCGCTCTTAAACGCATCAACGGCCGTGATTGCACGATCTGAAATCGCCAGCAGACGATCGTTTGGAATAACGATGAGTGTGTCTACTTGTTCGCGCAGAAGTTCAATTCCTTCTTCTGCTTGACGTGTGCGGATTTTTCCTTCGAAAGAAAATGGCTTTGTAACGACTCCGATAGTAAGTGCGCCGAGATCTCGCGCAATTTTTGCAACGATAGGTGCGCCACCTGTTCCGGTACCGCCACCTTCGCCGGCAGTAACAAAGACCATATCTGCACCGCGCAGAATTTCTTCAATCTCTTCAGTGTGATCAATTGCAGCTTGGCGACCTTTTTCAGGAGCAGCGCCTGCACCCAAACCCTTTGTAGATGCACGACCAATATCTAATTTCACATCTGCATCGCTCATCAATAAATGTTGTGCATCAGTATTGATTGCGATGAACTCAACGCCTTTTAATCCAACATCAATCATGCGATTGATTGCGTTTACTCCGCCGCCGCCAATTCCAACAACCTTGATGACAGCTAAGTAATTCTGTGGTGCAGCCACGTGAGTCCCCCTTT
>JACCEC012044628.1_pt1 | contig 32342 bp, 21 predicted proteins | sample 7450121 | NCBI WGS metagenome assembly JACCEC01 (sample SAMN15323455, study PRJNA562643) | freshwater metagenome | isolation source: river surface water | place: USA:Blue River Watershed | collected 2017-08-18 | reverse complement strand
GCAATTTTCCGGAGATTTTGGCACGTTCAATAGCTGAAAGCACCTATGGACGTGCCAAAATCTTCGAAAAGTGCTCGCAAGATGCGGCAAGGTTCTATGAAATAAACCCATTATTCAGGTTAATAATTGATTGAGATGGAGCTGAGCCTCCATCCCAAATAAAAATTAAACGATTTTTAGCTTTGCGAGCTTTTCTCTATCGAGAAGATCGAAAAATGCCCTTGTCTCGATCGTGATAATCCCTGTAAGACCTATGATGCCGATCAGGTTTGGAATCGCCATTAGTCCGTTCATGATATCGGCAAGCGGCCATACGAGTTCAAAGCTCATGACTGCTCCTAAAAAAGCGAAGGCGCAAAAGACAACCCGGTATCCCAAAATGAGCTTTTCTCCCGCCAAAAATTCCATGCACCTCTCACCGTAATAGGCCCAGCCGACAATCGTCGTGTAACCGAAGAGGATCAGGCAGATCGTAACGAGGATATCTCCGCCTGGAATAACGGAACGGAACGCCTCCATGACAAGCAACGCACCGTTGAGGGCTTTGCCGTCAGCTCCGACCTTGCCTAGAACACCTGTTACGGCGATGACAAGCGCTGTGATCGAGCAGACGACCAAGCTGGATAAAAAGACACCGCTCATTGAGATCAACGCTTGCCGCCCAGGAACATCGGTTTTTGCTGCTGCTGCTGCAATTGGAGCGCTTCCTAAACCAGCTTCATTCGAAGAGACTCCGCGCGCAACACCCATTTGGACAGCAGCCATTACACTAGACCCAAGAAATCCACCAAAAGCGGCCTGTCCGGTAAAGGCTGTTTTAAAAATGGCGATCAGCCCAGCAGGAACCTGGTCGATCTTCAGAAAAATAATGAGCAAACCACCTACAACATAAGTCAATGCCATCATCGGAACGAGGTAGCTATTGATCTTGCCGATGCTTTTGATCCCGCCAAGCAGAACAACCCCTGTTACACCGCTTAGCGTCAAACCGATCCAGACGGGAGAAAAAGGAGTAACCGCAGAAACGGCAGCAGCAATCGAGTTTGCCTGGATGAGGTTTCCTCCTGCAAAAGCAGAAAGAGCACAGAAAACGGCAAAAAGGGCGCCGAGCCATCTGCATCCGAGTCCATTGACGATGTAGTACATCGGCCCGCCGCTCATCTGCCCTTTTTCATCCACAACGCGGTACTTGACAGCAAGGATCGCTTCGATGAACTTGGTCACCATCCCGATAAGGGCAATGATCCACATCCAGAATATAGCACCAAAACCACCAGCAACAATCGCTGTCGCAACACCGGCAATGCTTCCAATTCCGATCGTTGCAGCAAGTGCTGTCATCAATGCTTGAAATTGACTGATATCTCCCTGAGCTCCTTCATCCTGGCGCGTGAATGCTAGCTTTAAAGAATATGCCAAATAGCGAAATTGCATTCCACGAAAACGGATCGTAAAAAACAGGCCGATGCCGACGAGCAAAATCACAAGGAAATGCCCCCACATCCATTCATCAATCAAGTTCAACCAATCGACTAAAGAGCATGCCGTATCCATATCTTACCTAATTTTAAAACTTCCAATTTAGAGTTATTCTCCATGTTCTTCTTTCTTTCCAGAGAGACTTCCAAACAGAACTATGATCGTTCCTCTTGATCCTCATCATTTTCCAAAAAGTGCGGACCCGATCCGAAGAAGGGTTGCGCCCTCTTCGATGGCGATAGGAAAATCGTGGGACATGCCCATCGAGAGATGGCGCAGCTTAAGATCATCGCGCAAGATGCGGAGATGGGAAAAGCAAGCGCGAATCACGTTAGTGTCGTCTGTTAACGGGGCCATGGTCATGAGTCCATCGATCGAAATACCGGGAAGCCGAGAGAGATCTAAGAAATGCCTGCGGCACGTATCAGAAGTAAACCCCTGCTTGGAAGGTTCGCCGGAAGTATTCACCTGAAGAAGGATCGGAGTGGTGCAGCTGTTCTGGATGCTTGCCAAAGAGATCTTTTGGGCCAGTTCACAAGAATCGACCGAGTGGATGAGAGAAAAGCGACCTATTGCTTTACCAACTTTATTCGACTGGAGGTGGCCGATAAAATGCCAGGCAATATCGGAGGGAAGCCTGGCTAACTTATCAAGCGCGGCAGGAATGCGGCTTTCTCCGAAAGTGCGGAGACCGAAGCCGTAGGCCTCACGAATGGTTTCGAGGTTGGCGTATTTGGTAACAGCAATAAGAGTGATATCGGCGGGATTGCGGCTTAAACGGTGGCAAGCTTCAGCGATCTGGTCATTGAGTTTTTTAAGACGTTCAGAAAGCATCTGGCCTCTTAAGAATCTCGTGGAGGATCAAGGCATCTTTTAGACTCGATTTAGTGAGCAAAGCTCTTCCTCGGGAGTTCCTGTGGCGTGGCTTAATCGCATAGGCCTGATCGAAGTCGATCCGATCGGAAAGCGCACTGCTGATTAGAGACTCAGCGCGTTCATCGGAAATCGCAGAGACATACGATCGATCTTCGATATTGTTCACAACATGACGGCTGCTGATCGCTGATTCGAATTTGGAAAGGGAACGTTGGACTGGAGGAAATGAAGAGGGTGTCTCCTGAGTCAGCTGCGGCAAGCTCTTCTGACGTTCGATAAGAGACGGTGTGTCAGGTTTCTCCTCTTCTTCGAACTCCTGTTCTTCATCAACATCATCTCGGTAGGCATCCTGCTGAGACTCCTTGGACGTTTTCTTCCCTCCTGCTGTAAAGACATAGAACAGGATGATCAGGATCGGCAAGATGTACTGGCCTATGTGGTCAAAGTCCATGTTACTTATGTCCAATCTCGTCATCTTTAGAAATCGATTTGCGCATGTCTGTATCAGCCTGGATGTTCTTCATCCGGTAAAAATCCATGATGCCAAGGTTGCCTGAGCGGAACGACTCAGCGATCGCCATCGGGATTTGGGCTTCTGCTTCGACGACTTTAGCTTGCATCTCGCGCACTTTCGCACTGTTCTCATGCTCCATTGCAACAGCCATAGCACGTCTTTCTTCCGCTTTCGCTTGGGCGATCCGTTTGTCCGATTCCGCTTTGTCAGCGCGAAGTCTAGCCCCGATGTTCTCACCAATGGTGATGTCGGCGATATCGATCGAGAGAATTTCGAAAGAGGTTTGGGCATCGAGCCCCCTCTCGAGAACCAGGCGCGAAATCCGCTGAGGAGATTCGAGGACATCGGTATGCGTTTCTGCAGCACCGATAGCGTTGACAATCCCCTCGCCGACGCGGGCAATAATCGTCTCTTCCGTAGCACCTCCAACGAGTTGAAGAATGTTAGTACGGACAGTGACCCGTGCACGACAGCGGAGCTGAACGCCATCTTTAGCGACAGCTGTGATGTACTCTCCATGCTTGATATCCGGGCAATCGATCACTTTAGGATTTACAGAGGTTCTAACAGCATCAAGAAGGTCTCGGCCTGCTAGGTCAATCGCAGTCGCTTGACGCCAATTGAGAGGGATATTGGCCTTATCAGCCGCGATCATAGCGCGGACGATGTTGATGATATTACCGCCAGCAAGGTAATGGGTCTCCAGGTCGGCAACAGTGATGAGCTTGAGGCCTGCCTTGTAGGAGGTGATACGGGCATTGAGGATGATGCGCGGAGGGATTTTACGCATGCTCATCCCAACAATGTTAAACAGCGAGATCGGCGTCCCTGAAACAAATGCCTGGAACCAAAGGCCGATAAAACGAGCGAAAATGGTAAAGAGGATAATGGCGACGATCCCGATGATGAAAAAGAGGGTGTAGACGCCGATCGATGTGTCCATATCTGCTAAGATATTCATGTTGTTCTCCTGATGGGGGTTCTAACAATAAGATGAGAGCCTTGTCCGCCAATCACTTCGACGGTCTCTCCTTTGGATAGAAAGCCCACTTCGGAAAGGGCTTGGTATTGGATTCCTTCAATGAGGATGTGGCCGGCAGGTTTGAGCTCGGTGAATACAATGCCTGTCTTGCCAATGAGTGTCTGATCAAAACTTGCAGCGAGAAATCCTTCCTGGTCGTTTTCGAGATAAAAGCGGTCCTTGATCTTAGATCGACGCATTTTCCAAAGAGCAAGGTTGCAAATGAGGATGACGGCCAAAATCAAAAAGAGGATGTAGAGAATCCCCCAGAGAACAGAGACGTGCATAAAACAAAGGATGATGCTGGCCAGAAGGGAAATGCCCCCGATCACGGCAAGGATCCCTCCTGGAAGAAAGAATTCCGTGTAGATTAGGGCAAATCCGACGATTGCAAGCAGAATAATGAACATGGTGCTACCTTCGATCGACGATAATACGGGAACCGTCAATTTTCTTCACGACAATTACCTCTCCCTTATCGATCACGATCCCATCGGTGACCGCATCAAGGACCTGATTGTTAATGAGGATTTTTCCTCCAGGACGCATTGAGGAATGGGTGATCCCTTCCGTACCGACAACAGGCATGGCCTTAGTTTCAAGTCCTGCGACACTCCCTTCCTGGTCCCCTTCTAAGATAATCCGACTTTTGCGCAAGAACGTGGGGGTTAGGTAGCGGGCAAGCAAGGCAATGATGATAAGAGAAAGCAGGAGTGTTCCGATGAAATACCCAAGCCTTTCAATGAAGGCAAGCGTTGCGAAGTTCAATTGATCCCAATCCCAATTAAACTCGAGCGGACCAGCTGTAGGAACCATGAGGGTAAAAAGGGCAAACAATGTGAGAAGGATCCCTAAAACGCCCGCGATCCCGAAGCCCGGCAAAACAAAGATTTCAACGCCAAGAAGGATAAGTCCTGCAATCAAGATGATGATCTCAAGCCAGCTGGCAGCTTCTGCAGCAAAACTGGAAAGGAGGATGAAGCACAAGCATATAAGGGCCAAAACCCCTGGAAAACCGAAACCCGGATGGCTCATTTCCATGTAAACGCCGATGATGAGCCCTAAGAAAAGAAGAGAAGAGACAAGAGGATGGCTCAACAAGCTGAAAAATCCGATCTTCCAATCGGAGAAACTGACAATCTTAGCTTGAGGAATCTGAGCAAAAAAGGGCTGCTGGAAAAGGAGGTTTTTTGATGCTGGCCACTCCCCTGCTGCGCTTTCTTGCGGTGTAACGAGAACTAACGCATGGGGTTCAACCATGAAATCGGCAACGCCGTAGTCGATGAGCTCTTCTGCGTTTAATGTAAGGAGCTTTCCTTTGCGGGAAACGATCTGATCGGGATTGGCTCCTTGGCTAATGATCTCATCCTCTTTTTCCAAGCGGATGATCTTGCCAGCACGGCACACTAAGATCATGTCCTTGTCGACCATCGCTTCAGCAATCAGCGGATTCCTCTTGTAGTATTGGGCTAGGTTGATGAACTCTGCGCGCAATGCGGAGTTGATCTTTTCCGATGCAGTTTCCATCTTCCCATCAGCACCCGCTGTGATCGGCTCAGCTGCACCCATACTGGCGGTATTGGTAATCCCAATAAATCGAGAAGCATAGGCAAGCATTGCTCCTGCTGAGATCGCCCAATTATCGATAAAGGCGACGACGGGAATGTGGTGCTGCACATCGATCTGGTGGAGCAGGTCGGCGATCTTCATCGAAGCAAAGACCTCCCCTCCCGGAGTGTCGAGGTCGAGGAGGATGAAGCTAACGCCCAGCTTTTTGTAATGCTCGAGGGCAAATTTCACGTAGAGGTAGGTCGATTGATCGATAGGACGATCTCTTTCGAGGTGGACATAGCCGACAAGATGTTCACTATCTTGCTTGATAGAAATCGCAGCTTGAAGCCGCTGATCAAGGGACCGATGTTCAGATGAACTTTGATCTTGAGAGTCAGAGCGAGCAAGTTCTTGGAAAGCCTCCTCTTGTGCAGACGCCAGAGTGCACAACATGACAAAGGTAAGAGAAATCAGTTTAAGTAACGCGTGCATGCTACATCCTCACATTGCCTAAAAGCAGATTAAAATGTAAAAACCTGAATAATGGGTTTAGTTTATACCGGAATCACTTGAAGAATCGGAAATTTGGCAAGGAGCCGCCATGAATTTGAGTCAGGCCAAACCAACGCCGAAGCAGCTCAACTTGAATAAGTTGATCGATGGAGGCGGATCTCAAATTCATTGGCAGGCAACGCTGGCAAAAGCCGATTCTTCAAGTGATTTCGGTATATAGGAAATTGTTGCAGGTTGCGAGGCAATTTTCCAGAGATTTTGGCACGTTCAATAGCTAAAAGCACCTATGGACGTGCCAAAATCTTCGAAAAGTGCTTGCAAGATGCGGCAAAGTTCTATGAAATAAACCCATTATTCATGGTTAAAAAAGCTATAGCACAGGGTCTAGATGAGTTTCAATGAACTTTTTGAGGGAACCTTTCCCGCTGTGGCGTAAAAGGCTCTATTCACACAGAATTTGCAAAATTTCTTCGAGATAGATAAAGTGGACTCATGTGCTATCTGCTATAGAAATTTATGAACGAACCATTTATCCAGTCTTCGTGGACAAAGCCCGATGAACCTTTCGAGGTTCCATTGCGTCCGCAAACCCTCGTCGATTTTTCTGGCCAAGATTCTGTGCGTGAACGGCTCGAAGTCTTGATCGCTGCGGCAAAAAAGCGGGGCGAGCCTCTAGGCCATTGCCTGTTTTATGGACCGCCGGGACTTGGAAAGACGACACTTGCGAACATCATTGCCAAAACGATGGGAACGCAGTTAGTCGTCACATCGGGGCCGATCATTGAAAAACCGGGAGACCTCGCCGGAATTCTGACCAACTTAAAAGAAGGCGATATCTTATTTATCGATGAGATCCATCGGATGAACCGCTCTGTGGAAGAATACCTGTACTCTGCGATGGAAGACTTTACACTCGACCTCATCATCGACAGTGGCCCTGCGGCCCGCAGCATCCAGGTCAAGCTCAACCGCTTCTCGTTAATTGGAGCGACGACCCGAGTCGGCCTGCTCAGCGCTCCTATGCGTTCCCGCTTCACCTTTAATTGCCGCCTCGATTACTATGCTCCTGAAGTTCTTGAAAAGATCCTTACTCGCTCAGCTCATATCCTGAACATCGAAATCGATCAATCGGGAGCGTTGTGCATTGCACAGCGCTCGCGAGGAACGCCGCGGATCGCGAACAATCTGCTCCGCTGGGCCCGCGATTATGCTCAGATCAAAGCGAACAACAAGATCAATCTAAGAATTGCGGAAACAGCGCTCGATATGCTGAGCATCGATCATCGCGGACTTGATGAGATGGACAAAAAAATCCTCAATGTGATTATCGACCATTATCAAGGAGGGCCTGTGGGGATCAATACCCTCTCCGCTGCCCTTTCTGAAGAAGCCCACACATTAGAAGAGGTCTACGAGCCTTTTTTGATGATGCAGGGATTCTTAAAAAGGACTTTACGCGGTAGAGAAGTCACCGCATTAACCTATCAACACCTCGGGCACCCATTGCCTTCAAAATTTAATCAGGGAGTCTAATCATGAACTGGACCAATACTCTAATCGCATGCAACCTGTGCATCTCCTCTATTGCACCTTCTATTGCGATGTCGGCTGCCACTGCACTTCCGACCGATTTTTCTCAGCAAGCAAAACCTGCGACAATTAAAGTCTTAATTTCGCGCCAAAAAAACAACGTCCTTTTGGAAGTCAAAGGGCGGTATGTCGTCTATGATCCTGTGACAGGCCTTGAAGTAGGCAATGGGATCTCCACCAAACGCGCCCAAGTGTTCCCATGTCAAGAAGGGCTCCAATGGAAAGAATTGTTCCCTGGCATCAGTCAGATCAGGGTCGTACCCGGCGATTCGCAAAGCACGATCCTTGTTGACGGAATCGAATACCGAGGCTGTGTCGAACTCTACGATGTCAATGGCAAACTCAATATCGTTAACGAAGTGGACATCGAGAGATATCTCAAATCGGTCATGACAACCCAGTTCTCTCAAGAATGCGATGAAGAGGTCATGGAGGCGATTACCATCATCGCCCGAACGAACGCCTACTACTTGGTGAACCGCAAACCCAATGCATATTACCATGTCGAAGCGCAGGAGGTCGGATATCAAGGCCATGCCCTTACCTTGCAAAACCTCCACCTAGACAAAGCGATCAATAATACCCGCCATGTCGTGATGACTTATCAGCACCAACCCTTTGCAGCGACATGGACTAAAGATAGCGCAGGAAAAACTGCAGACTTCTCTGCAATCTTCAGAAAATCTATTTCGACTCCCCACGGAGTTGCGTCCCCTTACGCTGCCCATGAACGGCAAAAGCACGGTTGGTCCTTTGCAGTCTCCAAGCAGGAATTGGGAAGGATAGTGGGCGCGGCGAAAGTCACTGCCATCGACCTTTATCTGGATAAAGATTCTGAAAAAGTTTATGGCGTTCGGATCAAAGAAGGTGAAAAGGCTTATGATATCGACTTCTTTAAGCTTCAAAACGCCCTTGGTGCAATGCGCTTGCGGAGCAACGATTTTACTGTTAAGCTCAATGGCGATCAGATCGTGTTCAACGGCTTTGGTGAAGGTCATGGAGTCGGCCTGTGCATCCTCGGCGCACTTTCGATGGCGGAGCATGGCGCAAACACACAGAAGATTCTTTCGACTTTTTTCCCTGATACAAAACTGGAGAACATCCGCACATTTTCGTCAAAGAACCAAGCCGTTAGATAACAGACTTTTTTTCGAAAGGGATCTAATGCCTTTCTGTGCTGGAAAGGCCTATCCTGAAGTTATTTTGGTATATTTTGATGGCACCATGCTATCACCATAAGATCGCTTTCTTTCTGCAGTCGGATTTTTTCTTCCCATTCTTGAAGTTTTTGGTGTGACGCTGGTAGTGGCATTAGGACTTATTTGGTTATAAAATCCCAAAGATGCCAAGTTTATGAAGTTTTAAAAAGATGGGTAGGATTGACGGTTACACATGAGTGGGGAGTTGCCCTTTCTTGCCAGCCATATAGCCTTCTAGACTTTATGGCATATAGGTTAATCGCTCAAATCAATAAATTCGAAAAAATTTGTTTTATTTTTCTACGCCCTGAGACTTTCGACCTTTACCCTTGCTGCGAAAAGAAGCTAAATGGTATTATCAAGCTTTTCATTTTTTGCCGGGGACCCTCTCGAGTCAAACGGTTTGAACCAGGTCAGGACCGGAAGGTAGCAGCCTTAAAAATGCGGTTTGATGCGAGGAGAAATCTCCGGCTTTTGTATTTTTAACCTGAATAATGGGTTTATTTCATAGAACCTTGCCGCATCCTGCAAGCACTTTTCGAAGACTTTGGCACGTCCATAGGTGCTTTCAGCTATTGAACGTGCCAAAATCTCCGGAAAATTGCCTCGCAACTTGCAACAATTCCCTATAAACTAAACCCAGTATTCAAGTTTTTAGAGAGAATTGCACAAGTGCTTTTCTCAAAGAAAAACGGGAAAATAAATTGTGCCATTCCCTTTTTAGCTCAATCTTCTTAAAAGCTAATAGTCATCCCTGCAAGCAATCCATGAATAACAACTGCACCATTCGGATCTAGCTGTTTTCCAGCTCCCGAGGTCAATCGTTTGCTCATTTGATCTTCTGCAGTTGCAACACTCGATAGGAAGATCATCTCATAGCCCACATGCAAGTTGAGATGGTCTTTAAATTGAAATACACACCATGCTGCGACATCAGCAAAGCACCCATTTTGCCATTTTTTCCGTTTTAGATTGCGCAATGTCACTGTATCATTGAGATCTTTTAATAGCTGCTTTTGCTCTTCATGGTCCATCATCAGTCCAAATTTCGCAAAAACCTCCCAACTGAAAGTCTTTGTAGGATTGACTTGCAAATCAAGACCTGCCTGAGCTCCAAACGCATCACTTTTCGTATCGATCTTGTAGTGGCTCTTATCAGGAGGTCTCATATAGGTGATGACAAAGCTCTCATTGAAATGGAAATACCGTAGCCCGAAAATGCCTGATAAAGAAAAGTAATCGACATTGCGGGGTGTCCAATGGCGCCAGTAATTTGCCTCCGTGGTCCAAAACCCTGTGTCATAGTCTCCTTTGGCCTCATTGGCAAGGATGTAATCCCCATCGTAATTGATATCCTTGAATCCAAAGAACAGGCTGGCATCCCCCTTCTTTTCTTTATGTCCACCCCAATCGACAACCCAGAGAAAATTGGCTTCTAAGCTCATTTTGGGATGATTGCGGTAAGTCACTCCAATCCGAAAACCTGGTTCAAATCCTTGGTTGTTGATTAAAGCATTCGTTCTCAGAACAGAGAAATCGTTGCAATTCGGGCACAGGCGGACCTTGTCCAAATCATAGACGACAGTCTTTGCCGTCGAATGCTGCCGGCGCATGTAGACAAAATCTCCGGTGATGTTCCAGTGATCGTTAAGGGTAAGATCGTGAGCTGCCATCAGAGGCTCGGAACATGCCATCAAGCTAGCTGTCAAGAGAACCTTCCAAGAAAGCATGGAATGTCTTGATCCATCTTTGGCTCTCTTTTCACTCGTAACTCCCATAAGATCCATCCACGTCTCTATAGTATAGGAAATTAATTTTTAAGTTCACACCTATATACCCTAAAGTAGGCTCTGATTGCAATCTTCTCGTGCACCTCATTGAACATCAATTTTTAAAAGACTAGTTATCAGCTAGTTATACCGAAATAACTTCAAAAAAATCAATGCATAGCTTTAAAAAACTTTACTCCTATTTTCCTGAAAAAACTAATTTCCAATTCCCACATAAATGAATTAAACAAATTTAAAATACGAAATCAAACTAAAATTATATTTACATTTAAGCTTATTATTGACTTGAATCCAACAGAACAGAAAGCTATAATTAATTGCGAATAAATAATAGAAGTTAAACACAACAGGCAATTATTATGTCATCCTCAACTAATAATTCTACAGACAGTAGTTTATTTGTTTCATCAAATCCTACCCCCCAAACTTCCCAACAACCTTCCTGGTGGAGAAGAGGATTGAGTGCGACCTCCAACCTAATTTCAGGCACAGCTTACTACGCATCGCGTCCCGTCGCTTGGGCCTTGAACCCAATCGGAGATGGTCTAGCTTCCGGAGTTGTCTCTGGCGGACAGCGAGAACTCACCACTATGCTCCAACCCAACGGGTCTGTTGCCGAACAAGTCAGAACCTTACTCACCGATGCACTGATTAAAAAACCTCCTCAAGAACTCTACAAATTAAAAGAAATTTTAGATACAGTATTGATTCAATCAGAACCTCTAACACCCGAATTAGCTAAACAAGCTCACCAATGGATCGCATTATTGAATGAAGAGACTTTGCAGAGACTCGTTCCCGATCTTTCTGCTCAAGGTAAAGAAGTGATTAAAAGAATGCAGCTAATGTTCCAAGCCCTTGCTCGTAATGAGCCCGTTGTTTCTGTCGATATTAAAGCGGAAAAAGAAGATCTCGAGAAGCTCTCCCAAGTGATCCATGTCATGGTGGAAAGGCAGCAAGGTTCGCTTGTCCAAGCAATGGCATTTCTCCACGACGCGCTCGTTGGAAATGAGTCTGGGCTTATCGGTCAGGCGATCGATATCCTTAAGTCCAAATTGCTCGACACTACTCAAAGTTCATTGACAAAGGTAGAAAAAAAGTTATCCCAATTATTCGGTGAATCCCCTGATAGTTTAAAGGGCATGTTAAATGAGTCAGAAAAAAGCGTTGTCGATGCCGCACTTGTGTTGCTGCGTCAGAAGACCACCGCTTCCACTCATGCTCCTCAGGAAGGATTAAAAGAAGAAGAAAAAGTTCTCATTAAACAAGCCATTGGAATTGCCAAAAGCAAAATCACACTGCAAACGAATACAGCGCTTCAAGTCTTGCTTGATCAGCTGAATGCCTCTACAGGCCTGCTCCACACACTAAGAAATGCGCTAAGCATAGAGGAGCAAAAGACTCTTCTGCATGGACAAGCTCTTCTCCAAATGAAATTGGATCCAACAGATGCAATAGCGACACCGTGGACTCAAGACGAATGCATCCTGTTGGAAACAACATTGCAGCTCATTGCTGAAAAACACATTACTTCCCATGAAGCTTGTATCAAAGAAACAATCGATCTCATCAGATCAAAGCGTGAAGGCAATGAAGGTCTGCTCTCAACGCTTCTTAATCCTCTCGATACAGATAGCGATAGACTTTTAGAACAGGCAGCAACGCGTTTACAAATAAAATGGGCCCCATTAGGAAGGACGTCGCAGAAACTCGCCGCACATCAGTTCAAAGCAGCCGACCATCCCATTTTAAAGGCGATCCAATTCTTAAAACCCCAACTCCAAAATAAGCAAATTTCTGTTTTCAGGGATGCTCAAGGTTTAGTTCAAGATCGTTTAAGTGCCAATGAATCTACAGTAACAGAATCCAAGCGACTGAATGCAAGCGAGCGGTTATCTCTACAAGCGATCGAGCGCATGATCAGCGGGGAATTAGCGAGTCGAGAAGATCTCGTCGGCAACTACAACATAACGATCCAATCTCAGCTGAATGCTGCCTTGAAGATCCTCCAAACTAAGAATACAACACCGGAATCTGCTCTTCAAGCAATAACACTCGAGCAACTTTCTGATAAGCTCAAGCGCGAAATGACAACCCTTTCCAAGCTCGAATCGGGCTTAACAGATCCAGCCACAACTGTCTTATTACCTCTATTAAAAACTGCGCAGGAGCAGTTGATTGCTGACAAGAGCCCTCTGGCCTCTCTGGAAGCTCAGATCGACAGCCAAGCGCATGATATCATTACGCAAGCTATCGATTTACTAAATGAAAAATTATTCGAGATTGGAGGACCAATCGATGGCTTCAGGCGCACTCTTATCGAGGAGGGAGGAATCCTCGATCAAGCTCTGCGCCTTTTAAATACCGGCCTTCTTGATTCAGAACGGGGGGTTCTGAGTCAAGCGGCAACTTATTTGAAGACTGAACTGACTCAAGCAGCATCGGACTTATCGACCCAGTTTTTAGATGGAGAAAACGGAATCTTTGCCAAGGCGATCAATCTTCTCAACAAAAAATTGCAAGCTGAAGATGGGCTTCTGGCCACACTAGATACAAGACTGAATGACGAAGAGCATGGAATCCTAGCAAAAGCTGCGATGGTTCTCGACAAAAAGCTCAATGAACCAGGAGCTTTCCTCGATCGTTTTAATGCGCGTCTCAATGCGGCTGCCCACCCCAAAATCTCAAGCGCTCTCATCAAAGCAAAAGAGCTTAAAGATTTCTGTTTGAAAGATGCTGCTATATCGCAACAGAGCGAAGCTGCTGCTCAATTGCTCCTTGATATTGGAGAAATTTTAAGGCAAAAAGCAACGATCTTTAAAACGATTGATTTACGCGATCATGACCTGGAGAAACTCACAGCTCTCGAAAGACAACTTCGACGCTTTGGCTTAAGCTCGACTCCAATATCCGCCGATATCCAAGGTGTGTTGACAGAGGCGATTGAAGTCCTCAACCACCACCACCATAACCAGCAAGGGATCGCGGCAAGGACCGGTCAAGTGCTTGTTGACCAACTGCAAAAAGCTCTTGTCGAGCCGCAAGGACTCATTGACCGGTTCAACGATCGGATCAACGCCACAGCGCATTCCTATCTGCTCAAAGCGCGAAAAGAATTAGCCGATCTGCACAAGGCCTATGAACAGGGCGCATTGCAACCCGACCTATTGCGCTTAAGCCATGCTCTGGCGACAACACTTGGACAAATTGACCTCGACCGTGCAGATGTCTTTGCAAAGAGCTTTCTGCGTTGTGATGACCTCGACAAGATCCACCGCTTAGAGGAACAACTCTCCCAGTTTACCGATGATACATCCCCTTCTCAAGATGCAATGCGCGATCATTTCCACGAAGTGGGAGAAATGCTCAACCACCATTGCCTGACCCAAGCAGGAATCATCGCAAGAACTACAGATAACTTAGCTGCTCAATTTTCCCACACTCTGCTTCAGCCTAACGGCCCTCTTGACCAATTCAGTGAACGGCTCAATGGCACGACACACCCTGCATTGACCCAGTGCGCATCGTCGATGGCATTGCTGAAAGATGCCATGAGCAAAAGAGCGACAAAGCCCCATCTGTATGCACTGGCAACAAATTTGATAAGAAACATTGACACACTCCAACGACAGCGTTTAGCTATCTTTACGCGCGCTCCTTTGCGCGATGCAGATCTGCTGGCACTTGCCAACTTAAGACAAGCCCTCACTGATTTTACACAAACTGCTGCGCCAAGTGTTCAAGATCTCACTCCTGTTTTTCAACCTGCTATTGAAGTTGTTAACCACCATGTGAAAGTCCAGGGTGGTATAATCACTGGAACGGCAAAAGCCTTTGCCGACCAATTGACCCATTCGGTCATGCAAGAAGATGGCATTGTGGAACAGTTAGGAAAACGGCTTACCGATCCCGCGCACGCGCACTTAAGCCAAGCTAGAGAAGCTTTGATCAAGCTGCAGACATCTGTGATGCAGAGAACTCGACGAGATGAACTGATCAGGCATTCCGCACGTTTGACCCAGGCAATCCAACAGTTAATCGATCATCAAGATGAGGTCTTCCAAGATCCGCCTTTACGCGATAACGATATCGAAACATTACAGGCTTTGCTGCCGCACCTGCAAGGTTTTCAAAGTGAGACTTTGCCGAAAAAAGAAGAGATCCTCCCGGTCCTTAGAGAGGCCTTTGCTATCCTGAATTACCATTTCCATGCCCAAGCGGGATATGCCGATAAATTTACCGATGCCGTGGTCAAAGGCCTTGACCCCCTGCTAGCGCGTTTCGAAAGGCTTCCAAGAGCAATGTATGATGCCTTTATGGGACGCGACCCAGAAGCTCCTGGACAGATCGACGAAGCGCCTCCAGTCGAGGAAACAGAACAAGTGACTATCGGGAGTTATTTGCAAAAAGCAAGCGAATACCTCGGTCACGTGTTAACTGAAGGCACTTCTCTCGCCTGGCAAAAAGCGGTGACAAGCGTTGCAGGCTCGCTCCTTTACGCATTAGAAGGCTCTCTTGAATCGATTGAAGGACGGGAGGATTTTACCCGTCCCCGCGAGATGCTCAAAAGTTTGATTGCCCAAGTGACTCGACTTCAAACATCTGGTTCGATCACTGAACTTCAAAGAGCTATCAAGAGCAGTTTGGACCTGTTCAACACAGTTAAAATCTATATTAACGGATTCAGAGTTCCAAGAATTGGAACGCTTGGAGAGGCTGTTGAAGACCCGGAAACTGCATTTTTAAGCAACATCTCGCAGCTCAGGACAGCTTTGGAAAGAAGTCCTGGAACGAATTCTGATGAGGAAGTGGATTGGAAAGTTAAGGCACAGGAAGAAAAGCAAAAGTTCGTCGATAATACGACAAAATATTTAGCGATCAAGCTCATCTACGAACAAGTCTGTCGACTGACCCCAGTTAGCGATCATATGTACTTCACCCTCATCCGCGATGCAGCAAGACAAGAAGATCCAAGCTCTGCTTTAAAAGATGCTTTCTTCAGACAGCTGCAAAATGCAAATGTCGGGTGGTTTAAAAGGGCCATTGCCCATGCCGCATACTTCATCTTTTCCTACGTACTGAACAGATTCATCCAGAACTTGAGCTCGACCTATTTGGAAGAAGCGTTTAAGTTCATCGATGAAAACAAAGACAATGACTTCCTGATGTTGAAGAACATGTTGATCAATAACTTCACGCGCTACTTGACGATCCTTGGTGGTGCCTATGAACGGATCGCACATAATCCACAGCCTGGCAACCGCCTCTCTGAAATGTTAAAATGGGAATTGGACAAGCCTGAATGCAACCTCGGGCAAAGCACTTCTGATCTTTATTCTAATTTTGCAGCAGAAGTCATTAATAAATGCACCGGCAACCGATTCGTTTCTTGGCTATTCAAGAAATTTGTCGGCAATGAAGAAACGATCGTCAATGCAATCGTGAACCAAAGCATTGGCTCACTGATGGACACCAACGGATATACCCATGCGCTTAACTGTGTCGTTGTCGAACAGCTGCAAGAAGTTCTAACGACCATGCAAGAGGAGTATGCCCAAGCGCAACGTGATGGAACTTCCGTACACCAAGACACGTTCTCAAAACACAAAAAAAGCGAGCTTACAGGTCTAGTTAAAAATCTTTTTGAGGTCTTGCAAAAGAGCAAATGTCAAACAAAAGATGAACTTAGAGATGTCGTCGATGGAAAATCGCTTGCTCAAAATGCCGTCAAACTCGTTGATGCCCTGTTCATTCAAGATGTGATCGAGAATGTTACGAACATCATAGCGCTGACGATCGGAGACCTAGTTAAGGAAGATCAGCTCCATAAGTTAACCTACAAGTTCACGAAACTGGTCAATACTGTTTACGAAGCCGGCGAATCCTATACCCTCGACGAAGTGAGTGCAAAAGAACGAGAACTTACGGAACTGACAGACCGGATCCTTAACCTCTCAATCCTGACAGCTGTCGAAGAAAAATTTGACTTTACTGGCACAAAAGAACAGCAGGAGACCAACCGCCAGATCGGTGATTTAAGAAGAAAAACTGAGGAACTGACTGAAGCAGCTTCCCGCGATCTGGAAGCTTTGGCTGCATCGCCGGATCTCAATTCAGTTGAGTCAACGACTAAGCTCAAAACAGCTATGCAAGAGGCTCTTGCCTATGAAACAGAATGCTCAACGGCATCATTTGAAGCTAAAGGGAGCCAGCTAAGTGCCGACAATAAAGAAGAACTCAAGGTCCGCTATCTTGCTGTCGCACAAAATTCAGGTCCCTACATCGAGCAAATTTCAAGAATGCGCAATGCCCAAAAGCAGATCGAAGAACATGCTCAGCTGCACCCCAAGCTCCAGGCCATGTTGCAAATCAACCAAGACATCACACGCCGTTTATGCGACAACACCCATACACTTGAGGACATGAGCTGGGCGCGCGCTCAGATCGAGATCCTGGAGCACCATTTAGAACAAGCCAATCGCATTCGAAATCAAGCTGCACTAACAGAAAGGTTAACAGAATCGATCGGTGAGCTCGCATCTTCCCTCAATGAATTACATCACTTGCTTAACATCATGCAATTTGCCCTGGAACAAGGAACGGTCACTTCATTAGCAACCCAAATCGTCGATCTGAAGAAGGAATCGTTCGGCGCCCTGATCCTACCTGCCACAATCCGCAAGAATATTGAGCTGCTCAAAACCCAGATCCGCAGTTTAAACGATGACAACTTGAGCAGAGAGCTTTTTGTCCAGATCGAGGCTATCCAAAACAGTAGCTTCCAAGAAAAGCTCGACAGCGCCTTTGCTGAATTTAGACGCTTAAGCTTGGAAAGCTTCCAACAGTCCGCTGCCCAAGTCAATAAGAAAAAAGAGCAGATCCGTGTTAAGACCACCCGGATCCAAGAACTGATCAACGGATCTCACCTGCTTGACATGAATTACGTCCAAACACGCATGCAAACGATGAGAGAATCTCTTGTCGCAGCGCGTCAGAGCATCGACTTAATGAAGCGCAGCTGTGAAAGTGCAGATGCGCGCCTTGTCGACGCTGAAACAAAAGCACTTGCCCTTAAAAAGGCGATTAAAACGAATATTGAAAGCGCCGAGGTTCCCCGTTTTGCAGCCCAGCTTTCCGCATCGATACAAACCCTAATGGAGCAAGAAGATTCTGTGTTCGAACGTTCGGCTTTGACCGTTGACCATAAGGAAGCGCTGCTTGACACACAGTTCTTCTTAAACGAGCTTCAGCATCAAGCTTTTCCTGAACAAGATGCCGAAGCTAGAGAAGAGATCATTGAGAGGCTTAAAAAAGATGCTTTACGCAATCTTGCTCCAGCATTAGAGATCCTAAGCATCCATACAGCTGAACAATCCCAGCACAATGCCTTCAAACCTGTGGCCTACGTCAACAAAGCGTTCATAGATATGAATAGCTTTAAGAACTGGGCAACAGAACTTGTCTTTGGACGCGTTAAAGACCATGTTGATGGACTGATGCAATTTATCCGTCGTGAAGACACTTATAAGTTTGGACTGACGAACCATATGCTCTTAATTCCTTACCTTCAACATGCAAGAGGCTAACCTTCGGGATGGACACTCCCAATCTCAAAAGCGCACCTCATAGCGTGCACAGTGACTGCCTGAGAGGGCTTTCGCTATCGATCACCGACTTTTCTCTGCTTAAGCGATCCCTTGAACCATCACCTCGCCCGCCCTTCCCTCTTTTTTCGATATCAGGAGTTCTTGAGCAAATGGAGCTTGCGATCAGATGATCGGCTTAATGATCTTCTTCGCGCGCTAAAGCAGGCAAGGGGACTCGGATCCCGTCTAAACGACTTTTTCCTGCTTGATCCTCTCTCTCTTGTTTTTTGATCTGCTCCCAGTTCTTAACGACCTGATCGACATGGTCAACCTTGACTTTTCCAAAGACATGCGGGTGGCGACGGACCATCTTTTCTTTGACAGTCCTAACGATATCTTCCATGGTGAACCTCCCCTCTTTTTGGGCCAATTTTCCATAGAAAATAATCGTGTAGAGCAAGTCGCCGAGCTCTTCGATGATCTGTCTGTCTTCATTAGATTCGACAGCTTTGATCACTTCATGTGCTTCTTCCAGCACATAAGACTGTAAACTAGAGAAAGTCTGCTTCAGGCCCCAAGGACAGCCATCGGGACTTAGCAACTTCTCAACCACTTCAAGCAACTCGTTAAATTCTTTCATGATCACCAGTTCGTTAAATTCTTCCGACTATACCGAAATAACCTGAAGAATCGGGAATTCAACAGGAAGCGTCCTAATTTTGAACCAAGCTGCGCTCTTAAGGCCACTTCGCGCCCAAGGTTGCTTCACTTAAGCTTCTCACTGCGAAGGTCCACCGGACCTTCTCGTGTGTTCGCAACCACCGGACCTTTTCGCTTATCCGAGAGCGAAGCAGCTTAACTGAAATAAGTTGGGCGATACAGGCGGGTTTAAATTTAGCAACTGTCCGACGCTGTCAAGAACCGAATTCTTCGACTCATTTCGGTACATAAGCATAAACGTGTAACAAAAAAAACAAAAGCGTTTTTTGTTTTGTTCGAGGTTTAAAAAAAATCTCCCATTGACGGCAATCACTCTTCGAAGTAAAAATTCCCTTCAAAACTTTAAGTCTTTAAACATATGGCTGCTCGAACTCAAACTGTGTCTGATCCTTCTTCCCGTTTCTTCATTCAACCATCTCCATCGACATCGACGCTTCCAAGCTCTCCATCATTTCTTGGACGTATATGGCGTTGGGGCACAAGCACAGCTGTAGCACCACTGAACTGGGGCGGCGCGGCAGCAATTGAAGGCATATCAACACGCATTGGAGAAATAGTTGAGAGCAATGAAAGTCAAATTATTTCAAAAATACAAGGCACAGTTAACCAAGCGCTTTTAAGACAAGCGCCGCCAGCCTTTGCTGCAGCACGCGCTGCAATTGTCCGTTTTCTTGACCAACCCGATTCTGCACATCTTGCTGAGATGCAAGCGCAATTGGCCCTAGTCGGTCCTGATCAGCATGCTCCTGTTTATCAAGAGGTCTCTTCCCAGGGCCAAGAGAGGATAAGAAATTTGACCCAAGCCCTTCAAGTAGCGTACCAAACGACCCATCATCCGGTTATTGTTAATGAGACCTCAGAAGAATCTGCTCCGCTTGTGATCGAGGAGTCTATACGCGAGCACCTCAACGATGCACTTTCCATCCTGTCGTTCGCAATCATGCGCCATAACGGATCGCTTGTCAGCGCCCTTGATTTTTTAAGCTCGGCTATTTTGGATGAGGAGAACGGATTGCTCCAAAGAGGGATCGATTCATTAAAGCAAAAGTTTTCCGAAGAAGGGGGACTTCTCGACGAATTGAGCGGAAGGCTCGTTTCTCGAGACAACAGCATTCTTGGACAAGCTGTACAGATGCTCCACTCAGAGCTCACTTCAACACCTCATGAAACACTCAACCAATCTCGGATTGCTCTTATCCTATTGATAGAGGCCCTGCAAGTGGGAGCTCAGCGGGAAACAATTTCCAATCTCATGCTCTCTGTAGTCCTCCAGTTGGAAAACCTAGATAGGGACAAAGCAGAGATCTTCAGAGTTCGGCCCCTAATCTCAGAAGAACAGTGGAGGTCCTTGCGAGAATTTCGAGAGTATCTACAGGGATTCGTGAGGGATGGGTCACGCCCCCTTATCCATCCTGAAATCCAACGGCTGTGCCAGTCTGTGTTCCAATGCATCAATGATGCCTTTAAGGGTCAAACAGGGGTCATTGAAGAATTGATCCGTGCTGGAGATCACCTAGCGAATCGGATCGAACAATTGCTTCAAAGAATCGAAACTCTTCCTCAGAGGTTGATCTCAAACACATTGTCCCAGCCTCCTGTAACAAACACAGCACCTTCGACACCTCCGTTAACAGAAGAAATTGCCACACCTTCTTCTGCGACCTCAGAAGAGCCTCCTTCTACAGCTGCAGAAACAACCAACGGTTCGATCTCATACAACACGATCTTGGAACGGAGCAGCTCGATCCTCTCCCAGATCATGGAAACCACCGGCCAAGCTGTTTCGCAGCGGGCAGCAAGCTCTTTGGCCACGATGATGATCTTCATCTTTAATAAGATCAAAAGCCATCTTGAGGAAAATCGGGAGCATCCGCACATTATCGCTACAATCGATCCGTTGATTAGACAAGTAGAAGCTGCACGAGAAAATGGCTCTTGGTCTAAATTGATTGAGACCTTGCAAGAGTGCAAACAGGTCATGCAGCAGCAGCAAGTGTATCTTCAAGGCTTTCGTCTCCCTCTTAACTCAGTCCGGTCAAACCCTTCAGCAATCCCAGCATTTCTCACCAATATTTCCAACCACGATGCAGCATTGCATGATTTAAGAGAGCCCACAGTACACACCACTTCCCGTCAAATGATCACTGAAGAATCTCTGAAGTTGAAGTTAAGAGCTTCTGCCTATGGACCGATCAAGCTCATTAACGAATATCTCTTGCGGTTTACACCTGATGATTCCCTCTATGCTTCCCTTATCGCCATTCCTCCGAACACTCCACCTAGTTTAATTGGTGAGATTTTTAAAACCCGATACTTCGCGTGGATCGATCAGAGTGATCGCTCCCTTGCTTCCAAATGGCTTGCCAAAACAGCTTACTATGTAGCAGTTCCCGTCTTTAACTTTTTTGCTGAAGCCCTCATTTCGAATACAATTGTCTCTTATCAACACTGGCAAGATGCTCCCGAAGATAGTTTGAATCCCAAAGAGATTCACATCATTCAGAAACTGAGAAATTGGCTTGCCATCCTTAGCGCGTGCTACAACGAGGCAGCAACAATTCCATCTGGACAAGTCTGCGATTTCCAACAACTGCTCGAGCGTGCAATCCAAGCACCAGAGCGCAATGGAGGACTACATCCAACCGAGCTCTATGGAGCATTCTCGGCGACGGTCTTAGATGCCTACGGGCCAAGATTTAATTGGAAGAATTCCATCACTAAATATTACGACGTCCAAATTCCTCCAACATCTATCCTTTATTTTCTTAACCCTTTCCTAGCTACCCTTAATATCTTTTGCAACTGGACGATCAGTGCGTTTCTGTTTATTCCTGAATGGATTGCAAACACTGCCATGAGATGGAGCACGCAGCTCTTTTTAAGGCATAGCCCTATTCTAGAAAGAAATCTGAGTCGAACTATCGACGCGCTAAAATCCAACACAAGGACTTCTTATGCATTAAATCAGGTTATCTATCGCCAGCTTCAACGGGTTTGGGAATCGATGCGAGTCGCCATGACCTCCGATGGTGAAAAAATAGACCTGCAAGGCCAGTATTCCATGAGTAAGAAACTGGAGATCTCACGCCTCGTTGAATACCTCTTTGAAGTTCTTAATAAAAGCCACTACGGCACTCAAGACAAGATGCGCGCCTATCTTGAAGGAAGGCTTTCCATTAGAGATCGGACTGAACGAGAAATCGATGACATGTTCTTTCCTGAAGCGCTTGAAACTGCTATCAGCATGATCTCCCTTTCTTTTGATGCGGTGATGACCGAAGAGGCTCAAAATGAGCTCCTATTTGATTTGCTTGCCATTGCAAATGGCGCGATGGATGCCGATGAGCCAGTTTCGGAAGAGGAATGCGCAGCTCTTGAAAAAGCAATTCGGGATCAGATCGATCACATTCTTGAAGCATCGATCTTCTATGCCCTCGGAGAAAAATTCGATTTTACCGGAGAAAGACAAAAAGCTGGAGTCCACCAATTCATCCAAGACCTCAAAGATCAATCAGCCGGCATTGCAACGAACCTGGCTTCTAATCGCTTGCTGATCAATCCTTTTACTTCCACCAATCCAAGGATGCATGACATCTTGCGCAACTCAATCGAGGCCTCTGTCCGTTTCCAACGGGGACGGTTGGATGCTTTAAGCCGGGCAGACGGCAATCGATCCTTCCATACGGAAACAAAACAAAAGCTCAATGAGACATCCCAACAACTAGCAGCTCATTTTACACCCATTACAGACCACCTCAATCATTCCCTCCGAATCTATGAAGAAACAATGCAGATCGAACAAGGCGACCATTTAATGATAAGAATTGATCAAGCATTAACACAGGTTCAAGCTATTTTTTCCCAACAAAGCATTCAAACAGCCCAGATCGCTCAATCTGCCCAGCACAAGGAGAACATTCAAGAAGCTCTCAACCAGTTTCGATCCCTCTCGCCTCTTTTCATTAACCAACAACAGCTCCATTCTGATTCGAACCAGCTTCAGTCTGCAATCTCTCAAACTCAATCAATGCGCCAAAACATGGACATCTTAATGCAGACTCTTCCTCTATTTGAACGGATCCTTATTTCCAGAACCCAATGTTTAGGATCCCCTACTCTTCCTGCTGAAGCAAAGGAAAACGAGAGGATCCTTGCAACACTCATCCAAACATTGCCGACAAGCTTCCCTCACTGTCATCTCCTGAATCAAGTTTTAAACCTCATCAACGCAAAAACACCTGAAGCTATTGCGCAGGCTAATAAAGAATACCAACTGAACCTTGGCGCCATGATCCAAGAAGCTGAACATAGCCTGCAGACCTCAAAAAACCTTGCATGGGTCACAGCAGGACAGATGAAAGAAAAGGTTGCGGCATACCGCCATTATGCTGCACAACATATCGCTCAAAACCAGAATGGACTGCACGATCGGCTTGAACTCCTAACACGGGACTTAGGTACCTTTAATAAATGGATAGAAGAAGTTCGTGATATGGCTATTTGGAACTTCTTTGTGTTCGATATGCAAGGAATTACCGAGATCACTAAGGACCTCGCTTTTGGCCGCGCAAAACAAAAAGTGAATGAATTAATAGAAGCTCTCTATCAGCGGCATAACTATGTTGGAGCTATGCATCACCTCGTCTTGCTTCCTTTCCTAAAACACCACGGGCCCCAATATTTGAGATAGTGATGAGACAATTCACAGCTACTGCCTACATCTTGAACGAAAAACAAGTCCTTCTGCATTTCCATAAGAAACTTGGGAAATGGCTCCCCCCTGGAGGGCATCTCGAAGAGAATGAAACGCCTCCTGAATGTGCCATTCGGGAAGCCAAAGAAGAGACCGGCTTGGATATCGCAATCATCCAAGATGAACGGCTATGGGTGACGTGCTTGAATGCCAATAGCTTTGAAAGGCCCTTCCTATGCCTTCTTGAAAATATCCCTGCCTACAAAGACCAACCTGAACACCAGCATATCGATTTTATCTACCTCGGCAAGCCCATTGGAGGCTCCCTTGATCCCGAGGCTATTGCTTCGACCAGCCTTCGTTGGTTCACCCTCGAAGAGATCCTCTCTCTAACCCCAGATGAAGAGATCTTCGGAGAAACCCAGCAAACGATCCAGACTATTTTCAGTAGGCAGTGCAACATTGTTTCTGTAGATTCAATTTTCCCAGGAAATGAGGTTCAGGGGGATTAAAAAAAAGTTTGAGATCACGTTCTCTTAGGTTTTAGATCACATAAGAAGAAAAACATGATCTCAAACCGCACATGTGCCCCTATAATCAACGAGCTCATAGAGGAACTCGATCAAGCAACATTTTTTCTGTAAAATATACAAACTTGATGCTTAGGCAGAGTGGTTTTCACATTCTACAAAAAAAATATTGCTTGATCCAAATGCATATTACGAGTTATTCTCCCTGAGTCTTAACGGTTCTCTTTAGCCAAGAACCCGGACTTTTGCCCATGAATTCTGAAATTGCTGAAGTTTTACATGTTCTGCACGCCTTTAGAAGTCGTGATTTTTAAACTAGATCATCACAAAAATATATAAGGTAAATACATTATATGACCACTCCCATTTCTTCTCTCGATTCTAGCGCTAACTTAGGTATTCAGATACAGGCACAGGCACAGGCTCAGGCACAGGCTCAGCTAGAGGCTCGGATAGAGGTTCAGCTAGAGGCTCAGATACAGGCCTCAGATACAGGCTCAGCTAGAGGCTCAGGCTCAGTTCAAGAGTTAGGTGGCAGATACAGGATCAAGCAAAGCTATGACAGCTGTTGCAAGCAAGCTCCCTGTAAAATTTCGGATAGTAAAGTCAGAATGATGAGTCGTCAACGCCATTAAGAAATATGAGTTAATGCCCCTTGGATGGTTATCGCAGCAAAGGATATTTCTGCACCTTTGGCTTATATTTGTTCAGTGGGCCTAACAAGGCCCACTTCATAGTTTTATCTATGCAACATGGCGTAAAATTACGCTAGCCGCACTTCCCTCTTTTGCAAAAAATCCCTTCTTTTTTGATAGAAATTCATAGAGAATCTTGACTAAATTCGTTATACCGAAATAACAGCCTCTAAATAGCCTTGTTTGTCGGCAGACCTTTAGAAGGAGTAAATAACTGTGAAAGGATTATTTGTTGCATCAACAGGACAGCATGTCGGCAAAACAACGACTTGCCTCGGCCTTTTTTCCGGATTGAAAAAACGGTTTTCCCATGTCGACTATATGAAGCCGATTGGCCAAGAGCACGTCGAGGTCAAAAAGGGTTTGAGCGTCGACAAGGATGTCTTGATTTTCAAAGAGCATTTTTTCCTCAAAACCTCCTATAAGGACATGAGCCCCGTCCTAATTCCTCCTGGGTTCACCCGCCAGTTCCTCGATAAAAAGATCGATGAAAAGGAGCTGATTGAACGGATTAACGATGCCCTAAAAGCCCTTCACAAAAAAAATGGGTTTGTCCTTGTTGAAGGCACTGGACATTGCGGCGTCGGATCGATCATCAATTTAAACAATGCGCAAGTCGCTTCGCTCCTCGACATCCCTATGGTCCTCGTCGCCTCAGGTGGTCTTGGATCTGCCTACGACGAGCTCATGTTGAACAAAACGCTGTGTGAAATGCACAGGGTTAAAGTGCTCGGCGTTATTTTAAACCGGGTTCTCCTGGAAAAGAAAAGCATGGTCGAACACTATATGTCCCTTGCCTTGAAAAGGTGGAAGCTCCCTTTGATCGGTTCGATCCCCTTCGATTCCTTTTTGAGCAACCCCTCGATGAAAGATTTTGAGAATCTCTTTGAAACGCGGCTTGTTACAGGGCACGAGCACAAGCTCCGCCACTCCAAACATATCCGACTGGTTGCAACCTCGGTGGAAACCTACCTGGAATGGATTATCAAAAGCCAATTGATCATTACACCCGCTAACCGAGAAGATATCATCCTTGCTACTCTATCTAAACACTGGGACACTAAGATCGCAAATCCATATGACGACCTCGAATCTGCCATGATCCTGACTGGCGACCATCCTCCCAGGCACTACATCATCGAAGAGTTGCAAAAAGCACACATTCCGATGCTCTACACCCCTTTTCACAGCCACACCGCAATGAAGATGATCTCCTCATTCACAGCGAAGATCCAAACAGAAGATGTCGAGAAGGTCCAAGAAGCCATCCAAGTGGTCGAGAAACATATCGATTTTGATCTACTTGATCAGCTTCTGAGACAGTAGTTCTTCTATCCATTGTGCAAATGGAGTTTTCAATTGCTCAAACGTTAGATTGCGCATGCATGCCCCTGTTGCACAGGAGCGCAGGATCGGACATTGCTTATGGAAGGTTTTTCCATAGGGACAAGAGCCTTGGAAAACGTGATGCTGTTGTTCCAACGGCTTAAAGATAGAGGCTAATGTTGGACCAAATACGCTAAAGCTGGGAGTCTGGGTCGTCCCAGCAAAATGCAACGCCGCAGAATCGACTGCAATAATCCCATCGACATAGCGCATCAATGACTGCCATAACGGAAGAGTCAGCTCCCCAACGGCCATCGTATTGTTTGGAAAAGTGGAAAGAAGTTTCTCCGCAAATAACTTCTCCTCTGCATTTCCGTAGATCAATACCAAAGCTGCGTTGGCACAAGCTTGAGCTTCCTTAAGAAGAGAAATAAGGGTGTCATCGGCAAATTTTTTGTTATTCCATTTTGAACCGACAGCAACCATGAGCTTAAAAGAATGCTGCATTACAGGCTCCAGCAATAGACCCTGTAAGCGTTCGCTTTCAGCTATCGACAAATGAAAAGTAATCCCTCTGCTGACAAAAGGGAACGAGTCGCCATAATAAGCCTGTGCGAGTTTTAAATACTTTTCACGGATGTTCAGGTCTAATGGAAATTCAAACCGGTGGGTCGTTGCAATGACATTGGGCTTTTCCCGAACAGAATGCCAGCCAAACCCGACCTTGTCTTTTCCTCTAGCAAGCATCGTGACCAGTGCAGATTTTGAATTGCCTTGAAGATCGAAGACCACATCGTACTCATTCTTTCGGAGGAGTTGGACAAAATCCTTAAAGGCTGCGCGGGACTGTTTAAGCCAGGGAGATCTGACCCATTTTTTCGTTTCGACCTCAATCACCTGGTCGATCAAAGGACGCTCAGAACGATCCCCTTTCAACTGCCTCAGCAAGGGAGCTATCCCCTTTTCCACAACCCAATCAATCCGTGCAACAGGAAATTTGCCTCTTAAATACTCGATGACTGGAAAGGTCTGGACCACATCTCCAATTGCAGAGGTTCGGACGAGCAGTATCGACTTCATAGACACCAAAATATTATCAACCCGAATAATGGGTTTATTTCATAGACCCTTGCCGCATCTTGCGAGCACTTTTCGAAAAGTATAGCCAAAACTAGGGAAAATTGCTAAATTCAAAATTATACTTCACAAAACTAGAAGACCCTTTCCAAGAAGGGCTCTAAAGGATATGGCAATTTATGGCTCTTTGTTTCATGCATACCAAACAACCCAAAGAGATGTACCTGCTGGCCCTGACTGAGATGACGCAACGATTTGCATTCTGGGGCATCGCCAACCTACTTGTCATCTATCTCGTTCAATACCAGCTGTTTAGCGATGTTCTTGCCGATCAATTATTCGGAATATTCACCGGTGTGGCCTTTGTGCTTCCTGTGCTGGGCGGCTATTTTGCCGACCGCTTCAATTACCGCCTTCCCGTGATCTGGGGGATGTGCTCCACCGCTATCGGTTGTTTTCTCATGGCAATAGGCCAGGTGACGTTAATGTATATCGCTCTGCTGTTCGTTGCCATTGGAGCTGCTATCTTTACCCCGAGCATCTACGCCTTGCTTGGTACCCTGTACCGTAGCCAGCATCACCTGCGCGAAGGGGGCTTTTCCATCTACTATTCCGCAGTGAACATCGGCGCTTTTGTCGCCATGCTGATCATTGGAGCCTTTGGACAAGCCAAACTGTGGTCGGTTGCCTTCGTGATTGCAGGGCTTGTCCAACTAGCGGGGCTTTACTTCTTTTCTAAAGCGCTGGAAAACCCTGAGCTTTTCAAGATGTCCAAAATAAAAAAGCTCACAAAAGTGGAGCGGGAAGCCCCTTTGCACAAACATGAACAGAACAGGATCATCGTGATCTGCATTTTATCCTTGTTCTCGATCATTTTTTGGATGGCTTATAACCAAGGAGGATCTTCCTTAAACCTCTTTGCCCTCCGTTACACCGACCGCCATGTGTTAGGGCTTGAAGTGCCCCCTTCCTGGCTCCTGTCTGCAGAGACCCTCTATCTCGTCATCTTTGCTATCCCTCTTGCTGCACTCTACGCCTTTCTATCTAAACGTAAAATGAATCCAACACCTGCTGCTAAATCGGGCTTAGGCCTCATTAGTATGGCTATATGCTTCCTCATTATGGCCATCGGCTCTCGATTAATCCCCGATGAGGCCCAATCGGCATCACTCAGCCCTTCCTATTTGCTCTTTGCCTATGCCTTCATGGCTTTGGGCGAAATGCTGATCGCACCGATTGGACTATCGTTGATCACCCATCTCTCACCTCACAGGTTTACCGCATTGCTTGTCGGATGCTGGTACCTGTGCATCGGCATTGCCTTTTATTTAGGTGGAGCGATTGCACCGCTGATGTCTCACTTAAAATCGATGACCAGCTTTTTTAATCTCTTTGTCATCTTATCTGCTGCTGCGGGAATCATTCTCATAGTATTTGTTAAAAAGCTCGATAAGATGCGCCATTTAAGCTCGCTTTGACCTATAACCTGAATAATGGGTTTATTTCATAGAACCTTGCCACATCTTGCGAGCACTTTTCGAAAATTTTGGCGCGTCCATAGGTGCTTTCAGCTATTGGACGTACCAAAATCTCCGGAAAATTGCCTCGCAACCTGCAACAATTCTCCATAAACTAAACCCATTATTCAGGTTATTATTCAGGTTTATACCGAAATCACTTGAAGAATCAGGAATTTGACAAGGAACCGCCATGAATTTGAATCACGCAAAGCTGATGCCGAAGCAGCTCAAGTTGAATAAGCTAAGCAATGCAAGTGGATCTCAAATTCATTGGCCGGCCACGCGGCAAAAACCGATTCTTTAGGTTATTTTGGTATGATTCAGCTTAATGTCAAGGTCTGATAACACTTCTTGGAAATCTGAAGGGATTGGAGCGATAGCTTCGATCTCTTTTTTATTGAGGGGATGGATAAAACGGATCGAATAAGCATGCAAGAGGTGCCTTTTGGGATGGAGCTGGCATGTGAATGTTTTCCCATATTGCGCATCGCCAAGGATGGGATGGCCGATTAGGCTAAAATGCACGCGCAGCTGATGAGTCCTTCCCGTAACAGGTTCTGCAAGTAGCAGAGATGCTGTCTTGGCAGATTTCAAACATTTCCATAAGGTGACTGCATGCTGTCCCTTCTTAGGATCGACAGGACCGTAAATGGTCTGGCCTTGATAAGAACCCTTTTTGCCTAGGTAGTTCTCCACTTTCCCCTTTTCTTTTTTCAATTTGCGATCGACAAGCGCTAAGTAGAGCTTACTGACCTGATGCTCCTTAAAAAGGGAAATCATTTTTTTTAGGATTGCGGGCTCTTTAGCGAGAATTAGGGCGCCGGAGGTCTCTTTATCGAGGCGGTGCACAAGCAGAAGCTTTCCCAAATATCTTGGTAATACTTGGTTAAAAACTCGGTTTTCACAAACCATTCCTGCGGGTTTGTTGCAAATAAGAAAGACCTCATCTTCATACAAGATCGCGGGCTCAACTTTTGCCGTTTTTGCAGGTCCGCTTAGGCCCGAAAAATCAAAACGGACCCTATCTCCCTTTCTGAGAGGATGGGTAGAAAAAGTTTCAATCCGCCCGTTGACGCTGCACAATTTCCCATCAATCGCGCGTTTGATCGCTTTAACAGAAGGAGCGTCAGGGCAATGAAGGCGTAAAAATGAGAGAAGGGTCATCCCTTCTTCAGAAGAGATGACCGTTACATTGAGCGGTTTCATTTTTTTCTAGGACGTTTTTGCTCTTTGACCTCTTCCTCTGTATTCAAATGTTCGAGGAAATCAAGCAACAAACGGACGCCGACCCCAGTTGCTGGAGTGGTATGGTATCCTTTAAGCTCGGACAAGAAAGCTGTTCCTGCTATATCGAGGTGGGCCCAGGGAATGTCCTTAACGAACTGTTGTAAAAAGGCTGCAGCAGTGCACGATGTCGCCTTTCTGCCCGCTGAGTTTTTCAAATCAGCAATGCTCGATTTCAGCATCTCCTTATATTCGGGATAAAGGGGCATCCGCCAGACACGTTCATGGGTCCTCTCGCCCGCTTTGTACAAACCTTCGGCAAGGGTATCATTATTGGAAAACAATCCTGTTGCATCCTCTCCAAGGGCAACGACGATCCCGCCTGTCAGTGTTGCCATATCAATCAAGCGAGATGGTTTATACTTGCTTTGAAGATAGGACATTGCATCAGCTAAAATCAGGCGCCCTTCCGCGTCCGTATTGGTAATTTCAACAGTTTTTCCCGCATGGCTTCGGAACACATCGCCAGGCTTATAGCTATTAGGGCCGACAGCGTTTTCCGCAACAGCCAAGGCTGCAAGGACATTTTTCTTCAACTTAAGCTGGGCCGCTAAGTGAACAATTCCAAGCGTTGCTGCAGCGCCTGCCATGTCGCTCTTCATTGTTTCCATGCTGCCGGTCGGCTTCATATTAAGGCCTCCCGTATCATACGTGATCCCTTTACCAACAATCGCCGTCCAATCTTTCGAATGGGGATCGCCGCAGTATTCCATAATGATCAAAGCAGGCTCTCTTGATGCAGCGCGATTAACAGCTAGCATCAGCCCCATCTCTTCTTTCTCGAGGGCAGCTTTGCCGAGGATCGTTGTTTTTAGTGTAGAAAATTGCTGCTCCAACCCTCTGGCAAATGCAGAAAGCGATTCCGATGTTACCTCATCGGCATTGCCATTGACCAGGTCTCGAGCAAGATTGACAGAAGAACTGACCGCTTCCGCCTTCTTTAATTCTTTTGCCGTCCCTTTTCCACCGCCAATGAAACTCGCTTTCACAATTTCAGCATGACTATCTTCGACAAGTGAGTCCCCTTTCAACATCACAAACACATAATTGGAAAGCAGAACTCCCTCTAAGACCGCCCTTGTTCCCATCTCATCGTCCATCAGCTTCACAGAGGGAAGCATGAAATTGACAGATTTAAACTTCTTACCCTTAATCGCTTTGACGCTGGAGGCATAGGCCTTTCTGAGAGTATCAGGCAAACAGGCAGCCTCTTTGCCAAGACCTAGCAGCAAGATACGCCTTTCTTTACCGGAAGTGCGGTAAAGCAATAGGGTCTCTCCTTCTCTTCCATGGAAATCCCCTGCTTGGACTGGTTGTTTGAACCATTGAGTAAACTCTTTAGCATCGCAAGCGGTGACCGCTTTTTTCTTGTCCTGCCAAAAAGGAATTACAATCACATCAGCCATCTTCCGCTGCGCACTCTTTTCAATTGCATGCGTTTGCATAAATACCATTAAAAGGGGATTTCATCATCGTTAAAGGCTGCATCGATTTTACCTTGGCCAAAAGAGCTCTGTTGGTGAGCTCCTGCATGGGTCATCTCAGGTTGTGGATGAGACTCAGCACTAGATGGACCCGCTTGACCACCCTGATCAGGACGTCCAAATGGGCTGAACATTAAATTAAGGGCAGTGATGTTCATAGAAACTTGAGGCCGCCCTTCTCGATCGGTAAAGATCTCAGGTTTGCTCAATTCACCGACGACAATGATCGGGCCCCCTTTTTTGAAATACGGGATCATCTTGTCAAATTGCTCTCCCCAAACTGTGACCTTCCACCAGATGGTCTCATCCTTAGATCCTCTTCGCGCCCGTGCAGCAACGCGCAGCGTTGTCACTTTCTGGCCAGAAGATGTAAAACGTACTTCAGGGTCTGCACCTAAGTGCCCAGCAATCGTAATTTGATTCATGACTTCCTCAACGTAAAAAGTGTTCTAATTGAGTTCGGATTATTGAGAACATAATGATAATTCACAAGGAAAAAGTTGATTGAGACAAGAATAGAGGATGTGGTATAACTTTTGCCTTGATAACCATGAATAATGGGTTTAGTTTATGGGAAATTGTTGCAGGTTGCGAGGCAATTTTCCAGAGATTTTGGCACGTTCAATATCTGAAAGCACCTCTGGATGTGCCAAAATCTTCGAAAAGTGCTCGTGAGATGCGGCAAGGTTCTATACAATAAACCCATTATTCGGTTGATAAGGAAAAACTAACCCCCTTAGAGATTGCAGATCGCCGCGCCTACTACGTATTAACCTGAATAATGGGTTTAGTTTATAGGGAATTGTTGCAGGTTGCGAGGCAATTTTCCGGAGATTTTGGCACGTTCAATAGCTGAAAGCACCTATGGACGTGCCAAAATCTTCGAAAAGTGCT
>JACCEC010308525.1_pt1 | contig 32468 bp, 36 predicted proteins | sample 7450121 | NCBI WGS metagenome assembly JACCEC01 (sample SAMN15323455, study PRJNA562643) | freshwater metagenome | isolation source: river surface water | place: USA:Blue River Watershed | collected 2017-08-18 | reverse complement strand
GCGCTTGTCCTTCATCTCTTCGGCGGTCAGCGTGCGCAGCGTGCTGAGCTCTTCGCGTGCGCCTTGCGACTTGAGCTTCTGGGCTTCCAAGCCGAGTTGCAGCTGCAACGCGCGATCCGCCTTCTTGGCGGCGCGGATGTCCTTGGAATATTCGCCCAGCTCCTTGCCGACCAGCCCGAGGTTCTCTGCAAAGTGACCCGTCTTCGTCGGTGCGCCGAACGCGGCGGCGAGCCGGAAGTACATCTCGGTCTTGTCGGGGGCGGTGCCGTCGGGCTTGATCGCGTCGGCGATCATCTTCTGGAACGCCGCATCCTCTGCGGTCACGCGGTTGCGAGCCGCTGCAAGATCCGCACCATACACGGATTCATTGCTCAGGTACCTGTTCATCATCGACACCAAGTCCGTCGCGGCAGGCGACACAGGCGTGCTCGCGGCGGGCGGCGGCACAACAGGTCGCACAGCGGGGGACGCCGTCACTGGCGCCACCGAACGGGTCGGAGCAGCAGCGGGCGGGATCGGCGCTTCTTCGCTCGCGGGCGGCAAGTCGCGCGCCACCGGAGCGGCTTGCGCCATCACGGGGCTCGTGGTGCCGGGCACGCCGCCGCGCTCACGGATCGCGCGCTCGATCTCGTCTTCCGGTTCGCCTTCATCGCCGCCGAGGCGGAACTTGTGCACCGCACCGCCGACCTGATACTTCTGAGCCAGACCGCGCACGCGCCCACCATGAGCGTAACCGCCATAGTCGTACACGACAGGCTTTTCAATGAAGCCGCCGAGGCGCGGGTCGTAGTTGTAGCGCGACATGTCTACGGTGCCTTCCGGGGTGTACGCGGCGTAGTCCCCGGCCAAAAAGTCGCCGCCCCCGCCAACACCTTCTTTGAGGCGGTAGAAATTGGTCGTCGGCGCGGCGCTCGTTGTTGCGGCGGCGCTGTTGGTTGCGGTTGTGGTTGCGGCGCTCGGCACAGCCGCGACAGGCGCGGAATACGTGGGGCCGGAGAGCTGGTCGCCCCAATAGCTGCCCGTGGCGTTGTACGCGTTGCGACCAGAAAAGTCGAGGCCGCGCGTCTTCATCTCCGGCATCGCGGCGCGGTAGAATTCGGCGCGCTCTTGTGGGCTCACTTCAGCGCCGAAGCGTTGCTGCCAGTTGGCCAAGCCGGGCGCGTCCGCTTCCCTGCCGAGGTAGGTGCGGTACAGGTCTTGCACGGTGCTCGGGTTCATCGCAGTAGGGGCCGAGCGCCCTTCAGATTTCCCGTGCAAGTTGTAATGCGTCTGCGCGAACTGATCCGGCGTCATCGACCGCGCGCCGGAGAGCGTCGGGTCTGTGTCGCGGCGCGTGTACGCTGCAGCCACGTCAGGATTGTCGGTGAAGTAAGCATTGGGCGCGGTCTGGTACTGGGCGTCCAAGTACATCGGCGTGCCTTGCAGCCGACCGAAGTAGTTGTTGCGGTACGCGTCGTACGTCGCCTTGTCGGTGTTGTAGTTTTGCAGCTGCGCGTCGTAGGCCGCTTTGTCGGTGTTGTACTTGGCGAGCGCTTCGTCGTATTTTTTGACGTCGGAGCTCTTGGCATTCGCGGCCAGAGCCGTTGGTGCCACGGGGGCCGCGCCGGGAGCCTTTGCCCCGGCGTAACCAGCAACCGACGCGGTGTTCACGCCGTACTGCTTCATCAACTTGTTGAGTTCGTATCCCATGTGCGCTCCTTAGCCGCCGAGGCCGCTCAGACCCTTGTACGCGTACACGCCCGCCGCCAGCTGCGACAGCGGCGAAGGCGAATACGTCGCGCCGGTCGTCGTCCCGGTGTTGGTCGTGGTCTGCGGCGTGATCGGGGCCATGCCGCGAATCTGGGTGCTGAGGAAGTCCAGCTGCTGCTTGGGGTACATCAGCTCGTCCATGTATTGTTGGTAGGAGGCGTCGAGCTGGCGCTGCTGCTGGCCTTGCTGGGCCTGCCCCGCCGTCTCCAGGGAAGCAACGTCTGCGGCACGCATGGCTTGTTCCTGCTGCTGCATCTGAGCGAACTGATTCAGCGCGGACATCTGGCGCTGATAGTCGGCGGCTTGCGCTTGTTGTTGCGCTTGCGCCGCGCCGAGGCCGAGTTGTTGTTGCGCTTGCCCAGCAGCGGTGTAAGCCTGACCGATGTTCTGGTATTGGCCAGCGCCTTGCAGGATGCGGGAGAGATCCGCGCCGCTGATGGAGCCGACCGTCCCGGCGAGCTGTGCTTGCCGAGCGAGGTCTTGTTGGGAAGCGCCCAGCGCCTGCCCGTAGCCTTGTTGCAGGGCTTGCGCTTGCTGGTTCAAAATGGCCTCTTGTGTGTCGCGCACAGCACGCGAACCGAACTCGCCCATGCGGCCAGAGCCGAACTGACCGGCCCGAATGAACGCATCGCTCACGCCGGGCAGGATTCGTTCGCTGAGGTTGCGAGCGCCTTGCTTGGCGAGGACGTCCAGCACCCCTTCTTGGTAAGGCGACATGTAATCCGACACATTCGAGGCGGCTGTTTTGGAGGCCGCCTGCAGGTACGGGTCAGCCGCCGTCAGCGCCTTGTCGGCCAGCGCGTCTGCCGTGGTGGACGCCGACTTGTCGAAGTAGCTCGTGCCAGAACCGATCATGCTGCCGACCTTGGTGGGGTCGTACAGGTACTTGTTCTGTGCCGTGCCCAAGTCGGTTGCCGTGCCCTTGGACGCCATTCCGTACATGCCGCTCTGGGCCTTGTCGAGGTCGCCTTGGAAGAACCCTTGGTTCTTGACGACGTCGCGGTAGGCTTGCTGCTGCAGCGGCGAGAGCTCTGCGACGCGCGGCATCTCGTACGCTTCGTACGGCTTGTTGGCGACATTGGTCGCCCACTGGATCTGATTGTAGATGGCGTCCTGCATCCACTTCGGCGTCTCGCTGCTCGAAGTGGTGTAGCTGGTGGCTTTCTGCGGATCGCCTTGGAACAAGCTGGCCATTATGCGGCTCCTTTCAGGTATGCGAGCGGGCTCTTGGCGTTAGGGCTGAATTTTCCCTTGGCCAGTGTCCTGCCTTTGTGTCTGCGCAACTGCTCTCGCATTGCGTCTAGGCGGCGAGCGCCTGCATCGGTGGAGCCGTCGCCGAGCATCGCTACGGTTTCGGCGTCCATCACGTATTCTCCGTCGGAGAGCCGCGCATTGATTGTGTCGTCGCGGCCCGAGCCGCCGCCGCGCACCAACCGGGCAACCGCGCCCAAAGCGCCGCCCCCAGCGGCGTACATCCCGCCCATCGCCATGCCGACATAAGCGCCTTGTCGGGCGTCAGCGCCTTGCGCGTAGCCGGTGATGCTGGGCCAGTTGCCGGCCATGTATTGGCTGAGCGACATGTTCGCGGCAGAAGCGTCGCGCTGCATGCGATCCCAGTCCCACGACACATTCGGGCGGTTGAAGTATTCTTGCTGTTCGGGGCGGAGTTGCTTGACGGCTTCCACGGCTTGCGGCGGAGCGCCGCTCAACCCAGAAAGCATCGCCAGCGTGACCATGTTCTTCAGCCCCGGCATGCCCGCGCCAGAAGAACCAGCGGGCGCCGTGCTCGATTGCGCAAACGGCGAATTCGCCGGAGGAGTCAAGCCGCTCCCCAGCGCACCTTCCATGCCGGGCGCGGCGGGTGTCGTGCCGGCGAGAGAGAGTTCCCCCGCTGGTGCAGGCGACGCCTTCAATCCTTGGCCGGCGAATTTGCCTTCGTAGTTCGGCAACTCGGAAGTCAAAGGCGAGCCGCGCAAGTCCTTCGTTACCGCGTCTGAGGGCTTGAGCCCTGAGCCCGGAGGCTTGTAATTCATCCCCGCGACCAGCCCGCTCAGTGCGCCACCGATCAGCGCCTCTTTGGGCTTGTAGCCAGCGGTGATCATGTTGCCCGCCATCTGCCCCGCCGAGCCGATCCCAGCGCCAACAGCGCCGGAGCCGACCCCTTGCGAAACAGCGCCGAGACCCGCGCCCGCTGCGCCCATCAGCGCGCCCTTGCCGAAGCCTTGCCCCGTCAGCGCGCCAGCGGCACCACCGACCACCGCGCCGCCGAGGATGGATTGGCCCGTGGCGCCCATGCCCGGTGCGAGCGTGCTGCCGACACTTTCTCCCAAGCCGCCGCCGAGGCCGCCGAGCAGTGCGCCCTTGAGCGGGTCGCCGCCAGCGATCGCCGAGCTGACGCCGCCGAGCAGCGCGCCACCAACCATCGTGGCTGTCAAGCTCGTGGCAGCGGCCCCGGTGACCGCAGAGCCGATCATGCCGCCGATGCCGGGGACAATGAAGTTCAACGCGATGGGCAGCACCGCGCCGAGGATCTGCTTGCCGCTCTTGTATTCGCGCAAGCCGGTGTTGGGGTTGACGGTGCCGGAGCCGCCCATGCGGCGCAACATTTCAGCTTCGCGCGGGTTGATGTGAGCGAGGACAGAGTCGCCGCCGCGCCCGGCAGAAGCCAGCTGGCGGGCGGCAACTTTCAGGCCGCCACGAGCGTAGCCTTGCGTAGAGAGGCGGTCACGGTATTCATAGAGCGCCACCAGCACCGCGATCACGAACGCCGGGTCGTACTCTTGCGGCGCGTCACGGTCGCTGATGAAGCCGTCCTTCACCGCCGCCGCTCGCACCTCGGGGTAGCGGTTGGGGTCTTCGACGACCGCCTCCAGCATCGCGATGATTTCGTCGATGTCCTCGGGCATGATCGGTGCGCGAGCGAGTTGCTGCTCGATCACGTCAACCGCCTGCTGAACTTGCGGCGACTGCTTAACTAGGTCTACAATTTGTCGTACGTCCATGATCACCCTTTGCGCCAAGCGTGTGCGCGATATTCTTCAGCCAGAAACCCGTACACATGCAGATCGTCGTCCGGGAACGCCGCGCGCATGATGCCTTCGAGCTTGAAACCAAAGTGTTCGGTGATGCGGCGAGATTCAACATTCTTGCCGCGCAGCAAGCCGGTGACGCGCGCCACGCCCAACTTGTCGAACAGGAAGCCGAAGATCTCGTTGAACATCTCGATTGTCGCCTTTGGTCTCACTTTTTGTTTGTCAATTGCAATGTTCAAGTCCACGTTGCGCGGCGTGAAATTCGTCATCACCACCACACACACAAACTCGCCCGTCGCATCCACCGCAGCCGCCGCACGGAAGAACTCTGGCGCTGCCGGCAAATTCAGTTTGTCTCTCGCCCATTTTTCTGCCTCTTCTTCTCGGTCGAATCCAATGTACTTCACGACAGCGTCTGAACGAATCGCTCAGCCCACTCGCGCCAATCCGCAAAGTCGTACGGATTCGGAAAGTTGCGTCCGAGCGATGTGTTGTTGAGAAACTGCATCGCCCAATTTTGCCAATTTGTTGGGTCGTCCAGCCGCCCGAACGCGCCGTACGGGTCGAGGTCGAGTGCCACCTGATTGGCCCAATCGGTGAGGTCCATGTACAGCGGCAGCGTGATGTGTGGCGTGCTCATCCCAGCACCGTCCTGTCGCCTGTGTCGAGGTGACCGATGATCTGACCCATCTGGTAATCGCCGCCGACGGTGTACGACTCAAACTTCACCCGCAACTCGCGGCGCTGCTCCTTGAGCATCACGATCTGCTCGTGCGGCGTCTGCGGCGTTTCAGGGAACGTGAACGTCCGGCTCACGACCTCTGGGGCTCGAGCGTTGGCGCGGCCCGTGACGACGACCGTCATGTCGCCGCTCTGCACAAAGTCGGGTTCGATCTCGCTGATGCGCAGGTATTCATTGCGGCCTTGCGGCAGCGAAGACAAGTCGGCGGTCTCGAAGTACGATTGCACGGGCCGCACGGCTTGCCCGTCTATCTCGTCGGTGCCTTGCTCATGGATCCACACGCGGTAGCCGCTGGCGGTCGGCACGCAGTCGGTGAGCAGCGGCGCGGCGAACCCGTTGTTGAACTGTCCAGAGGCGCGGCCAGAGGCGGGAAGCTCGGTGTCGTACCAAGTTTGTTCGCGCACGTTGTAGATGATCGCGTGGGTGCACTCCGTGGCGTCGCCGCGTGGGTAGCACCACCAGATCTCGCCGTAGCGCGGCACCTTGAAGCCGAAGACCTTCGAGCGTTGGTTCTGGTTGAGGCCGTCGAGGAAGTAGTTGATGTTCAGCTGGTTGGGCACGTCGCGCACCACGCCGTTGAACATCAGGAACCGATCCACGCCCGCCCAGAAAAACACACCGTCGTAGTCCACCACGCACTGGCTGGACATGATGGAGGTGTCGGTGGCGATCACGTCGTATTGGAACGTAGTTTCGCCGCCGACGAACGAGGCGCGGATCACCGCGTCGTACGCCCAGAACAAGCCCGCCGGGGCGCTGCCAGAGCCTGCGCGCAGGGGCATGCCCTTGATGATCTTTTGGCCCCAAGGGCGGCTGATGTTGCTGCCTGCGCCCGTCAGGTCTGTTGGGTCGCCAGCGACCGAATGCCCGATGACGCCTGCCGTGCCGTAGTAGAACAAATACGGGTGCAGCACGACAATGCCGCCGGTGGCGTTGCCGCTCGGGTGCATCGTGATCTCGGTCAGCGGCGCGGTGCCGAGGTTGTCTCCGATGAAGATCTGGCCGCCCACGTCGTTGCAGGTGCATTCCAGGTTCGGCGCGACGTGCGCAATGATCGAGTTGGACGACCCAGACGAGTCGTACATGTACTGGAACATCCACTGGTTCAGCGCCGAGTCGGTCAACGTCGTTGGCGTGCGGTCGGTGATGACGGAGCTGTTTTTGGTCTCGTCGATCGTCCAGCGCTCGAGGGCGGTTGCGCCGCCGGAGTGGCAGTATTGGAGCAGCTGTTGTGTGTAGCTCGTGAAGCCGCGCGAGATCTCGGTGAGGTATTTGTTGATCGAACGATAGCCGCCGATCTTGCGCGGCAACCCGCGTTGGAAGCGCACCCACTGTCCGTCGACGTAGAAGTCGCCTTCGTACTTGGTGCCGTCCCGCTTGATGCCGGGGTTGGACTTCAGGACGACGGTGGTGGTGGGCATCAGTAAGTGCCTCCGTCAACGGTCGGGATCGCGCCCAACGTAGACCACACGCTCGCCGTGCTCGCGGCGGTGAAGATCGCGTCGCCCACGGCGGTCGCACCGAGGTTGATTCGCGCGGCGGAAGCGGTCGTCGCCCCGGTGCCGCCATCACTGATGCCGACGGGCAGCGACAAGCTGGTAGAGTCGGCGTCCACGACGTTGGTGCCGTCGCAATACACGATCGCGCGCTGGCCAGAGGTGAAGTTGATCCCGGTGCCCGCCGCCGTCTTGACGGTGAAGGTGTACGCCCCGGTAGTTTCGTCGTTCACCCAGTACTGTTGCACCGTGGCGGGGACGATGATGTTGCGGTTGCCGGTCAGCGTGCCCACGAACTTGTAGGCGATGCGGTTCAGCTCCGAACCGGCCAGCACGTAGTTGCCCGAGCCGCTGACGTCGATCACGGTGTAATCGAACGCGAATGTTGCGCTCTGACCGAAACCGATCGTGTAGAAGTTGAAGCCGTCGGTGGCGATGATGGCGCTTTCGCCCGGCTGGAAGCTCAACGACGACAAGCCGTCGATCGTCGGCGCGCCGGTCGGGTCGGCCACAATCGCGCCGCCCCCGCTGTTACGGAGATAAATGAACCAGTTGTCGCCCACAGCGGCTGCAGCGGGCAGCGTGAGCGTGCCGCCGCCCGAGCTGGTCCACACGAACATCTTCGCCCGGTCGCTGGCGCCAGCCGTGTAATCGCTGTTGAACGTCGTGATCGGCACCGACTGGCTCAGCAGCGTGCCGACGGCGACGATGCCTGTGCCCGCCAGCGAGGAAGCGTTCACGGTCGAGGTCGTGGCGCCATACTGCAACGACTGCCAAGAACCGTTGGCGGTGGTGTTGTTGGTTAGATACACCTGCCAAAGCGTGCCCGCCGCGATCGTGACAACTTGCGTGCCGCCCGCGTTGCGGATGGTGATGGTTTCAGCGCCCGTGTTGTTGAACAGGATCGTGTTGCCGGTGCCTGTCTTGTTGGCGTCGGGCAAGTAGATGCTCCGCCCTGCAGCAGCAGCGGAGATGTCCATGATGCGGGTGGCGAGGTTTTGGTTGGTGGAGGTTTCCTCCGGCCAACTGAGCACCACGTCGGTGGTGAGGGCGAGGGCGCTGTAGCTGATCTCGCTGGGGTAGATGTTCGCGCCGCCGAAGACGTCGGTGTAAATGGTCATCAGGCTTCACTCCTGTTGGCAGAGCGGTCCATGATGCGCTTGAGATCTTCGCCGCTGATCGCTTGCGCGGCGCGGTCGTACATCGCTTGCCAAGTCTGGATGCGCTCGTCTTTTTTGAGGAACGGCGTGGCTTCCAACAGCGTCGCGTAGAGCAGCAAGTCGGGCGCGTACTCGGTGAGCCAGTTGGTTTGGAAGTCTTCGCCGAGGAATCGCGGCTGCTCGTAATACAAAATCTCCAGCGTGCTCGCCGCGCTCGGCGTTGGAGCGAACAACCAGTGCTGGTAGTCGTAGTCGGCGTAGAACTCGGGGGTGCCGGTTTCCGCCTCGTCGGGCCAGTAGTTGCGGCAGTACTCGTAGCTGCGCCCGAAAATCGGGGTGCCGTCGATGGTCATGCTGACGGTGTCACGCCAACGATCGGGCTTGCGGTACACAGCCACCCCCACCTGCATCGGGGTGGTGACAGCGCGAATGAAGCCTTCGATCTTGAGCTCACGCGCAATGCGGCGCTCGCCGAGCGTCACAAGACGCGGCAACTGCTCGTAAACGATCTGATCGCTTTCCGCCGTGAACCCGCGCTCCAAGTAGCGCCTCACGTCCTGCAGCAGCGAATCGTAAGTCATGCTATAGCTCATACGCTCTCCATCGGTATTTGCCGCTGGTTCAGCATGCACTCTGCACAAATTATGTCTCGAAAAAGCATTTCTAGGCAATTCATAATAGTGCGCACTCCGCTTTTCTGCGTGTCACCAAGCCCGGCAAAACCTTGCCGCCGCCGCGTGTCCACAGCATGAGCTGTTCTTTTGCGCCTTCCCAGTCTTGCGCATTCACTTTACGACGCAGAGTGCTGGTCTGCAGCCGACCGACACCGAGGTTGTAACAGAAGTCCACGACCGCGTTGAACCGCCGCTCGTGCGCGGCGAGTCCCGGACACAGCCGCAACACTCCCGGCGCGTAGGTGTGGTTCAGTTCGTAGAGCAGCAACGCTCGGGCGTCCGGTTCGCTGATCGGGGCGTCTTGCAGCGTCACCTTGCGACCGTCGGCGTAGTAGGTCGAGCCGTACCCGATGGTCGGGATCCCCGCCGGGCACAGGTAGGGCTTCGAGCGGAAGCCCTCAAACTGGCGGCAAAGAGCAGCAGCGAGCTCCAGGTTCATAGCCCACGCTTGGCAAGGGTGCGGTCGAGGAACCAGTAGTTCAAAGTTCCAGAGACGAGCGCCGACATGTCGGGCGTCATCATGATCCTGAACACGTCCGCCGGAGCAGCGCCCGCCAGCCATGCGTTCCATGCGAACCACACGTGAATGAACGACCAGATGAACAGCACCCAGTACGTGACCACGGGCCGCACAGAAGCCGACAAGCTGGCGACCCAGCCGCCTGCGGCCTTGACCATTTCGGTTTGCTGGTTGATCGCGGCGTTGAACGCCGCCATGGCACCGACGTCGACTGCGGCTTCGCGTTGCGCGCCGATCTCGGCGAGCTTCTGTGCGCCGCGCTGGGCTTCCAGCTCGCATTGGCGATCGAACATAGCGAGCTCGTGTTGACGTTCGTTCTTTTTGTCGAGCCACTTCAGCACTTCGGGCGCGAGGCGGAACAGGCCGCCGAAAATGGAGCCGAGCAGGCCCCCGCTCAGGATTTCAAGCATTGTTGCCTCCAGTCGTCACCACGTCGTCACCCTTGCGCACGGTGACCTTGTTGCCTTCAACATCCACCCGCATGGGCGGCTCCTTGCGGTCCAGCCGGTCGAGCTTCTCGATGAGCTGGCGCATGATCTCGAACTCGGGCTTTTCTTGCTTGGGTGAAGCGCCCGCGATGCCGTTGAGCATGCTGATCAGCGCCGTGAGCGCCGCGCCGAGCAGGCCCATGACGGCGGCGATCTTGGATTCCTCCAGCGCCAACGAAGCCAACACGCCGATCACGACGATGAACGTGATGTAGAAGAGACCTTGCTTGCCGATCGCCTTGCCTGCGACTTCCTTGGCGGTGCTGTCGGCCTCCATTCGGTTCAGCTCGGCGCGGGCTTGCGCCTTGAAATAATTTAGGTCTTTTTCTTCCATCTCTCACCTCAAGAACAAAACGATGAACAAAGGCAAGACGTTGTAAACCAGCCACAGCGCTCCGCTGACGAGGATCGCCGCCGCCACAAACGCCAAGAGCCAGTCCAACATTTATTGTCCCACTTCAACCCAAGACTGAGTTGATTCGTCCCAAGCGTAACGCTTGCCGTCTTCCGGATAAGGTACAGGCGCTCCCCAACGACAAGTCGCCTCGTCCAGAACCCAACTCGGGAACGGTTGCGGCGGGATGAACGCATCGCGGCCAGCGTCGTAGGTGTAACCGATCCCAGCGTAGTTTTTCCGGATGTTGCCGTTGTAGCTGGTTTGCTTCCACACCGTGTCTGCACCGAACAGCGTCTTGCAAAAAACGACCCCGGCGTCTTCGCTTTCGACGCCATTGATCTGGCAGTCGTTGTTGTGAACCACGATCACCTGAGTGACCACGTTGTTTTCGTCGAGTTGAGCAAAATGTGCCATATTCACCTCAGAATGTTATTGAACCAGAGCTAGTCCACTTGTAAACGCGGTAGCCGCCAGAAACAGTAATTGTCGGCGAACCTGTGGTCGATGCGGCTGCAGAAAAAGAGTCTGGATAGCGCACGATCACAACGCCAGAACCGCCGCTCCAAGAATCGTTTTGGCCACCGAAATTGGTGTCTCCGGAACCGCCGCCGCCGCCGCCTGTGTTGGCGACGCCTGCAGAACCCGTTTGGCTCGTTGTGCGGCCACCACCGCCGCCGCCGTTGCCGCCCTGACCGCCGCCGCTCACGCGACCACCACCACCACCGCCGCCGCAGTAGTAGGTGGCAGAACCGCTGATCGAGTATTGGACGCCGACGCCGCCGTTGCCCGCAGAAGAACCGGCAACGCCGTTCGTTCCGACAGCACCCGCGCCGCCGCCGCCGCCAGCTTCGGTGTAATCAGCGTTGCCCCCGGCGTAGCCTTGTCCGGAAATCCCTGTTCCGCCGATGCCGCCGCTGTAACCGCCGCCGCCGCCCGAACCGCCGTTGGACTTGGAAGGGGCCGAACCGCCCCTGTGGCCAGCGCCTCCGCCCGTGGCAACCGTCCCGCCGGTTCCGCCCCAGTTTGAATTGGATCCTGCGGTGGCTGTGTCCGGACTGCCGCGCGTCGCGCCAGAACCGCCAGCGCCGACAGTGATCGTGTACGTCGTTCCTGCAGCAACGCCTGCTGAAGGATCATATTTGTATCCGCCAGCGCCTCCACCGCCGCCGTCGTCAGCCGCTCCGCCGCCGCCGCCAGCCACGACCAAGAACTCAACAGTCGAAGGATTGGTGGGCGCGGCGGGAGTCACGCTGTTGCTCGCGGCGCTGGCGGGGCCAGACGTGAATGTCGTGGCTTTCACGGTGAACGTGTACGCTGTGCCGTTGGTCAACCCCGTGACGGTCAGCGGCGAAGAAGAGCCTGTCGCCGTCAAGCCGCCCGGCGACGACGTCACGGTGTAGCTTGTGATCGCAGCACCGCCTGTGCTGGCCGGAGCTGTGAAGGAAATTGTCGCTTGCGTATTGCCTGCGGTCGCCGTCACACTTGTAGGCGCGCCGGGGAATGTCGGGAAGTTGTCGCCTTGCAGGTTGCGCTTGACTTTCTTCAGCGTCCAGAGGCCGTTCGCGTTGGTTTGTGATGGGAATTGAGTCGCCATGCGTGGTCCTCAGAATGTGATGGAGCCGGAGGCTGTCCATTTGTAGACGCGGTAGCCGCCAGCAACGGTCACGGTCGGAGAGCCTGTTGTGGCGCTTGCTGCCGCGAATGTGTCTGCGTAGCGGATGATCACAACGCCCGAACCTCCATTTCCGCCGCCGCTGCTTGAGCAAGCGCCGCCGCCGCCGCCGCCCGTGTTGGCTGTCCCAGAGGTTGCTGCGCCTTGTCCAGACCCGCCAGACCCCGTTTTGCCAGCGCCGCCGCCGCCTGCGCCGCCCGCCCCAGCGGTGTAGCCTGTTGCGCTTCCGCCAAACTGCGCGCCGCCGCCGCCCCCACCAGCGTAAGTGACCGAGCTGCCGGAGATCGAAGATGCTGTGCCCGCTCCGCCCGCCCCCGCGCTGCCGCTGGTGGAAGAGGCGGCGTTCCCGCCTGCTGCAGAAGCACCACCACCACCGCCGCCGCCGAAGTTCAAGCTCGCGTCGCCGCTGTTGTATCCTTGGCCACCATTGTTGCCTTGCGATGGCGAAACAGACGGGGTGTTGCCCGAGCCGAACGACGTTGATAAGTCGTGATCTGCACCGCCGCCGGAGCCGCCATTTTGTCCAACGGAATAAGGATTGCCGCGACTAGCGCCGCAACCGCCGCCTGCAGAGCTGATGCTGGAGAACACCGACGCCGAGCCGTTGGTTCCAGCGCCATTGGTTCCGCTGCCGCCTGCGCCTACGGTCACGGTGATTGCAGAACCGGAAGAAACAGCGAATCCAGCCGCTGTCCTGAAACCTCCAGCGCCGCCGCCGCCGTTGGCGCGGTCTGAACCAGAACCGCCTCCGCCTCCGCCCGCTACAACAAGGTACTCCACAGCGGTTGGTGGTGCGGGAGGAGAAGGCCAGTTGTCTCCCGCTTCCGCACGATAAACGTCCGTCAGGCTCCAGACATCGGAGGCGCTTGTGGTTGAAGGGAACTGTGCCATAGCTTAGAACGTGATTGAACCGGAGCCAGTGAACTTGTAAGTTCTGTACCCGCCAGAAACTGTTACGGTCGGAGAACCCGTAGTCGTCGCGGCGTCGTACGTGTCGGAGTAGCGAATGATCACGATGCCGGAGCCGCCAGAGCCAGAATTCGCGCCGCCGCCGCCTCCGGTGTTGGCTGTGCCGGAGCCGCCGTTTGTCCCCCCACCACCGTTGCCGCCAGCGCCGGCGCCGTCTGAAGTGGAGCCGTTGCCACCACCGCCGCCCGCGTAATAAGTGGCCGAGCCGCTGATCGACGACTGCGATCCGATGCCGCCTTGACCGCCGCCGCCCCCGGAATTGCCGCCGTTGGCTCCGGCACCACCACCGCCGCCCCCGGTGCGATAGGTCGTGTCGTCGCTTCCGCCGGAGCCGCCAGAATTCCCTTGGCCTGAAGTGCCACTCGAGCCAGCTTGCGAACCGCTGCCGTTGCCCAAGAAGCCGCCGCCGCCGGAGCCGCCGGAGTTGCCGGCCCAAACAGAAGAATTGCCGCCGTATCCGCCGCCCAACGAGGTGATCGAGCTGAACACAGAATTTGAACCGTTGGTCGGTGCGCTGTTCGAGCCGGAACCGCCACCGCCAACTGTCACCGTCAGCGCGGAGCCAGATGTAACCGCGAAACCAGAGGCCGTCCTGTATCCTCCAGCACCACCGCCGCCATAGCCCGCGCCGCCGCCGCCAGCGACGACAAGGTATTCAACGGTCGGCGGCGGATTCTTGATGCCCGGCCAGTTGCCGCCCATGATCGCGTCGCGCACGTCATTCAGCCCCCACCGACCGTAGGCGCTGGTCGAAGAAGGGAATGTTGCCATCAGGAAATCTCTTCGTAAGAAGCAACAGCTTCGAGGTAGCTGTTGACGCTGGCGGTGACGCGCAGCGTGTCACCCTCTTCCATGTAAATGTACTTGCTGAGCATGTCCAGCGTAGCCCCGGCGGGCACGGTCATCAAATACGCAATTCGGTACGGCGTGGACGACCTGAACAGGTCCACGTTGACGGTTGCGTTGGTTGTGCCGTTGACATTAGAGACCATCAGCGAGTCAACCTTCAACACCTTGCCGCTCGCGGCGGAGTTGGTGATGATGGCGGTGGGCGTCGTGGTGACAGCCAAGACGCCGGTCTTGCCGTAGATGGCGGTTACGTTGACAATGTTTGGCGCGGCCATGGATCACTCCGTTTCAAATTGATCGTATGAATCGACAATCGCCTTTTCCTCCGGCGTCATCTCTCTTGTTTCCCAGATGTCGGTGACGACGCCACCAGACCAGTCGTATCGGTGTTTGCCTGTAGCAATTTCATATTTGCCGGGGCGCGGCGCAGGGACGCGAACAAATGCGACGTACCCGCTTTCGAAAGGGTCTTTCCCTGGAAATGCTCTTGCAAAATTTTCCAAAAAGACAGGGTGGCCTACAGGCTTGCCTTGCTCGACTTTTATGATCAAGTTCATAAGCGCCCCACATTGGTAGAAGGGAATGCTCGCGTGATGGTCGGATTGGTGGACCAAACGATCCTGACCCCTCCGCTTTGCCCTTGTCCGCCGAATCCCTTGCTGGTCGTGTAAGTGTTGTTGGATGTGTCCAACCGAACGCGGCTGCCAGAGTTTGCGCCACCGCCGCCGTACTGTCCTTGCGAGCTGTTGTCGCCTGCAGAAGTTCCAGACGAGTCGCTGCCATTGACGCCGCCAGAGCCGCCAGAGCCGCCCGTGGCGGAAGAAGAGTTGTTGAATGGCGTTGCTGTTTGCGGGCCGCCCGAGCCGCTCGCGCCTGAACCAAACAAGCCCACGCCGCCGCCCGCCGCGCCTGCGTATCCAGCGGTGTTCAGTATCACGCCGCTGCTGGTGTAATACTGGCCGAACCGACCCCCACCACCACCGCCTGCGCCGCCGCCAGAGCCAGATGCGCCGTCAGAACCGACGCCGCCGCCCGCGCCGCCGTTGCCTGTGTAACCGCCTGCGCCGCCGCCGCCGCCAGAGGCCCAGACCTTTTCTTCGGGTTGAGAAGAGTTGCTGTAGCTCCAGTTGGCTCCTGCGCCGCCTGCGCCGCCGCCGTCACCGACCAACACCGCTCCGCCAGCGCCAGAGGATCCTGTTTTTCCGCCGCCAGCGTGGACCAGTTTCGTGGCGCTGGCATTTGCGACGTAAGAGTCGCCGCCGTCGGATCCGGGGCCACCAAAAGTGGTGCCGCCAGCGCTGCCTACGACCACGGTCAAGGTTTGTCCAGGGGAGACGGATATGCTGTTCTTGTAAGCCAATGCGCCGCCGCCGCCAGAATAAAATGGCGACGTCAAGGAGCCCGGCACGGGGCTGTACGCGGTGATCGTGTTCGGGTTTTCGAACGTCGTGTATTGGGCTCCGGGGCCGCCACCACCACCGCCGCCGACTGCCACAGCGGAAATTTGTGTCACGCCGGTCGGCACAATGAACGTGTAAGTTCCCGGCAACAGGAAACTTTGTTCGCCGAGCGCGACCCCGGCTCCAAAGCCGAACCCTTTGGCCGAAGCAGCAGCGATCGTTCCGAGGGTGGGCATGTTATGCGAACCTGATCTGAGAAGCCAACACGGTGAATGCGCCCGCGCCGGTCTTGATGATGACATATGTGTAGGCGTCGATTCCAGATGCCGTTCCGTAAGACCAAGCGATACCGCCTTGGTACTTGGGGGTGATGCTGGATCCGTCAACTTGCACCGTTGTGTTGTAGTAGGGCGTTGCACCGTTGGTAGCTAGGAAAACAACCGTCACGCTCTGGCCGACCGACATCACGGAATCGAGCGACTGGCCAGACGCGGCGCGGAAATTCATTGTCCAGTTGGCAGAAGCGTTGGATGTGTAATACAACACCGACTGCGTGGTGACGTCGTAGTTGATCGTGCCCGTAGCTGCCGTGGCAGAGACCGTAACTTTTTCGGCGGCGTTGGTCAGCAGCGCGGCCAGTTGACTGGTCGAGCCGTTAAAGGTCTGCTGAGCGCTGAATGTGTTGGCGACGGTGGGGCGAACGACGTTTCCGAAAGACAGAACGCCGCTCGCGTTGGTGAGGATCGCTTGCCCGTTGGTGCCGTCCGCCGTCGGGTAGGTCAACCCCGCCGGGTTGTTCATGAGCTTGGTGACGGTGCCCCCGGCATTTTCCATGTACGCGGAAACGTCCGTCAGGTTCAGCGCCAGCTCGCCGGGGTTCAAGTTGGCGGCGCTCGGGGCCGCGCCCGCAGTGGTCGTGCGGTAGTGCTGAATGACAGAATAGTTGGCTTGTGCCATCGCTTAACCTCCGAACACGATCGCCATGGCGATCGCTTTGCCTGTTGAAACGCCGGTCGGCGCTGCAGAAGTCCACGTCGTGCCGTTGCTGGTGAGGACGTTGCCGTTGGTCCCAGGAGCCACGACTTGCACCGCGCTCGTACCGTTGCCCAAGATCACGTTGTTCGCTGTCAGCGTGGTGGCTCCTGTGCCGCCGTTGGCGACGGGGAGCGTACCCGTCACCGACCCAGACGCAAGGTTCACAGCGCCCCAGCTGGGAGCGGAAGCGCCGTTGCTGGTGAGCACCTGCCCAGAGCTGCCGTTCGCCAAGAACGTCGTGGCGCCAGCGCCGGTCTGATACGGGATCTGGCTAGCCGCGCCGCCTGCGAGGTTGGTCGCCGTGCCGACAGAAATGGACGAAGACGCCACATTCTCCCAGTACTGAGCTGTGGAGTTGTAACGGATCACGTCATTGTTCGTCAGCGCGCCGAACTGCACGTTGGAGTCGGTGCCGCCGAGCACAGAGCCGGGGTTGACGCGGATCAAGATCGTGCCGCCGCCGGAGCTGTTGCCGTTGATGACAGCGGCGAGTTGCACCTTCACGTTGGGGGCGGAGGGCTTGGTGGCCGTGTAACCGCCCGTCACAGCCGGGTTGTACCACAAGATCTCGCCGTCACCGATGCCCGAGGTGTTCACGTTGCGCAGCGTGCCTTGGAACTGCACCAAGCCGAAGCCGTTCAGCGCAATGTTTTCCGCCGCGATACCCATGATGTAGGTGCCGTCGGCGACCCCTGTCGCGGGCGCGCCGGTGGCCACGCCAGAAGCGCCCACCGACCCGGTGAACATCACGACCTGCCCCTTGTTGATGGCGGAGGAAGCCTTGATGTAGTAGAAGAAGTCTTCGCCGATGTGCTGAACGACGTTGCCGCCTGCCATGCCGAGGCCGAGCGTGTCGTTGCCGTTCCAACCCAACTGCCCTGCGGTCAGAGGGGTCGTGTAGCCGGTGTCGAACGCAACGTAATCGGCCGTGCCGATCGCGCCTGTGATGCCCGACAAACTGGTGATGTCGCTGTTGGCGCCAGAAGCTGCCGCGCCGAGGTTGCTGCGTGCGGTGCTTGCGTCGGTCGCGCCCGTGCCGCCGTTGGCCACGGCGAGCGTGCCCGCCAGAGTCAGCGTGCCGGAAGACGTGATCGGGCCGCCGCTGAACGTCAGGCCCGTCGTCCCGCCAGAAGCGTTCACCGAGGTGACCGTGCCCAACGGGTTCAATGCCCAAGCGAACGCGCTGCCGTCCCACTTCAGGAACGTGTCCGACACGGTCGGCGCGCTGACGAACGAGGTCGCGCCCGCCCCGGTGTTGTAAGCAATCTGATTCGCCCCGCCGCCCGCGATGTTGGTGGCGGAGCTGGCCGTTGTGGCGGTGCTCGCGTTGCCTGCGAAGTTGGTGGCCGTCAAGGTGCTGTTGGCCGGGTTGAACGTGAACGACGAGGAAACCTCAGCGTTGTTGTTGCCCGTGGTCGCGTCCACGAACACCGGGTAGAACGTCGCGTTCACGGAAGTAGCCGTGGTGCCAACATTCACCGCGTTGGTCGCGTTGTTCGCGTTGGTGGCGGTGCCCACCGTCACGCTCGCCGGGTTGGTCCACTGCGGCACCGAACCGTTGGACGTCAACATGTACGTGTTGGCGCCGATGTTGAGCTTGGAGATCGTGGTCGTGCCGGAGGCGTAAACCATGTCCCCGCTCGCGTACGAGGCGTGGCCGAGGCCGCCGTTGGCTGCGTTCAGCGTGCCAGACAGCGTCAATGTGCCCGCTGCGGTGATCGGGCCGCCCGTGAACGTCATGCCCGTGGTGCCGCCGGAAGCGTCTACGGAGGTGACTGTGCCCGCGCCAGAGATCGTGCCCCACTCGAACGAGGTGCCGTTCCACTTCAACAGCAAATTGGGCGCAATCGGAGCGGGAATGAACCCGGTGGTGTCGGCGGCGGACTGGAACGGGATCTCGAACGCCGCTCCACCCTTCAAATTCTCTGCTTCGAGCACAGAAAAAGTGCTCGCGTCCGTCCAAACGTACTCTCCGGCCCCGGTAGACTGGAGAAGTTGGCCAGCTACGCCCACAGGGCCCACGTATAGGCCATCCGCGCCCGACCAGATGATTGCCCCCTCATCCGGGACGATCGATTTGGCCGTGCCACCATTATTCAGCCCCAGAATTCCGTCAACTTGGTCGTCGTCGGCCAGATCCACAGCCGGGTGCTGGTGGTCTGCGCGGGAAATGTCGGTCGAAGTGCCTGCCGCGCCCGCTTGGAAGCCCGACTGGGGCGTCGCGTTGCTGAGGTTTGCGTTCAGCGTGACGTTGGTGGCGAGCATGCCGCCGCCGTTCAGCCCGGTGCCCGCGATAACTTGTCGCGTGGTGGGCACGTAGCCAGAAACCGTGGCCGGAACCGTGGTCGCGGCGGTGACGCGGCCTTGCGAATCGACCGTGAACACAGGAATGTCGGTCGCGGTGCCATAAACGCCCGCCGCCACCCCGGTGTTGGCCAGCTGTGTTGGGCCGACGCCGCCCGGAGCGATGCTGAGCGTGACGTTGGAGCTCAGTTGCCCGCCGCCGGTCATGCCTGTGCCAGCGATCACTTGTCGTGTGGTGGGCACGCCAGCCACCGAGAGCAAGTCGCCGACGCGAATTTGGTAGTTGTTGCCCTGATACACGATCATCATCAACGAGTTCTCGTCCGCCACAGGGGCGAGCGGGAGCTGCGTGACTCTGGTCGGGATCAGATTGCTGGGTACATCTGACATTTATAGCTCCAAATATCCTTCACCATCTTCAGTGATGATGAATTCGTCGCCCTGCTCTTGGATCACGCCAGCGGGGTGAGTGTTGATGGGGGTGTCGGGACGATTGAACGGCAGCACGATCTGGTCCGGGCGGCGCGGCGCGAGGCGGTACGGGTCGTACTCGTCGCGGTCTTCCTCGCACACCATCAGGCCCGGATAGTTCGGATCCGGCGACAAGTCCGACAAGAACATCTTGCGCGAGCAGCGACCGCAGATCGCGATGCCGTAGGTCGGTTGTCCGGTGGGGTCGAGGAATTTGCCGCCGCTCATTTGGTGTAAACTCCGATGCCGGGGTTGATCTGAATGGGCGAACCGTCGTTGTCCCCGTCCCAAGCGCGCTGTTGGCTCATTGCCGCCTTCTGCTCCAGGATCGGGATCAGCTGCGCGTCCACGGCGGGCGTTTCAGCCGCCACGCGGGCGGCGAGGCCGTTGATGATCGCTTCCTGCCAGCGGTCGGGCATCTCGACTTGCTGCTGCAGGTTTTCGGTGTCCATGATCTGGCGGTGGCGCCACAGCACCAGCTGGGCCTGCTCCGCCGCGCTGAAGGGCGCGGGCCACAGATAAACGACCGGCTCCGGCAGGTCGCGCTGGAAGTAGTAGTTGCTCGGGCGTCCAGGGAAGACCTTGTTGGACTGGTTCACGTACGAGTCGCGGTTGAGCTGACCCAGCGGGATTTCTTGCGGCAAGTTGCCGAGCGTGATCGCGGTGAAGCTCAACGGGCTCGTGGCCGTGATGCGGAAGTAGTTGTAGGGCAACGCGCCGGAGATGTCGGTCCACGTGATCTCGCCCGCGCTCGCTGCGTCGCTGGACGTGCCCACCGTGGTCCACACAGAGCCGTTGGTGCTCACTTGGAACGTGACGGGCACAGCCGCCGCCGACCACTCGATGCCGACGGTGTCGACCGTGGTTTGCGTGGTGAAGGAGACCGTGTAACTCGTGGACGTGGTGACCGAGGTGCCGCTGAGCAACTGCAGCGTGCGGTAGTTCAGGTTCAACACCTCGACCGTGCCTGCGGGCAGCGTGACGATGGGTTGGTTCTGGTACATCGGCAGAATCAACTTCTGGATGCACCAGCTGGGGGTCTTGATGTTGGCGAGTTCATTGAGCATGAACCGCAGGGATTCCAGCGCGTACGACTGCATCTCTGCAGTGATCGCCTGCGCGGGCAGACGACAACGCCGGAAGGCGTGGTCCACCACCTTCAGAGCGTTTGTCGTTGTGCCGCCAATGTTCCCAGAATATGCCATACCAACTCCACTTGGTCAGATGGCAGCTGGTTGCAGCACGCCCGATTGACTAAATTATGCTTGAGTCGCCTTTCAGCGACAACTCACTTTTTCTTTTTGCCGACACTGCGCGCTTCATTCAGCGCGATGGCGACGGCTTGCTTGGGGTTCTTCACCATGGCGCCGCTCTTGCTGCCCGAATGGAGTTCGCCCGCCTTGTACTCCGACATGACGCGCTCGACCTTCTTTGCGCCCTTGTCGGACATCAGGCCGCCGCTCTTGTACGGTTGGATCATCGGCTCGCGCGGCGCGACCGGCACGCTCTTGCGGGCGATGCCGGGGTTTTTGTTGCCCTTGATGCCCAAGCGCGAGTTGTCGCGGATCATGCCCAGCGGCGCAGCGGGAGCCTTGACGCTTTCGCGTTGGACGACTTCCTTCTTCTCCATGGTGGGCGTGGCCATCATTTCGCGCTTGGCCATGCTTTTCACTTCGGGCATGCCGCCCTTGGCGAGCTTGGTCATCGGCTTGCCGGGGTGCATGGCCTTCTCGTGCTTGTGCACAGCGGCCTTCACCATCGCTTTGTCTTGTGCGATGTCGGCCTTGCCGCCCTCGGCGTAACCCTTCTTGGCCATGCCGCCGCCGCAATAACCGACCGACTTGCCCGCGCTGGAGAAGTCGAATTCCTTGACGTATTTCAGTGATTTGCCCATGTCACACTCCTTGCAGGCGGTTGCTTTCGATGAGGCGATCGAGCTTGGCGTCCAGCACCTCCAAGCGGCTCATGACGCGGTTGATGTCCGCGTGCACCTCTGCCTTGGTGATGTATTCCTTGGCGATTTCCTCGCGAGTCCTGTTCAACAAAATCGTCACACGCGCCAGCTCGTTGGACTTCTCCTTGAGCACCCAGCTCAAGATCCCAATGATCAACGACAGCACCGTGTTCCACATCATCAACTCCATGCGCAGCCCCCGCTTCAGTTGGGGTTGGCATAGGTCTTGATGGCCTCGATGACGATCGTGTAACGATCGCCAGCAGCAGCACCGACTGTGGTGAAAGACACATCCCCAGTGACGCCAGCGCCCGCGTTGTTGGGCAGGCCGCCGAAGGAGCTGTAGTCCATCAGGTAAAATTGGTTCTCGGGGATCGTCTCGCACAGCAAGTCCGAGGTCGCGTCCCAAAGGACGTCCACCGACATGCCTTGCGTCTGAGCCCAGATCTTGTTGATCTTGACACCGTTGCAAGCGTTGCCTGCGGCGCTCGGGTTCAGGGCAGAGACGTCGATCTTGACGACCGCAGTCTCGCCCGTACCGTCCGAGATGTTTGTGAACTTGCCGATGAACAGTCGCTCACCGTCAAGGATCGTTTGCGAAGTGACTGCATCAGCCATAACGACCTCCTAATCAGGCCGCAACAGCGCCGTTCAGCGCAAGGATAGCCCAACCCGCAGCGGTGTACACCAGCGTGGCCGACTCGCCCACCCCGGTGAAGGTGATGGTGGTGAAGCCGATCTTGGTGGTGGGGGTCAGCACAGCCGAGCCGCCGTCCACGGTGTGGGTGATGACTTTGATTTGACCAACGGTGCCGTTGGCGAGCGTGAGCGCTTGCGCCGCGCCGGTGGTGGTGAGCGACGTCATCATGTCGGTCGTGTTGACCGCGCCAGCGCCGCTCAGAGATTGGATCGTGGCGAAGATGTCGCCAGTGACGTTGCCGGTGACGTTGCCGGTGACAGCGCCGATGAAGCCGTTGTTGGAAGTAACCGGGCCGGAAAAGGTGGTAGAAGCCATTTCAAATTCCTCTCATGCGAGTGTTCATGGGCGTTGTAGTCTGCATGACGTCAGCCGGGACTGTCTACAACACCGGGTAACCCCGGACATTCAAAACCCCGCCCGACTTGCGCCGAGCGGGGTGAGCTGGTTAAACGCCAGCGGTACCGTAGATACCACGCGGGTCAGTCCAGCCGAACGTGTAACGCTCGGTGGCCTTGTAGCGCATGGAGTCGGTCTCGAAGTCGCCTTCCATCGATTTCTCGAGGCCACGACGCATCATGAGCTTCAGACCTTCGGGGGCGTCGGTCTGAACCCACCATGCGGTGGTGGAGGTGATACGAGACAGGTTGGCTTGGCCTTCGCTCAGCAGGCCCATCGACTTCACGGGGTTGATGTCGTTGTCAGCGGTGCCGGTGCGCAGCACGGACTTGAGCAGGACTTCAGCTTGGAAGACGTTGGACGGGCCAGCGACGATCTTGCGCGGCGTGAGACGGATACGCTTGCCGTTGTTGTCAACAGCGTTGCGGATCTGAATCAGCATCTGCTCCAGAGAAGTCTGGGACAGCGCGGCAGGCGTGGTCAGCTGGTTGCTGAACGTGCCGTTCACGATCGGGTGGCTGGCCGAAACCAGTGCCACGCCGTCGCCGCCGGGGTAGGCAGCGTTGAACGCGCGGTTCAGGATGTTGGCGCCGAGGGTTTCCTTGGTCTCGATCAGGGACTGTGCCAGGTGCTTGGCATAGGTCTGACCGATACGGATGTGGTCACCGTCTTCGACAAGAACCTTGGTCAGGCTGAAGGCCAGACCATAGACCTTGTACAGGTAGCGCTGCAGGAACAGCACGCCACCAGACTGGTAAGACACAGCCATGCCGTCGGGCAGCTCAGGAGCCGCGCCGAAACCATAGAGGACGGGTTCCTCATGGTAGTTGCGCGGAATGCCCTTCTGCTCGCGGAACACCATGCTCCACTCGTCAGCGCGCTGATTGTACACACCGTCGAACACTTCGTTCAGGATAGGCTCGACAACTGACCGGAAGTCAGTACTACGCATTGGGGTAGCCATGTTTCAGCCCTCCTTAAACCGAGTTCACAGCAGCCTTGTAGTGGTGTTCGTTGATGCGAACAGTCACTTGAACATAGGCGTCGGTGATCGAATCGTTGATGTTGTATGCGAAGCCGGTGATCTGGAACTGGCCAGAAGTCGCCTGGATCGCGGTGAGGTAGGTGTTGCTCAGGCCCGTTTGGGTCGAGCCACCCGGCGAGGCGACAGTCCAATCGCACTCTTCGCCGACGGCGGTCTGAACCGTGGTGCCAGCGGAGGGGTTGTTGTACTGCACGTCGAACAGCGTTTCCGGATCGTCATACACCCACGCCACGATTTCCGTGCCAGTGGTGCCGCCGGGCCAGAAGGGGCTGATGGTGGGCTTGCCGGTGGCGTCCAGATACTGAACACCTGCGAAGATGCCCAGCAGAGAGACGCCGTCGGTGGTACCAGAACGGGTGCCGTCCGAGGTACCGAGTTGCACGACGCCGTTGTCGGTCAGCTTCACGGGGTCACCCGAGAAAATGCTGGCGGCATACGTCGACGCGATCGTGTAGGCTTTCGGCCGCATCTGGCCACTATTGTGGAAAGACGGACGGAAGCCAAAAGGTGCGCTAGTCGAAGACATTGCTTGCTCCTAATGGGTTAAGGGTTCGGTCATCACGTGAGGTCGAACATCGCCTCGCGTTTTTGTCCCATCTCCATGTTGCCTTCGCCCACTTGCAGCTTCGACTTGGATGCGCGCGCTTGTTGCTCGAGGAAGTCAGCCGTGTCGGTGAGCTTCTCTTCTTCGCGCAGCGGGGCGTCGTGGTGTGCCTCTTGCATGTACTTTTCGTACAGCGAAATCGGCAACTTGAACGCCAGCATCTCGTTGACGCCGATGAACCCCTGCCAGTCGCCGGTTTTCAGCGTGGCATACTCCCAGCCGGGAACGTCTTCCGGCTTCACAGGTTCATACCCGAGACGGATTCGCATTTGGATGGAATCGCGCGGGTTGGTGGTGGTGAGCCAGCACGTGTGCCAGCCCGGAATCTTAGGCAAGTCCGGTAGTGAGGACTGGAAGAACTGTTGACGGAACATTTCAACCCGCTCTTCGTCGGTGACCTCGCGATTTTCGGTCACGGCGCGATCTTCCATCGCGCGGCTCGTGCGATTGTCCCCAGCGGATTTCTTCAGGCGTTCGTCGGTCATTTCTCGCTCCTTTCAGCGATTGAGCAAATTATGTTTCGGTTTTTCAGAAAAGGCAACACTCATGCCCGGTTTTGCCGATCGTATTCGGCGTAGCGCTTCACGTACTTTGCGCGCAGAACGGGATCGTCCCACACGCCGGCTTCGATGAGGGCTTGCTTGCGTTCCGGGGAGATGTACACCTCCTTGCGGGTGCTGGTGGGGGCGTGTTCTTTGCCAGAACCGACCGCCGGGCCGCCACGAGGCTCGCGCTTTTGCGGCGTGTTTTGCTCCGACGCACTCTTGCGGCTTTCGAACCGCTCGGGCAACCGGCGCGCCGCGCGACGGCGCAGTTCACTCCAGTAGTCTTCGGTGCGGGGGTCGAAGCCGTCTTTGCCGAGCGCTTGGTCGATGGCGAGGATGATGGCGCTGTCTTCGTCGCGGCCTTGCGCGTCGTACCAAGGGTTCTCGTTCAGGAACTCCTTGGCGTAGGCCATGGTCACGTCGTCCAGCTGGGCCTGCGGAGCGGGCTTCTGAGCGGCTTGTTGCTTTTGCCACTGCAGCTGTTGGGCGCGTTGCAAGGCCTGATCGCGGTACTTCAGCGCTTGCGCAACGTCGTCGCCATTGCCGGCGGCGACCGCCTTGGCGATCACTTTCTCGGCCATGTCGGCTTCTTGCATGGCGTCGCGGATCTGGCTGTCGAGGCCGTTCAGATCGGCTTGGTGAGCGCGTTGCTCCTGAGCCGTCAGGCGGCGCTCGAGATCGTCGTTGCGCTTGCGCAGGAACTCCATCTCGATTTTGTCGCGCTTGATGGCTTCTTCGCGGCGCTGCTTGCGCTCCAGCTTTTCCAAGCGGCGACGCTCCCGAATCGCTTCCCGCTCCTTGTCGTCGGGGTCGTCGGGGTTGACGTCTTCGTCGTCGTTGGAATTCTTGACGCGAGCGTCGTCTTCGTCGTCGTGCTCGTCGTCTTCTTGTTCGTTGGCGACGGGCTTCTTGGCGGGGTCTTCCTCAACGATGATGAGGTCGTCGTCCTTGATGTTCTCGTCGTCTTCTTTGATTACGTCAGCCATGGTTCATCTCCTTGTCAGATGAAAGCTCGGATCGCCAGCGGGTCGCCATTGACCTTGCCGATGATGTCCAAGTCGTTGAAAATCACGAACAGCGCGCTGTCGCCGTTCTCGAGTGGCACCTCCCAACGGTCGCCGCCGTACTTCGGCACGCGCACGTAGTCGCCGGGGTGCGCCCAGCTGCCTTCCGGCCACGCTTCGAGGTTGTTGCGGTTGCGATAAGCCACGGGGCCGTGCGAGATCACCTTGGCGACCTGCGTGTTCCACTTTTCGGTGTCACGCGAGCCGATGTCGATGATGATGCCGCCGCCGGACTTGCGCTTGGGGGTGCGGATCTGTACCAGAACGCGGCTACCGAACGGCTGAATGCCGGCGTCTACCGCCGGAAAAGCCTCCGCCATTGCGTCCTCATAGGTCTGGGTCACTGTCTCTCTCCTCTTTCAGAAGTTGCAAAAGTACGTTGATAGCGGCTTCGTAACCTTGCACGATGCCGACACGATACCCGTACTCGAAGGTATCTCGTGTTTGTGGCCGCTTCAAGGCGTCCAGCGCGAATGTCTGCTGGTCGGCCTTGAGGCGGTTGAGCAGCTGATCTGCTAAGTTCACGCCGGAGTCTTGGGGCCGTTGGCGGGGGCGGCGGGCAGCGTTTGCCCGTTCAGCTTCTCGCCAGCCGCGAGGCGGTGGTGTTGCTTCACAGCGCCGCCAGTCATCGGCACCGTGCCGGGGGTGGGTTTGTCGCTCATTGCGGTTCTCCTAGGGTTGTTGAAGGGTTATCGGGTGCCGGGGTTGATCCCCGTGCCCGTGCTCACGCCGATCCGTTCACCAGACGCGATCTCTGCAGCAGCCAGCCGCATCGCGGTGTCGTTGTCGGCGGTGTTCATGCGCTCGCGTGCAGCGATCTCTGCCGCCGTGCGCTCGTTTTCGGCCATCTGGCGCAGCTCCTCCTGACGGAGCCGCTCGGCGCGCTCGCGCTCGCGGTCGGCCAATTTCTGTGCCTCGATCTGTTGCTGGCTCGCGAGGCGAGCCTGATCGGCTTGTGCGCGCTGCTGGAGCGCGGCTTGTTGCACCTGAGCGCCGATCTGGGCCACTTGCAGCGAGCTGTCGGGCGGCATCGGGGGCTGCGGCCTGAACTGTTGGGCAATCTGGTCGATCTGGGCCAGCTCTTGGGCGAAGGAGCCCAGTTGCTGCTCGATGAACTGTTGCACCTGCAGGATCACCTGCACCTGCTGCGCGGCGTCGTCGGAGATGAGGTTCTGGTCCTCGGCTTTTTCGACGGCTTCGTGCGCTTCGACCAAGTAATAGTTGAGCAAGTGGTCCCGCAAGTGCAGCGCGATCGGGTACAGGTACGTCTTGGCGATCGCGGGGTTGGAGCCGAACAGCGGCGACTTCAAAAACGCCACGTGCGTCTTGAGGTGCGCCATGTGATCCTGCTTCGGCAACACATAAACCGGCCTCCCCATCGCCGCCGCGACGTTTTCCGACACCGGATCCACGTCGTCCTTGCCCGGGTCGGGCTTCAACACGTCGTTGTCGGGGATTTTCATGGCGCGGAGGAACATTTCCTCCACTTTCCGCTGGTCGTACATGCCCGGCATCATCGCCGCGCGCTGCATGAGCGCTTGCACTTGGGCGAAGCGCTGCGTTTCCGAGAAAATCGCGGGGTCAGAGACCGGAATCACGTCCAGCGGGCCGTCGAAGTCCTCGGGCTTCACGTCGAGACCGGCTTCGTAGCCCTCGATTGTCTCTTCGGTGAGGTACGCGCTGTTGATTCGGTGAAGAATCTTGAACACGCGGGCCATCGAGTTGTGCAGCCGCGAGTGAATCGAGCTGAAAACCACCATGCCCTGCTCGATCAGCGCCAGCGTCGTGCCCACGGGCTGATTCGGGTTGGCGTCCGAGAGCTTTTCGAACGAGGTTTGCACCACGCCCTTGCCCGCGTCGACCAAGAATCCGAGCAGCTGGAACAACACCGCGCTCGGCGGGTTGAACGGCATGGGCATGGCGAGCTTGCGGATGTCGTCGATGAGCGCGCCGCCCTCGATTTCCGCCACCTCGGTGGGCTGGACGTTGATGGTCTGGCCGTTGGGGCCGCCCTTCAACTTCAGCAGCGTGGGTACGTTCTGAATGTGAGCGCTGTCGAGCAGTGCGCGCAGGGCTCCGGTGGCCGCGCCGCTCAACCCGCCGATCATGTGGGTCAGGCCGATGGGGTACGCGCCGCGCCAAGGCACAAACGGAAACTCCACAATCCAGTCGAGCTCGCGCTTTTGTTCGTCGGCGAGCTCCCAGTTGCGGTAGAGGCTCAGCCCGAGGCCGGAGGACTTGTCGATGGAGATGATGTAGGGCTCGACGCCGTCGCCGAAGTCCAAGTGCGTGTACACCTCGAAGATGGTGCGCAGGCCGTCTTCGTTGTAGGCGGTGTCCTTGCGGCCTTCGATCTTGTCGTTGGCTTGGGAGGACTTGCTGAACTCGGGATCCTCGGGCGCGCCGACGTCCACGTCACGGTACATGCCCGCCTTCACGCGCCGCTGGTACTCCATCTTCGTGATGTACTGCACGTGCGTCTTGCGCTCGGCGGAGTAGAAGTTGGTCGCTGCGAAGGGCAGGTAAATGTCGTCAATCGCAATGAACTCGCTGCAAGGGCGCTTCCACTGCGGGCTCCACATGAGCTTCAGGTACTGGCCGCCGCCCAGCGGGAGCTGCGTGCTCAGCTGCTCCAGCTCCGAGCGGAACTCCAGCATCTGTTCGGTCGTCTGCCAATTCATGAACTCGGCCTTGCGGCGAGCCTTGTCGACCTTCTCCTTGTTGTGCTCGCCGAGGATCTTCGACTTCACGGGGCCGGAAGGCGGGAACACCTCCTTCATGAATCGGGCCGAGAAGTCCACGCACGCTTCCACCAGCATCGGGTGCACCACCTTGTTGGCGCCAGTGAACTGAGCGCCGCCGGGCGCGTCGTCGCCGAGCCCGGTGCGGCGGAGGCCTTCCTCGTACTGCTTGTCGCGCTTTTCGCGCGCTTCCTTGTCCTTGTCGATCTTGTCGAGTAGGTCTTGCACCGCCGTCTTCAACGCGCTGGGCTCGACCTCCTCCACGATGTTGGCGAAGTGTGCCGCGCGCTCTTGCGCGCCCTGTTGGTTTTCCAGCCGAACGATCGCGCCACCGTCTTCGGTGTCTTCGACTTCGAGCTCGTCGTCCTCCAGCTCGAACATCTCACCCTGCTCGGGCGAGGCTTGTTCCTGCTCATCGTTCATTTCAGCCATGGAATTCCTCTTTCAGTTTGGACACAATTGTGTCGATTTCATTGGGGTCATAGTTCACCAAGCCACCTGCGGCAAAGCCGCGCGTCGCCTGTTCAGCAATCTGCGCTATCTCGGCGGGGTCGTAGTTGACCGAGCCGCCGCGAGCGTAGAGCTGAGTGCGATCTTTCACGTCCGTGGGTTGCAGCTCGCGCGCCTTGGTGAAGTCGACCTTGCGGTTCATCGGGCCGGTGGGGATCGCGTGGCCGTAGCCGCGCCCAGCGAACGGGTCTGCGAGGATCATCTCCAGGTGCGGGTCCAGCCCGCTCTGAGCGGCGCGCTTGTTGGCGTAGAACTCGCCCGCTGCGCGTTGCGGCGTGACGAACACCGCGCCCGCGTCTTCGGCGGCCTTGCCCGCGTCGTAGTCGCCCGCGTACCCACGGTAAAAGCCCTGCAACATCTTCTGTTCCTTGGGGGCGGCTGCGGCAGCGGCGACCGGGGCTTCCTTGGCCAAGTACTTCTGCACCAACTCGCCCACCGACTTCACCGCGCCCTTCACGATGCCGCCGCCTGCGTAGCCGGTGGCGTCTTCGATTGGGCCGAGGAGCTGCTTGAGCTGGCTGCCGGTCATGAAGCGCTGCGCGTTGGGGTTGGCTTCGAGCGCTTGGTTGAACAGCGGCGCAACCTCGCGGATGGGCCGGTCATAGGCGTTCACCATCCACGTCGTGAGCGCGTTTGCATCTTGCAGGTCCACGATGTCGAAGCGACTCAGGTCGTCCGGCTTCACCCGGCCCCAATCGCTGCTGTTCAAGAAGCGCAACACCGACTCGGTGATCTTTTCTTTGTACTGCGGGTCTCGGCGCATGTACTCTCGCGCCCGATCATTGTCGAAGTCGTTGCCGACGGGCTTGATTTCCGTGATGTCGGGGGCGGGCGCTTGTTTGGCAGAGAAGCGCTTGAACTCTTCGAATGCTTGTGGCGCATTTTCTTGCAACCACGCGAGAGCCTCGTCCATTTCTAGCGGCGCGTCACGCTGCATCTGGAATGCGCGCAGATCGGCTTCTTGCTCTGGTGTCAACCTTTTGATGGCTTCGTCGAATGAGTCGAGGTCGCCGGGATAAGGGTCTGTCGTGATCTTCGCCTGCGCATGCGGACGACCCTCAGCGTCCACGAGCGCCGTGAGCCGGTTGTCGCCCGAGCCGTAGCTGCTCGCCGCCCACTCGTGTTGTGTGCACCAGCCGCCCGCCTTGCCGATGGAGTTGCAAATGGGCATGCCCTTGTCGTTCACCGTGTCCGGGATGTCGACCCAAGCGCCGCCGGGTTTTTCGACGAACGACAGCTGCAACCCCTCGTCGGGCAAGCGCGGGGTGGCCTGCAGGTTCTCCAACATGCCTGCGCGCTCGGCTTTGGCGGCTTCTTCGGCGCGCCAAGCGTTAATCTTCGCCACGCGCTCGACGGCTTGCGGCACGGTGATCTTGTCGATGTCCTTGATGTCGAAGCGCAAGGCTTCGGGCAACCCGCTGCTGGGGTCCATCGAGAACTTCAGCTCGTCGATGAGGTGGTCGAACCCAAGGTCGCTGCTCAGCGTTTCGGCTTCGGCGGGGCTGTACACCTTCGTTTCCGGCGGGGCACTCTTCAGCCAAGGGTTCTCTCGAATCGTCTGTGCGTAAGCGCTGTCGCCCGAATACTTCAAGTAGTCCTGCGGCTGAGCTACGTTGATGGCGTTGTCGCTGGCATTTTCCCACTTCTCGGCGAGGCGCGACTGAGCCATGCCGTGGCGCGGAAAGCCCGCTGCGGTGCGTGCGTTGGCTGTGTCGGAAGGAAGAATCGACGCGACGTCATCGGGGGCGTAATGCAGCACCCCGCGCTCAGCCAACGCACGCACGGGGTCTTCCGGCGTGCCCATCTCGTTCTTGATGTACTTGCCGAGCTTGGTGTCGATCCAGCGGCTGACGGCGCGCTCTTCGGGGTTCTGGATGCTGGCGTACACTTCCGGGTACGTCGCGCGCATCCAGTCGTGCAACCCGACGGTCGGGTCGCGGTCATACACCTTGCGGTACTCGCTGAAGATGTCGCGACCGGCTGCGTCGTTGATGATCTCGCCGGAGATGATGGGTGCCTGATCGCTCTTCAGCGGACGAGTGGCCGCCTCTGTGCTGCCGCTCAGCCAGTTGCCGCCCTTGGGCTTCACGACGTACATGGGCCGCGCAGCCTCGGGCACGAGCCGTGCCAGCGGCCCGCTGTTGTCGAGCATCGCGCGGTTGAGCGCCTCGCCCGTGGCGCGGGCACCGGCCTTGACGCCCTTGCCGGCGAGCATGCCCAGCGGCGTGACATTCATTGCCACGTCCGCCACATCGATCGTGCGCGGGTCGAGCCGGAATGTTCCGATGCCGCCGGTCGCGGCGTTGCCACCCTTGATCAGAGCGCGCGGCCCGTGGTACGACACGTCCTCCATGAGCGAGGCCGCGCCGGGCAGCGACAGCAACTCGTCCACGCCTGTGCCGCCGAGCAGCGGGATGCGCTTGTCGATCTCGTACTGGCCAGCGAACTGTTGCGCCTTGCGCAGCGCGGCAGCGATCGCGCCGAGCGTTGCGTTCTGGGGTGTGGGGCGAATGTAATCAGCCATGAGCGGTCACCACTTTGTCTTGGCGGCCCAGTACGCTGCGCTCATCTTGCCCTTGGCAATGTTTTTGGCGTGGCGGGCCTTGAATGAATCGTTGCGTGCGGTGCCCTCGGGGGAACCCTTCACGCCCTGTTGGCCGAAGCGTATCACCTTCTCCTGCCCGTCGGCGCACGCCTTCACGATGTGCGACTTCTTGGGATGGTCGGGCGTGGTGCGCGGCTTGTTGCAAGCCATCTTGCTCTTGTCGGGTTGCTTGGCCACGGTCAGCCTTTCTTGCGCGCCGCGCGCATGTTGTCTACGAGGTTGGGGTAGGGGCGGCCAGCGGCCTTGGCCATGGTCTTGGCGGAGGACTTGGCCTTGCTGCTCAGGGGCTGCGGCTCGCCGAGCTTCTTGGGACGGGCCTTGTCCCAGATGGGCTTCTTAGGCTGCATACGGATTGGTCCTTTCGCGCTTCCATTGCTTGGGTTCGTCGGGGTCGCGCGCCTTGGGCAACTCGAACCAGCCGTCGTTCTTGAGGTAGATGATCGCCTGAGTGAACGTGTCGACATAGTCGTCGTGCTCAGCGACCGGGAATTTCTCGAGCTGCTTCAGGAAGGCCGCAGCCCAGCTCACTGGGTGGCCGGGGTTCTTGCCGCTCTCGGGCACCCACACGTGGCCGAGCTCGAGTGTCGGAGCGGCCTGATGCGCCCGCGACACCTTGTCGGCGTTGCCGGGGTTGTAGCCGATGGCGGGCACCCGTGCGAGCCGCAGGTCTTGCAGCAGGGACTGGCCCGAGGCCTTGGCCTCCACCAACACGCGGTCGGGTCGCCGCGCAGCGCGCAAGCCGTCCTTCACGGATGTGCCGCCGTATTCGGTTTGCCAGTCCTTGATCGCCTTGGTGCGCAGCTCGGGGTACGACAAGTGATCGTCCCATGCGTCGATGAGCATCACGTGGCGCTCGCCCTCGTGCGTGAACACCGCGTACACGCTGCATGCGGTCGGGTCGCCGCTCGTCTTCTCAGTGAACGCGCAGTCGTAGCTCTGCAAGATGTATTCGAACTGGGGCAGCGCCTTGGCAGCGGGCCACAGGCGCACGTGCTTGGTCTTCAGGATGCCGCCCTCGGCGGGCTGCGGGTCTTGCTGGAGCTGGCCCGCCGTGCCGTAGACGCCGAGCAGCTGCTTCAGATCGGAGATCTCCTTGGGGCCGAAGCGGTCAGGACAGATCAGCTCGCCCTTCGCCTTGCGCGGGTCGTACGCACCGAGGAAGGTCTTGCGCCGCACGCCGTCCCACTCAGCGGGAATCATCAAGTGTTCCCACCCGCCAATGTCCTCGAGGATGTGTCCGCTGATGTCCTTCTCGTGCAGGCGCTGCATGATGGTGATCATGGCGTCGCGCTTCGGATCGTTCAGTCGCGTCGACCACACCACGTCGAACCACTCCAGCGCCGACT
>JACCEC011354892.1_pt1 | contig 32518 bp, 25 predicted proteins | sample 7450121 | NCBI WGS metagenome assembly JACCEC01 (sample SAMN15323455, study PRJNA562643) | freshwater metagenome | isolation source: river surface water | place: USA:Blue River Watershed | collected 2017-08-18 | reverse complement strand
GACCGAAACGCGCGGAGACTTGATCCAAACCCGTGGAGACGAGGTCGAAATCCGCGGAGACGAGGACCAAACTTCTGGAAACGAAGTCCGAACTTCGCGCCGCCGCCATCCCGCCAGGCGGAGGCGGAGCCGGAGATGAGGGCGCGGACCCAGACCAACCGGCATACGGATTCGTCTACCGCGCGAGCAGCTCGACCAGGTGATCCGCGACGTGGCCGCCCTGCGTCGCAAAGGACAATACACCGCCGACAGCATCTGGCCGGCCCTCGGTGGGAGCACACCTCGTCCGCCGCGAGTTCAATACTCGTTTCTGCTGCGCTCGCGGGTGAGTGGATGGCGGGTGAGGGCTTCGGATTCGAGATTCGAAATTTGAGAACGAAGGGAGGCGGACGACTTGAGATCTTAGATTTGAAAATTTGAGATTTACGGAGCGGGGCGGGCGGGGTGGCCGGGAGGAATGTGTTGGGCGAGGAGTTTTTGAAAGGCGGCGGCGCCGGTGTCGCGTATCTTTCGCTTTTGGTGGTTCGCGCGGGTTTGGTCGTTGAGGTGGCGGAGGCCGGCGATGTCGGAGTTTTGAAGGGAATCGGCCCAGGCGCGGAGCTGGCGGGAGCAGGACTCGGCGATGGATTTGAGATCTGAAATTGGAGATTTGAGATCACAAAAAAGCCCGCGAGGCGCGGGGCGCTCGCGGGCGAGGAACAAAATCGGGAGAAGGCGGCGACGGCGCGCCGCCCTCCAGCGGAGGATCAGATGGCGTGGATCGCGCTCTTGCTGACGGCGAGGGCGGCTTCTTTGACGGCTTCGCTCATCGTCGGGTGGGCGTGGATGGTGCGGGCGAGGTCCTCGGCGCTGCCGCCGTATTCCATGTGGGCCACGACTTCGCTGATCAGCTCGCCCGCGCCGCGGCCGACGATCTGGCAGCCGAGGAGTTTGTCGGTCTTGGCGTCGGCGATGATCTTCACGAAACCATCGGTCGCGTCGGCGGCGATGGCGCGGCCGTTGGCGGCGAAGTTGAACTTGCCGACGTTGATCGCGAGTCCCTTGGCCTTGGCGGCGTCTTCGCCGATGCCGACGGAGGCGACCTCGGGCTCGGTGTAGATGATGGCGGGCATGAGGTCCCAGTTCACGTGGCCGTGCTTGCCGGCGATCCACTCGGCGACGGCGACGCCGTCTTCCTCGGCTTTGTGCGCGAGCATGGGGCCGTCGATCACGTCGCCGATCGCCCAGACGCCGGGGGCGGTGGTGCGGAGGTGGGCGTCGACCTTGATGCGCTTCTTGTCGGTGAGCTCGACGCCGGCTTTTTCGAGGGCGAGGCCGTCGGCGTAGGGGCGGCGGCCGACCGCGATGAGGACGACGTCGGCCGGGACTTCGAAGACCTTGCCGTCGCGCTCGGCGGTGAGGATCTGCTTCTTGGCGTCGTAGCCGGTGACCTTGGCGCCGACCTCGATCTTGAGGCCCTGGCGTTGGAGCGAGCGGGTGAAGTGGCGGACGATGTCGTCGTCGTAGGCGGCGGCGATCTTGGGCAGGAATTCGACCACGGTGACCTCGGCGCCGAGGCGCGACCAGACGGAGCCGAGCTCGAGGCCGATGGCGCCGCCGCCGATGACGGCGAGGCGCTTGGGCACGGTGGGGAGCGCGATGGCGTGGTCGGAAGAGACGACCTGCTTGCCGTCGAACTTGAGGAAGGGGAGCTCGACCGGGGCGGAGCCGGTGGCGATGACGATGTTCTTGGCGGTTAAGGTCTGGTCGCCGACCGCGACGGTGTTGGTCGAGGTGAACTTGGCCTCGCCGGTGATGACGGTGACCTTGCGGGCCTTGGCGAGGGCGGCGACGCCGCCGGTGAGCTTGGTGACGACGTCGTCCTTCTTCTTGAGGAGGGCGGCGAGGTCGAGGGAGATGCCGTCGAGCTTGATGCCGTGGGCGGCGGCGTGGTGCTTGGCGAAGGCGAATTGCTCGGAGGAGTGGAGCAGGGCCTTGGACGGGATGCAGCCGACGTTGAGGCAGGTGCCGCCGAGGGCGGGGCGTTTCTCGACGAGGGCGACCTTCAGGCCGAGCTGCGCGGCGCGGAAGGCGCAGACGTAGCCGCCGGGGCCAGCGCCGATGACGATGAGGTCGAAGGAAGAGGGAGCGGAAGAAGACATTTTACAGGAGGGAACGGAGGTAACGGAGGAGGAGTTTTTCTTTCTCCGTTTCCTCCGTTATCTCCTGTGAGGTTCTTAAACGCTGAGGAGGAGGCGGGTGGGGTCCTCGATGGCCTGCTTCACCTTCACGAGGAAGGTGACGGCCTCTTTGCCGTCGACGAGGCGGTGGTCGTAGCTGAGGGCGAGATACATCATCGGGCGGATGACGACCTGGCCGTCGACCGCGACGGGGCGATCGTTGATCGCGTGGAGGCCGAGGATGGCGCTCTGCGGGGCGTTGATGATCGGAGTCGAGAGCATCGAGCCGAAGATGCCGCCGTTGGTGATGGTGAAGCAGCCGCCCTCGAAGTCGGGCAGGCCGAGCTTGCCGTCGCGGGCCTTCTTGGCGACCTCGCCGATGGCCTTCTCGATGCCGGCCATGTCGAGCTTGTCGCAATCGCGCACCACGGGGACGACGAGGCCCTTCTCGGTGGAGACGGCCATGCTGATGTCGTAGTAGTGGTTTTGGACGATTTCGTCGCCGTCGATCTGGGCGTTGACGCCGGGGACCTCTTTCAGGGCGTGGACGACGGCCTTGGTGAAGAAGGACATGAAGCCGAGCTTCACGCCGTTCTTCTTCACGAAGTCGTCCTGATACTTGGCGCGGAGGGCCATGACGGCGGACATGTCGACCTCGTTGAAGGTCGTGAGCATGGCGGCCTCGTGCTGGGCGGAGACCAGGCGCTTGGCGATGGTCTGGCGCAGCTTGGTCATCTTGGTGCGGGTGCGCTTGCCGGCGGGCGGAGCGGAGACGACGGGGGCGGTGGCCGGAATGGCGGAGGCGGGCGCGGCGGCGACGGCGGCGGCGACTTCCTTGGGCGTGGCGGCGGCGGCGAGCATGTCGCCCTTCGTCACGCGGCCGGCCTTGCCGGTGCCGGAAACGGTGGCGGGATCGATGCCGGTCTCGGCGGCGAGGCGGCGGACGGCGGGGCTGGCGTCGGCGACGGCCTTCTGGGCGGGAGCAGCCGGAGTGGCGGAGGGCGCGGAGGCGGCGGGAGCCGGGGCGGCGCCGGTGGCGGAGGAGTCGATCTTGGCGACGACCTGGCCGATCTTGACCTCGGCGCCGGCTTCGACGGCGAGGGTGATGACGCCGGCGGACTCGGCGACGCCTTCGGAGGTGATCTTGTCGGTCTCGAGCTCGAAGAGGGTCTGGTCCTTCTTCACGGTGTCGCCGTTTTTGACGTGCCACTTGGCGAGCACGCCGGAGCTGATGGATTCGCCGAGGGGCGGGATTTTGACGTCGATGAGGGCCATTTTTTAGAGAGGGAAAGGGTGAAGCGGGGACGGGGGAACGAAGCCAGCGGAGGGCGGAAGGGGGGCACGATATTCCCACCCTCCGCCCCGCAACGCGGCGAACTCAGGCCTTGAAGGCGTCCTTGAGGAAGGCGTTGAGCTCGATCTTGTGGACGGCGAGGGCGCCGACGGCGGGCGAGGCCGCGGCCTCGCGGCCGACGTAGCGGGCCTTGCGGCCGAAGACCTCCTCGAGTTCGGGGGCGACGTGGCTCCAGGCGCCCATGTTCTGCGGCTCCTCCTGGCACCAGACGAGGTCGGCCTTGGCGTGGGCCTTGGCGATCTGGGCGAGCTTGTCCTTGTGGAGCGGATACAACTGTTCGATGCGCACGAGGGCGACGTCGTCGATGCCGTTGGCGACGCGGTAGGAGTGGAGGTCGTAGTAGACCTTGCCGGAACAGAGGACGAGGCGGCGGGCCTTCTTGGGCGCGAGCGGGTCGTCGATGATCTCGGCGAAGGCGCCGGTGGTGAACTCCTCGAGCTTCGAGACGGCGAGGGGGTTGCGGAGCATGCTCTTGGGCGCCATGACGACGAGCGGCTTGCGCAGGTCGTTTTTCATCTGGCGGCGCAGGAGGTGGAAGTAGTTGGCCGGGGTGGTGGGCGCGGCGACCTGGATGTTGTCCTCGGCGCAGAGCTGGAGGAATCGCTCGAGACGGGCGGAGGAGTGCTCGGGGCCCTGGCCCTCGTAGCCGTGGGGCAGGAGGAGGACGATGCCGGAGACGCGCTGCCACTTGGACTCGCCGGAGACGATAAATTGGTCGATCACGACCTGGGCGCCGTTGGCGAAGTCGCCGAACTGGGCCTCCCAGATGCAGAGCATCTGGGGGTAGTCGAGCGAGTAGCCATAGTCGAAGCCGAGCACGGCGGCCTCGGAGAGGAGCGAGTTGTAGACGCAGAACTTCGCCTGGTCGGGGGCGAGGTTGAGGAGCGGGACGTATTTCTCGCGCGTCTCCATGTCGTAGAGGACGGCGTGGCGGTGGCTGAATGTGCCGCGTTCGCAGTCCTGGCCGGAGAGACGGACGGGGGTGCCCTCGGCGAGGAGGGTGCCGAAGGCGAGGGACTCGCCCATGCCCCAATCGGCGGCGCCGCCGGACAGGAGCGAGGCGCGCTGCTCGAGGAGGCGCTTGATCTTCGGGTTGGCGGCGAAGCTGGCGGGCAGGGTGGTGAGGCCCTTCACGACGGTCTCGAGGGCGGCCCGGGAGACGCCGGTCGTGATGGGGGAGTGGCTGTAGCCGGCCTGGAAGACGGGGTTGGAGTCGCGGAAGGGGTCGCCCTTCTCGCCGGCGGCCTTGCGCTCGAGCTCGGCCTTCTTGGCCTTCTCGAGGGAGCCGTCCATGGCGGAGGAATACTCGGCCTTGATGGCGTCGGAGTCGGCCTGGGTGTGGGAGCCGGCGGCGACGAGCTGCGCGGTGTAGAGGGCGGAGACCTGCGGGTGGGCGCCGATGCGCTTGTAGAGGGTGGGCTGGGTGAAGGCGGGCTCGTCGGCCTCGTTGTGGCCATGCTTGCGGTAGCAATACATGTCGATGACGACGTCGCGCTGGAACTTCACGCGGAACTCGAGGGCGAGGCGGGCCACGTGGCAGACGGCCTCGGGGTCGTCGCCGTTCACGTGGAAGATGGGCGCCTCGATCATCTTCGCCACGTCGGTGCAGTAGCGCGTGGAGCGCGAGTCCTGCGGCAGGGTGGTGAAGCCGATCTGGTTGTTGATGACGAAGTGGACGGTGCCGCCGGTGCGGTAGCCGGGGAGCTGGGAGAAGTTGAGCGTCTCCGCGATCACGCCCTGGCCGGCGAAGGCGGCGTCGCCGTGTATCAGGAACGGGCATACGCGACGGCGCTCGGCGTCCCCGCGGATGCGCTGGCGGGCGCGGGCCTTGCCCTCGACGACGGGGTTGACGATCTCGAGGTGGGAGGGGTTGGCGGCGAGGCGGACCTCGACGGTCTTGCCGGAGGCGGTGGTGAGGGCGGACTCGTAGCCGAGGTGATACTTCACGTCGCCGTCGCCGGCCACGGTGTGCGGGATGTAGTTTTCCGAGAACTGCTCGAAGAGGACCTCGAAGGGCTTGCGCAGGATGTTGGTGAGGACGGAGAGGCGGCCGCGGTGGGCCATGCCCATGACGAACTCCTCGACGCCGACCTCGGGCGCGTGCTCGATCATGGCGTCGAAGGCCGCGATCATGGTCTCGCCGCCCTCGAGGGAGAATCGCTTCTGGCCGACGAACTTGGTGTGGAGAAACTTTTCGAAGAGCTCGGCCTTGTGCAGGCGGCGGAGGATGCGGGTCTTCTCCGGCTTGGTGAAGGAAGGGGTGTTCTCGGTGGACTCCATGCGGGCCTGGAGCCACTCGCGGGCGTCGTGGTCCTGCACGTGCATGAACTCGATTCCGATGGTGCCGCAGTAGGTCTTCTTCACCGCGCGCTGGATGTCGCGGAGCTTCTTCTGGCCGCCGCCCTGGAAGTTGGTGAGGGTGAAGCTCTCGTCGAGGTCGCCTTCGTCGAGGCCGAAGTTGGCGAGGGTGAGCTTGGGGTGGGCGGCGGGTTTCTCGCCGAGCGGGTCGAGGTGGGCCTCGAGGTGGCCGTGGGAGCGGTGCGCGTTGATGTAGCGGATGATCTGCGCCTGCTTGTAGGAATCGATGACCTTCACGCCCGCGGCGTTGGCGGCGGCGGCGGTGGGCGCGGCGCCGGCGGCGGTGTTACCCAGGGTGAAGCCTTGGAAAAAGGCGCGCCAGGTGGGATCGACGGAGTCGGGATTGTCGAGCCATTGGGCGTAGGCGGCTTCGATGACGTCGGAGTTCGCGCGGGCGGCGAGGGGGACGGAGTTCATGGAGGGTTTTGCGAGGCGGGAAACAGGAGGGAAAAAGGGCGGGCGCCGGATGCGCCGGGAGGCGGGGGACGAGGAGACGAGGCGGGAAAAACTAGCCGAGGCTTGGAAACAGTGGGAGGGTCACGCTTATCTTATCGGTCTCCGGGCTCAAGAGGCTAAGGGGCGGGGTGAAGGGTTTGAGTTTCCCTAAACCTCTGACAGGATCACTTTAAAATATCGAATACACGCCGCATGGAAACCGAGATCAAAGCTTCGCTTATCACCCTCTTGGGCGCGATTAAGTCGTCTAATGCCCCCGTGATCGCCGCCGAGATGGCCAGGCTGGATGATTTCGCGGCGCGGGGACAGATGACGCTGCATCCGCAACTACTTCATTTTCTGGAGCGTAGGAGTTACGCGAAGGCGGCGATGCTTCTCGGCGGAGCCGAGGATATCCCGGTCGGCATCTGCGGGGGCAAGGCGTCCCGGCCGGGCTCGGAGGGCGCGCGATGAGCCGGCCGGAAAAGGGCAAAATCGTCACCGATGGCGGTGCAAATCTGGGGCAAAATCCCTTTGCTTCCGCCTTGGGTGGATTAGGCGGTCTGATGCCCGCGGGGTCCGCGCCCGCGGTTTCGCCCGTATCCGCGGCCAAGGCGTCGGTCGAGGCCGAGCCCGCGAAAAACCGGGGTCGCGTGGACGTTTTGCGCACGACGGCGGGACGCGGCGGCAAGACCGTGACGGTGGCGAAAAACTTCGTCGGCATCGGCCTCCCGGAAAAGGATGCGCTCTGCAAAAAAATGCGCGCGGCGGCGGGTTGCGGGGGCACGGTGAAGGACGGCGTGATCGAGATCCAAGGCGACCAGCGCGAGGTCGTCGCGAAGGTGCTGCGCGAAGCGGGCTTTCGTCCGGTGATGGCGGGCGGCTGAGCGTAGGCGGTGGATGCGCGTGCTCGCGCCGCCGCCGGCCTCAGCGTGCGCCCAGCCAGCCGCGTTCGCTCAGCCAATGCTCGAGCAGCGCGGCCCAAGGAGGCGCCGCGCGCTCGGCGTCGCCGAGCCCTAGTCCGTGCGGGCCGTGCGGGAACACGTGCAGGGCGCAGCTCACGCCGGCGCGCCAGCAGGCGGATGCGTAGGCGAGGGCGTTGTCCACCGGCACCACGCCGTCGTCGGCGGTGTGCCAGACGAAGGCGGGCGGATTGGCGGGCCGCACCTGGCGCTCGGGTGAAAGCAGCTCGGCCAGGCCCGCGGCGGGGGACGGGCCGAGGATGTTGTCGCGACTGCCGGCGTGGGCGAAGGCTTCGGTCGTCGTGACGACGGGATAGCAGAGGATCGTGGCGTCGGGGCGGGCGGATTCACGCGCGATCGCGTCGTCGCCCGGATCGGCGGCGTCGGCGTGGTCGAAGAGGGTGGAGAGCGTGGCCGCGAGGTGTCCGCCGGCGGAGGAGCCGATGACGGCGATGCGGTTCGGATCACGGCCTGCGGCGCGGGCTTCGTGTCGGAGGGCGCGCAGGCCTCGCGCCGCGTCGAGCAGCATCGCCGGATGGTGATAACCGTCGCTCGCGAGCCGGTAGTCCAGGACGGCGGCGTGGACGCCGCGCTCGGCGAACCATCGCGCGTAGCCGGCGCCTTCGTGGTCGGCGAGCATCGCGTAGCCGCCGCCGGGAAGCACGAGGACGCTCGCGCCCGAGGCGCGGGCGGGCGAGGCGGGGAAGCGGGTGAGCCGAGGCGCGTGGCCGCGGCCGGAGCCGAGCGGGCCGGGCGGGAGTCCGGGCCAGAGAGGCGAGGTGTGCATGGGTTGAGCGAACGCCTGGGGCGGGCGGCGAACGAGAAGGCGGCCGGAGGCGCCCCGGTTCAAGGCCGCGCCCGGCGGACCGTTCGATCCGCGGCCGGAAACAAAAAAGCCGCCCCGGAGGGCGGCTTTTGTTGGTGCGATGCGACGGGGTGATCAGCGGCGCTTTTTCGGCGCCGGCTTCTTTTTCTTCTTCGGCGCGTCGTCGTCTTCGTCGTCGTCCGAATCCTCGTCTTCGTCCTCGTCCTCCTCGTCGTCGTCCGAGTCCTCGTCGTCCTCGTCGCCGTCTTCTTTCTTGGGCTTGTCGGCGTCCTCCTCGGTTTCCTCGTCCTCGTCCCACTTGAGGGAGGCGTCGTTTTTCATCGCCTCGTCGTCCTCGTCGTCGACGTCGGGCAGGTCGGCGTCGTCGATCTCGGCGTCGTCCTCGGAGGCGGCGGCGCGTTCGCCCTCCTCGTCGTCCTCGTCGAAGCCGGCGGGCGTGTAGTCGAGAATGGCGCAGAGCTCGTCGAAGACGTGCACGGCCTTGCCCTCGATGAAGCTGGCGTTCTGCTCCTCGCGGAGCTCGTCCTCCACCTCGTCGACGGTGAGCTTCGACTCGAATTTGAAGACGTCGTTCAGGAGCTTGACGCGGCAGCGGGTGAGGTGGTCGAGGAGGTCGGCGAAGGGACCGTTCTCGTCGTCGACGACGTCGGCGAGGATGAAGAGCTTCTCGTCGGAGTCGAAGATCGAGTCCTTGACGCGCTTCAGGCGGATGCGGCCCTTGCCGGCCTCTTTCTCGATGCGGAAGGAGATGAAGGCCGACTCGAACACGTCCTGATCGAAGCCGTAGTCGCGGAGGGGCTCGCAGAGCTCCGTGAGGTGCGCGACCTGCCGCGGGTCGATGATGCTGAGGCCGTCGGTGTCCCAGCGCACGGGGTCGCTGACCTCGTCGACCCACCAGTTGTGGTCTTCACCGAGACGGACGATGCACCAGTCGAGAATTGCTGAGGAGTTGGCCATGATTGCTAGAGAAGAATAGGGGAGTGGCGCGCAGCCATGCGAACGACTTGGAGCGAGTCAAACCGCGAAACTCGGCTTTTTTGCGAAGAGAAAACGCGGCCCCCGCGGCGGGCAAAGCGGCGACGTGGGCCGGGCCGCGTCCGGTCCTGCCCGGGCTCCAGGCGCGCGGGGCGCCGGCGGGCGCGGGCTTCCGGGGCGCGCCCGCTCTTGCCTCCGGGAAAACGGGAGCGGAAGATCGGCGCTTTTATGGATACGCTTTACGGAAATGTGGTGAAGCCGCTCCTGTTCCGGATGGACCCGGAAGAGGCGCACGAGCGCAGCGTCAAGGCGCTCGCCCTCCTCGGCCGGATCACGCCGCTGTGTCGGGCGATGGAAGCCTTCACCCGGCTGGATCCGGCCGCGCACCGCCCGGTGCGGGTTTTCGGCCTGGATTTTCCGAACGCCGTCGGACTGGCGGCGGGCTTTGACAAGAACGCCCACGCCTGGCCGGCCGCGGCGGCCTTGGGTTTCGGGCACGTCGAGATCGGCACCGTCACCGCGCTCGCGCAGCCGGGCAACCCTAAGCCGCGGCTTTTTCGTTACCCGGAGGAAAAGGCCGTGATCAATCGCATGGGTTTCAACAACGAGGGCAGCGAGGCGGTGGCCGCGCGCCTCGCCTCGCAACCGGGGCCCGGCAAGCGCCGGATCCCGCTCGGGGTGAACCTGGGCAAGTCGAAGATCACGCCCAACGAGGAGGCGACTCGGGATTATCTGGCCAGCTTCGGCCGGCTCGCCGGTCATGCCGATTACGTGGTGGTGAACGTCTCCAGCCCGAACACGCCGGGCCTGCGGGCGCTGCAGGACGAGAAGCCCTTGCGCGAGTTGCTTGGCGCCCTGAGCGCGGCGAATCGTGCGCGCGGCCAGGGCCGGCGTCCTCTTTTGCTCAAGATCGCCCCGGACTTGAGCTGGCCCCAGATCGACGCCGCGCTTGGCGTGATCGCCGAGTTTGGACTGGATGGCATCATCGCCACCAACACGACGCTCGCCCGTCCCGGCTCCTTCGCCGCGGTGGGGCAGGCGGGGGGATTGAGCGGGGCGCCGCTGCTTCGCCGCAGCACCCAGATCGTCGCCTACATTTCCCGGGTCACCGGGGGCCGCCTCCCGATCATCGCCGCGGGTGGCATCACCGACGCGGCGGGCGCGGGCGAGAAGCTCGATGCCGGCGCCAGCTTGGTCCAGGTATATACCGGCATGATTTACGAGGGGCCGTTTTTCGCCGCCCGCCTGGCGCGGGCGTGCGCGGATCGTCAGCGCCGCTGATGGTTTGCGGCAAGGTCGGAGCGGGGTCTATCCCGGCCCCGTTCCGTCCCTGCGTCATATAATAGAGAAGGGTTGAGATAGAGCGGGTGTTGATCTGGTCGGTTTTCGGATGCCCGCGCCGGACGCGTCCGAAATCGGCGCGAAGACACGCGTGCGGCGTGGCGGGCGCCTGTTGCTGATCGATGGCGGTTCCGTGTGTGTGGTGGGTGGGAGGCGGGTGCCGATGGACGATGTCGTCGGCCCGAGCGGGCGCGAAAGAATGCCGTGGCGCGGACCACGCAGGGTCGGTTGACGAGCCGGCTGCCGAACCGGGGAGGGTGATGCTGCGCCGGAGCAGGCGCGTCGCCCGGGGCTTTGGCAATGGCTTGCGCTATCGGCGCGACCACGACCTCCGGCGTGTGTGAGGTCCGTCCGGGCTCCTCTGGAATTGTGAATAAGTTTTTGGCTTTGGGGTATTATGGGGACGGCTTTTTACTTGCGCGTCGTGGGTCAAAGTGGGACGAAATGGGGCGTTGTGGGGCACTCTGCTGCACCTCTAAATGTCCACCCTAGGCAAACCGTTCTACACCGGCTCGTTCCGGCACACGTTGGACGACAAGAATCGGCTAACGATTCCGTCGGCGTGGCGGTCTGCGCACACGGAAGGCGACACGTTCCTCGTTGTTCCTCTGGATGGCTTCCTCGGTGTTTTGCCCCCGCTCGAGGCGCAGAAGTTGTATGATCGCGTGGCCGAGAAGGCGCTTTCGGATTCGGAGGCCCAGGAGGCCGCCGCGGACTTTTTCTCGAAGACGCTGTCCTTTTCCTTCGACAAGGCCGGACGCGTGATGCTCTCGCCCGAGCTGCTCGCCCACGCCGGCATCGGCAAGGACGCCGTGCTCGTGGGCTCGATGAACAAGTTCAATCTCTACAGTCCCGAGCATTGGGATCGCGTGCAGGCCGCCACCGCCGCGCAAAAGCCCGCCGACCGTCTGCGTCGGATGGGGATCTGACGAGGCCGCGAAAAATGCACGCCGCCTCCTTTTTTCTCCCCGTCGATGCCGCCAGGAGGCCCGCCCGCCATGTTCGCCGAGCTTCCTGAAACCGCCGCCGCGCCCCAGCCCATGTCGACGCCCGGCCATATCTCGGTTCTTCTTCGCGAGACGATCGCGCTGCTCGCGCCGCGCGCGGGCGGCCGCTATCTCGATTGCACCTTCGGTGCCGGCGGGCACACCCGCGCCATCCTCGAGGCCGCGCCGGGATGCCGCGTCGTCGCTCTCGACCGCGATCCTGAGGCCGGGCCGCGCGCCGCCGCCTTGGGCGCGGAGTTCGGCGACCGCTTCGAGCTGGTCGACCGCGATTTCGGCCAGCTCGCCTCGCTCGGCTTCTCCGGCCTCGACGGCGTGCTCTTCGACCTGGGAGTCTCCTCCTTTCAACTCGACGACGCCGCGCGCGGATTCTCTTTCCGCAACGACGCCCCCGCCGACATGCGCATGGACCCGCGCCACGGCGTGCCTGCCTCGCGCTGGCTCGAGACCGCGACCGAGGAGATGCTCTTCCGCGCGATCGGCGACTACGGCGAGGAGCGCCACGCCGGCCGCGTCGTCCGCGCCATCCTCGCCGCCCGCGGCACCGGCGCGCTCGCCCGCACCGCCTCGCTCGCGGAGCTGGTGGCCGGCGCCATCCCCGCGCGCGACCGCTTCGCGTCCAAGATCCATCCGGCCACGCGCGCCTTCCAGGGTATCCGCATCGCGGTCAACGACGAGCTCGGGGCGCTCGAGCGCGCCCTGCCCGCCGCCTTCGACGCCCTCGCCCCGGGCGGCGTGCTCGCCGTCATCTCCTTCCATTCCCTCGAGGACCGCCCGGTGAAGCGCTACTTCAACCATCTCTGCGGCCGCCCCGAGTCCCGGGACGACCATCGTCCGGCCGATCTCCGCGTCGCCGTGGCCGAACTCCTCACCCGCAAGCCCGCCGTCGCGTCCGACTCCGAGCTCGCCGCCAACCCCCGCGCCCGCTCCGCCCGCCTCAGGGCGGCGAGGAAGCTGTAGTTATTCACCGGTTACACACACCCGTATCCGTAGAGGGACGACACGTATTCGCCCCGAACTTACTCACAAATCATCCACCGAAACCCCGGCCCCGGCCGGCCCCGACCGCCAATGAAAACCCGTCCCCCCCGCGCCTTCGCCACCCAGCTCCTTGTCGCCGCGCTGGTCGTGCTCGGCGTCGGCGGCGGCCTCGGCTTCGCCATCGTCGACCTTCGCCACGACATCTCCGTGTCGGCCAACACCACCCGCGTGCTGGAGCAGCGCATCGTGGAGACCGAGCGCCGCATCGCAGAGGTGGGGGGCGCCATCGCCGCCGAGCAGTCGCCCGACGCCCTAGCGCGCCGCAACCAGGCCCTCGCCCTCGGGCTCGTGCCGCCGGTCGAGGCCCGCCTCGTCCGCGTCGACGAGTCCGTGACTACGCGTCTCGCCGCCAAGCGAAACGCCGAGATATTCGCCGCCGAGCGCGGCCAGACCGTCGTCCCCGTCCGCTTCAACCTGGGAGGGGGCGCGCAGCGCTGAGCAGATGACCGCCCGCGGATTCGCACACAACATCCGCCTCTACCTCGTCGCGGCCGCCGTCGCCGCCAGCTTCGGCGTGGTCGCCCATCGCCTCGTCCAGCTTCACGTCGTCCAGCGCGAGCACTACCTCGCCCAGATCCAGGAGACGCGCCGGCGCGTGGTCGTCGAACCCGCCCGTCGCGGCGACATCTACGACGCCCGCGGCGATCTGCTCGCGACGAGCCAGACCGACATCACGCTCGCCATCGACCCCTGGGCGCTCCCGGAGAAGCTCGAGTCGTTGAAGCTTCCCGCCCGCCAGGCGCGCTTCGAGGCGGAGCAACGCGAGTTGCGCGCGCGGCTCGCCACCCTGCTCGAGGTGCCGGCCCGGGAGCTGGAGGCCTTTTTCACGCCGGCGTGGAAGGACCTTCCCGTCGAGCAGGACATCAACGACGAGGCGGCCGACGGGCGCGCCCGCGTGCGCTTTCTCAAGCTCCGCGAGGGCGTGACCGAGGAGCAGTTTTCGCGCATCGCGGCGCTCAAGATCTCCGGACTCACGTTCGAGCGCCGCTACCGCCGGGTCTATCCGCACAAGTCCCTCGCCGCCCATGTCATCGGCTTCGTGAACAAGGAGGCCGTCCCCTCCGGCGGCGTGGAGGCCTTCGCCGATCCCTACCTGCGCGGCATCGCCGGCTGGCGCGAGATCGAGCGCGACGGCAAGCGCGTCGAGCGCGCGGAATTCCGCGAGCGCGAGGTGCCCGCCTCGGACGGCTGGAGCGTCGTTTTGTCCATCGACACGGCGGTCCAGCACATCGCGGAGCAGGAGCTCGACGCGCTCGTGGCGAAGTTCCGGCCGGAGAAGGCCACCATCATCGTCAGCGACGCCCACAGCGGTTTCCTGCTCGGCCTGGCCAACTATCCGACCTTCGACCTGAACCAGTTTTCCACCACGCCGCTCGAGAAACAGCGCAACATCGCGGCCACCGACCTGATCGAGCCCGGCTCCACCTTCAAGATCGTCGCCACCTCCGGCGCGCTCAACGAAGGCCTCGTCACGCCCTCGAGCACCTTCGACTGCACGCTCGACAGCATCCTCTACAACGGAAAGCCGCGCCGCTTCATGCGCGACGACCACCGCTACGACCACCTGCTCACGCTCGCGGAGGTCATCAGCCATTCCAGCAACGTCGGCACCGCGCAGGTCGGCATGATGCTGGGCGAGCGCAAGCTCTACGAATACGCCCGCGCCTACGGTTTCGGCGAGCGCTCGGGTTTCCCGCTCGGTCGCGAGGAGCCCGGCCTCCTCGCCGATCCGGCGAAGTGGTCCGGCATCGACATCACGCGCATCCCGGCGGGCTACTCCATCGCGGCCACGCCGCTCCAGATCCATTTCGGGATGAGCGCCATCGCCAGCGGCGGGCAGCTGCTTCGTCCGCAGGTGATCTACCAGGTGCGCGACGCGGCCGGCGAGCCGGTCTACACCTTCAAGCCCGCCGTGCGCCGCACGGTCATCGCCCCCCAGACCGCCGAGACCATGGCGCGCATGTTGCAAAAGGTCGCCTCGGCCGACGGCACCGCCAAGGTCGCCGCGATCCCCGGCTACGAGGTCGCGGGCAAGACCGGCACCGCCCAGAAGCTCATCAACGGCCGCTACTCCGAGCGAAACCACATCGGTTCCTTCGCCGGCTTTTTTCCCGCGAGCCGCCCCCGCGTGGTCATCACGGTGATCGTCGACGACGGCCACCCGCCGTCCGGCGGCACCGGCTACGGCGCGGTCGTCGCCGCGCCCAGCTTCAAGAAGATCGCCGAGCAGCTCATCCAGTATCTGGATATCAAGCCCGTCGCGCCGGCCGCGACCGCCTCGCTCGTCGCCCAGATCGGCAACGGAGGACGACTCCCGTGATCGGCTATCTTGTCCAGGACCAGTCGCTGATTCGCGCCTTCGCCGCCGCCTCGGTGGCGGACCTCGATGCGCCCGCCCGGCCCGCCTCCGGTCACCGTCGGATCCCGTCCCCCCGGTTCTCCCCGGGGAACTCCGGCTCCTCCTCTCCGTTCTCACCTGCTCAACGCGTTCTCCAAATGGCTCCGTCGCTCTCCGATCTATTCGCCGACGGCGAGATCCTCGCCTCGCGCGGTCCGCTCGACCGCCCGGTCTCCGGCATCGTGATGGACAGCCGCCGCGTCGTCCCCGGCAACGTGTTCTTCGCCCTGCCCGGTCTCCGCACGGACGGCTCCACCCACGTCGCCGAGGCGCTCAGCCGGGGGGCCGTCGCGATCGTGTCCAACAGCGCGCCCGCGGCCGCTCCCGCCAAGGTCACGTTCATCCAGGTGGACGATCCTCGCGCCGCGCTCGCCCGCGCCGCCCGCCGCGCGCACCGCTCGCCCGATCGGGACCTCCGCCTCGTCGGCGTCACCGGCACGAACGGCAAGACGACCGTCACGCACCTCATCAAGCACTTCGTCGAGGACGGCGCCCGCGTGGGCCTGCTCGGCACCATCAGCTACGATCTCGGCGCCCGCACCGTCCCGTCCTTCAAGACCACCCCCGAGGCGCCCGACATCTTCGGCATGCTCGCGCAGATGCGCGACGCCGGCTGCCGCGAGGCCGTGATGGAGGTGAGCTCCCACGGCATCGACCAGCGCCGCGTGCTCGGCATGGAGTTCGCCGCCGCCGTCTTCACCAACCTCACCCAGGACCATCTCGACTACCACGGCACGCTCGAGGCCTATTTCCAGGTGAAGGCGCGTCTCTTCACCGGCGAGGTCGGCCGCGTGCCGCCCGTCTGCGTCGTCAACCACGACGACGCCCACGGCCGTCGCCTCCTCGGTATGATCCCCGCCGGCGCCTCCCGGGTCGTCAGCTACGGCGAGTCGCCCGAGGCGCAGGTCCGCGCCGAGTCGGTCGAGCTCGGTTTCAAGGAGACGACTTTCACCCTCGTCTGGCCCGAGGGACGGGCCCGCGTGCGTTCCCCGCTGCTCGGGCGCTACAACGTCTCCAACGTCCTCGCCGCCGCCGCCACCGCCTACGGTCTCGGTCGCAATCCCCACGCCTTCCTGGCGCGTCTCGCCGTCTTCGGCGGCGTGCCGGGCCGTATGGAGCGCATCGAGGAGGGCCAGCCCTTCAACGTCCTCGTCGATTACGCCCACACCGACGACGCCCTGCGCAACGCCCTCGAAATGCTCCGCGTGATCACCCCCGGGCGCGTCATCTGCGTCTTCGGCTGCGGCGGGAATCGCGACCGCGCGAAGCGCCCGCTCATGACCCGCGCGGTCGAGGAGTGCGCCGACATCGCGCTCGCCACCGCCGACAATCCCCGGGGCGAGACCGTCGCCGCCATCCTGGATGACATGCGCGTCGGCGTCACACGGCCGGAGAAATTCACCTGGATCGAGGACCGCCGCAGGGCGCTCAGCCTCGCGCTTGATCTTTGCAAGCCCGGCGACTGCCTGCTCGTCGCGGGCAAGGGACACGAAACCTACCAGGAGTTCGCCGACACCATCACGCCCTTCGACGACCGCCAGGTCGTGCGCGAGCTCATCCACCTCAAGCGACTGCGTCCCGCCCCGGGCTCCTAGGCCGCCGAATCCGTCCGAAACCGTGCCGATCTTCTACCCCGAGTTTCTCGCCCGCGCCGCGTCCGGCCGATGGACGCGCGAGCCCGCGCGCGCGCTCACGGGATTCGGCATCGATACCCGCTCGCTCAAGCCGGGCGACGTCTTTGTCGCGTTGAAGACCGCGGCCCGCGACGGCCACGCGTTCCTCCCGGCGGCCTTCCAGTCCGGCGCGTCCGCGGCCCTCGTCTCCACGCCCGATTCCGCGCTCGATCTTCCGCAGCTCGTCGTCGCCGACCCGCTTCGGGCCTTCCAGCAAATCGCCGCCGCCCATCGCCGCGTCTTCTCCGGCCCGGTCGTCGGCGTCTCCGGAAGCGCCGGCAAGACGTCCACGAAGGAGTTGCTCGCGCTCCTGCTCGCCGCCGCGCCCGGCGAGGTCCTGGCGACCGAGGGCAATCTCAACAACCATCTCGGCGTCCCGCTCACGCTCACCCGTCTGGATCCCGCCCGGCATCGCGCCGCCGTCATCGAGGCCGGCATCGGCGGGCCGGACGAAATGGCGCCGCTGGCGGCGATGATCGAGGCGGATCTCGGCATCATCACGCTGGTCGGCCCCGCGCATCTCGAGGCGCTCGGCTCTCTGGACGGCGTGGCCCGCGAGAAATCGATCCTGCTTTCCGGGGCGCGTCCCGGCGCGTTGAAGATTTTTTCCGCCGCCTGCCTGGGGCACGCGTCTTTCCGCTCCCTGGCCGGCCCCGTCCTCGCCGTGGCGCCTCGGATCCGGCACTTCGGGGACGAGACCCGCGTCGAATTCGTTCTCGCCGCCGGCCAGGCGCCGCTCTCCTTCGGGTTTCGTCGCGTCTCCGAAGGCATGGCGACCAACGCCGCGCTCGCTCTCGCCGCCGCCCTTTCCCTGGGCGTCGCGCCCGCCGACGCCCAGGCCCGCCTCGCCGCCTGGCGTCCCGCCGCGCTGCGTGGCGAACTGCGTCGCGACGAGCGGGGGCGCTGGCTCTACGTGGATTGCTACAACGCCAATCCCGCCTCGATGCGCGACGCCCTCGATGCCTTCGTCGCGATCGCGCCGGCCGACCAGCCGCGCCTCTACTTGATCGGTGGCATGGAGGAGTTGGGTTCCGCCTCCCTGGACTATCACCGCAGGTTCGGCGCGACCCTCGCCGCCGCGCTTCGTCCCCGGGATCGTGCCCTGGTCCTCGCCGCGTCCGGCGCGGCCGAGGCGCTGGCCTCGGGCGCGGCGCATCCCGCCGTGTCCGTCGCCGCGGATTTGGACGCCCTCCGGGACGCCTTCGAGGGCTTCGCCGGCGCGGTGTTCGTCAAAGGATCCCGACGTTATCGCCTCGAGACCGTGCTCGCGCCCGCCGGCGCGCCGTCCGCCGCCCACTAGCCGCCTTCCTCTTTTCCTTTTCCGTCCGTGCTCTCCTTTCTCGCCGATTACGAACACATCTGGGGCCCGCTCCGCCTCCTGCGTTATCTCACGTTCCGCGCCCTTCTCGGCGCGCTGACCGCGACGGTGATCGGCTTTGTCATCGGCCCCTGGCTCATCGCCCATCTTCGCCGGCTGAAATTCGGCCAGCACTACGACGACACCCGCACGGGCGACCTCGCCACCCGTTTCGACAAGAAGAACACGCCGACGATGGGCGGCCTGCTCATCTTCTTCTCGGTGTTCGTCAGCTCCGTGCTGTGGGCGGAGCCCAACGTCTGGGTGTTCGTCGCCCTCTTCGTCTACGCCGCGCTGACCGCCGTGGGTTTTCGCGACGACTACCTGAAGGCGGTGAAGAAAAACAAGGACGGCATCAGCTCGCGCGAAAAGATGATGTGGCAGACGCTGGTCACCATCGTCGCGCTGGTCGCGCTCGTTTTCCACCCCGCCAGCTCCGATAAAATCCGCGAGCTATGGATGCCCTTCCTCAAGGAGCCGATCTTCCTCTTCACCGGCATCGTCGGCCTGGTCGCGCTTTTCGTGATGATGTTCTTCTGGATCGTCGGCTTCTCCAACGCGATCAACCTCACCGACGGCCTCGACGGCCTGGCCATCGGCTGCACCATCACCGTCGCGCTGGTCTACGGCATCATGGCCTACTCGGCGGGCAACGCCATCATCGCCAAATACCTGCTGATCTCGTTCGTGCCGGGCACCGGCGAGCTCGCGGTCGTCTGCGCGTCTCTGGTCGGCGCCGGCATGGCCTTTCTCTGGTATAACTCGCATCCGGCCGAGGTCTTCATGGGCGACACCGGCTCGCTCGCGCTCGGCGGCCTCATCGGCGTCGTCGCGTTCATGGTGCAGCAGCCTTTCACCCTTGTGATCGTCGGCGGCGTCTTCGTCGTCGAGGCGCTCTCGGTGATGATCCAGGTGGGCTACTTCAAATACACCAAGCGCCGCAGCCCCACGGGCGAGGGCAGGCGCTTCTTCCGGATGGCGCCCATCCACCACCATTTCCAAAAACTCGGCTGGCCCGAGACCAAGGTCGTCCTGCGCTTCTGGGTCATCTCGCTCATGTGCGCCCTCGCCGGTCTCGCCACCCTCAAGCTCCGCTGAACGCCGCGTCCTTCGTTTCCCGGTTTTCCGCCTTCACCCTCTCCACCGTGCTTCGTCCCCCCGATTTCATCCGCGCCTCGCTCGCCCGTCCCGTCGCCGTCTTTGGCGCCGGCGTGAGCGGTCGCGCCTTGTCGGGCCTGGTTCGCGAGCTGGGCGCGGAGGCGGTGGTGTATGACGCCGGCGGCGCCGACGGATCCCGCTCCGCCTTCACCGCGATCGACGCGGAGCAGCACGGGCTCGTTCTCTTTTCCCCCGGCTTCGCCCCGACCCATCCGTGGCTCTCGCTGGCCCGCACCTGCGGCGCGCTCTGCCTCGGCGAACTCGATTTCGCCGCCCTGTTCTGGCGCGGCTCGCTCGTCGCCGTCACCGGCACCAACGGCAAGACGACCACCACCGAGTTTCTCACCCACGCGCTTTCCGCCGCCGGCCGCGACGCCACCGCCACCGGCAACATCGGCTTCCCGCTTTCCCGGCTCGTCGTCGACCGCTCCGGCGGCGGGCCCGACTCCGTCGCCGTCTGTGAAGTGAGCTCCTTCCAGGCCGAGACCTTCCGCCATTTCCGGGCCGACGGCGTCATCTGGACCAACTTCGCCGAGGACCACCTCGAGCGCCACGGCACGATGGAGGCCTATTTCCTCGCGAAGTGGCGCTTGCTCGAGCGCTGCATCGGCGGACACGTTCACGTGGGCACCAGCGTGCGCCTTTTCGCCGAACGCTTCGGCCAGACGCTCCCGACCGAGGCCTGCGTCTCCACCGAGGGAGAGCCGGGCGACATTCTCCTTCAGGGCACGCTTTTCGCCGATTATCCCCAGCGGGAAAACTTCCTCCTAGTCGCGGCGTGGTGGCGCGCCGCCGGTCTGCGCGAAAGCATCCTCTACTCCGCCGCCCGCACCTTCGCGCCCGCGCGCCATCGGCTCGAAAGGGTGGGGGACTTCGCCGGCGTCACCTGGTGGAACGATTCCAAGGCCACCAACTTCCACGCCGCCGAAGCCGCGCTTTCCCGCTTCCAGCAACCGGTTTTTCTGATCGCGGGCGGCAAATCCAAGGGCGGCGACATCGCCGGCTTCGTCCGCCGGATCTCGCCCCGCCTGCGCCATGCGGCCCTCGTCGGCGAGACCCGCCATCAACTTGCCTCCGCCTGCGTTGAAAACGGCGTCGCGCATACCGTCTGCGATGATCTCGCCTCCGCCGTCGGCGCCCTTGCCCGGCTCGCGACTTCCGGCGACGAGGTTTTGCTCAGCCCGGGTTTCGCCAGCCTCGACCAATTCAAAAGTTATGCCGACCGTGGGGATCAATTCGTGAACCTCGTGCGAAACCTTGGCCCCGCCGCGGCTTCCCGCTGACCCCGCCCGCTTTTTCTTCATCCTTTCAAACAACCAAACACCCTAGCCATGAAACTGCTCAACGTCTTCGGCCTCGTGGTCGGCGCCCACCTCGCCGTCTTTACCGTGATCTTCGCCACCCCCGGCTGTCGCTCCACCGGCAAGCAGGCGCCCAAACCTGAAGACACCCTGGTCGCCAACTCCGGCTCGCCGGTCGCGCCGGTCGACAGCATCGCGCCCGCTCCCGCCGCGATGAACGACGCCGATCTCAACCCAGCCTCCTCCGGCTCCGCCGTCGCGGGCGTCGCCCCGGTGGCTTCGGTCTCCCCGGTCGCGCCCGCCTACGGTTCGGCCGAGGTCGGCGTGCGCTTCGCCCCGACTCGCCCCGGCGCCGAGCCCGTCTCCGAGCCCGCTCCCGCCTCGGCCAAGGCCACGCACACCGTCGCGAAGGGCGACAGCCTGTGGTCCATCGCGAAGAAGTATGGCATCGGCGTCGACGAGCTCTCCGCCGCCAACCAGCTCTCCAAGTCCGCCACGCTCCGCCTCGGCCAGCAGCTCACCGTGCCCGCCAAGGCCGCGCCCGCCGCTCCCGACACCGACGCGGCCAACACCTACGCCGTTAAGTCCGGCGACACGCTCGGCGCCATCGCCAAGAAGCACGGCACCACCGCCTCCGCGCTCCGCGCCGCCAACAACCTCTCCGGAGACAATCTCCGCGTCGGCCAGAAACTCGTCATCCCCGGAAACGCCTTGCCTCCGTCCTCCGGCTCCCCCGCGACGGCGCCCGCGCCCGTCGCCGCTCCTCGCGCCGGCTCCGGCTCCTATACCGTCGCCCCCGGCGACACGCTCGGCAGCATCGCCCGCCGCCACGGCGTGAAGTCCGGCGATCTCGCCACCCTCAACACCATCACCGATCCCGCCAAGCTCCGGGTCGGCCAGGTGCTCAAGCTGCCCGCCGGCGCCAAGACGCCCTCCGCCTCCGCCGCCCGCGCGGCGGCCCCGGCGCCCGCCGCGACTCCCGCCGCGGCCCCGGCCTTCGCCGAGCCCGCGCCCGCCGTGCCGGTCGAGCAGCCCGCTCCCACCGGCGTCACGCCGGTGGCGCCCACGTCGACGGTCGAGCCGATGGCCGTCCCGGTCATCCGCATCGATTGATCCGATCAACCGACCTCGCCGTCCCGAGCGCCCGCCTCCCGACCAGATGAAAGGCCGCGACCTTGATCTTCCCGATACCTCCGGGCCCGCCCGCCGTGGCGGGCTCGGCCCGGTCGGAGTCATCCTCGTCTGCGCCTGCGCGCTCGCCGTCCTCGGGCTGATGGCCGTCTTCAGCGCCACCGCCTTCCGCTCCTCGACCTTCTTCTGGAAGCAAATCGCCGGGCTCTGTCTCGCCACCGGCGCGGGATTTCTGGTCACGCGCGTCGACCTCGAGAACTGCCGCCGCTACGCGCCGTTCATCGCCGCGGGCGTGCTGTTTCTCCTCTTTCTGGTGGCGATCCCCGGCATCGGGATCAGCGTCAACGGCTCCCGACGCTGGCTCGGCTTCGGCTCGATCCGCTTCCAGGTTTCCGAACTCGCGAAACTCGGCGTGGTTTTCGTGCTCTCGCACTACCTCGCCCTCAACCAGTCGCGCATGGCGGAGTTCAAGCGCGGCTTCGTCATCCCGCTGTGCATCATCGGCTGCTTCGCGGGGGCCAACATGCTTCAACCCGACTTCGGCACCACCGCGCTCGTCGGCGCCGTCGGCCTGGTCCTCCTGTTTCTGGCGGGCGCCCGCTGGTTCTACATTCTCGTGAGCGTGGCCGGCGGCGGCGCCTTCTTCACCGTCGCGGTCATGCTGAATCCCAACCGGCTCAACCGCTTCCTCGGCTTCCTCGACATCGAGGGCAACAAGCAGGACCAGACCTTCCAGCTTTACCAGGCCATCCTAGCCTTCGCCTCCGGCGGCGTCGGCGGCGTCGGCCTCGGCCAGGGGCGCCAGCAGATGAACTACCTGCCCGAGGCGCACACCGACTTCATCTTCGCCATCGTCGGCGAGGAACTCGGTCTGATCGCCACCCTCGGCACCGTCGCGCTCTTCGGCGTGATCTTCGTCTGCGGCCTGCTGCACCTGCGCCGCGCCCCCAACCAGTTTCAATTTCTGATCGTCGCCGGCTGCATCATGATCGTCGCCCTCCAGTCGATCGTGAACCTCGGCGTCGTCACCGGCTGCCTGCCCACGAAGGGCATGTCGATGCCCTTCGTCAGCGCCGGCATGTCCAACCTGCTCCTCATGGGCATCCTGGTCGGAGTCCTCGTCAACACGCGCCGCGCCTGGTCGCGCGAACAAGTGCTGCCCGGCAGCCGCGACTTCCTCGGATGACCACCGCGCCCGACCAGGACCTTCATCGCGACGGAAAGCCGGCCTCGGCTTCGCGTGCCGCCCCGGGCGCGTCCCGCGTCTTCCTGCTCTCCTGCGGCGGCACCGGCGGCCATCTATCGCCCGGCATCGCCCTCGCCGAGGGGCTCGCCGCGCGCGGCCACCGCGCCGTGCTGCTCATCAGTCACAAAAAAGTGGATACACGCCTCGCCGCGAAGTATCCGGCCCTCCGCTTCGTTCCCATCCCCGGCACCCCCTTCGGCGCGCATCCCGCGGTGTTCGGACGTTTCCTCGTCTCCCAGTCGAAGGGCTTCGCCGCCGGACTGCGTCTGGTGCGCGGCGAGCGCCCCGCCGCCATCATCGGCTTCGGCGGTTTCACCACCGCCAGCGTGATCCTGGCCGGCCGTCTGAACGGCGTCCCCGTGGCCTTGCACGAATCGAACCGCGTGCCCGGCAAGGCCGTCCGCCATCTCGCCCGTTTCGCCTCGCGCGTCTGGTTGCCCCCCGGCATCGCGCTGCCGGGCCGGCCGGCCGGGGATTCGCGCGTCCGCGCCGCCGCCATGCCCGTCCGCGCCGAGATCGCCCGCGTGCCTCGCGCCGAGGCCGCCGCCCGGCTCGGCCTCGACCCGGCCCGGAAGATCCTCGCCGTTTTCGGCGGCAGCCAGGGCGCCACCCCGCTCAACGCGTGGGCCCGCGACGCGGCCCGCGACCTCGCCGCGCTCGGGGTGCAGCTCGTCTGCGTGACGGGCCTGGGCAAGGGCGACGCCGCCTTCACCGAAAACCCCGGCCCTGAGTTTCCGGCGTCGGGTTCCTCGCCGTCGGCGTTCCGCACGGCGATTCGCTCCGCCTGGATTCCTTTTTGCGACGATGTCGCCGGCCTCCTCTCCGCCGCGGATCTGGTGGTCGCCCGGGCCGGCGCCGGCAGTCTCGCCGAGTTCGCCCGCATCGGCGTTCCCGCCATCCTCGTGCCCTACCCGCAGGCCGCCGACGACCACCAGCGGGCCAACGCCACCTGGTTCTGCGAGCAGGGCGGGGGAGTGGCTCTCGATCAGACGCAAATCGACCGGCTCACGCCGCTGGCCACCTCGCTCCTTCTCGACGAGACCCGCCTGGCCGGATTCCGGGCCGGCCTCGCCCGCCTCGACGCCGCCCCCTCCCTGGAATTCATGTTGAACGATCTGGAGCGGATCGTCGCCACCCGCGCCGCCCAATGACCGCCGCCCGCTTCCTTCCCTCTCTTCTCAGCCGCGAAATTCGCGCCCTCCATTGCGTCGGCGTAGGCGGCATGGGGCTGGGGCCGCTCGCGATCTACGCTGCCGAGCTGGGCTACGCCGTAAGCGGTGCCGACGACGCCATGACCGAGGCGATGCGGCCCTGGCTGGAGCGCGCCGGCGTCGTGCTCACCGCGCCCGCGCATCTGCCCGACCGCGCCGAGCTGTTGGTGGTGTCGTCCGCCATTCCCCCGTCGCATCCGGCCCTGACCGCCGCTTTGGCGCGCGGGCTTCCGGTGCTTCGCCGCGGGGAGCTGCTCGCCGAACTCGCCCTGCATCGCCGGCTCGTCGCGGTTTGCGGCTCGCACGGCAAGACAACGACCACCGCCATGTTGGTCACCGCCTTGCGCGCCGCCGGCCTCGCGCCGGGATATGTGGGGGGCGGTCTTTTCGCCGACGAAGCCACTCCGCCTGCCTCCGCCGGGGACTCGGACATTCTGGTGGCCGAGATCGACGAGAGCGACGGGACGATCGGCCGCTTCGCGCCGTTTCTCACCGTGCTGGTCAACCTGGATTGGGATCATCCCGACCACTATCGCACACAGGCCGAGCTCGAGTCCGCCTTCGCCGCGCTGCTGGGCCGCACCGCCGGTCCGGTGTTGATCAACGCGGCCTGCGAACTCTCCGGTCGCGCCGCCGCCGGTCGCGCCGACGTCCACACCTTTGGCCGCGGCGGGGCGTTCGCCCTCGCCGCTTCCGCTCCCGCCGGGCCCGCGTGCCTCGACCTTTCCCTCGACGGCCGGTTTTCGCCGTTGACCGGCGCCACCGTGCGCGCCTTCGGCGATTTCAACGCGCTCAACGCCACCGCCGCCCTCGCCGCCGCCCGTCTCCTCGGGGCCGGGCTCCGCGCCGATTTGCTCGCCCGTTATCCCGGCGTGCGCCGCCGGCAGGCCGTGCTCGCCACCGGAGCCGCTTTTACGGTGATCGAGGATTACGCGCACCATCCGTCCGAGATCGCCGCGCTTCTCACCGGCTTGCGCCTTCGCCTTCCCTCCGAGGGACGCCTGCGCGTGGTTTTTCAGCCCCACCGTTACAGCCGCACCAAGCAGTTTCGCGCCGGCTTCGCCGCCGCGCTTTCGGCGGCCGACGCGCTTTACCTGCTCGATGTCTACGGCGCCGGCGAAGCCCCGATCGCGGGCGGTTCGACGGCCGATCTCGCGGAGACGCTTCGCGGCGTTTCGCCCGGCCTGCCGCTGGTCCATCTCGCCGGCGAACACGCGCCCGTCTTCGCCCGGCTCGGCGCGGATCTGCGCCCCGGCGATCTCGTCGCGATCGTAGGCGCGGGCGATCTGGATGTTTCCGCCCGCGCCTGGCTCGCCGGCTTTGGCTGGCCCTTATGGTGGGACCGCGTGGCCGCGGTGCTCGCGCCTCGCGTCTCCGTCGACACCAAGTTGCAGCGCGAGGTCCCGCTCGCGGACAAGACCACCCTGCGAGTGGGCGGCGCCGCCCGTCTCTACGCCGAACCGGCCAACGACTCCGATCTCGTCGACCTCGTGCGCGCGGCCCACGCGCTGGGTTTGCGCGTCATCCCGCTCGGACGCGGCTCCAATCTTCTCGTTCCCGACGAGGGTGTGGACGCCTTGGTGATCAGCCTCCGTCATCCGTTCTGGGAAACCTTTGCGACTTTGCCCGACGGCCGGGTCCGGGTCCGCGCGGGGCTGCGTTTGAAAAATCTTTGCGGGCTCGCCGCCAAAGCCGGCATCGTCGGCTTCGAATTTCTAGAGGGCATCCCCGGTAACGTCGGCGGCTCCCTCCGCATGAACGCCGGCGCGATGGGCGGCTGGATCTTCGACGTGGTCGAATGCGTGGAGTTCGTGACCCTCGACGGCGAGCGGCGCACGCTTCCCAAGTCCGCCATGCACGTGGACTATCGCCATTGCGCCGAGCTCGATTCCGCCATCGCCCTCGGCGCGATCCTCCGTCCGCCCGCCGCCGACGCGACCCGATCCTCCGACGAGATCAACCAGCAGATCGACGCCTACCGCGACAAGCGGCGCAAGACCCAGCCTCGCGAGCCTTCCGCCGGTTGCATTTTCAAGAACCCGCCCGGCGACTCCGCCGGTCGCCTCATCGACGCCGCCGGCCTCAAGGGCGCGCGCGAGGGCGACGCGGAGGTCTCCCCCGTCCACGCCAATTTCATCGTCAACCACGACCACGCACGCGCCACCGATGTCATCGCGCTCGTCCGCCGCGTCCGCGCCCAGGTCGAGAAAACCCACGGCGTCCGTCTCGAGCCCGAGGTGCTGCTCTACGGCCGCGAATGGAAGGATTTCCTGTAATGTCCGCCCCCGTCCACCTTCCCGGTCTCCGCATCACCGTCCTCGCCGGCGGCGTTTCCTCCGAACGCGAGGTCTCCCTCGGCTCAGGCGCCGCCTCCGCGTCCGCGCTCGCGCGACTCTGGCCCACGCGCCTGATCGACGTGAAGACAGCCGCTCTGCCCGCCGGGCTCGATCCCGCGCGCGACGTCGTGTTTTCGACACTCCATGGCACCTTTGGCGAGGACGGCGGCATGCAGCGCCTGCTCGACGCATCCGGCGTCGTCTACGCCGGATGCGACGCCGCGTCGTCCGCGCTGACGATGGACAAGGCCGCCACCAAGCGCGCCGCCGCCTCCGCCGGGGTAAAGGTGGCCGCGGACCGCACCTTCGCCGTCGCGCCCGGCGCCCCGCGTCCGGGCGCCGAGGAGCTTATCTCCGTGCTCGGCTCCGAGCGCGTCGTGCTCAAACCCAACGACCAGGGCTCCTCGGTCGGTCTCGCCCTGCCCGAAGATCGGGCTTCGCTCGACGCCGCGCTTTGGTCGCTCGCCCCAGGCAACTGGATCGCCGAGCCCCGCCTCGTCGGTCGCGAGTTGTCGGTCGGCGTATTGGGCGGAAAGGCCATGGGCGTGGTCGAGATCCGTCCGCGTTCCGGCGTCTACGATTTCGCGAGCAAATACACCAAGGGCGCGACCGAGTATCTCGCGCCCGCGCCGCTGTCGGACGCCGCCACCGCCGCGGTCCGCGCCGCCGCCGAGAAAGCCTTCGCCGCCTGCGGCTGCCGCGACTACGCCCGCGTCGATTTCATCCTGGTTTCCGAATCCGTGTTTTTCCTGCTGGAAATAAACACGCTGCCCGGCATGAAGGAAACCAGTCTCCTGCCGATGAGTGCGCGCTGCGCGGGGCTAGATTTCACCGGATTGGTCGGGGAGTTGGTAAGCCCCGCCGTGCGTCGTCTTCAGGAAACCGTCCGTCTCTCCGCGTAGCCGCCTTCCGTGAACCACGTCCCGATCATTCCGCAGACCGCCCCCACCTGGCGCGACAGCGTCGCCCCGGTGGCGACGCCGCGTCCGCGCAATCGCACCGGACGCCGGCGCATGGTTATTTCCGCGCTGCGCCACTGGATCGGCGTCGGCCTTGGCGCCGCGTGTTTGCTTTTCGGATACGTCGCCTGGCGCACCTGGAACGACAACCCGGCGGCGCTCGCGGCCCCCGCGCCGTCCGCGCCCCTGCGCGAGATCGTGGTCCGCGGCGACGGCGTCCTCGGTCGCTCCTGGGTGGAGCGCACCCTCGACGTGCGCCCCGGCGTGCCGCTCATGTCGCTCGATCTCGACGCCCTGCGCGAGCGCCTGCTCGAGTCGGGACAGGTGAAGGTGGCCGTCGTCGCCCGTCGTTTCCCCGACGTCCTCGCGGTCACCCTCGAGGAGCGCAGCCCCGTCCTCCGCGTCCGCGCCCAGGCCGCCGACGGCGTTGAGCGCCACCTCTTTGTCGCCCGCGACGGCTTTGTCTTCGTCGGCGAGGGTTACGACGATTCCGTCGTGCTGGCCCTGCCGTGGCTGGGCGGCGTTTCCCTGACCCGCGATCTTTCCGGTCGCGGTTTCTCGCCCGTCTCCGGCATGGACGCCGTCTCCGACCTGCTCGGCACCGCTCGCGCCTCCGCCCCCTCGCTCGCCAAGGACTTTCAAATCGTGTCGCTCGCCCGCCACGCGCGCGACGGCGTGATCCTTGTCCGCACGGCGGAGATTTCCGAGATATCCTTCGGCACCCGCGACGACTTCTACCGCCAGATCGCCCGGCTGGACTACATCCTGGATCAAATTCGCGCCAAGCCCGGCGCCACCCCGGTGCGCTCCATCGATCTCGCCGTCGGCGGACGCCAGGTGCCCGTCGCGTTCGAGGCTCCCGCCAAGGAGGCCAAGCCCGCGTCCGCCCGTCCGGCGCGTCCTTCGCCCTCCGTTCCCGCCCCGGCCCCCGCCCCGCTCGCTTTTTTCCGCATTTAAAACCGCGCCCGTCCCGGCAACCCGCCACCCGCTCCCATGGCATTCACCAAGTCCCGCATCGTCGGCGCCGTCGAAATCGGCACCTCCAAGGTCACGGTCCTCGTCGGCGAGGTCTCGGGCTCGCGTCTCCACGTCATCGGCTTGGGCGAGTTTCCTTCGCGCGGCGTCGTCAAGGGCGTGGTCGTCGACGCGCCCGCCGCCGGCGAGGCCACCCACCGCGCGCTGGTCGCCGCGGAAAACAGCGCCGGCGTTCGCCTCCAGCAGATCTACCTCGCGCAGAGCGGCAGCCATATCGACGGCTTCTACCACGAGGCCTCGGTCAACGTCGGCGGTCTCGAGGGGCGCGTCAGCCAGCTCGACATCGACACCGTCTACGGCCTCGCCAAGTCCAAGGCCCTTCCGCCCGGCCGTTGCATCGTCCATTTCCTCCGCCGTCCCTACTACCTCGACGGCACCTTGAATCCTTCGCCCGAGGATATCCGCGGCGATCGCCTCGCCGTCGGCGTCTGGCACGTCCACGGCGACCAGAACCGCATCGCCGATGGCGTGCATATCATTCGGAACTTCAACCTCCCGGTCACCGAGCTCGTTCTCTCGTCTCTCGCCGGCGGCAACATACTCACCACTCCCGAGGAGCGGCAGCACGGCGTGCTCGTCGTCGACATCGGCGCCGGCACCACCGACTACGCCTACTACCGCCACGGCCGCCCCTTCGTCGCCGGCGTCGTCCCGGTCGGCGGCAACCACCTCACCAACGACCTTTCGCTCGGCCTCCGCATCACCGAGGGCCAGGCCGACAAGATGAAGACCCTCTACGGCCGCGCCACCATCGCCGCCAAGGACCGCAACGAGGTCGTCTGGCTCAACGGCGACATGGGCATCGGCGATCGCAAGTTCCCGCGCATGACGATCGAGCAGATCACCACCGCCCGCGTGCGCGAGCTCTTCGAGGTCGTCCGCAAGAAGCTGGGCAACATCTACGCGCCCGGCGACACCCTCGCCGGCGTCGTTCTCACCGGCGGCTGCACCGCCCTTCCCGGAATGGAAGAGGCCGCCGCCCGCGCTTTCGAGGTCTCCGCCCGCATCGGCGCCCCTCGCGTCGAGGTCGCGGAAAAGCTTCGACACCCCGCCTACAGCACCGCCCTCGGGCTCCTGCATCAGGGGCTCACCCAGCAACTCGAGACCGCCGCGGCGAAGCCCGCCGGCTTCTTCGGGAAATTCCGCCAGGCCGTCGACAATCTCGCCCGCCTCTGAGCATCCGGCACGTCCTCCCCCCTCGACCCGTCACACCCATGTCCGACGCCGCCTCCGAGCTTCCTCTTCCCCTGTCCGCCGATCTCCTCACCGACCGCCGTATCGCCATCAAGGTCGTCGGCCTGGGCGGCGCCGGCGCCAACGCGGTCGACCGTCTCAAGATGGAGAACCTCGACCGCCTGCAAATGGCGGTGATCAACACCGACTCCCAGGCCCTCGCCGCCTCGCCCGTGCAGGACAAGATCCTCATCGGCGCAGGCGTCACGCGCGGTCTCGGCGCGGGCGCCGACCCCGATCTTGGTCGTCAGGCCGCCGAGGTGGATCGCGAGAAAATCGCCGCCGTCGTCAAGGACTGCGATCTCGTCTTCCTCGTCGCCGGCATGGGAGGCGGCACCGGCTCGGGCGCCGCGCCCACAGTCGCCGAAATCGCCGCCGAGCAAGGCGCCGTGGTCATCGCCTTTGTCACGCTGCCCTTCAGCTTCGAGGGCGGCCGCCGCGTGAAGCAGGCCGACGAAGGCCTGCAGGCGCTTCGCAAGGTCTGCGACGCCGTCATCCCGCTGCCCAACGACCTGCTTCTCCAGGAAGCCGCCGAGGGCGAGACGGTCCTCGACAGCTTCGCGCGCGCCGACGAGTGGATCGGCCGCGGCGTGAAGTCGATCTGGTCGATGATGTTCCGCACCGGCCTGATCAACCTCGACTTCGCCACCCTTCGCCAGGCCTTCCACACCCGCGGCGGCAAGACGCTCTTCGGTCTCGCCATCGGGGCCGGCTCCGATCCGGTCGCGGACGCCTTGGAAAATCTCAAGACCTGCCCGCTGCTCTCCACGCCCGAGTTCGCGCGCAAGGCCGACCGCCTTCTCGTGAACATCGTGGGCGGCACCGATCTCACCCTGCCCAAGGTCAACGAGATCATGGCCGCCGTCACCGAGCAGTTCGGCAAGGAGGCCCATGTGATCATGGGTGCCGTGATCGACGAAACCTGCCAAGGGCGCGTCGAGTTGATGGTGCTCGGAACGAGCGACGTCGGCGGCCGCGTTTTCGCGCCCCGACGCGCCCCCGCCGCGCGTGCCCGCGCGAGCGCCCAGGCCTCGCCGGCCGTCGCGCAAAATCCGATACTCGCCGTTTCCACGGTCGACTCCTCCGCCGGCGGAGCCGCCACCGAAGCCGAGGCCGAGCTCGATCTCGGAGGCGAGGCCGCATCCGCCAAGCCCGCCCGCAAGGGACGGGCGCCCGAGCTCGCGGCCGCCGCCGCCGACCAGGTCGAGCTCAGCTTTGGCGAGCACGAGACCCGCGGCACCTTCGAGAAGTCCGACCGCAATCTCTTCGAGGGCCAGGACCTTGATGTGCCCACCTACCTTCGCCAGGGCCTGAAGCTGCATCTGTGAACGATGGATGCGAAGGATGCGCCCTTGCCGCGCGTTTCCTTCGCCCCGTTCTCGTTTGGGGTTTAAAACCACTCTTGGGCGCGCCTCAAACGAAGTTGAGGCCTTAACCACTTGCGTGGTGTTGTGGGTTTAGCCGCCAATCAAACGGCCCGAAGGGCGTTTTGGGGAGGGCGAACCGCGGCATTTCGAGCCTCGGCGGCGGGTGTCGATGGACATCCCAATAGCCGCAGACAGCGGGGTCTGGCAGTGCCCCGGACTTCTGTTGGAAATAATGCGCGGGGAAAAGTCATGGCGAGACGTTGGTGCGCGCGAAAAACGCGCAAAAAAACCGCGCCCGGATGGAGCGCGGTTTGGAGCGGCGTAGGCCTCGCGGTTCAGCCGCGGCGGCGGCGGAGGCAGGCTCCACCGAGGACGGTCAAGCCGGCGAGGGTCGCAAAGGAGCTCGGCTCAGGGACAACGGAGAAGTTGTCCACGGAGGCGATCGTGCCCACGGCGCGTTCGTCCGTGTAGATGCCGATGGCCAGACCGGTGTTTCCGGAATCCACGCGGGTGGTGATCACGGTGCGGGCGACGCTGCCGCCGAAGTATCCAAGCTCATACGTGTCGGAAGCGGTCCGGGCGATGAAGAGCGTGACGCTCGAGCTGACCGCGGCGCCCGACGTGGTCAGGCCATATTCCGTGGACGAGAATCCACGGGAGTAGATGATGTCGTCGCTGCGCTTGTAGACGGAGACGAAGTTGGCTCGGGTCGATCCGGCCGCGGCGGTGGCGGTGGTCGGGACGATGCCCACGTAGAGACCGATCGCGTCGGAACCGTTTGGCGCGGTCACGTTGCCAACGATGTCGAGGCGAAGCTCTTCTCCGACGAAGAGGCTCCGTCCGTTGTAAATGTGTGCGGTTTGCTCAATGCCATCGAACGAGCTGGTCACGTTGGTCAACAAGCCCGAGTTGATGGTGAGGCTCGAATTATTGAACGCCGTCGTGCCGTTATTGAGGATGACGGTCGAGGTCCAGTTGCTGAGGTTTCCGCTAAAGTCGTCGAGAACGACGGCTTGGCTAACCAAGGGGATCATGGCGAGACCGGCAAAGGGGAGGAGCGGGAGGATCTTCATAGTTGAGGCAATGAGTTGAGGGCCTTAGATATGTGTGGGCATTTTGCATTTTTCAATGCCGTAACACGAATTCGAGCGCGTTTATCGCGGCATTCGTCGGATTCCTTGGATTGTGCGGATGTCGGATTCGCTTCGGCCGGTTAAGAGGTGAGGGGCTTTGGTTTGTATCAGGGGGATATATTGGATGCGCGGCGGTATAATCTCCCTGAAGGCCGTTTCGGCGTCAGGATCTGATCCTCGTTTAGATGTATAAGTAAGAGCCGGATTGCGGACTCGGTCTCCGGAGGCTGGCTTTAGCGAGACCGGCGCTTGACCTCGGCTATGGCACAGGCCGGTGCGCTTGACACCCGCGTCGAGCCGCGAAGCGGCGGCGGCGCGGCTCGAGGGCCGTCCATGGATCCAAGTCGTGTTGGCCTCGTGGAAACGAAAAGGCCCCGGTTGTTTAACCGGGGCCAAAATGGCGGGATGGACGGGACTCGAACCCGCGACCTTCTGCGTGACAGGCAGACGCTCTAACCAGCTGAGCTACCACCCCGTGATGGGGAAGAGGTGCGGACGGTAGAATCCGCGCCTTTTCGGTCAAGG
>JACCEC010612507.1_pt1 | contig 32520 bp, 32 predicted proteins | sample 7450121 | NCBI WGS metagenome assembly JACCEC01 (sample SAMN15323455, study PRJNA562643) | freshwater metagenome | isolation source: river surface water | place: USA:Blue River Watershed | collected 2017-08-18 | reverse complement strand
TTTGCCATGAGATAGTTACCACATTTCTGGCAAAACACCATTTGAAAAGGTCCGTAAAAGTTGTACAGACAGTAGTAACCACTGAAGTCGTACCTGCTACCCTCAACAGGATCATAGGGATCCTCGACAGCCACCAACAACTCTTGCAGGTAAGGCAGAGAGTTCATGTTAGTTTTGGTTTTGTAAAGAGCAGTTTATGTAGAAACAGTTATGCTTTTACTGCTCTTTTGTGTAGGTTGAGTAAAGAGAAAAATTTATAGCACTTTCAAATTTTCTTTTTTTCCTAATAAAAAGACAAAAATAATATATAATATATACATTTGTCTAAGTCAAACTCCAAACAATTTTACAACCAGTTGATTTGTACATTAGTTTTAAAACCAATAACTAATTCAGTAATTGTGTTCATATCTTTTTTAATAAAATACATTTTCATTTCCTTGTGAACTTCTTTCATTTTTGCATAGGTTTCTTGAATATATAACCGTCTCCAATCCTTTCTAGTTTTTGGATAAAACCTTACACAAGAACATGTATCAACATTACAATTATAGTTACGAAGAGTATGTGAAGTTAGGTATTTGCCACATTTTTCACAAAATACTATTAGCATCTCTGTATATACCCAATCATAAGGAATATAATATCCACTAAAGTCATATTTGTAATCTATAGTAGGGTAATCGTAAGGATCTTCAACAGTCCATAGTAAATCATCCAAATATGGTAATTGGGAAGGTTTTGTGTTTGTTATAACTCCTTTTTGTATCAAGAACATCAATATTTTGAAAAACATTAGATTTCCTATATATTCTATCAGTACAAGCTAGATTACTTTGTTTATATAACTACAATATATTTTGAGTTAAGTAACCTAGGTTTCTTGCACTTTAGATGAGCTGTTTTACCTGGTATAAGCTCTTTTTCTGTAGCAGGTTTAGTAAAGAGAAAAATTATTAATATCTTCAAATTTTCTTATTAAAGCATAATTTAAAAGAAAATATAAAAATTAAAATAGAGAATTTTACATCCACTCTATCTGTACATTAGTCTTAAGACTAATAATCAATTGAGTTATCTTCTGCATATCTTTTTTCAAAGATTTAGAAAGCATTTCTTGATGAACTAAATTTTTTTGTTTATAAATTTGTTGAATAAAAAGGTTTCTCCAGTCACGTCTGCTTTTAGGATAAATCGGAATACAATCACAAATATCAATAAAACAATCATATTCACATATAGTATTAGATACAATATAATTACCACAATTTTGGCAAAATATCATTTGAAAATCTAAATTAATAGGACAATAATATCCACTAAAATCATAATTAGCAGTTACAGTTGGTTCATATGGAGAGTCTATAACCCATTGCAGTTCTTCAAGAAATGGCAATGGAGAATTCATTTAATTTCAATAAACTTTAATAAAATAAATTTATAGTAAATCAGTCAAATTTTCTTATAAAATATTTATAAATAAAAATTATAATTTCCAATTTATTTTACTATTAGTTTTTATATCAATTACTAATTCAGTAATTTTACGCATATCTTTTTCTAAAAATTTAGAAAGTAATTCTTGATGAACATTCCTTTTATTATTATATGTTTCTTGAATACACACATATCTCCAATCTAATCTATTTTTAGGATAAATTTCTGTACAAGAACAATATTCTAAAGAAGTTACATGAAATGTAGTTGCCATTTGATAATCTCCACATCTAGAACAAAAAATTGTTTGAAATGGTACTGGATATCTTTCGGAAAGACAATAATACCCATTATAATCATATCCTCTAAATATAATTGGTTTATCATGTGGTTTACCTACCATAATACTTAATTCTTCTAAATAAGGTAGAGGCATTATTTTATAATTAAATACTTTTAATTTTTAAATAATTTTTAAAATTCTATCAAATTTTTATTTTATACAAACTATTTTAATTATATTTTTTGGAATTTTTCTTATTAAAAAGAGAAAAATTGACAATTAGTAGAAGTATTAACAATTACTCTCAACAAACTCAGATAATAGTATATCAATATTCAATTGTCTGAGAAAATGCGCCGTTCTAGCAGACTCGCTTCAATTCCTGAACTTTGTTGGGATGATACAGTAAATCTTTTATCTAATACTAATTCAACTAATAAGGAGATATTTGATCATTATAAATATATTTGTAAATATTACAAGAATGATGAGTCAAAAGTTTCGAAATATCTTTTTGAAGATAATGATGAGAATATCTCATTGATTTTTGATATCGATAACCAAACTCATCTTAAATTTATGAGTCTAATGTGTTTATTTATTGGATTGCCTGACGAAAATGTCAAGAATTTTCTGCATGAAATTCCTGAGAAAATTCTTAGTCAAATGTGCATAAATCGTGTATCTAATAGTACAAATGTATGGTATAGGTTGCGTACTGGAATGTATGTGTAAAAAATTTGTAAAAATGTAAATATTTATATGTTTTTTTGTTTTTAATCTAGTAGTAAAAAATTTTATTAATTAGAACCTGTAGAACTCTTAGATCCTTTAGAACTCTTAGATCCTTTAGAACTCTTAGATCCTTTTGAATTCTTAGATCCTTTAGAATTATTAGATCCTTTTGAATTCTTAGATTCTTTAGAACTCTTAGAACCTTTAGAATTCTTAGAACCTTTAGAACTATTAGAATTATTAGAATTCCTTTCAGAATAATAATTATATTGTAAATAGTTTAATGTACTAATACTATTTTCTTCTTGAGCATATTTAATTAATTTTTTATATTTGAGACTTAAACTAGAAGCATCATTATTAAGACAAAAATGTAAACAATCAGCATTATCCTCATCTATAGAAGCTAAACAAGCTTTCCAAGTAATTTCGGAACCTTTTTTTAAAGCTATTTCTAAAAAATCAATTATATTGTATGCTTTTTCACTATAAGGATAACAAATAGAGTGTCTAATCAATAATTCTATTAAGTCTTTCTTAAATTTATCAGAATTTTCTAATGCTAATTCAATAAAATTTATATCTTGTGAATCAAGTATTATTATAAATGTTTTTTTATTATAATACCATTTTTTATCTATACACCATTTTAAAATATCTAAATTACACGAATTATATGATATATCGTTAACAAGTGATTCATATAATTTAGTTGGATCCTTCTTTATAATGTCTTTATGTATAATTAAAAATTGTTTAATATATTCAAGATTCTGATATTTCATTAATAAATCATCTATTATTTCATAAAATTCATTTTCGTTATCAAAATTAAAATCTTCTAGATAATCAGTATTACTATTATTTGATTTGGTATATTCTATAATTCTTTTAACTGTATTCTTATTTTTTAATTTTTTAAATAATAATAAAGCTTTTTCTTTATTCATTTATTTAATTAAACAAAAATAAAATTAATTACTCTAAGTTTTTATTTTAAGCATTATTATTTTTCTTTGTCTTTTTGTATGCTTCAAAATATTTTTTATGTAATTCTGCTAATTCATCAAATACATTTTCACTTTCAAACATATTCTTATATAAATCATCATGAGTAAATACTTTTAATCTTATTAATTCATCAATATAATCTTTATAACGTATTGTACTATCTATTTCTTGATGTGTAGTTAAAAATTGAAAATGATTTGATTTAATACTTCCTTCTAATCCTGCAATTGTATCTCTAATAATATCATATATATTTAATAATTGTAATCTATTTTTATATCTTAGTGGTTCTATATACCAGTTACCACACTTTCTTTTAATTGGTTGATCATTAATTACATTTCCTTTTTTAAAAATATCTTTTAATTTATTTTCTACTTCTCTAATTATTTTAATATTATCGTTATCTAAAAGATTAATTTCTTGTAATTCTTTACTAACTATATTAGACAATTCTAATAAATCATTTTTTTCCATTAAACTAAGCGGTTCTTCATTATCTAGAATTTTTGGTATTCTATCATCATATAAATAATTATACATTTGAATATAATTTTTTTTTAATTGCTTAAGTTTTTTTTTGGAATCAATATCAATATCATGAGTTTTAATAAATTCAGGATGTATTAATGGTCCCATAGGAGGAATAGAATTATGATGAGAGGAATTTTTCTTTGATGATACTGATTTAGATTTAACATTTAAACCTAATTTTTTTCTATTAGTAGGAGTATCATTTATACATCTTTTTGTTTTAGGATTATATATTTTACCTTCAGGACAATTATTCATTATCTTTTTATATAATAAATATATTTTTTATAATTAAATGAGTCATTATAATACTCTTGTAAAATTTCTTTCACTAAACGATACTATTCATGATTTTTGTAATATTGGAAGAAATAAATCTAAAATATATAAATATGATTCTGATACATTCCAGCATATTATATTAGGTTTATTAAAATCTGACTTTGATAAAATAAAAAATGTAGAAGAATTTGGTATTAAAAAAACATATAGTAATATATATAATACTGAAATATGGAATGAAACGATTTCTAGTGTTGAAGATAAAATAGAAAAAGTAATATATAATTATTTAGAAAAAATTAATTTTATAAATAAAAATACTAATAAAAATTATAGTTTTCTTAATATTGGTAAATTAAATACTGATAAAAATACTAAAATTGATATTTTTGATCAAATAAAAAAGAAAACATACTATAATATTAAAAATATAACTAATAATCATTTATCTTTTATTTTGGATGCTAATTCTATTTTTCATTCTAAAGAATTTTTTTGTATTCTACCGATTGTTTTAGAAGAAGAACATTATAGTATTTATAATGGTTTGTTTTCATTATATGATGCTGGTAGTAATTATATTAATACTAAAAACATTAAAGGAGGGGCTACTAAAATTGGAACTATAAGATTATCTTTAGAGTCAAATAATAATATTAATAACAGCTCAAATAATATAAATAATAAGATTTTAATTAGCAAAAAATGTTATGAAAAAGACGAAAAATATGAATATTCGTTAAAAAAAGAACACAATGAATTAATATATGTTAAAGAATTTGGTGTTATATTTAATACAGATAAAAATAAATTTCAATTATATAGAAATATAAATGAGGATATCCAATCTTTAAAATTAGAAGAAAATCTAAATGAAACGCTATCATTAGGTTCGTTTGTAGCATTATTATCATTAATCGAAAATACTATTAGAAAATCTACTGAACAAAAAGAAAATGTTACAAAATATTTTAAAGCAATAACAGAAAGAACTGTATTACAATCAATATGTGATATTTACAAAATTCATTTAAAAATTCAAAAAAATAAAAATGTTAGTTCTTATGCAAGAACAGTTGTAACAAGATTAACACAAAAACAGAAAGATGAAAAAGGTGATAAAGAAATTTTAGAATATTTAGAATTAAAAAAAAAAGAATTGCAAACTAAACTGAATAAATTAGATTATAATAATTCTGTCAGAAATTTAATAAATAAGTTAAGGATTAATTTAAAAAAACAAGGCATAAGTGAGTTAAAAATAGAAAATATGCAAGAACAAATAGAATTATTAATATCTTTTACAAAGAATCTTGTAAATGAATATGAAACTATTGATAAACAACTTAAAGAATTTATAGTTAGAGAATCATTAGAGTATTATACAAAACGATTTTCTTCAAATAATTCTAATAATAGTAGTAATAGAAAAATAATGCAAGAAATAAATTCTTTTGTAAAAGTTTTAACTAAGTTAACAATAGATTATAAAAATCTCATAGTTGAAACTTCATATTATGATTCAGTTATAAAGACATTAGAAATATTAAATGAACCAAAAGATTATACTTCTTACTGTCAATTAAGTCCAAGAGATTTTTGTAAATGTTTAATAGATTTTAAACGCGCTATGGATTATTTACAAATAAAAGCTTGCAAAAAATTTAATGAAGAAAATAAAAATAAAACAGGAATTTTTGTAAGTCAAGATAGACCAGCAATATTATTTTCAATTTTAAATAATTGTCCAACAATAAAAACAATAAAAGATAAGGATAAAAATAATATATTGGAATTATATAATTTTGAAAAAGAAAGAGGTGATATACAATCATTAATAAATAATTCATCAAATTATTCAACTAATGTAAATGTAAATACACTTGGATCTAAAATACAAAACATAAATATAAATGCAGAAACTTCTAAAGAAAAATATAAAGAAGGATATAATGCTGGTTTTGAAAATGCTAAATCTAAAGATTATAATATTATTAGTTTAAAAAATATTACCATCCCAGAAGATTTAAATCTGAAATATGAATCAAATTATAAAGATGGGTATAAAGAAGCTTATAATGAAAGAAGAGCTGAATTAAAGAAATATGATGTAGCATATAAAAAAGGTTATTTTGATGGCTCAATAAAAGGCAATAATGTTAATCAACCATATATTGACGATATACCAGAACCAGAAAATGCCAATATAAATGTTGAGGCATATAAAGAAGGCTTTTCTGATGGGTATCACGAATCAAGAATGCAATATAGAAATAATTCAATAGAAAAATTACAAGAATCTACTGAAAAAACACTTGAAAAAGAAATATTAACTTATCATTTATCTAAATTTAATAGTAAATTAGACAATTTTATTAAGTCATTAACCAAAAAACATCCCATATTAGGTAGAGATGAAAAAACAATAAAAAAACTCATAAGAGATACTATAAATAGAATAAATGATAAAATTAAAAAGGAAACATTTAATGAAGTAAATAGAAATACCAGAATAAATCATAAAGAACTATTTATAAAATCACTTACAGAAGAAATCGAAAAAGTTAATATAAAAGATAAATTTTTAAGTAAAATACAAAATGAATTTGAATTATTATATAATAATAGACAATCTGGAGGTAAATCTACATATATTAGAAATGCTTATAAACCTTCTCTATTAAAATCAGATTTAGAGACTTTATCAAAAACATCATTAATGAGTAAAACAAATTTATCTTTAACACCTCAAACTAGGAAACAAATTAATTCAGAATTAAATAAAACAAGAGTTAAATCTAAAATATTACAAGAAGTTAAAACAGAACTAAATTCTTCAATAAAATCTTCATTATTAATTCCCAAAAATATATCAACATCTTCTCAAAAACATTTATTAACAAAATCCAAACTTGAAACAACACAAAAAAATATAATTAATGATGTATTTCACAATGTCAATGTTGAAATGTTACAAATATTATTTAATAAAGAAGTTTTATTCTCTAAATTTCTTAAAATTTATAAAGACTATTTTGGAAAAGAAATGAGTGTTTTTATGTATATGAATTATCATACAATTTTCTTTTTAATAGACAAAAAATACAATTTTGATAGAACCATAACTAGTTTTACAGAATTATATAGTAAAAATATAAAGTCTTTTATTCCTTAATCTGAATAGTATATTTTTTTTATTCCTGATTTAATTATATACTCAAAACATTTATTACAAGGTTTAGAATTTTTCAAATTATTTTCGTCATTAATACGAACTACATATAAAGAACATTCAGAAAGCAATATCTTATTTTTATTTCTAATTTTTTTAATTTTTGATATACAATCAAATTCGGCATGTCTAGTATGAATATTATGATTATTATAATGACAACAATTATATCCAGTTGAAAGGATTTTTCCTCTATGTACAATTACACACCCATGTTTATTATTAAGATTTGATTTAGAAGCGATTTTGCTAGCAGTAAAAATAAATTTCCTATGTTTATTCGAAATATCAGAGATAGGTTTAACATAGTAATCATCACTTAAAGTATCTATTGCATAATCTGTTTGATTAGGGTTAAAATCAATAGGATCAATAAGACTATATATCATATATGATATAATTCAATAAAAATTAATGTAGAATATAAAGAGTGTTTTTTAAAATATAATAAAGAGGTATTAATCCAACTTATTATATTTAGCAAGACAACAACAAAATGTTAGAAAGCATTTTTTAAATCAACTTTTGATAATAATCTTAAAGTTCCTTTATTAATCAAAATATAAATTATTTATTTCAAATTTTGTTATAATTAACTAAAATTATGAAATAAATTTTTTAATAACTATAACTAATACAGAACAAACTAAAGCTTTCATTAAAGTATCAAAATAAGGAACATTAATAAATCCTAGATTATTTTCTATTAATGTATTAAATTTATGGTTTTGTAATAATAAAACAATAATAAAAATAGCAATAGCTAATTTAAATTCAGATTGTAAAATATTCCATAAATTAAATAATGACCAAGAGTTATTACCTACATTATTATCTTTTAAAAATTGATTAATTTCTGCTTGAGTTAAAGTAGTATTAATAGGTATATTTTGTTGTTGCATATTTGCATTATTCATAGCAAATTGTTGTTGATTGAATTGAGCTTGATTAAAATTAGGTTGTTGCATAAATCTTTGTTGTTGTGGCTGTTCCATAATAGTAGGTGAGATATTATTATTGAGGGGAGGTTGTCTAAAATTTTCGGTAACATTTCCCATATTTTGTTTTTCGATTTCATCTAAAACTTGATTAATACTTTCGTCCTCATCTTTAATTTCATCGATTGTATCCACAGGTAACTGTTGTATAGGAGTTGATCTAGACATATTTGTTTAATTATAATATTATATGCGTAACCTTCTAAACGCTAAAAAATTAAATTTCTTTATTTTTATTTTCATCACTACAAGGAATTATTTTTGGTTTATATTGATAACATTTACCATCTAATTTATAAAAATTTTGTTGTATTTCTTTAGAATTTGACTTATATATAATACATCGCCCATTTTTACATACATTTCTAAAAAGAGAAGCGAAACCAAAACCAAGAATGATGCTTATTATAATTGACCCTTGTTCACTATTCAAAAATTTAGAAATCATTTTTATTATTTAATAATTTAATTATTTAAAATATAAATTTTAAATTTTTACACCAATAAAATCTTCTACAGGGTGTTCTTTAATTTTTTCTTTATCATTAGGACATGTTTTTTCTTCAACAGAATAATTATAACAATTTCCAGATTTATCCTCGTATGTTACATTACCAGCATTGTATTTTGTTGGAAATTTGAAAATTATTTCTGGCTTAGGTTTAATAAGATTAACAAATATAATTCCTATACAAAAAGAGATAATAAAATAAAATAAATTAATTTTTTCGAACATATTTTACTTTTATTTAATATAATTATTTTGTTCTAAAATATCACAAATATCTTCTTTTTTTAAAAGTTTATAATTTTTAGGCATCTTAGATTTCATGTCAGGGTTATTATGAATAACTTTAATTATATCATCTTTACTCATAAAATATAAAGCAGATCTCTTTTTAGATTTACAATCATTTAAATTTTTAAATTTAAATTGAGTTTCTAATACATCAGTAATTTTCTTTTCCAATTTTTCTACTTTAACTTTAACTTCTTTTTCTTTAATTTCCTTTTTCTTTTCTTTTGTTTGTTCTAGAATTTCAACTCTAGGCATTTTTTCAATTATAAAATCAATATTAAATCCATTTTTATTTAAATTTTTAAGTTGGGAATAATATTCTTGAAGTTGTTCTTTGTTATTATTTGCATTGGTTTTAATTATATTTAAATATACTTTAATATTATCTTCTCTTTTAAATTTATCATTTTCCCTTAACATAATATTATACAATTCTCTATTATAATTTTCTAATTCATTAATATTTTGAAGAATTTCATTTTTTTTTGTTTCGATATTATTAATAGTTAAATAGTATTCATATAAAAGTCTAATATAACTATCATTTTTAATTAACTTATTTAAATATGTATTCAAATCTTTATTATCCAATTCTAAATTATCTTGAGATGGATTAAAAATTTGTTTTTTTACTAATATATTATAATCGATCGTTATTTTTTCTGAATCTTCTTTAATTTCTATAATTTTATCAAAAATATTAATATATTCAGGTTTCCATATTTTCATATAGATACGTTTTTCTATATATATTTCATATATTTCACTAGTTTCTTTATAATATGAATTTGCTAAATCTTTAGTTATTATATCATTTTTAGCATCAAAGTAATCTTCTAAATATTTTTGATAATCTAAATATTCTTTAGAATTTATTCTAGATATGTATTCTTCTAATGTTAACATTTATTATATATATTATTAATTATTAAATATATAATCTATTAATGCAAATATATAAAATGATATAATTGCTATAACTATACTAAATGTTCCCATTGAATATAATGTTTGATTTTCACCAAATCCAAAATTTTTTAAAGAATTATCTTCATTAAAAATAATTCTAGGTTTTTGCATAAAAATAATAACCATTAGTAGCAAATAAAAAATCACAGTATATATTAGTCGTGATGAAAATAACATCTTATAATATTATAATAATAATGAATATTTTTTTGTTCCTAATTTTATTTATTTATTTAATTTTCTTGATATATATGATTTTAGAAATTTATAAAAAAATGGGTAATAATATTGAAAAATTTGAAGAAGCATATTTAACATATAAAACTATTCAAATTAATAAACCAATATCTTATATAACACAGGAAAATAATATCTATGATAAAACATTTGTATCTTTACCTACTAACTATCCTTATATTAAATATACTGATGAATTAGATAAATCAAATATAAAACTTTCCAATACTTTTGATTTTTATAAAAAAGATAGTAAAAACAAAGTCATAACAATAACTAAATCACCCAATATGTGTATATTTTTTGCTAACAATAAAAGAATAAATGAAATTATAAACTTATTTGATGATCAATATCAATTTACTTTAATTCCAGAAATTAAAAATATTAAAGATAATACTAAAATAGGATATTTATATGACTATGAAAAGGATATTATTATTTATATTCTTAAATCTTTAGATATCGAATTACATACTAGAAATATTGAGTTAATTTCTATTAAATCCAAAGATATAATAGATAATTTATTTACTAATAATGTCATAGATATATTCTTTTATTTTAATAGTAAAGATTCTGAATTACTAACTGATATAATGACCAAAGATTATTCAATAATAAATTATGATAAAATGAATATGGATATTTTAAAAACATTTATACCATTTGGTAGAGTTAAAAACATTATAATTAAAAATAATTTCGAAGATAATATTTATAATATTAATAACCAAATAGCAGTTGATTCCCTATTAATAGACAATTTAATTTATGAAGTAAATGAATCAAGTCCCTATTCTAAATATATTGCTCAAATTTATGATAATTATGTTATAAATAATTATTATTCAACATTTTTTAATTTTATTGAGTTTTCTAAAGAAAATAATGATTATACTGGTATATTTAATATCGAAGAATTTGAAAATAATAATAAACAAATTGAACATAAAGTTTCATTAATCGAAAATAAACAAGATATACAAATGGAGGAAATAAAAAATGTAGATAAAGACATTCCAGATATTTTATACTATAAAATTAATACTAATAAAGCTGATAATTCTATCGAATTTCAACAATATGATATATTAAATATAGAAAGTTATGATGAAATATATAATAATAAATTTTTTATTCACGAAATTAAACATGATAAAAATGGTCAGATAAATAGCATAATATCAAAATATATATTAATTTATCAAATTAATACTGATGATATTATTAAATTAGATAATTCTAAATCATCAATTGACTATATTATACCAGTAGTAGAATTTAATATGCTTAATGAAAATAATTTAGTATATATTTTAGGAATTAATATGGAAGCTATATATTCAGATAATAAATTTAAAGTATTAAATAAAAGCAAGGAAAATTTAGAAAATCAATTTGTATGTTTTGAAGATCAATCTATTACTGATAAAAATATATGTGAAGGTGATAAAAATATTGATGGTACTAGTAAACCAAAATATACATGGGATAGAAGATGTGTTAATAACTCAGAATGTGATTTTTATTTATCCAATAAAAATTATTTAAATAAAAGAGGTGGATGTAAAAATGGATTTTGTGAATTACCTTTAGGACTTAAAAGAAAAGGATTTAGAAAATATGAACTTAGTAATACTAGTTATCCAATTTGTATAGGATGTAAAGAATCAGATACACAAAAAGATTGTTGTAAAAAACAAGAAACAGATCCATCATTTTCATCTCCCAATTATGCTTTTGATGGAGATTTATTAGTAAATTTAGAATCAAATAATATTATAACGAAATCAGAATAAATTTATAAGATTGAAAAATTATTAAATTTATTATAATTAATTATTATAATGAAACTTAAAAAAATATTTTTTTTTATTATAATCATTTTACTTATATATTATTTATCGACTACTATTATAAAAACTAATATAGAATATGTAGAAAAATTTGCTAATCAATTTGTAGATGATCCAGAACCATATAATTCTAAATGTAAGAAAAATTTTGAAGTCGAACCAAATTATTATAAATATTCTACTAATGATTTAAGAAATGTCTATAGGATTTCTAATTATAATAAATGTCAAGATTTATATTTAAAGGATTTGGCAAAGATTTTTGATAATCAAAAACAAATATTAGATTCTGAACAAAATAATAAATCTAATAATATTTGTAAAATTAAAACTATTACATCAAATAAAAAATATTCATCATCAATTGATAGTCTTAAAAAAAAATTATTGAAATATGTTCCTAAAAAAATTCCAAATAATTGTGATTGTACTATTCCAGACATAATAACTTATTTTGATAAAGATAATAATATATTACTAAAGTTTCAAAAAATTAATTCAGTAGAATCAGAAATTAATATTAATGAGAATAATATGACAAATAATGATATGGAACTTTCTAATGAAATATTTCAAAATGCATTATTAAACCTAACATCAAATAATAAACAATATTTTAAAAATTTCAATGATATTACTAAAAATATAGATAATAATTCTTATTCGTTGTATTATAATATAGAAAAAAATTTATTAAAACAAATTAATTCTATCGAAGAATTAAAGTCTAATACTGAAGATTTTATAGTTATTAAACGATATATTAATCATTTTTTAATAGATAAAAATAATAAAAATAATTGTGAAATAGACCTAGATTTATTAATTTATAGAAAATATAAAAATAACGGAAAACATATAAACTTTGTTGTTAAACAATATGATAATAATTTATATATAACTTGTATCAGAATTATTGGTATAGTTAATAGTGATTCGATTATTTTATATAACTCAGATCTTGGTTATATTAATAAAAAAAATAATAAAGATTTTTTCCTTTCATTAGGTAATTATAATGATAAAACAATTTATTCGTTTAGTGAAATGAATGAAGAGGAAATTTCTTCTTATATTAAAAATCATGAAAAAGACTTACAACAAAGATTACAATAAATTTTTAATCAGAGTATAAATGTAAATCATAATCTACATTATTAGCTAAATTATCATCATTATCATCATTAGAATAAAATACTTCTTCATATCTATCTTTTTTTTTTTCTTCATAAAGCTGTATTTCATTACATTTATCTGGATCTTCGTCAAAAAAATCTAAATTTTTAATGCCTAATATATTTTTCTTTTGAATATACATTGTTCGTTCAGAATCTGATAATTTATTTAATACATCTAATTGGGATTTTTTTTGATCTTCTCTTAATTTTTCAAAACATCTTTGTAATTCGTCGCTCGTTCTTATATTTAATATTAGTTTTGAATTTAATCTATTTAAAATTAATTTGCTTAATTGTTCCATTAATTTTAGTTTATTTATATCTTTAATTGATTCATATAAATCGTCAAATATTTTATTATTATCAATATTAATAGTAGTTTCTTCTATCATTAAATATAATTCTATAATAAATATTAAAATTATATAGAGAAGCATATATAATTTTTTAATAGAACTATTAATATTATTATCGGTTGTAGCTAAATTTAAAATATTTGCAATAAAAGATGAATTTAACATAGTATTCATTAAATTTAAGATTTTTAAATATGTTATATCTGTTTCATTTAATAAAAATTTATTATCGATTTGACTTAAATTTTCTTTCGATTTGTTAACAATTGATTTTATAATAGAATATTGATGTTCTTCGAAAAACTCTTTACTTATATAAATTTTATTTTCACGAATAATTAAATTATTTATTATTAACTCTTTTAAATCATAAATTAAGAAATTTTCTAATTCTATATTTAGTTTATCAAGTTCTGTAATATTTTTTCTTATATTATTAGGATTTGCTATTAAACGATTTAGATTCGAAATAATATAATCATCCAAATCAATATTTTGAGATAAATTATTTAATATATCAAAATTATATTGTATAATATTTCCCCAATCTTTTTCATTACCATCTACCAATAAATTTATTATATCATATTTGTATTTATTCAAATACTCATTTTGATTTATTAATTTAGTTTTATCTATATCTTCGTCTTCTTTTAGTTCTAATAAATTTGTTATATGTGTTTTTTGTAAATTATCGAATATTACTGTTATTCTAGGAACTATTCTATTTAAATTTAAATTATATAATACAAATAATTCATAAATATAATTACTTATTTTATTTCTATCTAATTGTCGAATATTATCAACAATATTTTTTGATAAATTTAAATTATTATAAAAATTTATATCTTTATCTATTTTTGTATAATCAAAGAATTGTAATAAATTTTTGTCATTTAATATAAAGTCTTCTGATGTTGCTTTTATTAATAAGTTTATTGACGAAATATATTGACTAATTATTGATTTATTATTTAATTTATTATAATTTACTAATTTAGGTTTGAATGATTCCCAAACATTATTTAATTTATTTAATTCTATTTCACTCTCAATATCTGCTTTAATTAAACTAATATATAAAGACTTATTTTCTTTTATTTTAGAAATACAAGTATTAAGACTTTTCTCTATATTTTCCTTATAATTTTTATCAAACTTTTGTAAATCTTCATTTGGTAAATATTCTAATAATATTAATGAGAAATATTTTATTATTTTCTTTTCATTTTCTAATGAATAATATTTCACAAAATTTATATTATATTCGTTTTTAAATATTTTTATTGTATTTCTTCTATTTTGAAATATTATTATTATTAATGCTGATAGTATAAAACTTTTTTGTATATCTGACATAAATTTTTTTTCTTGTTCCAATAATTTTTCTTTGGCATTTTGAGTCATTTTCTTTTTCAGATCCTTTATTATTATTGTTTTAATACTACTCCATATAATATTTACTAATTTAGGTAAAATATTTATTAAATAAAGTTTTTCCGTATTAGTTAAATTTAATTTATAATTCAAACCTGTATATATTAAGATATTTTCTAATAATATTAAATTGTTTTTTATGACCTCGTCTTTGATATTTTCTATTTTTTTTTCGTCATTAAAATTTATTACCGAAGAACCAGGATTTTCGTAATTATCTATATTTAAATTATTTTCTTCAAAATCTATCAGATCTTCGGAACCAGTAAAATTTCGAGTATCTTTTGATTTATACCTCATTGTAAATGAGTTAACATTATTTATTCGTGAATTTTCAATTAAATATTTGTAGATATTATATTCATCTTTTATAACTAAATTATTATTTAAATTTACTTTTAAAAATGCAATAATATCCTTTAATACATCTATTTGTTTTTCTAATATAATTATTGTATTTTTAATTTTTAAATGTTCACTTGTAATACAAATATTGTCATATTTATCATAAATACAATTATTTTCTTTGAATTCATCATAAATTAATGATATTTTATCATTACATTTTGCTATTGAATTAGAATCTCTTATTAATGATATATAATCCCATTTATCATTTGTTTTTTTATAAATTTTTTTAAAATTATCTAAATGTACCATTGCATATAAACCACTTTCTACATCCATTTTATTATTTAATTCGTTTAAAGATGTAAAATGATAAGTTATTTTAATTTTATTACAATTATTTGATAAATTTGATAATTTTTCTTTTTGTCTTTTAATATTCTCTTGAGATAATCCTATTTGAGTATTTATATCTATTTTATCTGATATATATTCTTTTTCTTCTTCTTCTATATATTTGGATATAAAATTTTCTATAAAATATTTATAACCTAAATTATTTTGTTTATTTATAAAAATAAATCTAGATAAATTGTTATCTAAATATTTATCAAAATTCTCATATTTTATTTTTTCTTCTTTGAATGTTTTTTTTATTATTTCTGAATCATAATTTAATATGTTACTAAATTTTATATAATTTGATATAGATTTCTTTAAATTATATTTTTTCTGATATTTAGCTACAGAATTAGTATTTTTTTCTATTATTTCGATTAATTTATTTATATCCTGAATATTCAAATTATTTAAATTATAACCAAAATCTTTTAAAACTTTATTAAAAATCTCGATATTGAATATTTTATTTTCATATAATGATAATAATTCGATTATTGTATAATTTATTATATTTAATGTTATATCTATCGAATGCTTATATAATAGAACTATATAATTTTCATTTAATAATTGACTTTTATTAAATTTTTTTGTATGTTTTTTTTTATTAAACATATAAAACCCATTATTATAACTATTTAAATTATATATTAATTCAGATTTATTTTCTAAAATTGGTTTTTCTAATTTTATATTATATTTATTTTCGTTTATATTAGTAATTTTACCTTTCAAAGTTTTATCAAATAAAAATAAATTATTAAATTCTAAGATTACTTCATCACCAATTGATAACGCTAATATATCGTCAAAATAATTGTTTAAATCTATTATATTCTCTTCTTCAATATTATTTATTATTTTATTACTTGTAACAAAACCAATTATTTTAACTTTATCACCACCATAAAGTTTTTCATTTAATTTTTCTAAATTATGTTTAATAGATTCTCTATTAAGCTTACAATCAAATTCTAATTCTGAATATTGAGTATCAATATTCTGTTCTTTTAAAATTCTAAATTTTCCTGATTTTATATCATATTTATTTTCTATTATTAATAATTCATCTTCTATATTATTAAGTAATTGTTGCGAATAAACATCTATATTAGTTGTTAGTACTATTAAATCATTTTCATCCTTAGTATCTGTAATCGTATTTCTCTGAAAAAGATATAGTTTTTTTTCGATATCATAAAAATTGGTATCTTTATCCTTTTTAATATTCGAATATTCTTTCAAATAATCACTAATTCTTGTTATATTATATTTTAATAAGTCATTATCACTTATATTTATAAAATCACTTTCATCTTCTTTATAATATTTTTTATAAATTGAAACAATCGGTATAAATTTTTTATTATATAACAAATTTATATTATCACTTATTGGATAATTATTATATAAATCAAACATATTTGATCGTAAAATATTTGTAATATCATCATCATATTTTTTATATGATAATAACTTTACAATCTCAATTAATAATTTTTCTTTACTATAATCTATGAAATCATTATCTTGTTTTAATATTTTTATATCAACTGTTTTAATACTGTTCTCAGTGTACCGTATATTTGTGTCTTTTATATATCTTATTATCATATCATCATTAGAAGTATTAGATATATTCTTTGCATTTGCTTGTTTGTCATTTTCTTCTTTATCATTTGCTTGTTTGTTATTTTCTTGCTTATCATTTGCTTGTTTGTTATTTTCTTGCTTATCATTTTCTTGTTTATCATTTGCTTGTTTGTCATTTGCTTGTTTGTCATTTGCTTGTTTGTCATTTGCTTGTTTGTCATTTGCTTGTTTGTTATTTTCTTGCTTATTAGTTTCTTCCTTTTGATTTTCGGTCTCTTTAGTTTCGTTATTTTGTTTTTCATTCTTGTCATCATTATTCGATATAGTTTTGGAAGATGTCCCTTTTAAACAATTTTGAATTTCTTTATTAATATTAGTAATTAATTTATCATTTTTTATAAATCTTGTTTTTTGATTATTTAATTTTAAAATCTCTATAATCGGTTCAAAATGAACATTTTCATTATTAAAAAGGATTATAGTTGGATACTCTGCATTTAAAGTTTGAGAACGACAATATAAATCTGTTTTATTTTTTTCATAATTATATTGAAATACTACTATGTTAATTTTATAAATATATTCCAAAGAGATAATCGCTTCTTCATTTCCCCAAAAACTTGTATTTTTCATTTGATCCAAAAACTCTGATTCTGTTGTATTTTCGCTTACATCTAAAACTTCTTTTAATGTTTCTAACTCTTTTACAACTGGGGTCTTTTGTAATTCATCTTTTAACTTATTAGAAAATTCTACTCTTTTTTTTTTAATTATTATATCTCGTCTTGATGTATTTAAATCTCTATAATTATCTTCTTTACAATAAAAAAAAGCATGAAATAAACAAGAACCATCAGGTTCTACACCAATTCTTTTAAACTTTCTATCTTCTGGAAATAAATATTTAATAGAATTTGGAATATCTTCCATTTCATTAACCTTTAAATTCTTTATAGACATATTTAATTATTTAATATATATTTATATTTATATTACAATATTTTATGTAGATCTTTTGCATAATTTTTGATTTTATTTAAATCAGATATATTATACCATTCAGTTCCTAATTTTTTTAAATCTAATTCTATTAAATCTATACCATCGATAACAAATTTTTTAAAATTTGATTGCATATTTTTAGAAAATTGAAATTTTAATACTAAACTTATATCTAAAGGATGTATAATATTATAACCAATAAATTCTAATAAATTATTCTCCATACTTCTTATAAATTTATTATAAAATTGATCTTGAATTAAATTTCCTAAAGTATGATCTTCATCTTTTATTATCAATTCGTATATTTTTTCGTCTAAAGTTGTTATATCGACATCATTATTAATTATCTTTTCTTTTAATTTTTCTAATTTATCTAATAATACTATAAAACCTTTTAAAAATATATATTCAGGTTTAAGTAAACACTCGCTTTCGATAATAAATTTAACCTTATTTGCTTCATTATAATTGTTTGTATAAAAATATCTTTGTTTTTCTAAATTATCAAAAATTTCTTTTGTTATTGTGTTTTCTAATTGAAACTTTTCATTATAAATTTTTTGAGCTTTATCTTCGTCTATAATATTATAAAAAGTACATATACTTACAGGACAAAAACCACTATAATTTTTAGAAATATTTTTTATTGCTTTCATCTTTAAATCTATTTCGTCTCCATTTTCAATATCAAATAAATTTGGTTTTAATTTATTAATTAATATATAATCATTAGTTATATTATTTTTTGGAAATATTTGTTCCTTTTTTTGATTACTAAATTCTTCACCCGATTTATCTAATATTTTAATATCATTAGTTGTTACATTTATTATTTCATTTGTATTATTTTTTTTTTTTAATATAAAGGTATAATCATTTGGATCAAAATCTATTATTTCATTAGGAGTTAAACATATTGGTACTAGACTTAAACGATGACTTAAAAATTCGTTATGTAATGGACTTGTATTCTTTAATATTTTAATATTATCACAACCAATAGTTGAAAATTCAAAACCAACATTTTCTATTTCACTTAAAATAACTCTACGAATACTATTAATAATCGAAATATCAATATTATTAATTGTAAATTCAAGACGTTTTCTTTTCCATTCTAAATCTACAAAAGACATTTTATTATAATGCTTTTTATTATTTAAATAGTTTTTAATAAATTTTCATTAATTTTTTTCAAATTTTTTTATATTTGCGTTAAATATAATGAAAATTTTCAATAATATTATTTAAATATGAATATTGATAAACCAATTCTTTTCTATAGTAATTATTGTCAACATTCTCGAGAAATTTTAAATTTATTACAAAAAAATAATGTTTTAGAATCATTATTATTAATTAATATTAGTTCTAATAAATATAAAATTCCTTCATTTATTAAATGTGTGCCTTCTTTATATTATAATAATACTGTTTTATTTGACGAAGATTTAGAAAAGTTTATTAATACTAAACTTATTAGTAAAAATAATAATGATAGTATAGATGCATTTTTTCCATCAGAAATGAATAGTGGAATTGGATATTCTTATTCTTATCTTGGATCATCTGATAATGATAATATTAGAAATTCTTTAATGTATGTTAATGATATGGAAAATTGTAAAATTACTACACCAGATGAAAACGATTTTTTAAATTCTGATGAAAAAAATATTAATATGAACAAATTAACAGAACAAAGAGAACAAGATTTACAAAAAATACTAAATTCTGATAAAGTATCTCAACAAAGAAATTTTATTCGTTAAAAAAAATTAAATAATATATAAAGAAAATTTAATTAAATTAATTTTAATAATGGCACATAATAAACAAAGATTTTTTCAGATTTTTAATAATAAAATGAATGAATTTATTAAGGATTTAATTAATGTTTTTCCAGATGATAAAGATTTTAAATTATTTAAAAATAGTTTTGATATAGTTAAAATTACAAACGAAGAACAACCTTGTAAAATATTTTACAATGCTACAAAAAAATTTAATAAACAAATTTTAGAAAAAGACGAAAAATTCTTTTTAGATAAAGATTATACCGATATAATTGACAATGATATTGATATTGATATTACTACTACTTTAATTAATAAACTTAAAGGTTATTGGGAAAAATTATTAGATAATGATAAAAAAATTGTATGGGATTATTTAAATATTTTAATTAAATTATCTGATAAATGTTGTTCATAAAAATATTTATTTTATAAATTAATATTATTTAAATGTTTATTTTATAAGTTTTTATATATTTAACAATATATAAAATATGGATTTAGTTAAATCTAAAACTTCATTTGCATTTAATCGTATTTGTATTAATTTTTTAAAAGAAATTAAATCTAGAGATATTAATCTTAAAAAAAAAATAAAAAAAAATTATAAAGTTTATGATAAGTCAAGTCAAGAACATATTCTTTATTTTTGGAACAAAATGAATTCTATACATGATGTTATTCAAAAAGATGATATCGATACGGAACAATTAGCTTTATATATTCAAGAACAATTAATTAATAATCCTGAATTTTGTGATATTTATTTCTTAAAAGGTATTCAAATCAGAAAACTGTTTGATATATTCTCAAACGAAAAAGAAATTATATTAAGTTATATAATGACTTTGTATTTATTCGGCTATTTATATTTCGATATCAATGAAGAAAATTTTAAAGAGATTGATAATCTATTACAATTAACATTAAAAATTATTCAATCTATTGATGAAGATAATGACATTATCGGATTATTAGATAATGTTTTTGATGATACTATTAAACATATATTATTAATAATTAAATCATTAAAAATTAATATGATTGATGATTCTAATATAGATAATTCTAACAAAAATTTAAATTTGGATTCGTATACTGACTTAATTGATAATAGTAAAATTGGTTCTATTGCTAAAGACATATGTTCTTCTTTAACAGATATCGATATTAATCCTAATTCCTCTCCTGAAGAATTAATGTCTTCTATATTTAGTGGCTCTAATAATATTATTGGTAATCTTATAGAACAAGTCGGTTCTAGTCTTACAAATAAAATTAATAATGGAGAAATAAATCAAGAAGAACTTATAGGGGATGCTTTTAAATTAATTGGAAAATTAAATAATGACTCGGCTAACGAAAATAATTTTATGGGTGACTTATTCAAAAATGTTATGGGTTCTATGACTAATACAAATAATTCAATACCAGATTTAGAGCAAATTACTAAACAAATGTCTGATAAAAATATAGATAAAAATAAAATCAACAAATTATTAAGTCAAAATAAAACAAAAGACAGATTAAAGAAAAAATTAGAAGATAAAAATCCTTAAACAAATTTTTAAATTGTTTTTATTATTAAAATATTATATCTATTTAAAATAATAATGGAAGATATTTGGTTTAAAGATTTTACAGTTATTTTCGATAAAAATTATTTATTAAATTTTTTTCCTAGTAACGAAATGACAACTAAAGAACAATTTAATAGTATTTTAAGATTTAGTATATATTTTACTTTAATTATGATTTTATTTACTAATAATTTTAAATATATTTATATTATTATATTTACTGCTTTAATTACATATTTTATGTATATAATTAATAAAAAACAAAATGATAAAAAAAAACTTTTATTAGAAAAAGAAAATTTAACTTTAGATAAAAATAAAAAATTATGTACTAAACCTACTAAAAATAATCCTTTTATGAATCTTACTATTAACGAAATTGTTGAAAATCCAGATAAATTATCTGCTTGTGATTTTACTGATAATCATATTAATAAAAGTATTAAACAAAATTTTAATGATGGATTATATAGGTCTGTAGATGATATTTTCGAAAAAAATGCTTCAGATAGACAATTTTATACTACACCAAATACACAAGTTGTAAATGATCAAACTGGTTTAGCCGAATGGTTATATAAAACACCTAAAACTTGTAAAGAAGATACTATCAATTGTTATAAAAATATTTATCGCTATGCTATGAATTAAGTCAATTTTTTATTATTTAATTATAAATTTAATTGTTTTTATTATTATAAATATGAAAACTTTATTTATTAATTTTTTTATAGTTATTTTTTGTGTTGTTTTAGTTTTAATTTATAGTAATTGCAGAAAATATTTTATGATTTTATTGAATATTACAAAAATTTCTGATAATACAAAACAATATAATAAAGCTAAAATTAATTATTATAAAGGCTTACCTGATTTTTATACACTTAATGGACCTATATATCCAATTAAAAACAAGAATTTCACTTTTAATGAATATACTAGACCGTTCTCAAATAATATAGTAAATAATAAACTAGAAAATATTACTCAAATTGGAACACTTATTAGTCATAATAATGATATTTATCCATTATTTGGAAAACTTAATAAAAAATATACTTCAAAATGGAATTACTTTACTAAAGATCAATTTGGTACAGTTATTCCTCTTCAATATAATAACAAAAATTCTAACGATGATATAGGATGTGATCAATTATATAATGGAGATTTTATATTTATACAAGAATTTAGGGATAGATTTAGAGTTAATATTATATAAGAAATTTTTTACAATTAATTTATTTAGATTATTTAAAATAAATATATAATATAAATAATAAAAATGACTTATAAAACATTAACAAAAAATAATTTATTTCATTCTGAACACCGTATTTTAGCAGATGAATGTGCTGTACAAAATAAAGATAAACAAAATAATCATATTAGCGATTATTCAACTTATAACTATTTTAAAGGAAATACTGCTGATTGTTCTCATTTTAATAAAGATGCTATTATAGAAACCAGTATTGATACACAAATGCATATACGTGATGGTTATGGTGTTGCTAATATGTGTGTTATTGATAGCGATTCAAAATTAAGAAATGATAGTAAAATTACACATTTTAAAGAAAATAATCAACTATTTACTCGCATTTTTCAAGGAATACCAAATATTAATAAAGGTGGTTTAGTTATACCAGTTGAAGATAAAGTAAAGCAGGGAGAATTTAATTCTATTAGAAAAGGATGTGATAGAGTTTCTGAAACACAATTCCCTGTTTTTGTACCATTGGTCCCTTGTTTATCTAAAATTATGCAAAATCCAGATACAGTTGTACCTAATTTTGATTTATATCAAGGTACTAGAGATCTTATTCAACAACAAAAATTTTTAGAAACAAATGGTTATTATAATGATAATGGTGTTTGGACTAAGAAAATTTGTTCTTTTTCTGATAGATAATTTTTATATTTTTATATTTTTATATTTTTATATTTTTATATTTTTTATATTTTTTATATTTTTTATATTTTTTATAGAAATTTTAAAATTATTTAGTTAGTAGGAGCCATTGTGGGAGCCATTGTAGGTGAATCAGTACCATCATCGTCATCATCATCGTCATCATCATCACAAGATTCTTGGTTAGAATGACGAGGTTCATATGGTTCAAGAGTTCCCATTTCGCCAGATGATGGCATTAAAGTTGGTGATGCGGTTGGAGCATATGTAAAAGGTTCACATCCTTCATCTGCATTACATACACAAAACCATTCTCTAAATCTTTGAACAATTGATCCTTCTACATAAACATTTGCATACATGATATATTGATTATCATCTACTTTCGTTGTATTCCAAGGTAAAGGAACATTATCTACAATACCTTTAAAAGAATAGGGACATTCATATGTTGTTTTCTCATTATATCTGTCTTTATCACAGTATGATTTCTTAGTATACCAAGTTACCTTTTCTACATTATCAACTTCAGGAACAAAATAAATATATTTCATATCTGATAGACAAGGAGATTCTGATAATAATAGTGAATCATGAAGATCAGCATTATTACTTACGTAAATATTGCCTAAAATTCCTGATGCAAATACAGAGAGTAGAGAGCCTACGAATGCTAATTTTACTGATACCATTTTATTTTATAATTCTATAATAATATTTTATTCTTAAATAGTTTTTTAATTTAAAGAAATTAATATTGGTTTAATAATTAATTAAATACTTAATTTTAACTTATATTAAAATATACTAAAGAAAAATTTATAATTTTTATTATTTTTAGAAAATATAACAAAGTTATACTTTTTACTTTATAAGAAAATTTATCTTATCATTATAATTTTTATATTAATTTAATTTATTTTCAAATTATAAAATATTTATATCTAATAAAATAAATAATACAAAAATTAAAATGTCTTCTAATAGATTAAAATATGATGTTTGTGCTACTAAAAATTACATTAAACAAAGTGTTAAACCTATTAATTATACATTAGATCCTGTTAGATTTGAACATTGTTCTAGATGTGCTCCTGAAGTTGGTATTGTTGGAGGTACTAATGTTACTCACGTTAAAGGAAATCTTGTTGATTTAGAAAGTTCTCTATTTGGTATTACATTTCCTGCTACTAAATGTCCTGAATATGAAAATGAACCAATTAAAAATGATGTTATGATATCAAAGGAATATACTAAATTAGATAAACATTCACCAATTGATGTTACATTAGATAGAAATTTACCTACTTGTGATTTAACACATTCACATATTCCATTTGCACCTGAACCACCACTAAATTTAAGTAAATGTACTAGATAAATTTTTATTTATTATTTTAAACAATTAAATATTTTGCAAAAATATATTATATTATATAATAAATAAATATAATGAGTTTTGCTAGAAACAATTATGATAAATGTGCTTATGAAAATGCTATTAAACAATCTACTGGACCTTGTTCTTATATGATTGGAGAACCAAGACCTTGCTTACCCTGTTTCGTAGCTGATCCATATATTAGATCTAGTAGATTCGGTGGAGCTATTTGTGAAGATAAAGAACTTATAGATGTTGACTCTGAATTAATGGGACTTAATTATAAAAAAACTAAATGTCCAGAAAAAGAGTATCATTATAACGAAAAAGGATGGTGTAAACTTAATAATCCTAAAGATTGTGATGTAGGAGACTTTCTAGGAGCTGAACCTACTAGAATTTCAAATGGACCTTGTACTCTTAGAGGTACTGGATGGAATAGATGGGCTTGGTTACCTTGTCCTGAAACAGAACATACAGTTCAATTACCACCATTTGAAAGATTAAATAATACTAAAATTATGGCTAAAGATCAACATCGTGCTTGTGTTCCTAAACTATTAGATCCTACTATTGTTTTACCAAAATATACAGAAACAAAAGAAAAAACTATACCATACACTTACAATAATAATATGCCTAAATTTGTTGAATTTAATAATTTACGTTCTTGTGAAGAACTCAAGAAATTATAAATTTTTATAATTTCTAAAAATAGTTATATTTTTTTTTCTTTTTAGTATAAATATAATCATAATTTCTTGTATTACTTAATAAATTATTAGGATATGTTGAAGGATTTTTATTATATTTGTTAAATTTATTTTTATTTATATTAGAATTATTTCTATCTGATTTATTATTTTGTTCATTATATTCTGAATTTGTTTTTGCTGTTTTATTATCATATTTTGGATAAATTCTTTCATTATATTCTAGTAAATTATTTGTCTTATTATGTTTAATTGAAGGTCTAGTATATTTTCCCATTTTCTGTAATAAATCTCTTACTGTTCTATTACAATTATGTGTTTTTACAAATTCATCTAATTCAAATATAGGATACCATTTATAACCCGATATTTCATTCTTATCAACAGGATTTACATAAATATGTTCTTTAAATATTTGAATTACATAAAAAATTTTATTATGTAATAGTACAGTACCCCAATATTTATGTTTATTTGTACTTAAATAAATGCCCGTCTCTTCAAATAACTCTCTTTTTGCACATAAATAATAATCTTTTCTATATAATTCTTTCTCTGTTAAATGTCCCTTTGGTAATCCCCATTTTTGAGATAAAGTTTGAAATACTAGTAATACTGATGGATCTGTTAAACCATTTAGTAAAATAACACCACATTGATTTATAGTATTCCAACGTTTATTATATTTAACTAAATTTTGATCTAAATTACTTTCACTATTCATAGCTTATAGACTGATTTTTATTTTTTTTTAGTATAATACTTATATATATATAGTTTTATATATGTTTCAAATTTTTTTTTTATAAATTTGAGAATTTAAGCTTATTTTTATTTAGTTAAAAAGTAAAATTTTTTATATTTAACTAAATAAATAATAAATATGGAATTTTATGTTGTAGGAACATTAGCTACTATCGGTTATCTTCTTACAAAAGAAAATAAATCCAAAAAAAATATCAATGATACTAATAATCTTAAAATACAGAAAAACGAAATTCCTTCTGTTACTAATTCATATCAATCTACTTACTCTATAGATGTAGATGATAAAATTAAGAGAAAACAAAGAAAATATAATAAATTATCTAATAATTATAAAAAAACAGGAATTATACCAAATAATATCAAACAATTAAATAATAAAGTTAAAAGTAATTTAGCTGGTGTTGAAATACCTATTGATGATTTCAAACATAATAATATGGTTCCTTATTTTGGAGGTAAAATCAAACAAAATATTGATCCTAATATTAATAACTCAGTTCTAGAAAGATATACCGGTATTAGTGATTTACAAAAATCTAAAACAGAAGTTGAACCATTTACAGATGTACATTCAGAAAATATTTATGGTATGAATTCAACTACTGATTTTGAACAAGATAGAATGGTCAATTCTAGAATTATAAATAATACATTACCTTTTAAACAACAAAAAGTTGGACCAGGATTAAATATGGGATATACTGATACTCCTACAGGAGGTTTCCAACAAGATACAAGAGAATACGAGTACACGCCTAATGTTGATGATTTACGTGTTAAAACAAATCCTAAAGTTACATACGAAGGAAGAGTTGTTGCAGGAAATAAAAATCTACAAAGAGGTAAAACTGGTGAAGTTGTTAAAAATAGAGTTGATACTTATTATGAATTAGATTCAGATAGATACTTTACTACTACAGGATCTGTTATTAAAGATTCAGGAAGACCTTGTCAAATTATTAAGGATACTGTTAGAAAAGATACTAATATCGAATATCAAGGTATTGCTTATGATAATATTGGTAATGAAGGTAGACCCGAAGTTCAATGTACTACTAGACAACAATTAGAAGGATTTGGTAATGATAGAAATGAAGATAAAACATATGTTGGTAATAAAAGTGATGATTATGGTAAAGCTAATATCCTTGTATATACGAATGAAAGAGATCTGACTACAACGAAAACTTATGAAGGAAACCTTACTACATTTGTTAAATCTATTGTTGCACCTTTACAAGATGCTATGAGATTTACGAATAAAGAATATACTGTACAAGCTAAAAGACCATATGGTAATTTACAAAAACAATTTCCAGATAAACTTACTATTTATGATCCAAATGATATTGCTAGAACTACTATCAAAGAAACTGGTATTCATGATACTGTTACTGCTAATATGACCGGAGAATGGAATAAAGGCGTTGTTTATGACCCTGAAGAAATTGCTAAAACTACTATTCGTGAAACATTACCAGATGATGATTACCATATCAATATTGATACTAAAGTTTATAAACAAACTGTTTATGATCCTAATGATCCTGCTAAAACTACCGTCAAAGAAACTACTGAAGATAAAACTAGAACTGGTCATATTCATAGAACCACTTTACAAGAAGGTGGTGGATATAATGTAGAACAATTTGATATGAAAAACACAAACAAACAATTTACTAGTCAAAAAGATTATGTTGGTGGAATTAACTATTCTAGAGGAGATGGTGATGGTTATCAAGTTGAAGATTATGATATGAAAAATACAAATAAACAATTTACCTCTGATAACGATTATACTGGAGCTGGTAATAGTAAAGATAAGAAAGACATGAGCAGACAAGATATCATGAATGCACTTATTAATGACGTTAGAGAAGGTTTATTAAACGAAAGAAATCCTACAACTCAAGGTTCTAAAGTGGCTACATCTGGATCTATGATTAATATACAACCAAACAAATTACAAAAGTCTATTGTAAACGAAAATATTTATGGTAATGCTAATTTACAAAGTATGCAATCATATGCACCTAATAATGGAGAAAAAAATGATATTGAATTTACCAAATATAGACAAATTTATTCTCAATATGAAAATGATAGACTAGATTCTGATTTACTTAATGCTTATAAACAAAATCCATACACACAATCTATTACATCTGCACCATCTTTATTTCAAAACAAATAAAACAAATTAAGTTTTTACAATTAAATATTTTATTTTTCTTTTATATAATTTATTTTATGTGTTCTATTTATAATCTTTTATTTATCTTTAACAAATAAAATGAGTGAAAATTTAAATATTCTTATTCATAATAAGAATGAATTTATTAGTAAACTTAATAAAATATTAATACCACAAATTATTATAGGCTTTCAAAGTATTTATGATAATACTAGAAAAAAAAATAAAATTCATAGATATTTACTCAAAGAATTTCAAACTGAATTATCACAAACTCCTAATTGGTCTAAAACTATTATAGAAGGAGAATTTGATAGAATCAAAAACTCTTCATCTTGTGATTGGCTTGATAATTTAATTAAAAATATCTTTCTTATTAATGCCGAAATTTTAAGTATCACTACACAAAAAGAACAAAAAAATCAAAAATTAACTATTAATATGCCTACACCACCTATGTTTGTACATAAATGTTATATTAATATTGCACGTATTATTTGGAAAATGCCTCAATTATTTTATCATAAATTAAATAAAATCGATATTATTAATAATAAGAAGCGAATAGAAGATATTATTGATAATTCTATCAGAGATACAATATTACAACTTATGCCTTTAGAAGATTTCATTATTTATAAAGATAATAATGATGATGTAGATAATGATGAAAGTATTAATGATGAAGAATATAATTCTCATTCAGATGACGAATATAACAATGAAGAAAAATCTAATTACGAAGATTCTGATAACGAATCCGAATCTAATTCAGATAATAATGAAGTTATATCTGATGTTGATGTTGAAAAAATAGATTCAACTATTAATGCACCATTCCCTATTAAAAATATTACTAATCAAATTAATAATATTGAAAAATTTAAGGAACAAAATAAAAATATTATTGGAGACGAAGTATCTAAAGAACATAATGAAAAAAATTTAGATTCTATTAATAAACAAAGCTCACCTGTTATTGACAAAAATTTATTAGATGATATTAAACTTACTAAAAATACATTTAGTAGTGATAAATTATATAAACCATTATTATCACCTATTAACGAAATTAATAAAAATAATAATCAAATTTCTAGTACTATTGTAGATAATAAAGCACCCTTTATAGATCCTATCTCTAATAAAAATGATTTTAAAACAGAAGATAATACTAAAGAAGTTAATATTGATGATTTAGAAGAAGATTCGGAAAATGAACAATTAATTTTAGAAAATTTATCTGATAGTGAAGAAAAAACTATGTCTACAACAATAGATAATCATCAAGAATCATATGATAACAATCAAGAATCTGTTGAAAATAATCAAGAATCTGTTGAAAATAATCAAGAATCTGTTGAAAATAATCAAGAATCTATTGAAAATAATAAAGAATTTGTCGAAAATAATCAAGAATTTGTTGAAAATAATCAAGAATTAGTTGAAAATAATCAAGAACTTGTTGAAAACAATCAAGAATCTGTTGAAAATAATCAAGAATTTGTTGAAAATAATCAAGAATTAGTTGAAAATAATCAAGAATTAGTTGAAAATAATCAAGAATCTGTTGAAAATAATCAAGAATCTGTTGAAAATAATCAAGAATTACAAGATGATAATATCGAAGAATTTACTGAAACATTTCCTATTGAGTCAAAAAAATTTTATAATTTAGAACTCGAAATACCACCTATTGAAGAAAAAGAACATATTAAAACTGAATCACCTAAATTATCTTTAGAAAAACATACTAATTTTGAAAATTTTAACAATGAAATTAACGATAATGATAACAATCCTCTTTTTACAGAAGAAGATAATGACGAAAATCAAAAAATTATAGAGATTAATGAAAATAAATTTCTTCAACCTAAAAAAAAAGAAAAAAAATATACTTCAGAAGAAAAACTTAAAAGAAATAATGAAAAAATACAGAATTTATTAGGATTAGATATTGATTATAAAACATTTGTTAAAAATAAAGAAAGAATTAAGAAAATATTATTAAGTAAATCTATAGAAGGATATTAAAAATTTGTAAGTTAGATTTACTAATTTATTTATCTTAATTTTTAATAAAAATGAATTTTATTTATCAAAATAAGTTTATTATATCTATTATTTTAGGAGCTATTCTTAGCTATTTATTTTATATGAAAGACGTGTCAGAAAATAAAGATAATACACAGGAAATTAATATTAATTCTAATTTAACAAAAGGCTTTGGTATTGCTGTCGGTTTATTTTCTATATTATATTTTACTGATGATAAAGATAATGATGTTTTTAATTATATAGACACTGGTGAACCTGATTTCTAAAAATGATCTTATAATCTACCAGAAATATTATATAGTTCTTTTAAAATTGTTGCTTTTACATCTTCCCATTCATTGGGCCATAAAAGTTTATATATTTCATCTCCAGAAATATAGCGATGTTTATCTGGATTATAATAACGAATGTCTTTTAGTTTTTTTAAACTTTGTCCTTCATGTAAAGGAATATTACGACCATTTGCATTTTTTGAAGGATCATCTATTAGTACTAATAAATTAAAATCTTTTTCCTGCATTACACTATTTAATACTTTCGATTTGATCTCCTCTACTGCCATTGAACTTTTCATTGTATTCCATCGCATTTTTGATTCAAATAGTGTTGTATCATTAAAACCATCACAATTTGTATCTAAATATTTTGTATTCTTATTATCAAATTTAGTAAAATATTCACTTGTATCATAAATGTCTTCTATAATTTTACCAAAATTATTTTTAAAATTACTATTTCCTATCCTTGAATATTCTGTAAATCCTACTGCTTGTTCATATATATCTAGATAATTTTTTGTTGGATTTTTTGTTAGTTTATATGAATTATTACGAATTATATTTGCTACTTTATCTGTTGTTAGAGAACAAGATAGTGTAAAAGCTAATTTCATTAAAAACATTTATCAAGAATATATAGATTTAAATTAATAATTAATTTTTTAAATAGTTTTTTCAAATTTTATTTTGTTATATTAAAATAAAATGGCGCCAAGAAAATTAAAAGCTAAATTAGAAAATACCGATAACCACCACGAATTTTACTGTGTTGCTTGCCGTGTTAAGCGCAAAATACGTGTCGATAAAAATGTTTGTCTTAGATTTTTTGAAATGAAGAATGGTAGAAAAAGTTACCAATTATATTCCGATTGTGCTCAATGCAAAAGAAAAGTTATGAAATTCATTAGCAAAGATGCTTATGATAAATTCTTAGAAGAAGGTATTGTTACCTGTGATAAAAAAGAATAAATATTAGATAATTTTAAGGTTTTCTAATATACATTCCTTAAATTCTTCATCTATATTCATTGTCTCTATTACCAATTTATTTAATTCCTTTATATTATTCTTTGCGTTTCGTTTTATTAAATCTGTCACTATTTTTTTCATTTTACTTATTTCACTTTTTGGAATAGCTA